>Ga0207650_10003229_pt1 | contig 11233 bp, 6 predicted proteins | sample KBSS63metaG_FD_184325 | JGI IMG/M metagenome (GOLD analysis project Ga0207650, IMG submission 184325) | Switchgrass rhizosphere microbial communities from Kellogg Biological Station, Michigan, USA - KBS S6-3 metaG (SPAdes) (version 2) | ecosystem: Host-associated > Plants > Roots > Rhizosphere >...
TTGGGTGAGTTGTTTTGCCCTTGCAGTAAATGAAGAAAATGCTTCTTTTGGAAGAGTGGTGACTGCACCAACTAATGGAGCTGCCGGCGTAATTCCAGCGGTGCTTCAGTATTATATCATTTTCACCGAAAATGTTACTGATGAAAAAATCATTCAATTTTTATTAACTGCTTCGGAAATCGGCTGCATTTTTAAAAAAGGTGCCACCATTTCTGCGGCTATGGGCGGATGCCAGGCCGAAATTGGAGTGTCGTCATCGATGGCAGCTGCTGCATTAACCGAAGCACTAGGAGGAACACAACGGCAGGCATTGATGGCAGCAGAAATTGCCATGGAGCATCATCTTGGAATGACCTGCGATCCCATTGCAGGATTGGTTCAGGTGCCCTGTATTGAAAGAAATACAATGGGTGCAATCAAAGCCATAACCGCGTCTCAGCTTGCCTTGCAAAGCTCTCCCGATTATGCAAAAGTTTCGCTTGATGCCGTTGTAGAAACCATGTGGGAGACGGCATTGGATATGAACAGCAAGTACAAGGAAACCGCTGAAGGCGGGCTGGCAGTAAATATTCCTTTGAGTTTGAGTGAGTGTTAAGATGAGTGGTGAATTGTGAGTGATGAACTTGGAGGTGATACAATAATGTAGGTTCACTTTGTTACTAAACTTTACTGCTACTAGTAAACTTCTGTTGCGACGCTCCGTTTAGGGTTTGGTAATTCTTATCATCACTTTGCAACCGCAAAATCATTTTTTGAAATTATACTTGCGGGTATTATTCGTAATTGCTGATTGATTGCCCATGTTATCCTAAGAGGTTGCCATTAAACAAGAACAAAGCCATTGAGATATATAATGGCAAAACTTTCATACTGGAGTCTATTCTTAAATATACAACACACATTTCACTACATATCGAGGCGAAATCTTCCAGCTGAATCGTAAACTGCGCAAAATGTTTATGCGAATTTGGACCTACCAAAGAGCAACGCCAGCAAAATAATGATCGAAAAAAGGGTTCCGACCGGCAAATACCAAAGCGTAAGTACACTGATTGCAATTCCAAAAATGTATGCCCAATTTTGATTTGTCCATAAGCCATAAAGCCAAATCAACCACAATAATCCAAATGCAATAAATAAGGGACCAAGTTTAAAAACATCAACATTAAAACTGTAAAAAAGATTTGACCAGGGTCCGGGTTTTTCCGGGCCGATATATTTTCCTTTTAGCATTACATAAATACCATCGAGGAGCATATAGGCTCCATTTAAAAAACCCAGAATGGTAATAAGGATTTTCATATGCAAGTGTTTAGTCTTTATTTTCGAAAGAAGATCTTCACTAACAATAGCATTTCCAAAAACCGCTAAACTGGCACTACTCTCAAGTTATGATTTAATTTATTTGCATTCAGGCTTTACAAAAATTCAAAATCTTGCAATAAGTCGAATTATTTTGAAGAGTCGCATTTTAATGGTAATAAATAAACACTGTCCCTGCAAATGCATTTAAAAAATAACACTCTTTCATTTAAATATTTTAACGCCTTCTAATCGCAAATTGCATTACCTCTAAGGTAATAAACGTATATAATCGAATAAGTCTGGTTGTAACGGTTGCGCAATTTACTGACATGAATTGTTACATCGCACCAACCAATTTAGTGGAGGCCGTCAGACTCTTTCGGGACTGGCAAAACATCACAGTACCAAAAAAGTTCGTACATAAAAAAATCACTCTAAAAGAGTGATTAATTAAAATATTTTCCCCCAAATCCCTAAAATCCAGCCAAATCCAGGTTCAGACATTAAACCTAAAATGCATCACATCTCCATCTTTCACCAAATACTCTTTTCCTTCAATTCGTAATCTTCCGGCCTCACGGGCAGCTGCTTCTGAGCCATATTTTACGTAATCATCATAGCTGATCACTTCTGCTTTGATAAAGCCTTTTTCGAAATCAGTATGAATTACACCCGCAGCCTGTGGTGCTTTCCATCCTTCGTGTATGGTCCAGGCACGAACCTCCTGTACACCGGCAGTAAAATAAGTTTGAAGTGTCAACAATTTATAAGCAGAATGAATAAGACGGTCAAGTGCAGGCTCTTTCATTCCATATTCCTCCATGAACAATTGCTTGTCTTCCGGATTTTCCATTTCAGCAATTTGTGCTTCAATGGAGTTGTTCATGATAATGACTTGTGCATTTTCATTTTTAACTGCTTGTTTCAGGGTTTCAGAAAATTTATTTCCGGAATGCATGGAACCTTCGTCAACATTTGCAACGTATAAAACCGGCTTCGCGGTAAGAAGAAACAAGTCGGCAATGGCAGTTGCTTCTAATGAATTCAGATCAAGTTCACGAATATTTTTTCCCTGTTCCAGGTGTTGTTTACATCGCTGCAGCACTTCTACTTCCGCTTTAGCTTTAGGATCTATTTTGGCAGTTTTTTCGGAGCGCTGCAATTTCTTTTCAACGCTTTCAAGATCTTTTAATTGTAGTTCCGTATCAATGATCTCCTTATCGCCGACTGGATTAATCGCTCCTTCATCACGTAAAACGTTTTCATCTTCAAAACAACGGATCACATGAATGATGGCATCCACTTCGCGTATGTTACCCAAAAATTTATTACCCAATCCTTCGCCCTTGCTGGCTCCTCTCACCAAACCAGCGATGTCCACTATTTCAATCTGCGTTGGAACAATCCGGTTTGGATTTACCAGCTCGGCCAATTTATTTAATCGTGGATCCGGTACATCAACTAATCCAATGTTTGGATCGATGGTACAGAAACGATAATTGCTGGCTTGTGCTTTTGCACTGCTGCTTACTGCATTAAAAAGAGTTGATTTTCCAACATTGGGTAATCCCACGATACCTGCCTGGAGTGCCATAATTTTTGAGAGTTTGCAATTGGCAATAAGCAATTGGCAGTTGGTTAATTACTGCTCATTGAAAACTGCCAACTTGTTTTCGGGGCGCGAAGATAAGGCAAAGGGGCGGGCTAATTCGTTAAGAAAATCTATTGATTTTCGGTCGGAACATTTACTACCCAGTCATTCAGATACTGCTTGTTTTTAATGTTATGAGAGGCCCAGCGCAGGTTCCAGATTCCTCCCTGCAAAACGTAAACATTTTTATAGCCCTGGCCATTGAGCCATTTGGCTGCATTAAAAATATCATTCTGAGCATTGAAACCATAAACAACCACTGCATTTGATTTAGAAGGCAGATTGGTTGCAGAGGGAAGTTCGGAAAACGGAATGTTGATCGCATTCTGTACCTGCCCGATATTCTCCCAATAATTTTTTGACTGATTATTGAATTGGTCTTTCGGACGAACATCGATCAAAGTAAAATTGTTTTTCTTTTTCATCCATTTGTCGAATTCATCGGGGGAAAGCATTTTGAAATTGCTGTACGACTTCCATTCAACATCGTGTTTTTGAGTTTCGTTTATAACATAAGAAAGCCATTCATCCATTCCATTGAATAAAATAGACACGTCTTTAAAACCTTTTTCCAATAACATTTTTGCGGCCAGTGGGCTTTTTGCTCCAACATCATCCACCAATAAAACAGGTTTTGATGGAATGCCGGAAATACTTGCCTGTAACTTTTCAAACGGAATATTTGTTGCATTGGTAAAACGACCTTGCATTTTTACTCTTTCGTCCAACGATTTTCCGGTGAAGGCAGAATCATCCCTCAGGTCAATAATGTAATAAGACGTTTTGCTGTTGGCCAATTGTTTTGGCGAAATAATTTTATAAGGAACAGTGCTTACAATGGAGTAGCCATCACAGCCAGCAGATTGAATTCCCTGGCTATAAAAATCGGTTAATCCCCCGTTAACGTTATAGATGTTGCTGAAGCCACTATCGGCCAATAAACGTGAAGCCCTCCTGCTCCTTTGGCTGTGGGAACAGTAAATGAAAACCGGTTTGTCCTTATAGGCTGTTAACTCCCGCCAACGTTGTGGCAACTGGGTAATATTAACGTGTAGTGCATTTTCCATATGCCCTATATTGAGTGAGGGTGAAGCGGACATCGTATCGTTAAATTCACCATCACTACGCACATCAAGTAAAACATAACCTGGGTTATCCTTTAAGGTTTTGCAGAGGTCTTCTGGGAACACAGTTTTGTATTTTACATTATCGGCTTTGAATTGAGAATAGCCTGTAAAAAAGCAGCTACAAAAAATAAGAGCAAGCAATTGTTTCATCTGTAGATTTTTTATTGTTTTTTGGAAAAGAATACTTACCAGATAAAGTTTCCAATGCTTATGAATCTGACTAAAATTTGATCATGGACGTTTTATATAAAACCCTTGTACTTAAATTTAGTCATTAATTGCTTCGCGGAATTTTATTTTGACAAGTGGATACATTCAAAAATTTTTAAGTCTGAGGTTTACACGAATCTAAATTTTTAATTATGGCATTGAGCAGAATCTGGTCGGCATTTATCATCATAGCAGTGTTGGTTGCATTGGTTCGCGTGACAGCAACAGATCATAAAACCATTTTCTCCTCGATGGTAACGGGAAAAGGAGGAGATACCATCAGGTTAAAAAAAGCAGATACCACTACATTATCGGCTGTTCAATTAAAGCAATTAGATTCAACTAAGATTTTACCGGCAGGAAAACAATCGATCATCAGGTCACAGGACCGTCAATTACAGTATTATGAAATTCAAAATGCTGACGGCATTATCGAAACCTGCAAGAGTGCAGTAACTATTGCAATTGGTTTAATTGGAATAATGGCTTTGTTTATGGGATTTATGAGCATTGCCGAAAGGGCCGGTGGAATAAGAGTTCTATCACGAATCATTGGCCCCTTCTTTTCAAAATTATTTCCAGAGCTTCCAAAGAATCATCCTGCCATGGGACATATGATGCTGAATTTTTCAGCGAACCTCCTGGGACTGGATAATGCAGCAACTCCGTTTGGAATAAAAGCTATGCAGAGTCTTCAGGAAATCAATCCATCGAAAGAAAGAGCTTCTAATGCACAAGTGATGTTCCTGTGCCTGCATGCTGCAGGTCTCACTTTAATACCTGTAGCCATTATTGCGGCAAGAGCAGCTGTTAAACCGCCTGCAGCCAATCCTACTGATATTTTTATTCCCAGTATGATTGCAACATTTGTTGCAACCGTTGCGGCGATGATGATTGTATCCTTCAAGCAAAAGATCAATATTTTTCAACCTGTGATACTGGCCTGGATCGGAGGAATATCAGTTATCATTGGATTGTTGGTTGTTTATCTGACAAGACTAAGAACTGAAGAAGTTCAAACTTTTTCTGCGTTCTGGAGCAATGCAATAATTCTTTTTATTTTCTTCCTCATCATTCTTGGCGCTTTGTATAAAAAAATCAATGTGTTCGATGCCTTTATTGAAGGTGCAATTGGTGGATTTGAAGTAGCCGTGAAGATTATTCCTTACCTGGTTGGAATGCTTGTAGCAATTAGCATGTTACGCACCAGCGGAACTTTTGATTTTATTATTGATGGAATGAAAGGCTTGTTTGCAGCCTTGGGAACCGATACAAGATTTGTTGATGGATTACCAACAGCATTGATAAAACCATTAAGCGGAAGTGGTGCAAGAGGAATGATGATCGATACAATGAAAACCTATGGTGCCGATTCATTTGCAGGCAGATTAGCTTGTGTTCTCCAGGGTTCGTCTGACACTACATTCTATGTGATTGCAGTTTATTTTGGGGCTGTCAATATTAAGGATACCCGCTATTCAGTTGGTGCTATGTTGTTGGCGGACCTGGTTGGAATAATTACTTCGATTTTTCTGGCGTATATGTTTTTTGGAGCATCTACATAAAAAAGGCTGCTCTAAAATTTAGAGCAGCCCTTGGGTTTGAAAATAATGTGATGTTAACTGCCTGTTCTGGATTTACGGGATAATGTTTTAATCCTGACCATTACAGGCCCGCGATTTATTTCAAATAGTTATAGTATTCGGCATCTGTTGCAACATCCCACCAAACCGGCATGCTCCAAATATTTGGATCAGTGGCATGGGGGTTTAGAGCAAGTGTATGTATTGAGTTGTATTGTATTTCATAAACCGGAGGTAATGCCCAGCGACGCATCCAATACCTGGGATCTGTTGGAGAACCACCTGTCAACTGAGCTTGACCGGTAAATAGGGGACCTCGCTGATAGCCCGGGTAAATAACACCAAAACTTCCAACATTACCCGCACTGAAATTAAACCGGCGCATATCATTATAGTTCTCAATGCTACAACCCATGGCGATATATTTCTGTAACATGATATCGGACATGGTCAAAGCACCTGCACCCTGCGCCACTGCACCGCTGGCAAGATAGGTAGTGATCGCTGCCTGATCCATCGGCTCCATATCAGGAATGGTAACACCAGACGCGTTTTTGTTGAAGCCTCCCGTTTTCCATTGAGTAAGCTTAGACTGCATGAAATCTAAGTGTGCCTGGATGGCGGCCTTATATGCTGTGTAAGCACTGGCACCATCACCTTTTCTCATATAAACTTCGGCTTTAATAAAGAGCATTTCATGATAAGTCAGAATCTCCTGGTCGGAAACAGGACGAACCTGGAAAGAACCAGTTGAACCAATAACCCCTGAGTTATAAGCTGCCGCTGAAGGGTACCAGTTTACATCATTTGCTGGTTGAGCGGGTATACCTGATGTAGCCAGAGCATTGCTACGAAGGTTTACATAAACAGTATCCCCAGCATAGATGTAGTTGGTGCTGTTTATAAAGATAGAACCTGCCCTATAGGTTACAGATACGGTGTCATTACTAAGGCTGTTAGGCCTCCCTGCCGCTACCTGGTCAGCTATGAAATTTGCACGATCTGTGGCATTAGCAATTTTATATTTAAGAGTGGTGGCTGTAGTGGCATAACTTGCAGTTTGAACAGAGGTAGCGCCGCCTTTCACCAAACGGGTTGACGGACCATAAGAATCAACTCCTATGGAACGAAGCCAGGCGAAAGATGACACCTTACCGTTTGCGTCCAATTGAACACCAGCCATTGAAGCTGGTACAATTTTAGGCATCCGTGGATCAACCACCGCGGCACCGCGAAGATTCGTCAGCAGGTCGTAATGAAATTTAGAAACACGCTGAGCATTGCCATAGGCCGCATAATCGAAGTTGCCATTTGTTACAACAGGATCTCCATACAAATAATCAGTTACAGTGCTGTTGTTAAAGCCAGGTCCCACTGTATTATCAGCGTTAGATTGCGGGGCCTTGGAAAGGCAATACAAGATAGAATCCGCATTGTACAAATCCGTTTTCTTTGACAATTTCAGCATGTAGCGGGCTTTTAATCCCCAGCATAACTTTAGCCACTTGTTTACGTCGCCGTTATTCCACAAGTCTCCACTGCTAAGTGCGGGAGCACCCGCATCTTGTGTTTTACCAAATAGTGTGATGGCTTCATTCAGTTTTGCCATACAACCATTAAAAATGGTTTTACCGTCATCAGGTTCCGGGCTCGGATTTCCTGTACCAGCTTGTGTGTAAGGCATTTCACCATACAAATCGAGCATTTCCATATAACCCAGCGCATGAAAAACATCAGCCACAGCCATATAATGATAAGCGCCTTGTTTCTGGGCAACATTGTATAAATCAACTACGTTTGAAGACACTTCGATAAACCAGGATTGATAGGGTGTTGTAACATTGCCGGGAGCGCATTGCCATGTTGTGCTAAAAGTGTTAGGGTTTGCACCGTTACTATAATAAACCCCCGACTGGCAAGCGGTACGAAAATTAGCAATACCAGAAGTGTACTGGTAAAAGTGTTCGATCCAGGGCACCCGGTTTTGAATCAACACGTCCTGATTGTTCGGATTATCGGGATCCGTATTCACATCCAACCACTTTTTGCACGAGGCGAATGCTAAAATGAGGATGCAGCCCAGTGTGATATATTTTAAACTTTTCATAATTTGTTTTTGTTTCATTAGTTAAAACGTAATATTAATCCCAAACGTGAAGCTTGAAACTGCAGGCACTCCAAGGTAATCGATACCTTGAGAACCAGAACCACCGGTGCCCCCTGCTGCACTCACTTCAGGATCCATTCCCTTGTAATTGGTCCATGTAAACAAATTAGTACCTACAGCGGTTGCTGAAATTCCTCTAATAACTTTTTGACTCTTCAACATGGTAGTGAAGTCATAAGTTAACGAGAGCGAGCGTAGTTTCAGCCAGTTTACTGAAGTAATAAAATTATAGGAATTGGCTGCATAGTTTTGCCAATACTGCTGAATCATATAATCACCGGTTCGCGTTGTTGTTCCAATTGTATAACTCTGACCTGAAGTGTAAGTTTGGTCGAATGCAGCTCCTGTGGAGCTATTCACCCCTGTTACGGTTACTGATTTGCGTTCGTTCAGCAAGGTATTTTTGCTTAAACCATTTAGCACCATAAAATATTCAGTGCCGTTAAACACATCACCACCCTTGCGAAGGTCGAGCAGGAATGATAAACTAAGTCTTTTATATCGGAGCGTGTTATTAAAGCCTCCGATGAAATCCGGTTCACGGTTACCTACAACCGGATTATTAGCATTAGGTTTATATAATCCTGTACTTGGATCTACCTGGTAGCGTCCATTTGCAATTTCCTGACCTTTTGAGTCAACTTCGCGCAGATAAGGCTGGCCGGTCATTCCCAAAAAATAACTGTTCGGAATTGATGCCGCTTTTACGGTTCCAAATTGAGCATCAGTTGGGTAAAAATAGGCTACACCAGGAATGAAAGCTCCTAACCTGCCCTGGTTATAGGAGAAGTTCAGCATTGCATCCCAACTGAAGTCCTTTTGTACAATTGGTTTTCCTGTCACCTGTATTTCCATACCCTTATTAATTACGGATCCGGAATTAAGTGTACTAAAAATGAATCCCCCCGATTGGGCTAACCGTGGTTGCCCGATCTGATTTTGCGTTTCGCTATTATAATAAGTATAGTCTAAACCAATACGACCGTTCAGGAACCTGAACTCTCCTCCAACTTCCCATGAATTTTGAATTTCAGGGATTAGATCAGGATTGCCTGAATAGTACTGGTTACCGAGGCCGGTAAAATTGCCAATGGTGATTGGTGGATTTACAGCGGTTTTCGTAGCATAGGGATTCGCGTCTTTACCGACCCTGGCCCAACTTGCCCGGAGTTTGCCGTAGGAGAGAATAGTATTACCAGGTAACAAGTTTGTGAAAACGAAAGAACCGCTTACAGATGGATAGAAATAGGATTGGTTTTCTATCGGTAGCGTAGAAGACCAATCATTGCGACCTGTTGCAGTTAAGTAAACAAGATCTTTCCATGATACACCCACTTCCCCATAGGCTCCGACCAGACGCTTTTTTGTGGTGGCATCTGTAAAGAATTTATTTGTCGTTGCCATGGTATTAAAGCTATACGTACCGGGGGTATTGAAGTTATAACCCCAATGGTTTTGATTTAGAGTGGTAAAACTTTCCTGTGTGGTTCCCAACATCAAGTGCGTATCAAAATCCCCGAAGCGTTTATGAAAATTACTCATCACCGTAGTAGTGATATAAGTATAGTCAACCATGTCTTTGCTCAGGCGACCATTCTGATACAGAGGGGCCACGGCAGACCCTGGAGCAATGAACGTGTAGTCATTCGTACTGTATTGATCGTAACCTAAACGTCCGGTAACATCCCACCAGGTGGTCATTTTAAAATTGCCACTTACACCGCCGGTGAAACGCCTGGTTTGTGATGTTAATTCATCCTGATTGATGATCCAGTACGGATTGTCGATATCATTTTCCAAAGCAAGAGTTCCGGCATATATCCTGTGCTGTGTGCCATTCGGGTTAATATAGTTCTTGATATCGTATGTCTGCGGCCAGTTATACAATGATTGCATACTTCCAACTCCACTTCCATATAAGCCGGCTGTGGTCAAGGTTCTGTCGGTGTTGGCATTCGAATAAGCAGCATTGGCGTTCAGCGTCAAACGTCCGTATTTCTGTTCGCCATTAAAACGGAACGTTGTTTTTTCATAAGCAGTGCCAGGTACAATACCTGTTTGCCTGAAGTTCGATCCGGACAAATAAAAAGAGCCGTTTTTTGTACCACCGGAGACGTTTACGTTATTATCATATATAATTCCCTTTTGAAAGAAATTACCGATGTTATCATAGATGGTACTGTCCGTTGGTATTTTCAATCCCCAGGAACTATACGTATTAGTGGTACTTAAAACACCGTTGCTGGAATAAATGCCGGCACCAAATAATGTTTGAGCCTCAGGCAGTTTATTAGCCCAGGATGTACTTATTTTACTGTTGACATTAACGGTTACCCTGCCTTCAGCTCCTTTCTTGGTTGTTATAATAACAACGCCGTCAGCTGCTCTTGATCCATACAATGCGGCGGCGGCAGCTCCCTTCAATATCGACAAGCTTTCGATATCCTCGGGGTTGATGTCCATAACACGATTTGAGAAGGTTGTATTACTACGAGACAGGCCATCGGTTCCTGTGTTACCTGTAACTGTAGTAGAGTTGTCATAGATGATACCATCAACAACAAATAAAGGCTGATTTTGTCGCCCTTCGGATGTAGAAGTACCACCACGGATTGTGATAGATGCACCAGCACCTGCTGAACCACCAAATTGCGTGATGTTTACGCCAGGCACTTTACCTGCCAGGGAATTAACGACGTTTGTGTTTTTGTTTTTCATTAATTCCTGCGCACTCAGGTTAGAAACCGAATAGCCTAATGCCTTCTGTTCCTTTCTAATACCTAACGCAGTTACCACCACTTCGCTCATGTTGTTGCCAGAGGCTCTTAATGTAACCGTGAAAACAGAACTATTAGCGATTTTCAATTCCTGTGCAGTATACCCTACATAAGTAATTACTAGGGTTTCACCAGAAGCAGCCTGAATACTGAAATCACCATTAGCATCAGTTTGTGTAATGCGGTTTGTGTTCTTAACACTTATGGTCACTCCAGGTAATGGAGTTTGGTCTTCCGCCTTTACTGTGCCACTAATATTTCTTTGCTGTGCCATTCCCTTCGAGGGCAGTAGAACTATCAGCAGAAATAAGATGGTCAGTAGCTGTAGCATTTTTCTCATAATAAGCGTTTAAATTGTTAGACGTGTCAATAAAAAATTTACCCGAATATTTTTTTCCTAATGGAGTTTACCG
>Ga0207650_10003230_pt1 | contig 11232 bp, 8 predicted proteins | sample KBSS63metaG_FD_184325 | JGI IMG/M metagenome (GOLD analysis project Ga0207650, IMG submission 184325) | Switchgrass rhizosphere microbial communities from Kellogg Biological Station, Michigan, USA - KBS S6-3 metaG (SPAdes) (version 2) | ecosystem: Host-associated > Plants > Roots > Rhizosphere >...
CGCCGCCTCGCCGCGGCCGACGCGATCGTGCTCGCGGCGAGCCCGCTCGCCCACGGCGCCGATCCGAAGGTCCTCAACATCTACAACTGGTCCGACTACATCGCCGACGACACGATCAAGAACTTCGAGAAAGAGACCGGCATCAAGGTCAACTACGACAACTACGACAGCAACGAAGTGCTGCTCGCCAAGCTCGTCGCCGGCAACAGCGGCTACGACATCGTCGTTCCGGGCGCCCACTTCGCGAAGACGCAGATCGAGGGCGGCCTGCTGCAGAAGCTCGACCGCGCCAAGCTCGGCAACTGGGGCAACCTCGACCCGACGCTGCTTAAGCAGCTCGCCGCCGTCGACCCTGGCAACCAGTACCTGGTCGACTGGCTCTGGGGCTACGTCACGGTCGGCATCAACGTGCCGAAGGTGAAGGCCGCGCTCGGCGACTTGCCGATGCCCGACAACGCCTGGAGCCTGATCTTCGACCCGAAATACGCGAGCAAGCTGAAGAGCTGTGGCGTCAATTTCCTCGATTCGGCGTCCGAGGTGCTGCCAGTCGCGCTGCTCTATGTCGGCAAGCCGCCCTACAGCACCAACGCCGACGACTACGAGGCGGCCGCCAAGATGCTCAAGTCGGTGCGGCCGTCCGTGACGCGCTTCTCGTCGTCGGGCTACATCAACGACCTGGCGGGCGGCTCGCTCTGCGTGGTGATGGGCTATTCCGGCGACATCAACATCGCGCGCGCGCGCGCCCTCGAAGCCAGCCCCAAGCAGCCGGCGGCGATAGAGGCGCTGGTCCCGAAGGGCGGCGCGACCCTGTTCTTCGATTCGATGGCGATTCCCAAGGACGCGAAGAACGTCGCCAACGCGCACCTGTTCATCAACTACATCCTGCGCCCCGAGGTGGCAGCTGCGCTCACGAACAAGGTCTTCTACGCCAACCCGAACGCGGCTTCGCTCAAGTTCGTCAAGAAGGACGTCGCCGAGAACAAGACGATCTTCCTCCCGGCCGCCGACCAGGCGCGCATGACGCCGCCCGATGCCGTGCCGCAGCCGATCCGGCGCGTGCAGACGCGCATCTTCACCAACTTCAAGGCGGGGAAGTAGAGCCCGGCGGGCCGGACCCGGCTTCGGTCAGGAAACCAGCACGCCCTTCCAGAACGCGACCCGGCCCTTGATCTCCTTGGCCGCCTCGCTCGGCTCCGGGTAGTACCAGACCGCGTTCGGGTTCATCTCGCCGTCGACCATCAGGCTGTAGTAGTGGGCCTGCCCTTTCCACGGGCAGCTCGACCGGTGGTTGCTGAAGGTCACGTACTCGCGCTTCAGGCTGGCCTCGGGAAAGTAGTGGTTGCCCTCGACAACGACGGTGTCGTCGCTTTCGGCGATGGTCGCGCCATTCCAGGTGGCTTTCATGTCGCACGTCGCTTGCCAAGAAGGCCGGGATGCTAGGCGACCCCGAAAGGCCCCATGACCATCAAGATTCGCACGGGCCAGGCACCGGCGCCGCTTGAGCGCGGCGAATTCGCGCTCCGTTTCCGCAAATCGTTCGTCGATCCGGCGTATCGCGCCGAGGACGAAGCGATCGGCCGCCTCGAGGCGATCGCCTGGGAGGCGTACCGCGACGGCCGCAAGGCGCCGATCACGAGGAAGGCTGGCCGCGGATACGCCGACCCGGACTACGACCTCTCGGTTGAATGGATCGAAACCAAGGCCCGCCTCGAGCAGGCGCAGCAATCGTGGGCCGATGCGAAGACGAAGACGCGCACGCTCGTCATCTGCGGCTCGCCGCGCAACGACGGCACCTGCCCGGGCGAGATCTCGAAAACGTTTCGCCTCGCCGGGCTGGTCAGCGAAGAGCTCAGGCAAGCCGGGGTCGAGGTCGATTTCCTCGACCTGAGCCTGCTCACCTCCGACTACGGGCGCAGGATCCATCCGTGCAAGGGCTGCGTTTCGACGGCAATGCCGCTATGCCACTGGCCGTGCAGCTGCTACCCCAACCACGCCCTCGACCAGGTCCACGACTGGATGAACGAGATCTACGAGCGATGGGTCGCGGCACACGCGATCGTCATCGTCACGCCGACGCACTGGTACAGCACGTCGAGCGCTTTGAAGCTGATGATCGACCGCCTCGTCTGCGCCGACGGCGGCAATCCGGATCCGACCTCGACGCACGGCAAGAAGCCCGCGGAGGCGAAGGCGCTCGAGCTCGCGGGCTGGGACTACCCGAAGCACCTGGCCCGGCGCGTCTACGGGCTGGTGGTGCACGGCGACGTCGCCGGCATCGAGGGTTCGCGGCGGGCGCTGTCGGACTGGCTCGACTGGATGGGCCTGATCGACGCGGGCTCCCAGGCCCGCCTCGACCGCTTCATCGGCTACTACGAACCCTATGCCACCAGCCACGACACGCTCGACCGCGACGACGCGGTGCAGGCGGAGACGCGCAACGTCGCCCGCGCCGTCGCTCAGGTGACGGCGGCGCTGCGCGCCGGCGAGCTCGACGACGCGATCGCGGCACGCCCGGCGGTGCGTCCGAAATAGCACCATTCACGAACGGCATGGCCGCCGACAACGCTTCGGTGCGCGAACGTGTACTCTTGGTTTGTTGCACTGCAGCAAAGTGCGTCTCGAAAGCATCCCGTTGAACAATCCGTTCCTGAAGAAGATCCTGGCTGCCGGCCGCCTGACACAACAAGGCAAGCTCGCCGAGGCGACCGTGGCGATCCAGCGGGCGCTCTCGTCCGGATCGCAAGCACGCACTCACACTACTCCGTCATGGCCCATGAGCGCCGGCGCGGCGGTGGTCGACGCGCCACTGGTTCTCGACGGTCTGGTGCGCGAAACGATCACGCCGGCGCACCGCGGCGCGGACACCGACGCGACGGTCGCAGACCGCGTTTCGACTCCCGAGCGCGTGTCGACGCCCGGCCGATTCGTCGCCAGCAGCTTCACCGGCGCCACCGGAACGCGCGCGTTCAAGGTGTTCGCGCCCGCCGGCTTCGACGGCGAATCGTTGCCGCTGGTCGTCATGCTGCACGGCTGCACCCAGGACCCCGACGACTTCGCTGCCGGCACGCGAATGAACGAGCTGGCGCAGGCCGAGGGCTTCTTCGTCCTCTACCCGGCGCAGGCGGCGCGCTCGAACGCGCACAAGTGCTGGAACTGGTTCTCGCCCGCCGACCAGCGGCGCGGCGCGGGTGAGCCGGCGCTTCTCGCCGGCATGGTCCGCCACGTCCTGCAGACCCACTCGATCGACCCCGATCGCGTCTACGTCGCCGGCCTGTCCGCGGGCGGCGCGATGGCGGCGATCCTCGCGAGCGAATACCCCGATCTGTTCGCCGCGGCGGGCGTGCATTCCGGCGTCGCGGCCGGAGCGGCCTCCGATGTCCCCTCGGCGTTCTCGGTGATGAAGAACGGCCCGGCGGCGGCCCCGCCCTGGCCGAGCGCGAGCGCAACCCATTGGCCGACTCCCGCTCGCGACGCGAAGTCCGAGGCCCGCCCGCACCCGGCGCCCGCGCCGGTCATCGTCTTTCACGGCGACGCCGACGCAACGGTCACCGCCGCCAACGGCGACGCCGTCATTGCCGCCGCGCTCGAAGGCGTCGAAGCAGTCGCCGAGAAGGTCGCCGGCAACGCCACCACGGGTCAGCGCCGCACGCGCCGCACCGTCTGGCGCGCCGCCGACGCAGGCGCCGATGCGCCGACGCTGGCCGAGCACTGGGTGGTCGAGGGTGCGCCGCATGCCTGGTCCGGCGGCGCGTCGGCCGGCTCGTACACCGACCCCGAAGGCCCGGACGCGTCGCGCGAGATGCTGCGCTTTTTCCTCGCCCACCCGCGCCGCCACCCCTGACGAAGCTGCGGCTTCTTCCGGCCCGGCCGCGCCGGCACGGCTGATCCGGTCGCGCTCGCCCCGTCTCCCGGGTCGCGGCAGCGTACGACACCGTAGACTTCGCCCCCCATGAATCGCGACCTGCTGGCGGCGCTGTCGTTCGCCCTCGCCCTCGGCCTGCCGGGCTGCACCACGACCGGCGGCGCGCCGGTCGAGCCGGTCGTCGCTTCCACGTGGCAGGCGCCGTTGCCGCACGAGGGCAACGTCGCCGAGCTGCGCCGCTGGTGGACGCAATTCGACGATCCGCTGCTCGCCCACCTCATCGATGCCGCCGAAACGGCGAGCCCGACGATCGCCAGCGCCGCGGCGCGGATCGTCGACGCGCAAGCGCGCCGCACCGCCACCGGCGCGGCACTGTTGCCGGCGCTCGACGCCACCGCCAGCGCCGGCCGCGGCCGCCAGGACATCAGCCTGCCGATCGCCGCCACGAGCGCGGGGATCGGCCTGCAGGCGAGCTGGGAGATCGACGTCTTCGGACGCAACCGCGCCGCCCGCGATGCCGCCGAAGCGCGGCTCGAGGGCGCCGGCGCGTCGTGGCACGACGCCCGCGTCGTCGTCGCCGCCGAGACCGCGAACCAGTACCTCTCGCTGCGCGCGTGCGAGTCGCTGCTCGCGCAAACGCGCCTCGACGCCGATTCCCGCGCCGAGACGGCGCGGCTGACCGAGCTGAGCATGCAGAACGGCTTCGAGTCGCGCGCCAACGCCGCGCTGACGCGCGCGAGCGCGGCGCAGGGCAGCGTCCTCGTCAAGCAGCAGAGCGAGCAGTGCGAGCAGACGATCAAGGCGCTGGTCGCCCTCACCGGCATCGCCGAGCCCGATCTGCGCGCGCAGCTCGCGGCGGCGGCGGCGCGCCTGCCCCAGCCGGCGGCGATCGCGGTGCCGTCGGTTCCCGCCGCCGCGCTGGCGCAGCGGCCCGATGTCTTCACGCGCGCCCGCGACGTCATCGCCGCCAGCGCCGACATCGGCGCCGCCGAAGCCGACCGCTGGCCGCGCATCACGCTCGCCGGCAGCGTCGGCGCGGCGCGCTTCGAATCGGGCCTGGGCTCGTTCAGCGGCACGACCTGGAGCATCGGCCCGGTCGGCGTCAGCGTTCCGGTGTTCGATGGCGGCGCGCGCCGCGCCAACGTCGACGCCGCGCGTGCGCGCTACGACGAGGCGACGAGCGCTTATGCAGCGACCCTGCGCAATGCGATCCGCGACGTCGAGACCGCGCTGATCGCCCTGCAGGGCACCGCCGACCGGAGCGCCGATGCGCAGACCGCCGCCGACAACTTCGAGATCTCCTACCGCGCCACCGAGGCACGCTACCGGAGCGGCTTCGGGACGCTGTTCGAGCTCGAGGATGCGCGCCGCAGCGCCCTGGCGGCGCAGATCCTGCTGATCAACCTGCGGCGCGAGCGCGTCGCCGCCTGGATCGCCCTCTACCGTGCCCTCGGCGGCGGCTGGACGGCGCCTGCGGACGCGCAGACCGCCGCCACCTCTCCGCCTGGTCCCGCTTCGCCATGATCCGTCGCTCGCATCAACTGCTCCTTTCCGGCGTCGCCATCGTGGCGACGGCCGCGCTCGTCATCGGCGTGCGCGCGAACGCGGCCGACGACAAGAAGGCAGCGGTACCGGTCAAGCCGGCGCTGAGCGTCCTCGTCACCCAGCCCCAGCGAGCCACGATGCCGGTCTCGACGCGTGCCAACGGCAACGTCGCCGCCTGGCAGGAGGCGAGCATCGGCACGGAGGCGAACGGCCTGCGCCTGGCCGACGTGCGCGTCAACGTCGGCGACGTCGTCAAGCGCGGCCAGGTGCTCGCCACCTTCGCGCCGGAGTCGATGCAGGTCGACATGCTGCAGACGCGCGCCGCGGTCGCCGAGGCCGAAGCGACGCTCGGTGACGCCGCCGCCAACGCCGACCGGGCCAAGGCGCTGCGCGCGACCGGCGCGCTGAGCGAAGCGACGATCAACCAGTACGTCACCGCCGAGCGCACCGCGCGCGCCCGCCTCGACGCGCAGCGCGCGGCGCTGCAGGCGCGCCAGATCCGGGTCGGCCAGACCGCGGTGGTCGCCCCCGACGCCGGCGTCATCTCGTCGCGCAGCGCGACGGTCGGCGCCGTCCTGCCCGCCGGGCAGGAGCTGTTTCGCCTCATCCGCCAGGGCCGGCTCGAGTGGCGGGCCGAAGTCTCGTCGTCGGATCTCGCGCAGATCAAGCCGGGCGCGCGCGTCACGGTCACGCCCTCGGGCGGCGCGCCGATCGCCGGCACCGTCCGCATGGTCGCGCCGACGGTCGACCCGCAGACGCGCAACGGCATCGTCTACGTCGACCTGCCCGCGCCGGGCAGCGCACGCGCCGGCATGTTCGCGCGCGGCGAGTTCGAGGTCGGCAACGCGACCGCGCTGACCCTGCCGCAAAGCGCCGTGCAGTTGCGCGAGGGCTTCAGCTACGTGTTCAAGGTCGGCGCCGACAACAAGGTGACGCAAGCCAAGATCGACACCGGGCGCCGCTTCGGTGACCGCATCGAAGTGACCGGCGGCCTCGGCGCCGACGCCCGCGTCGTCGCGATGGGCGGCGGCTTCCTGGCTGAGGGCGACACCGTGCGCATCGTCGACGCCCCCGCGGCGATGAACGGCAGCGCCGCATCGGCCGCGCGAGTGACACCGCCCAAGCCATGATCAACGTCTCGTCCTGGTCGATCAAGAACCCCATCCCCGGGGTGCTGCTCTTCATCATGCTCACCGCCATCGGCGCGATGAGCTTTCGGGCGATGAAGATCCAGAACTTCCCCGACATCGACCTGCCGACGGTCACCGTCACCGCGGCGCTGCCGGGCGCCTCGCCGTCGCAGCTCGAGACCGACGTCGCGCGCAAGATCGAGAACCAGATCGCGACGCTGCAAGGCGTCAAGCACATCTACACCTCGGTGCAGGATGGCCTCTCGACGACGACGGTCGAATTCCGGCTCGAGAAGCCCACGCAGGAGGCCGTCGACGACGTCCGCGACGCCGTTTCGCGCGTGCGCTCCGACCTGCCCGCCGAGCTGCGCGACCCGATCATCTCCAGGTTCGACCTCGCCGGCTCGCCGATCCTCACCTACACGGTCGCATCGACCCGCATGGACGACGAGGCGCTGTCGTGGTTCGTCGACGACACCGTGACGCGCACCCTGCTCGCCGTGCGCGGCGTCGGCGCGGTGACGCGGGTCGGCGGCGCGACGCGCGAGGTTCGCGTCGAGCTCGACCCGGCGCGCCTGCTGGCGCTGAACGCCACCGCCGCCGACATCTCGCGCCAGTTGCGCCAGACGCAGCGCGAATCGTCGGGCGGCCGCACCGACGTCGGCGGCGCCGAGCAATCGGTGCGGACGATCGCGACCGTGCAGTCCGCGGCCGAGCTGGCGCAGATGGAGATCGCGCTCAGCGACGGCCGGCACATCCGCCTCAATCAGGTCGCACACGTCAGCGACACCGTCGCCGAGCAGCGCTCGGCCGCGTACCTGAACGGCCAGCCGGTCGTCGGCTTCGAGATCGTGCGCACGCGCGGCGCCGGAGAGGTCGACGTCGAGGTGGGCGTCCGCGCCGCCCTCGAGAACCTCAAGAAGGCGCATCCCGACATCAAGATCACCGAGGCGTTCAACTTCGTCGATCCGGTCGAAGAGAACTACCTGGGCTCGATGGCGCTGCTGTTCGAGGGTGCGGCGCTGGCCGTGCTGGTCGTGTTCCTGTTCCTGCGCGACTGGCGCGCGACGCTGGTCGCCTCGACCGCGCTGCCGCTCTCGATCATCCCGGCGTTCTGGGCGATGTGGCTGCTCGGCTTCACCCTCAACGGCGTCACGCTGCTCGCGCTCTCGCTGGTCGTCGGCATCCTGGTCGACGACGCGATCGTCGAGATCGAGAACATCATGCGCCACCTGGGCATGGGCAAGAAGCCGTACCAGGCGGCGATGGAGGCGGCCGACGAGATCGGCCTGGCGGTCATCGCGACGACCTTCACGCTGATCGCGGTGTTCCTGCCGACCGCCTTCATGAGCGGCGTGCCGGGCAAGTTCTTCGTCCAGTTCGGCTGGACCGCGGCGATCGCCGTCTTCTTCTCGCTCGTCGTCGCGCGCATGCTGACCCCGATGATGTCGGCGTACATCCTCAAGGCGCCGAAGAAGCCGCACGTAGAAGGGCGCTGGATCACGATCTACCTCAGCTGGATGCGCTGGTGCCTGCGCCACCGGATCCTGACCACGATCGGCGCGCTGATCTTCTTCTTCGGCTCGCTCGCGCTCGTGCCGCTCCTGCCGACCGGCTTCATCCCGCCCGACGACCTCTCGCAGACGCAGGTGCAGATCGCCCTGCCGCCGGGCGCGAACTTCGCGCAGACCAATGCCACCGCGGAAGCGGCGCGTCAGATCGTCGCCAAGAACTCGTACGTCAAGCTGATCTACACGACCGTCGGCGGCGGCGCGACCGGCGCCGACCCGTTCATGGGCGGCGGCAGCCCGGAGGTGAGAAAGGCGACGCTGACGCTCAACCTGACGCCGCGCGACGAGCGCGGCGGCGTCAAGAAGCAGGTCATCGAGCAGCAACTGCGCGACGCCCTCGTCGCCGTGCCGGGGGCGCGCATCAACGTCGGCTTCGGCGGCTCGAACGAGAAGTACACGCTGGTCCTCGCCGGCGAGGACGGCGCCGTGCTCGCCGACGCGGCGCGCCGGGTCGAGCAGGAGCTGCGCACGCTGCACGGCATCGGCAACGTCACCTCGACCTCGAGCCTGGCGCGGCCGGAGCTGATCGTGCGGCCCGACTCGGCGCGCGCCGCCGACCTCGGCGTCACCGCGACGGCGATCGGCGAGACGCTGCGCGTCGCCACCGCCGGCGACTACGACCAGAGCCTGGCCAAGCTCAACCTCGCCCAACGCCAAGTGCCCATCGTCGTCAAGCTGCCGGCCGAGGCGCGCACCGACCTCGACCTGCTGTCGCGGCTGGCCGTGCCGGGCGCGCGCGGGCCGGTGATGCTGGGCAACGTCGCGACCCTGGCGATCGACAGCGGGCCGGCGAAGATCGACCGCTACGACCGCCTGCGCAACATCAACTTCGACATTGAGCTCAACCAGCAGCCGCTCGGCGAGGTGCAAGCGGAGGCGCTGGCGCTGCCGAGCCTCAAGAACCTGCCGCAGGGCGTGACCCAGACGACGGTCGGCGACGCCGAGGCGATGACCGAGCTGTTCGACAGCTTCGGCTTGGCGATGCTGACCGGCGTCGCCTGCATCTACATCGTGCTCGTGCTGCTGTTCAAGGACTTCGTCCAGCCGGTGACGATCCTGGTCGCGCTCGTGCTCTCGATCCCGGGCGCGTTCCTCGCGTTGTTCCTGACCCGCACGGCGCTGTCGATGCCGTCGATGATCGGCCTGATCATGCTGATGGGGATCGCGACCAAGAACTCGATCCTGCTGGTCGAGTACGCGATCATGGCGCGGCGCGACTGGGGCATGTCGCGCACCGAGGCGCTGCTCGACGCCTGCCACAAGCGGGCCCGGCCAATCGTCATGACGACGATCGCGATGGGCGCCGGCATGATGCCGATCGCGCTGGGCATCGGCACCGATCCGAGCTTCCGCGCGCCGATGGCGATCGTCGTCATCGGCGGCCTGATCACGTCGACCTTCCTGAGCCTGCTCGTGATCCCGGTCGTCTTCACCTTCGTCGACGACGGCGTGCAGAAGCTGAAGGGGCTGTTCGGGCACCTGCACCTGCACCGGCACGCGGAAGCGACGACGCCGAGCGGTGCCCTGCCCGGACCCGCCGACCGCCACTGAGCGGCGCCGCGGGCGCAAAATCGCGCGAGCCTTCCGACGGAGCCACGATGCGAGCCCCCCGACCCGACGCCGAATTCCTGATGCGCGACACGACGTCGCACCCGCCGGCGTACACGCCGCAGTACAAGACCAGCGTCCTGCGCAGCCCGAAGCTGGCGCTCATCTCGCTGCAGCAATCGCTTTCCGAAGTGACGGCGCCGGTCTTTCGCGCCGACGAGCTCGGCGCGCTCGACAATGACCTGATCCTCAACTACGCCAAGAACGGCATGCCGATCGGCGAGCGCATCGTCGTCCACGGCTACGTCCACGACCAGCTCGGCCGGCCGATCAAGAACGCGCTGGTCGAGGTCTGGCAATGCAACGCGAGCGGCCGCTATCGCCACAAGAGGGACCAGTACATCGGCGCCCTCGATCCCAACTTCGGCGGCTGCGGCCGGATGCTCACCGACGAGAACGGCTACTACGCGTACCGCACGATCAAGCCCGGCCCCTACCCGTGGAGGAACCGCGTCAACGACTGGCGGCCGGCGCACATCCACTACGCAATCTCGGGCGACGGCTGGGTGCAGCGGCTCGTCACCCAGATGTACTTCGAGGGCGACCCGCTGATCAGGAGCTGCCCGATCCTCGGCGTCGCGCCGAGCGAGGAGCAGATCCGCGGCCTGATCGCGCTGCAGGACATCGGCGCGTTCGTGCAGCTCGACAGCCGCGCCTACCGCTTCGACATCGTCCTGCGCGGCCAGCGCGCGACGCTGTTCGAGAACCACGTCCAGCAAGACGGCGAAGGAGCGGCGAAATGAGCGGCACTCCCGAGCATCGTCACGGCCTTACGGGCCCCTACGCCGCGCCCGGCGGCAGCGACCTTGTCGTGCGGCGCGAGACGGCGTCGCAGACCGCGGGCCCGTACGTGCACATCGGCCTGGCACCGCAGGCGGCCGGCTTCGACATCTTCGAGAAGAACTTCGGCAACGTCCTCGCGGGGCCGAAGACGAAGGGCGAGAAGATCCGCATCGAAGGCCGCGTCTTCGACGGCATCGGCACGGTGCTGAAGGACGTGCTGATCGAGATCTGGCAGGCCAACGCCGCCGGCAAGTACGCGCACCCCGCCGACCGGCAGGCGGGCAAGGCGATCGACCCGACGTTTCGCGGCTGGGGCCGCGCCTGCACGGACTTCGAGACCGGCGTCTATGCCTTCGACACCGTCAAGCCGGGCCGGGTCGAAGGCCGCAACGGCCGCATCATGGCGCCGCACATCAACGCCTGGATCGTCGCGCGCGGCATCAACATCGGCCTCAACACGCGCATCTACTTCAGCGACGAGGCCGACGCCAATGCCAATGACGCGGTGCTCAACCTGATCGAGTGGGAGCAGCGTCGCGCCACGCTGATCGCCGAGCGCCTCGATCGCAAGCCCGATGGCGCCGCGGTCTATCGCTTCGACATCCGCCTCCAGGGCGAGAACGAGACCGTCTTCTTCGACGTCTGACGCCGACGCACGCCCGATCCTGATCGTTCGATCATGCGCCGTGCCATCGCCACGGTCTCGCTGAGCGGCACCCTGCGCCAGAAGCTC
>Ga0207650_10003233_pt1 | contig 11224 bp, 13 predicted proteins | sample KBSS63metaG_FD_184325 | JGI IMG/M metagenome (GOLD analysis project Ga0207650, IMG submission 184325) | Switchgrass rhizosphere microbial communities from Kellogg Biological Station, Michigan, USA - KBS S6-3 metaG (SPAdes) (version 2) | ecosystem: Host-associated > Plants > Roots > Rhizosphere...
CCGGAGGTCTCGGACGCCGAGAGGAACGACAGGATGTCTACGTTGAGGATCAGGGAGTGGTCGCCGCAGCCCGCGAGCAGGAGCAGCGACAGCGCCAGGCCGGCAAGGAGGACGCGCATCAGAAGATCGCCAGCGACGCGGCCATCTCGAGGCCGCGCGTCGTGGTCAGGCCGCGGCTGTGGGTCGCCAGCGCGACGTCCAGGCCATACTTGCCGAAGCGGATCCCGCTGCCGGCGGTGAACTGCAGCAGCTGGTAGCTGTCCAGGTAGAGGCCGCCGCGCAGGGGCGTCGGGCCGAGCCAGACCTCGGCGCCCGCGCGCGGCAGCCAGAGCTCGTTCGCGGTGCGGTCGAGCGTGCCGGCGAAGATCATGCCGTTGGTCCGGTAGGCGACGCTCAGGCTGCCGGTCACGGGGAACTGGCTCTTGAACTCGGCGTTGCGCTCGACCGGGGTGCGCACGTTCGAGTTCGACTCCGGGTCGTAGTCGTAGTGGTCGAGGTTGGTCTTGTCCCAGGTGATGGTCGCTCCCAGGTCGTTGACGCCGAGGCCGATCTCGAGCTTGTCGACGAACACGACGACGCCCGCATCGGCGGCGACGCCCTGCCCCGCGTCGAAACCGGGGTCGGGGGTCTGGCGGACGTCGGCATCGTAATCGACCGTCAGCGGCGTGCTCGCGCCGAAGATCGTGTCGCCGGTGGCGAACGCGGCGCGGGCCTGCGCCTGCCAGAGCGCGATGCCGCGCAGGTACTTCGCGCGGGCGCCGGCGTAGAGCGCGACGCCGCCCTTGCGCGGGTCGCCGTCCGGGGCATCGCGCGGCGGCAGGATCGGCAGCGCCCCGCCGAGCGAGACCGAGATCGCGGCCTGGGCACGGGCCTCGTCGCCGAAGCCGTACGTCGTGTTGGGCGCGAACGGTGCGGCCTCGCCGAGCGTGGCCTGGAGGCTGGGATCGAGCCGGGCGGTGTTGCGCGCCTCGCCCTGGGGCCGGATGCCGACGAAGACGTTGCGGGTGCCGAACTCGAGGTTCGGCGTCGCGAACGTGGTGCCGAACTTCAGGTCGCGGTCGGGAAAGAGGTCCTGCAGCGCCCCGAGGTCGACTGTCAGGCTGTTGAGCGCGACGTTGACCACGATGTCGCTCGCCAGCTCCTCGGGCTCGATCAGCTGCAGCGTGTAGGGCGTGACCGAGATCAGGCGTGCGATCTGGAAGACGTTGAAGTTCGGGTTGGAGGAATCGAGCTCGGGGGGGTCGGCCAGCACCTGCACGATTCCCAGCGGCAGGGGAATCGAGCTGTAGCCGGCCAGCCCCTTCGACCCCGTGGGAACCGCGCGGTAGGCGACGTTCTGCGTCGAGGACTGGGTCACTTCCGACAGCAGCACGCCGCCCATGCCCAGTCGGCGCGCCTCGGGCACCTGCGCCTGCGCCGCGCCCGCCAGGGCGAGGCCGAAGAGGATCGCGAGCGCCGACTTCATCGCCGGGCCTTGAGCTCCTTGCGGTACTCGCGCAACGCCGCATGGTGCGAGCGGAACGCCAGGTCCGGCAGCGCATCGAGCGCGAACCAGCCCACCTCGTCGGCGTCGTCGCCGGGGCGCAGGCGACCGCCCAGGATGTGCGCGCGGTAGATGAGGAGCACGACCCGCGGGCCGCCCGGGCCGCCGCCGCGGTAGGCGCCGTGCAGGCGGTCGATGGCGATCTTCAGGCCGGTCTCCTCGAGCGTCTCACGGATGGCGGTTTCTTCCGGTCCCTCGCCATACTCCATGAACCCGGCGGGCAATCCCCACAGGCCGACCTGCGGCTCGTAGCGGCGCCGCACCAGGACGATCGAACCTTTCTTCTCGAGGATCGCGCCAACGGCGGGCGCGGGGTTCTGGTAGGCGATGAAGCTGCATGCCGGGCAGGTCGGACGCACCACCCCGTGATCGTCGCGGGGGACGAGCGGCGTCCCGCAGTGCGGACAGAAGCGTGCGGCAGGAGGCCGTTTGCGCGCGGGAGCCATGAGCGAAAGCTAGGGCCGCGCGCGCCGTGCCGCAAGGGGGGGAAACACGGAAGCCCGCCTCCCTTGCGGGAGACGGGCCCGTGTGTGATGCGGTCGCGGCCTAGTCGTCGTCGTCGTCGTCGCGATCGTTGCGCATCTGGCGCAGGTCCTCGCGCAGCTTCTCCAGGTCCTTCTTCAGCTTCGCCTGGTCCTCGTCGCTCAGGCCTTCCATGTGGAAGTCGCCGCCGTCGCCCATCCACATGCCGTTGCCGTGCGGGCCGCGGAAGCGGAAGACGCGCGCGTCGCCGTCGCCGTCGTCGTTGTTCCAGCCCATCCAGTCGTTGCCGTTCGCGTCCCACATGCCGAGCTCGGACTTCTCGAGCCTGGCCTTGATCGTGCGTTCGGAGCCCTTGCGGCGGATGTGCAGGTCGACGTCGCCCTCGCCCTGCGCGCGCAGCTCCCGCCTCAGGTCTTCGCCGTCGGCGACCGACTTGCCGTCGACCGAGAGGATGACGTCGCCGGCCTTGAGGCCCGCGCGCTCCGCCGGCGTGTCGTCGATCACCTTGAGCACCAGGACGCCCTTGCCGTCGGGCGCGCCGAAGTAGCTGCCCAGGTCGGCGTCGAGGTCGCGCGTCTCCACGCCGAGACGGCCGCGGCCCGGGCTGATCATGCGGAAGGACTGCTTGCCCTTCGGCATCGAGTTCCAGTGGAAGGCGCGCGGCGTCCGCGGGGCGCGTGGCGCGCGCGGCGCGTAGGTCGGGGCGTCGGCGACGTCGGCGATCTCGGCGCGGCCGAGCTCGTGCACGCTGCCGTTGCGCCACACGGTGATGTCGGCGAGCGAGCCGGGCTTCAGCGCGCGCACCCGCTCGGTCAGCTGGTCGACGCTGTTGACCGGCGTCTGGTTGAAGCGCGTGATGATGTCGCCTTCCTCGACGCCGACCTCGTCGGCCGGGCTGCCGGGCACGACGTTCGAGACCACGACGCCGCTGCCCTTGTAGTCGTAGGTGTCGGCCAGGCCTTCGCTCAGGTCCTGGAGGTTCACGCCCAGGTAGCCTTCGCCCTTCTTCGAGCCGGCCTCGGACTTGGTGCTGCTCTTCGTCGACTTGGCGCGCGCGTCGCCGGCGGCGAAGAAGCCGGGGACGACGAGCGCACCGGTGAGTGCGAGGGCGACGAGCGCCCGTTGGCGATACGACATGGGACGGTCTCTCCTTCCAGGGTTGATCCGGGCGGCATTCGGGCCGGTCCCGGTTACGGGCTCAGCAGGCGTTTGTCATTGTACTGGGATAGGGCGAGAACGGTTGCGGGTTGAAACCGAGTTTGCACGCAGGAGATGCGGCCGCTACGTTCGGCCCGTGGAAGCCCCCCTCGCCCGCAAGGATTCCGTCCTCGAATTGTCGGTCACGAGCCTCGCCCTGGGCGGTGCGGGCGTCGCGCGCACGGGGGAGCTGGTGGTCTTCGTCGCCGGCGCCTACCCGGGCGAGCGGGTCCGCGCCCGCGTGGTCAAGCGGCGCTCGAGCTGGGCCGAGGCCGTCCTGGTCGAGGTGCTCGAGCGCTCGGCCGACCGTGTCCCGGCCCCCTGCGTCCACTACGGCCGGGAGTGCGGCGGCTGCCGCCAGCAGGACCTCGACTACCCGGTCCAGGTCGCCTGGAAGACCCGCCAGGTCGAGGAGACGCTCGCCCGCATCGGGGGACTGCGCGATCTCGCGGTCGAGGCGTGCGTGCCCTCGCCCGAGGTCTTCCGCTACCGCAACAAGATGGAATTTTCCTTCCAGGCGGCGCCGGACGGGGCGACGTGGCTCGGGCTGCACCGGCGCGGGAAGTTCGACGAGAGTTTCGACCTGTCGGAGTGCTGGATCGCGTCGGAACTGACCAACCGGATCGTCGAGCGGACCCGCGCCTTCGCCAATGCGGCGGGATGGCCGGCCTACCATCCGCGCTTCCACACGGGGCTCGTGCGCTTCCTCGCCGTGCGCCATCTCCGATCAACGGGGCAGGCCGCGGTCAACCTGATTGCCGCTCGCGCGGACGTGCCCGGCGTCGAGCGCTGGGCGCGCGAGCTGGCGGCGCTCGATCCCGCGATCCGCAGCGTCGTGCTCAACGTCAACGACGCGCGCGCCAACATCGCGGTCGGCGATGCCGCGCTCGAGCGCGTGCTGCATGGCACGGCGACGATCGAGGAGCGGTTGTGCGGCCTGACGTTCGAGGCGACCGCGCACTCGTTCCTGCAGACCAACAGCGCGCAGGCCGAGGCGCTCTATGCCGCGGCGGTCGAGGCGGCGGCGCTGAGCGGCAACGAGCGCGTGCTCGACGTCTACTGCGGGGCGGGCACGATCTCGCTCGCGCTCGCGCGGCATGCCAAGGAGGTCGTGGGCATCGAGTCGGTCGAGCCGGCGGTGGACGACGCGCGCCGCAACGCCACGAGGAACGCCATCACGAACGCCCGCTTCGCCTGCGGGGACGCGCGCGCGGTGCTGCGGGCGTGGGCGCACGCGCGGGCGGGCAGAGTCGTGACGCCGGAGCAGGCACGCGTGAAGGACGCGAAGGCGCCGCTCGATCCCGAGGCCTACCGCCCGCTGCAACCGGACGTCGTGCTGGTCGACCCGCCGCGCGCCGGGCTCCACGAGCGCGTGATCGAGCGCGTCGCCGAGCTCGCGCCTTCGCGCATCGTCTACGTGTCGTGCAACCCCGCGACGCTCGCGCGCGACCTCGCGCTGTTCGCGAAGGCCGGCTACGCCACGACGCGCGTGCAGCCGTTCGACATGTTCCCGCACACGCCGCACGTCGAGTGCGTGGCGACGCTCAGCGCGACTTCTGCCAGTCCCGGTACGCCTTGAGGCCGCCGTCGATCACCGAGACGTCCTGGAAGCCGCTGGTCACCAGGATCTGTCCCGCCCGCGTCGTGTTCGTCCCCATCCGGTCGTAGACCAGCACCGACTTCTTCTTCCACTGCTCGAGCTCGCCCAGCCGCGGTCCCAGCTCCTCGATCGGGATGTTCATGGCGCCGTCGAGGTGCGAAAGATCGTCGTCCCACTCGGCGCCGGTGCGCACGTCGAGCAGCAGGGCGTCGTAGTGGACACCGCGCCAGACGTCGAACTGGTCGGGAGCGAGGTGGCGGACGTAGGAGGTCGAGCCTTCGACATGCGGGTCGGGGGCTGCGGCGCAGCCGGCCAGGGCAAGCACGAGGAGGCTACCGAGCAGCGATTTCACGGTCATGCTAGACTCCTTGGGTTCGAGGTTCGACACCGACCAGCATGCCACGGGCCCTTGGGTCCGGGCTCCCCAAACCCGCCGAGGAGTCGTTCGTGAGCCGTCCGCTCCGCGCGTGCGCGCGCGTCGCCGTCGCGATCCTGCTTTGCGTCCTCGCCCCCTCCGCCCGCGCGGACGTGACCGACACCTACGAGATCCGCCAGCAGGCTTCGTTCGACATCTACAATGGCCAGACGCGGCTCGGCACCGAGAAGTTCCGCATCTACGCCTCGCACGACACGTTGATCACCGCCTCGACCGTGCGGCTCGACGGCGCGGGGCCGGACAGCCGGCTGCCGTTCGAGAAGCGCACGTCGTTCCTGCAGCGCGCCTACGACTCCTACCCCCTGGTCTTCCAGATCACGGAGCAGCCCCGCGCGGACACGACCGACACGCAGGCGCTCAACTGCGTCTTCCGCGACACCGTGGCGACGATCTACAAGGAAGGCAGCGGCCGCGGCGTCGGCACCTCGGTCGCGCTCCCGCCGGGGCGGCTCTACCTGCTCGAGCCCGGCATCTACCTGCAGGTCCAGCTGCTGCTCGCCGACTTCCTCGCGGGATCGCAGCAGACGCGCAAGCAGCCCGTACTGATCCCCTCGATGGAGCAGGTCGTCGACCTCTGGCTGACGAAGGGCCCCGTGGAATCGGTCGTCGTGCGCGGCAGGAAGGTCGACGCGCAGCGCGTCGACTTCACCGACAAAATGACGAAGCTGGTGGGCTGGATGGACACGGGCGGGCGGCTGCTCAAGCTCGAGGCGCCGGGCCAGGGGCTGCGCGTCGAGCGCGGCCCGGAAATCGTGGAGAAGAAGGCTGCCACGACCCCGAAGAAGAAAGCCCCTACAACGAAACGAAGCGGCTGACCGCGGTTCCGAGCGGGCTGCTCACGCGCACGAAGTAGGCGCCGGGCACGAGCCGCTTGCCGGCGGCATCCTTCCCGTCCCACGCGAGCCGCGTCGTCCCCCGATACAGGATCCCGCTCGACAGCACGCGCACGGTACGCCCGCGCGCGTCGAGCACGCGCGCCTCGGCGAACGCGGGGTCGGCCCAGCGCGAGCCCGGCAGGGTCAGCTCGACCAGCGCCGCGCCGCGCTGCGGGTTCGGCCACAGCCGCACGCCGAGCGGCGGGTCGGGCACGGTCACCGTGTAGGGCCCGTAGCTTGCGGTCGCCCCGTCCGACCACGAGAGGTCGAAGCGATACTCGTAGGTCTTCCCCGGGTCCGCCCTGAGGTCGACCGCGTAGCACTCGCCCAGGCAGAGCGTCTCTTCCGATCCCAGCGGCGTGAACGCGGCCGACGCGCCGTCCGAGCGGAACACGAGGTATTGCGCACCCGCGAACGATCCCTCGAGCGACACGCGGAGAATGCCGTTGGTGTAATCCACGGCGATGCCCGGATCCGCCGCCGCAGCCGAGGATGCGCTCAGCGCCAGTGCGAGCAGAGTGGTCTTCCATGCCTTCATCGTCGCCTCCCGGGGCCCAAGCGAAAGCGGGCCCGTTCCCGTCAAGGGTACGAGCCCGCCTCATCGATGTGAACGACGATCTACTTCTTCGCCGCCGCCATCCGCTCCACGAAGTCGACCAGCAGCCGCACCCCGAATCCCGCGGAACCCTTGGGGGAGTACGGCTTGTCGCGGTCGTTCCAGGCCACGCCGGCGATGTCCAGGTGGCACCACTTGTAGCCGTTGGCGAACTGGCCGAGGAACATCGCGCCCGCGATCGTGCCCGCCTCGCGGCCGGCCGAGTTGCGCATGTCGGCGACGTCGCTCCGCAGCAGTTCCTTGTACTCGGGCCACGTCGGCAGCGCCCACAGCCGCTCGCCCGTGCGCTCGCCGGACTCGATGACGAACGTCGTGAGGTCGGCATCGTTGCCCATGATGCCGCCGCACTGGGAGCCGAGCGCGATCACCACCGCGCCGGTCAAAGTGGCCAGGTCGAGCACCGCGTCGGGCTTGAGCCGGTGCGCGTACGACAGCGCGTCGGCGAGCACGAGCCGGCCCTCGGCGTCGGTGTTGTTGATTTCGATCGTCATGCCGTTGGCGGCGGTGACGACGTCGCCGGGCTTGACCGCGCGGCCGCCCGGCATGTTCTCGGCCGCGGCGACCAGGCCGACGACGCGGATGCCCGCGGGCCGGAGCTTGCCGAGCGCGTGCATCGCGCCCAGCACGGCGGCGCCGCCGGACATGTCGTACTTCATCTTCTCCATGCCGTCGGCCGGCTTGAGCGAGATGCCGCCGGTGTCGAACGTGATGCCCTTGCCGGCGATCGCGATGGTCTTTCGGATCGGGCCCTTCGGCCGATAGTCGACGACGATGAAGCGCGGCGGCTGCGCCGAGCCGCGGCCGACGCCGAGCAGCGCGCCCATCTTCATGCGCTTGAGGTCGTCCGGCCCGTGGACCGTCGCCTTGAGCAGCGGCGAGGTCGCGGCGATCGCCTTCGCGGCCGCGCCCAGGTCGGCGGGCGTCATGTCCTGGCTCGGCGTGCTCGCGAGGTCGCGCGTCAGGCAGACGGACGCGGCGACGATCTCGCCCTTCTTCGCGCCCTTCGTCGCGGCGGCGAGCTGCGCGCGCTCGCACACGACCGTGAGCTGGCGCACCTGGCGCTTGCGATCCTTGTCCTGCGTGAGATACGTGCCGAACACGTAGTTGCCGAGGATCGAGCCTTCGACGATCGCCTGCGCGGACGCGGCGATGTCGAGGTGGCCCTTGCCCGTGCCGTGCAGCATGGTGGCGACGTGCTTGAGGCCCATCAAGCGGCCCTGCGTGATCGCGCGGCCGGCGGCCTGGCGCACGCGCTCGGCGGAGAAATCCTTGGACTCGCCGAGGCCGACGACGAACACGCGCTGGATCTTGCCCGAGCTCGGATACAGGCCGATCAACTGGCCGTTCTTGCCCGTGAAGTCGCCGCTCTTGATCGCCCGCGCGATCGCGCCGCCGGTCGCCTTGTCGATCGCCTGCGCCGCTCCCGTGAGCCGCGACGTTCCTTCGAACAGGCCGAGAACGAGCGCATCGGCCACGACCCGTTCCGCCGCTCCTGCGCGGACGCTGACTTGCATCGATGAACCTCCAGTCCGAGAAAAACGGGGGCCGGGACCCTGGGTGGCCCCGGCAACCCCGAGAGAACACAACGAGTTGGCCGCGAAGTCAAGCGGACCTTATGATGGCAACATGACCCCGACGCAAAGACCACGTGCACTGGTGACCGGAGGAAACGGCAACCTCGGACAGGAGGTCGCGCGGCTCCTGCTCGAGTCCGGCTACGAGGTGCACGTCACCGTGCTCGACCCCGAAACGCGCGCCTCGTTCGCTTACGGACTGATGGCCGAGGGACTCGCGGTCCACACCGGCGACCTGACGCAGGAAGCCGACGTCCGGCGCGTGTTCGAGGAAGTGGGCTCGCCGCTGCACGCGCTGGTCGCGACTGTCGGCGGGTTCCACGCCGGGCCGTTCGCGGACATCGACGAGGCGGCAATCGACTTCCAGTACCGGCTCAACGTCAAGAGCGCGATCCTCACCCTGCGCACGGCGCACGCCGCGCTCGTCGAGGGCAAGGGATCGGCGGTGCTGATCGCGAATCGCCCCGCGCTCTCGGCGGGCCCCGGCGGCGCGGTCACGGCGGCGATGAAGGCGGCGCTGGTCTCGCTCGTCCGCAGCGTCGGCGAGGAGTGGAAGGCGAGCGGCGTCAACGTCAACGCGGTCGCGCCCGGCCTGATGGACACGGCCGAGAACCGGCGCGCGATGCCCGACGCCGACGCCTCGCTCTGGCCGTCGACGCACGAAGTGGCGGGCGTCATCGCCTTCCTGCTCTCGGACGACAGCTCGATCGTGACCGGCACGACGGTCCCCGTCTTCGGGCGCTCTTGAGCGTTCCCGCGGTCAGCATCGTCGTCTCCCACTACGACCGCAGCGCCTGGCTCACCGAGGCGCTCGCTTCGATCTCCGCCCAGACGTTCCGCTCGTTCGAGGTGATCGTCGTCTCCGACGGCGGTTCCTTGCATGCGCTCGACGGCGTGCGGGTCATCCGTCATGACGAGCGCCGCGGCGTCGCGGCCGCGCGCAACACCGGCGTGCGCGCGGCGCGCGGCTCCCGGATCGCCTACCTCGACGACGACGACCTGTGGTCTCCCGATCATCTCGCGCTGCTCTCGCAGGCGCTCGATGCCGGCGCCGAGCTCGCCTACGGCGACGCGCGCGTCGTCCGACTGGTCCCGGGCGAAGGCGCGCCGCGCTCGTGGCCGGTGCGCGACGAGCTTGTGCTGGCCGTACCGTTCGACCGCGCCGACCTGGCGCGCGACGACTTCGTCGTGCCCGGCGGCATGATGCACACGCGCGCGCTGTACGACCGCGTCGGGCCGTTCGATGCGACCCTGTTCGTCTCGGACGACTGGGACTGGCTCCTGCGCGCCGCAACTCTGGTGGACTTCGTGCGCGTGCCTTCCGTCGTCGTCACCGTGCGGATCCACGGTACGAACCTCTCGGGCGCGGTCGATCCGCGCCGGCGCGCCGCACTGGACGAATTGCAAAAACGGCACAAGACGCCCCCGCTCGAGCCCAAGACATTCTGGGAAGTGGCGCAGACGTACGCGAACCGGTAACCTTTCGCTCATGCGCTTCCTGTTCGGGCTCCTCCTCGTCCTCGTGCTGGTTCCCGCCGGCGGGTTCCTTGCCCCGTGCTGCGAGGCGGCGCTGAACGAGGCCTGCTGCCCGCTCGATCGCGATTGCACGGCCGAGGAGGGCACGTGCCCGGCAGGCGCCGCCGCGACCGCCGTCACGCCCGTTTCATTCGGTGCCGCCCCGCCGGCTTGCACGCCGGTGCCCGGTCATTCCCTCCTGCCCGCGCCTGCCGATCCCGCTCCAGCGGCCCGCGTCCTGCGCGCGACGCGCCGCCTGCCACTGCGGAACTGAGCCGCACCCCACCTTCGAACGCCTTTCGCTCCCAACCGAAGTGATGGAGGTGCCATGCGATTTTCGGCATGGCCGCTCGCGCTCGGGCTCGCTTTCGCGACCCCGTCGTTCGCGGCCGAAGCGGATACCCTGCACGCCGCGCCCGAGCTCAAGCGCCCGCGCGTCGCGGCCCCGACCTGAAGCGGCTGACCCGGCGAGGGGGCGCCGCTCCGGGGGAGCGGCCTGCACACGAAATGGGCGTTCTCGGCCCGCTATGTCGACACCGATCTCGAGCGCCCGCGCTGGCGCACGACGGCGGCGTACCGCTTCCTGCCGACCGTCCAGGCCGGCTTCGAGTGGAACCCGGTGGCGAACGAGATCGTGCCGAACGGGACGTGGTTCTTCCTGAGCGAGAAGGGACGGCGGCCGGCCGCGTTCTTCGGCACCAGCTCGGACCGCATCGGCTCGCCGGAGGGAACCCGCGCGTATTACCTGACGGCGGCGAAGAACATCGACCCGGTGCCGGCGTCGGTGTACGTGAGCCTCAACTACTCGGAGTGGGACGCGGGCTGGAATCTCCCGTTCGGCGCCAACGTCGAGGTGGTGCCGCGGGTCACGATCCAGCCGATGTACGACGGACAACGCACGCACCTGCTCGCGACCTATTCGAGCGAGCGCGTCAATTACACGCTGATCTACGCCTGGCTCGAGAGCGCGGGCGCCGCGATTTCGGTGGGCTTCTAGGAGGAGTTCCAGATGGTGCGCTTCATTTTCATCCTCATGCTCGGGATCGCCGCATTTCCCTCCGTGGCTGCCGCCGCTTCAGAGAAGGCGATGTGCGCGGTGTGCGTCACGCTCGAGGGCACGCGCGAGCCCGAGGACGTCCACGCCTGGCGCACGCACGAAGGGGTCCGCTACGCGCTGTGCTCGGCGGAATGCCTGAAGAAGTTCGAGGCGTCGCCGGCTTCGTTCGTCGCCCCGGTGTTCCCGCGCCCGGCGCCCGCGCTCGCTGCGACCGACTTCGCGGGAAAGCCGCTGTCGCTCGAGGCGCTCAAGGGGAACGTGGTGCTGCTCGACTTCTGGGCGACCTGGTGCGCCCCCTGCCGCAAGTCGATGCCGGACCTGGAGGCGC
>Ga0207650_10003240_pt1 | contig 11207 bp, 11 predicted proteins | sample KBSS63metaG_FD_184325 | JGI IMG/M metagenome (GOLD analysis project Ga0207650, IMG submission 184325) | Switchgrass rhizosphere microbial communities from Kellogg Biological Station, Michigan, USA - KBS S6-3 metaG (SPAdes) (version 2) | ecosystem: Host-associated > Plants > Roots > Rhizosphere...
TGGAATAGGCCGGCTTTAGGTCTGCGGCTGCGACGGATAGGGCTGGTTCATCGCGGAATTTCCGTCGCCGTAATCTGACTGCCCTGAGGCAACATTGGCGCGCGGCACCGGGTCGGCTGGAAGGCCACTCAGCTGTCTCCGCGGAATTGAGTTCGTGGTGATATTGTCGGAGCCGGAGCTTCCGAACATCCCGCCAAAGCGCGAAGCGTCGGAGCTGCAGCCTGTTGCGGCGCTTGCAAGAAATGCCGCAACCAGAACCTTGCCTGTGGTCTTGTTGATATTTAACGGAACACTGAAACGCATGACTCGACCCACTTAAGACGCTACCATCTGTGAGGACCATTAAAGCGCGTTAATCTTACCATGCCGTTAAGGCGCTGGAGTCATATGGATTTTTTTGACATATTGCTAACCATAGCGATCCCATTGCGCCTGCGCGGCGCTGAAGACGCGGCCCGGCAGCTTGATCAGAGGTAGGAGGCGACCTGCGGGATGATCGGCAGGTAGGGAACCTCGAAAAGCTCCTCACGCTCGAACCGGCTGCCGGTCTTCGTCAGGCGCACCATGCGGCAGACCGTGTCGGAGATCATGACCGGCGTGATCATCGAGCCGCCCGAGACCAGTTGGTCGGCATAGAAGCGCGGCATGGTGGGGAAGGCGCCGGTCACCAGGATGCGGTCGAACGTGCCCTCGCCCGGCATGCCGGCGCTGCCGTCCGCCTGGCGCACGATGATGTTGCGTATCGACATGCCCTCGAAGCGCTTCTGCGCCGCCACCGTCAGCGTCTTGTAGCGGTCGACCGTCAGCACGCGCTCGCCAAGCCGGGCCATGACGGCCGCCGTGAAGCCGCTGCCAGTACCGACCTCGAGCACCCGGTGGCCGGGTCTGACCTTGAGATGGTGCAGGAGACGCACGACCAGGTCGATGCCCTCCATGAACGATCCGCATTCGATCGGGATGGTTCGGCTGGTATAGGCATCGGCCACCGCCTGCGGCGGCACGAACAGCGAGCGCGGCGTCTGCTCGACGGCGGTCAGCAGATCGATGTCCGAAATGCCTTCGGCGCGCAGCCGCAGCACCACTGCCGCGAAGCCTTCCCTTTCAAGAAGCCGAGCTGTCAAACCGATACTCCATCACCAAGCGCCCGCGTCATGGGGGCCTTTCCGCGATCCTTGGCGGCATCGGGTTTAAAAGATGTTACCAGGATGGGTATTTGTCGACGAAGGGCGGGGCCTGCGCAGGATGCGGTAAAAGATACCCGTCGGCCGGCCTCGGGCGGAAGCTGGAGCGCCCGACGGGATCCGTCATGATTGGTCGACAAAACTTCCAATGCCCTGCCCGCGCCTAAGCTGCCCGCTCGATCGTCTTCAATCCACCCATATAGGGCACGAGAACCTCGGGCACAGTCACCGAGCCGTCCTCGTTGAGATAATTCTCGAGCACCGCGATCAGGCAGCGGCCGACGGCAGTGCCGGAGCCGTTCAGCGTGTGGACGAAGGTGGTCGCCTTGTCGTCCTTGCCACGATAGCGGGCATTCATCCGGCGGCCCTGGAAATCGCCGCAGACCGAGCAGGACGAGATTTCGCGGTAGGCATCCTGGCCGGGCAGCCAGACCTCGATGTCGTAGGTCTTGCGGGCGCCAAAGCCCATGTCGCCGGTGCAGAGCGTCATCGTCCGGAAATGCAGGCCAAGGCGCTTCAGCACCTCCTCGGCGCAGGCCGTCATGCGCTCGTGTTCGGCAACGGCGCTGTCGGCATCGGTGATCGACACCAGCTCGCACTTCCAGAACTGGTGCTGGCGCAGCATGCCGCGCGTGTCGCGACCGGCCGATCCGGCTTCCGAGCGGAACGATGGCGTCAGCGCCGTGAAGCGCAGCGGCAGCTTGTCCTGTTCGAGGATTTCGCCCGAGACCAGATTGGTCAGCGGCACTTCTGCCGTCGGGATCAGCCAACGGCCATCCGTCGTCTTGAACAGCTCTTCCGAGAACTTCGGCAGCTGGCCGGTGCCGTACATGGCTTCGTCACGCACCATCAGCGGCGTGCTGACCTCGGTATAGCCGTGCTCGCCGACATGCAGGTCGAGCATGAACTGGCCGAGCGCCCGCTCGAGACGCGCCAGCGGGCCCGTCAGCACCGTGAAGCGCGAACCGGAAATCTTGGCCGCCCGCTCGAAATCCATGTATCCGAGCGCTTCGCCGATCTCGAAATGCTCTTTTGGCGCGTGGTTCCAGCGCGGCTTTTCACCGAAGGTGCGGGCCACGACATTGTCATGCTCGTCCTTGCCGACGGGAACGTCGTCGAACGGAATGTTCGGCAGCCGCGACAGCGCATCGGTCAGCGCCGCGGTGAGCTCGCGCTCCTCCACTTCCGCCGCCGGCATGGCGACCTTGATCTCGGCAACTTCCGCCTTCAGCTTCTCGGCAAGCTCGCTATTTTTCTGGGCCATCGCCGCGCCGATATCCTTGGAGGCGGCGTTGCGGCGCGACTGCATGTCCTGCAGTGCCTGGACGACGGAGCGGCGCTTCTCGTCGAGCGCGATGATCGATTGCGCCTGCGGCTCGGCGCTGCGCTTGGCCAGCGCCGCATCGAGGGCTTCGGCATTGTCGCGGATCCACTTGATATCGAGCATCGTCGTTCCCGGTCGCTTCGTGAAAACAGCTCCGGCCGGGGCCTGACCAAGCCTCCAGCCGGAGTTTAAGGGCTATCCGCGGAAATGCGGCGTAAAACTCAGTCGTCGTCGCGTGGAGCGAGGGCCGAAGGAGATTCAGTATCTTCCTCGACCTGGCGCTTGCGGCTGCGCTCCACCATACGCGCGGCGTAGATGGAAATCTCGTAGAGAAGGATGGTCGGCACGGCAAGGCCGATCTGCGACATGGGGTCCGGCGGCGTCAGCACGGCGGCGACGACGAAGGCGAGCACGATGGCGAACTTTCGCTTTTCGGCCAGCCAGGTCGATGTCAGCAACCCGACGCGGGCAAGCAGCGTGGTGATGACCGGCAGTTGGAACACCAGACCGAAGGAAAACACCAGCGTCATGATCAGGCTGAGATATTCGGACACCTTCGGCATTAGCGAGATGGCGATTTCGCCATCGGCCGGCGACTGCTGCATTTTCAGGAAGAACCACATCACCATCGGGCAGAAGAAGAAATAGACCAGCGCCGCCCCCATCAGGAAAAGCACCGGCGAAGCGATCAGGAACGGCAGGAAGGCGTTACGCTCGTTCTTGTAGAGGCCGGGGGCGACGAACTTGTAGACCTGTGCGGCAATGATCGGAAAGGCGATGACCAGCGCGCCGAACATGGCGACCTTCACCTGCGTGAAGAAGAACTCCTGCGGCGCAGTGTAGATCAGCTGCGACTTGGCAACATCGAGGTGAGCCCATATGACAGCCCATTTATAGGGATAGACCAGATAATTGAACAGCTGCTTGGCAAAGGTGAAGCAGACAACGAAGGCGACGAAGAAGGCCGCGATCGACCACATCAGCCGCGTGCGCAGCTCCATGAGGTGTTCGATAAGCGGCTGCGGCTTATCGCCGATGTCACTGGTCATGCATCATTTTCCTTGGTGACAGGCGCTGAAGGCGGCGAACCGGCGGGTGATTCTGTCGAAGCGCGCGATGCCGCAGGCTTGCGCGCGGCTCGCTTCGGTTTGTCGTCGGCAGGCAGCCCCACCTGCGCAGGCTCGACGACGGAGGGCTCCGAGGGCTGTGTCGCCTCGACCCTGGCGCGCGACCGGCGAACAGGCTTTGCAGGCGACAGCACTTCGGTGACGACGGGCACGGAGGCATCGACAACAAGCGCTTCCGCCTTGACGCGCGGCTTGCGCGGCGCCTTTGGAGCCGGGATAGCCTCGACAACCGTGTCCGGCGCCGGAACCTCGGTGACAACAAGCTCTGGCTTGGTGCGCGGTTTGCGCAGCGGCTTTGGCTTGGTGACCGTCTCCGACACCACCTCGGGCGGCGGAGCAATCACTTTCGGCGCTTCGGCGGTCTCTACGGCCACCGATGCGGCAGGCTCTGGCGACGGTGTAACGGCGGCAATGGCTGCCGGCTGCGTGTCCGGAGTGTGCTCGACTGACGTCGAGCGCTGCAGATCGGCCTTGATGTCGTTACCCATCTGCCTCAGCGGGTTCATCGCCTCCCGCAGACTGTGCGCGGGATTCAGCTTCTGGGCATCGGCGATGGTCTGCCTGACGTCATCGAGGTCGGCTTCCCTCAGGGCGTCGTCGAATTGCGCCCTGAACTCGCCGGCCATCTTGCGGAAACGCGTCATCGTCTTACCGAACGTCCGCAGCATGGGCGGCAAGTCTTTCGGGCCGACGACAACGATCAAAACAACCGCTATGACGAGCAGTTCGCTCCAACCTATATCGAACATCAAAGGCTCCTGGGCAGGCACGGCACGAAGAGGCCGCCATGCACCCCATCGTGGTTATTTCGTTTCGTCGGCCTTGTGATCGACAGTGCGGCCCATTTCCGGACGGATGGGATCGCCGCGCTGCGCGTCGCGCGTCGCTGCTGTTTCGTCCTCGTCGGTCATGCCCTTCTTGAAGCTCTTGATGCCCTTGGCGACGTCGCCCATCAGTTCCGGGATCTTGCCACGGCCGAACAACAACAGCACGATGGCCAGAACGATCAGCCAGTGCCACATACTAAAAGAACCCATTGCGATACCCCTTGTGTTATGTTCGTAGGATGTAAGCGGTTTGCCGCCCATTTTCAAACACCAAAATCACCCGTCGCGCAGACTTGATGCCGATAACCGCCCGACTGTCGCGGCCGACGACTGTCCTAGCCCGGCTGCAGACGAAGTATTGGCAAATCGCCGCCTAAAACCCGCCTTGCGGCGCAAGCCTCTGATCGACAACGTCAATCGGGCGCGCCTGTCGGCGCCAGCAGTCCGAGTTCCTCGAGATCCAACTGGGTGATGGGATCTTCGTCCTCGGTCAACTCGTCGCTCATGACAGGCGACGGCATATTGAAGTTGGCCGGAATGCGGCCGGATAGCAGGCCCGCGCCCTTCAACTCTTCGAGACCAGGCAAATCCCGCAGCTCTTCCAGCCCGAAATGGTCGAGAAAGTCCCGTGTGGTCCCGAGCGTCACCGGGCGGCCCGGCGTGCGCCGGCGACCGCGAAAACGCACCCATCCGGCTTCCATCAGCACATCCAGCGTGCCCTTGGAGGTCTGGACGCCCCTGATGTCCTCGATTTCGGCGCGCGTCACCGGCTGGTGGTAGGCGACGATCGACAGCACTTCGAGCGCCGCCCGCGACAGCTTGCGGACCTCGTTTTCGTCCCGGCGGATGAAGAAGGACAGATCGGCGGCAGTCCGGAACGCCCAGGCGTCGTCGGCCTGGACAAGATTGACACCCCGCCCCGCATAATCCTCGCGCAGCCGCAGCATCAGGGCACGTACGTCGATGCCACCCGGCAGGCGGTCGCGGATATAGGTCTCGGAGACGGGCATCGCCGAGGCGAAAATCAGCGCTTCGGCAATCCGCTCGGCTTCGCGCAGGCGCGCCGCATCGGCAACCGCCTGCCCGCTCGCCTCATGCTGATCTTCCGCTTCCGACACGCCCACTCCTATTCCACCGCGTCAAGCACGCTGTGCTTGGGTCCGCGCCGCATGTAGATCGGCTGGAAGGCAGCCTCCTGGCGAATCTCCATCTTGCCTTCGCGCACCAGTTCCAGAGAGGCGGCGAAGGCGCTGGCGATGGCCGTCACCCTTTCGCTCGGATCGGTCATGTAGCGCAGCAGATAGTGCTCCAGCGCCGTCCACTCCGGCACGTCACCGATCATTCGCGTCAGGATGGCGCGCGCCTCGACCAGCGACCACACCGTCCGGCGCTCGATCGTCACCTGCGTGATCGCTTGGCGCTGACGCAGTCCGGCATAGGCGTTGAGCAGGTCGTAGAGGCTGGCATCGAACGCCGACTGTCGCTGGTCCGGTATGTGCTCCGGGGCACCGCGGGCAAATATGTCGCGACCAAGCCTGTTGCGGTTGACGAGATTGGCGGCCGCATCGCGCATGGCTTCGAGACGCTTCAGGCGAAACGCCAGCGCCTCTGCCATTTCCTCGCCGCTTGGACCCTCGTCCTTGCTTTGCTGGGGAATCAGCAGCTTCGACTTCAGGAAGGCGAGCCAGGCGGCCATGACAAGGTAATCGGCAGCAAGCTCGATGCGCACCCGCCGCGCGGTCTCGACGAAGACAAGATATTGCTCGGCCAGGGCCAGCACAGAGATCCGGGACAGATCGACCTTCTGGTTTCGAGCCAGATGCAGCAGCAGATCGAGCGGTCCTTCGAAGCCGGCGATATCGATGACCAGCGCCGGCTCGTGTGGGTCCCGGTCGGCGCTGTTCTCCTGCCATAGGCGATCCATCGGCGTTGCCGCCGCCTTGGTCAGATCCGTCGCCTTACCACTACTCACCCAAACCCCCTCGATGACCGCCCACTCAGGCGATCGCCAGCATCCCGTCGAACTCGGCACGAATGGCAGCCTCGTCGGCGCCATCGCTATGGCCGAAGGCCGCTTCGACACGCCTGGCCCGTTCCAGACCGGCACCTGCGAGAGCCGGAACATTGCGAACCACCTGCTGCATCTCGTCCATCAGGCCGTTGCAATGCAACACGATATCGCAGCCGCCCGCAACGATATTCGCCGCGCGCTCGCCGATCGTGCCCTTGAGAGCGTTCATCGACGTGTCGTCGGAGATCAGCAGGCCCTTGAAGCCGATATAATCGCGGATGATCTCGTCGATGACGATCTTGGAGGTGGTGGCGGGGTTCTGAGGGTCGATGTCGGTGAAGACGACATGGCAGGTCATCGCCATCAGTTCGTCCTTCAATGCCATGAACGGCGGAAAATCATGAGCTTCGAGTTCAGCTCGCGAAACGGTGACGACGGGAAGCTCGTGGTGCGAATCCGCAAAACCACGACCATGTCCAGGCACATGCTTCATGACCGGCAGCACGCCGCCAGCCTTCAGACCCTCGGCTGCCGCGCGCCCCATCTCGGTGACGATGACGGGATCGCCGCCATAGGCGCGATTACCGATGACACTGCTGCTGCCCTCGATGGGGACGTCGAGCACCGGCAGGCAGTCGATGTTGATGCCAAACTTCAGGAGGTCGAAGGCATGCAGCCGCGACATCAGCCAGGCAGCCCGCAGCCCGGCCTCGCGGTCGCGACGATAGATGTCGCCCAGCGCTTGTCCCGAGGGATAATGCGGTAGGATCGGCGGGCGGATACGCTGAACCCTGCCCCCTTCCTGGTCGATCAGTACAGGCACATCCGCGCCGACGCTGTCGCGCAGCGCGGCCACCAGATCGCTGATCTGCGCCGGTTCGTCGATATTGCGGCCGAACAGGATGAAGCCCCAGGGCCGTTCGCCTGCATAGAAGGCGCGCTCTTCGGGAGTAATAGACAGGCCGCTGCAGCCCAGGATCATTGCTTTTGATTCGGTCATGTCAAAAACAATAGAGACGCCGGTTGACGATGACGAGCGGCAGGCTGGGCTCTTGCACAAAAAAGAACGGCGGGCCGAGGCCCGCCGTTCGCAGATGGTTGGATCGATCCCCTACTTCGAGATCAGGCAGGTCCCGCCGGCGGCCCGGAATTTGGTGCAGAGGGCGGCGGCATCGTCCTTGGAGCCCGCAGCGACGCGGACGCGGTAATAGGTGCCCTTGCCGGCGATATCCACCTTGCGGACCTCCATCGGCCGTCCACCGAGAACGCTGGCATATTTCGCCGACATGTTGGCCTGCGAGCGCTTGGCTTCGTCTTCCGAAGGCAGCGACGCGATCTGCATGACATAACCACCTGTCGAAACGGCAGCCGGTGCCTTGACCGGTGGCGTCGCCGGATTGGCCGAGGCGACTTGGGTCGGTTGTGTGGCAACCGGTGGCTTGGCGGCGACCTGCGCGGCTGGCGGAGGCGTCGTGCTGTTCGGCCTGGTCGGACGAACGGTCGGGATCGGCGCGGTATCGGTGGTTGCCGCGAGAGGCGCATCGGCAGCCGGCGTTGCAGCAGCCAGTGCAGGTGGCGTGTTGGCCAATTGCGTCTTCTTCACGGTCCGGATCGGTGCGCTTTCCGCGCTCGGTCCATCGCTGTCGCTGGCGGACGCCACCTGTGTATTGGCAGCAGGGGTCGGCGTTGCCGTTGCCGTCGATGTCGTGACGTTGTCATCGACCGGTGGCGCTTCCTCGCGGGCGACCAGCGAGCCGTCAGGCTTGACGATCATCGTCCGGACACGGCGCGGCGCAACGGCCGAATTGTCCTGGCCGTTGACGGGAGCGGCGTTGCCCTGGCCCGGCAGCAAGCGCGGATCTTCCGTCTCACCGACAGGCGTCGACTGGTTGGCCGCGTCAAGGCTGCCCTCGCTGTCGTCAGGCAGGCTGTTTTCCGGGATCAGCGTTTTCTGGACGACGTCGACCGGCTGCTCGTCCGAGGTGACGAGTTCCTTCTGCTTCGGCGGCTGGTTGGCCGCACCGGCAACGCGGTCATAGACGGCCTTGTCCTGGTTGGGGACAACCTTGCCGCCCGGATCAGCCGGCACGACCTTGATCGGGTCCTTGTCGGCGGTAATGACGCGAGGTTCGCCCGAGGCAAAGCTCAATGGCGAGCCGCTGTGCGCGACCCAACGATACATGCCATAGGCACCTCCGCCCAGCACCACGACGGCAGCGGCGGCGATCGCCAAGCCGCGCATGGAGCGGGCACGCCAGCGGTCGTTTGCAGTGTGGGAGGATTCGAACATCAGTTGCGAGACATTCTCGGGCGGGTTCGACGTTTCGCGGAAGCTGCGACGGAAATCCTCCTCGAGCGCCCGCTCGAATTCATCGAGCCCCTCGCCGGCTTTCGCCTGCATCGTCACGCCGCGCACGGGCGCAGCCGCAGCGGCAAAACCCTGCGTCACCGCCGCTTCGGCGATGGGAGCCGCTCGGGCGGGTTCCGGCGTCGCATCTGCCGGAGCGTTGAACAGGTTCGCCATTTCGGCATCGATGTCGAAGTCGTAATCCGGAACGGCGCTGACGGGCTCTTCCGGCTCGGCCGGCGGCAATGCCGGAACGTGGATGCCCTCGAAGCTCTCGACGCGGTCTTCCGTCTCGCCGATTTCATTCGGATCGAAGGGCAGCTCCTGCTCCTCGTCGACCACAGGCGCAGGTTCATGGGCAGAAACACCTGCGGCAACGGCAGCGGCGGCCATGGGCGCGGCAAAAGACGGCGCCTCGTAACGCTCGTCCTGCTGCGTGGCAAAGCTTGAAACAATTGGCTTTTCATAGCGATGCTGTGGCGCATCGTAGCGCGGCTCAGCGGCCGGCGCCGGCTGACGCCAGTCCGCGACCGGCTCGGTCACAACAGGAGACGCCACTACGGCCGCTGCCACAGGCTTCGGCTCGGAAAAATCCAGTTCGGCCAGTTCGAGTTCGATATCGGCGAGATCCAGGTCGAAATCATGATCGTCGAAGCCATCGATGCCTTCATCGGCCGCAGCCTGCGCCACGGGCGCCGGATCGGGCTGACGGACCTCGGCCGGCATCGCCGCAGCAGGCGCCGCCTCGGGGGCGGCAGGCGCCACCGGTTTCGCCAAGGAGGAATCAAAGCGGGCGGCGATCTCTTCGCGCGACGGGACCGGATAGCGGGAGACGTCGGCCAGAAGATCGTCGATATCAAGGCCCTGATAGCCCGAAGACGGCGAGGCAACCGGTTCTGCAACGGTGGCAGCTACCCGGAACTCAGTGTCGAGATCAGCGGACGGCTGATCGAAGCTGGAACCCGTCAGCTCTTCCGGTTCGGCTACGACTGGCTCGGGCGCTGCGACGACGGAAGCCTCAGGCTGGACCGACTCATGACGGTCGATCTCGGCCGGATAGTCGAGCGCCATTGGCGACTCGAAACCGGCGACCGGCGCAGGCTGCGATGTCGGAATGTCGATCACCGGCTCCGGCGCCGGCATCGTAACTGCGTCGCGGCGCGGCGCATTGAAATTGGCCAGCGGAAGACGGATCGTGGCGGCGGCCCACTGTTGCGTTTTCGGCGCGACAGGCTGAACCTCGGGAGCACCGATCGACATCTGAAGCTCGTCGGCAAGATCGCGGGGCGCAGAGGCCGCCTCTGCAACGGCCTGTTCGACGACCAGCTCTTCATCGACCGGCATGGTCGCGGGCTCAACGACGGCATCCCAGCTTTCTTCGGCAGGGTTCCATTGCGTCGAATCGTTGGCGGCAACGGGCGCCGAGTAGGCACCTTCATTTTCGTAGGCGGGCTGCGGCTCAGGCACGTGCGGCGCTTGCGGCTCGTGACGGGCCTGCGGCGCATAGGCATCTTCGAAATCGGCAGTCGTTTCGGCCGGCAGGTCTTCGCCGCGGTCGGACTCAGGGGAAACGTCCGGCGCACGATTGGCCTCGACGCTTGGCGCCGGCTGCGATGCCGGCGCTCCCCGAGGCGCATCGTAGCGCTCGAACTCGCGCAGGAGTTCATCCTCGAGATCGAAGGCAGGTTCCTGCCGCTGGTTGGCAGCGACAGGGGTGGCTGGCCGCTGGTCGAATCCGACGATGCGGGCGAGTTCGGCAAGCGGATCATCATCCGCGAAGAACTCATCTTTTCCGCCTGCGCGGTACGCCAACTGTTTTTCAGCCATTACTTCATCCACCCGCAACTGCTACGCTATTGCCAGCGCAATGTGGGTAAATGGTGACGTTTATCGCATTTCAGCCGGTGCTGCGGTCCCGGTAATACCGAGCCCTGATTTCAAAACCGACGCGACAGCGTGCACCAGCCCAAGTCTGGCAATGCTCAATTCTCGGTTTTTATCGTTAACAAATCGTAATTCTGGAAAATCTTTACCTTTATTCCAATGACCATGGAAGAAACTCGCCAGGTCATACAGGTAAAATGCGATGCGATGCGGCTCCTGCGCCTGGGCTGCGCTCTCGATGATCCGCGGGAATTCAGCCAGCTTGGCGATCAGCGCCAGCTCGGTCGGATCGACGATGGCACCATGCACGGCAGCCGCCATCTCTTCGACCGACACCTCGAGGCCCGGGAACGACCAGCGGTCGGTTTTGCTCCGGCATTTCGAGCACAAGGCGCGGCGCATCTTCCGCCCGTGTCGTCTTATGAATGTCGGCGAGCGCGCGCAGCATCGCGGCGATATCGGTCGGCGACATTTCGAGCCGGCTCAGCTCGGCGTCGAGGCTCGAC
>Ga0207650_10003241_pt1 | contig 11207 bp, 9 predicted proteins | sample KBSS63metaG_FD_184325 | JGI IMG/M metagenome (GOLD analysis project Ga0207650, IMG submission 184325) | Switchgrass rhizosphere microbial communities from Kellogg Biological Station, Michigan, USA - KBS S6-3 metaG (SPAdes) (version 2) | ecosystem: Host-associated > Plants > Roots > Rhizosphere >...
AGAGGTAACGCACTACTGCTGCAAAAAAGGGCCCCGCTTCGCGCGGGGCCTTTTTTTTGATCGTCGAATGCTTTGCTCCAGCGTGAGGCGGGCCATTGGCCGCGTGCTTAGCTGCCGCCAAACGTGTCGTCGGGTGCGTGATTGGGCGCGCGGTAGGTAGTCAACCCACGACTACCTGCCACGCGCCGCACGCACTGCGCCGACGGCGACAGATTCGGCCGCTGCCAATGGCCCGCCTCACGCGGGGGTGGTGCACCGCGTCGCATCGGCGCCGCGCATCGACGCAGGGGTCAGGGCTGCGCCAGTGCGCGTAGGTTGCGCTGCCGTCGCGGGTGGCGCGGCTAGCGAAGTCATGTTTGGACGAGCGTAGACGCGCCGGGAACCCGCAGGCTTGCGATTGCGACCTCCGCGCATTGGCGCAGCTCTGACCCCTGCGTCAAATCAGGCATGCCGTCTGTTGACGAACGCCTAAACGCAGGAAAATGCGAAACTAGCGCGTGGCTTCGATGACTATTCCCCAGATTGTTGACCTGCGCATCGACGCAGGCTGGATCATTCCGGTCGAGCCCGCCGGGGTGCTTACCGGTCACGCGCTGATCGTCGACCGCGGACGGATCGTCGCCGTGCTCCCCGCGAAAGCGGCCGATGACGCATTCGCGCCGCGTACGACGCACGACCTCCCGGCGCATGCGCTTATCCCCGGCCTCGTGAATGCGCATACGCACACGGCGATGACGCTGATGCGCGGTGTCGCGGACGACTTGCCTCTGAAGTCCTGGCTCGAAGAACACATCTGGCCGCTGGAGGCGCGGTTCGTCGCGGCCGAATTCGTCTACGACGGAACGTTGCTCGGTGCGGCCGAGATGTTTCGCGGCGGCGTGACCTGCTGCAACGACATGTACTTCTACCCTGATGCCGCGGCGCGCGCTTACGAGACCGCCGGCATGCGCGCGTTGCTGGGAATGCCGGTGCTGGACTTTGCGACGCCTTACGCCGCGGACGCCGACGCGTGCCTGCAACGAGGGCTCGCTGCGCGCGATGCGTTCAAGCACGCGCCGCTGCTCTCCTTTGCGCTTGCCCCGCATGCGCCGTACACGGTCTGCGACGCGTCGTGGCAAAAGATCGTCATGTACTCGCGGCAACTCGACATCCCCATCCAGACCCACGTTGCCGAAACACGACAGGAAGTCGACGCATCGATCGCAGCGACCGGCCTTACTCCGCTGGCGCGACTCGACCGCCTCGGCGCGACGGGTCCCGCCTTCATCGCCATTCATGCGGTCCACCTCGACTCCGCGGACATCGGGCTTCTCGCCACACAACGTTGCCATGTGGTGCATTGCCCCAGTTCCAACATGAAACTTGCCAGCGGCATCGCGCCGGTGACCGAACTGCTTAGGCACGGCATCAACGTCGCGCTCGGCACCGATGGCGCCGCATCCAACAATCGCCTCGACATCATGGGAGAGATGCGCCTGGCCGGCCTGCTGGCCAAGGTCGCCAGCGGGAATCCCGCCTCGGTGCCCGCCGCCGTCGCCCTGCGAATGGCCACGTTGAATGGTGCGGTGGCATTGGGACTCGACGCACAAACGGGCTCGCTGGAGGCCGGCAAGCTGGCCGATCTCGTCGCCATCGACATGTCGGGACTCGGCACGTCGCCGATGTACGATCCGGTTTCCCACATCGCCTATGCGGCTGATCGCGAGTGCGTGTCCGACGTCTGGGTAGGTGGAGAACGTGTGGTAGCGGACCGCCGACTCACCACGATCGACGAAACTGCATTGCTGGCGCGCGCGCGCGCGTGGCAGCAGCAACTGGCCTGAACATCCAATCGGAAAAACCATGAGTTTGATCGAACCGTCCGCCGCCAGTGGCAATGTCGACCCGGGTGAGCTCGCCAAGTTCGGCGCGCTGGCACACCGCTGGTGGGATCCAGAAAGCGAATTCCGGCCATTGCACGAGATCAATCCGCTGCGTCTGGATTGGATCGACCGTGTGGCAGGCGGCATCAAGGACCGGAGCGTGCTCGATGTCGGCTGCGGGGGCGGCATTCTGGCCGAGTCCATGGCTGTGCGTGGTGCTGCGGTGACCGGCATTGATCTCGGCGAAAAGGCGCTCGGTGTGGCCAAGCTGCATCGCCTCGAATCTGGAGTGGCCGTCGACTACCGGCTGGTCGCAGCCGAAGTGCTCGCGGCGGAATCCCCGGCCAGGTTCGACGTCGTCACATGCATGGAACTGCTGGAGCACGTGCCGGACCCTGCAGCTATCGTGTCGGCATGCGCGGCGCTCGCTGTCCCCGGCGGCAACGTCATCTTTTCTACGCTCAATCGAAATCCGAAGTCCTACGCGTTCGCCATCCTTGGCGCGGAATACCTGCTGCAAATTCTGCCCAAGGGAACGCACGACTGGGCCAAATTCATCAGGCCCGCCGAGCTCGCGACGTTCGCGCGGCGTGCGGGACTCGACTTGAGCGACATGATCGGCATGACGTACAACCCGTTCACGAAGTCGTATCGACTGCAACCTGACACGTCGGTCAATTACCTCGCCGCCTACCGCAAACCCGCCGCGCGCCCGCATCATGCAGGGTGAAGGCGCGCGCGTGCCGCGCCCGCTGCCCGTCGACGCCGTGCTGTTCGACCTGGACGGCACGCTCGCCGACACCGCCGGTGACCTCTCGCTTGCGCTGAACCGGGTGCGCGCCGACCGCGGACTGGGGCCGGTGCCTTTGAACCTGCTGCGCGCGCACGCATCCTCCGGGGCGCGTGGACTGCTGGGCGCCGGGATGGGCATCACGCCGGAGGCGCGCGACTACGCAGAGCTGCGCGAAGCGTTCCTCGCGCACTATGCCGGGTGCCTCGCGGAAACGACGGTCCTGTTCACGGGCGTGGCCGAGCTGCTCGATGCGCTCGACCAACGCGGGATGGCGTGGGGCATTGTCACCAACAAATTCGCGCGGTTCACCGGACCCGTTGTCAACGCGCTGGCGCTGGCAGAGCGGGCGTCGACGGTGGTGTCCGGCGACACGACGCCCCACCCGAAACCACACCCGGCGCCTCTGCTGCACGCAGCGAGCGGCTTGCGTGTATCACCGTCGCGCTGCATGTATGTCGGAGACGATCTTCGCGACATCGTCGCCGGAAACGCTGCCGGGATGCCGACTATCGTGGCTGAATATGGCTACATCGGCACCGGGGAGGCCAGCGACACGTGGCCCGCGACCGGCTGGATCGCCGATCCGCTTGCGCTGTTGAACTGGCTACCTGCACGCGCGGCCCGCTGACATCTGAACCGTCGTTACGGGCAGGTGCCGGCATTGAGCAGCAGCCATTCGCGCCTCAGGCCGCCGCGCGAACCGACCAAGCGCACCGCTTGTCCTGCCGTCAGCGGCCTCAGGACCGCGGTGACGATGTCGTCTGGCGCGCGCAGGGCGATGCCATTGGCCAGCTCGATGCGATCGCCCTTCTTCATCGCGAGCATTGCGGAAAAACCGCTGTCGTCGCGAACCGTCAACGCGCCGCGGTCCGGCGCCGCCAATGCAGCCCAAGCGTCTGGTTGCGCAATGATGCCGCCGACCAGTTCGGCGTTGAGGCGCAGCGTGTCGCCCTTGAATCCGGAAGGAGCCGTGCACGCCGCGGCCTTGGGCGCGGTCTTGGACACGGCCGGCACAGCGGCGGCGCGAAGCAGCAGGCGACGTTCGCCGTTGGCGTCCCGCACTGTGACGCCGTCGCGCTCAACGGAAACGAGGGACACGTCGTCGCCGACGGGGTTTCCGGCCGCAACGAGCTTCGGTCCAGTGGGCGTCCGGAACAATGCGAAGCCCCTACCCTCGTCTTCGGCCAGCACGCCGAGCAGGCGCATGTCGCCGGCAACAGCGCGGGCGGGCGTGCCGGGCGTCCCCGGCGTAGACGCGGGCGCTGCGAACAGCCCCGACGCGAGCAACGCCAGCGCCGGCTCCTGAACTGCGGCGGGCACGAAGGCAACCGTGGCCGGACCGAACGCGCGCCAGCCCCACCATGCAACGACAATGGCGAGCAGCGCGGCGGCCAACAGCACCGCGAGACCCGCAACGCCGGTAAGCGCGCGCGATCCCCATGGCGAGTTCGGCACCGGGGTTACCAAGGGACAAGAACCTCCTGCGGCACGCCGCTATAATCGATCGTTTTCGCCACGGACCTTCGCGTGAATCCCCGCCTTGCGCTGCTGCACCCCTATCCGTTCGAACGGCTGCGCGCGCTCTTTGCCGGCATCACGCCCAATCCCGCCAAGCGCGCGATCAGCCTTGCCATCGGCGAGCCGAAGCATCCCACGCCGCGCCTGGTGCTCGATGCGCTGAGCGCCGGCGGACCGGGTCTCGCGAATTATCCCATGACGATGGGTTCGCCCGCGCTGCGCGAGGCCATTGCCGGATGGCTTTCGCGGCGGCACGCGGTGCCGCCGCTGGATCCGGCGACGCAAGTGCTGCCGGTCCTCGGCAGCCGCGAAGCGCTGTTCGCGTTCGCCCAAGTCGTCATCGACGATACGCGCGCCGGCCCCACCGTCGTCGTTCCGAATCCGTTCTACCAGATCTACGAGGGCGCGGCACTGCTTGCCGGCGCGACCACCTGGTGCGTAAACGCGGATGCCACCGCGTCGTTTGCACACGATTGGCACGGCGTGCCGCAGGAGGTCTGGGCACGCACGCAGCTCCTCTATGTCTGTTCTCCCGACAACCCGACGGGCCGCGTTTTCGACCTCGCCGAATGGCGCGAGTTGTTCGCCCTTTCCGACCGGTATGGCTTCGTCATCGCGTCGGACGAGTGCTATTCGGAAGTATTCTTCGACGAAACGCGCCCGCCACTCGGGGCGCTCGCCGCGGCGCACGCGCTGGGACGCGTCGGTTATCCGCGCCTCGCGGTGTTCGGCAGCCTGTCGAAGCGTTCCAATGCACCCGGATTGCGCTCCGGCTACGTGGCGGGGGACGCCGCTTTGATGAAGGCGTTTCTGCTGTACCGCACCTATCACGGCGCGGCCATGTCGCCCGCAGTCGCGGCGGCCAGCATCGCCGCGTGGAACGATGAAGGCCACGTCATCGCTAATCGCGCCGAGTACGCGGCCAAGTTCGCGGCGCTGCACCCGCTGCTCGCGCCCTGGCTGCCCTGCGCCATGCCGGACGCGGCGTTCTATCTCTGGGCGCGAACCCCGATCGACGACGCCCAATTCGCGCTGCGGCTGCTAGCCGAGGAAAACGTGGCCGTTGTTCCCGGCAGTTTCCTCGCCCGCGACGCCCAGGGAAGCAATCCGGGGCGGGACCGGGTTCGGCTGGCGCTGGTGGCACCTGCTGGCGAGTGTGCGGAGGCGATCAATCGCGTCGTGGCCTTCGCCCGGCGCCTCTGACCCTTTCGGGCGCCTGCGGCGCGCTTCGTCCCGGTCGGTGGCGTCCTGTCGGAAGGGGGTTCGGCGCCGCGGCGACGGCCCCAAAATGCCGATCATGGCAACGACCACCCAAACCTCAAACATCGGCCCCGGGCTCCCCGCGACGCTCGCCCGGGGATTCCAGGCGTCCTGGCTGACCGTGCTGCTGCTGGTCACCATCAATACGGGCGTCGCCGGGATCCTTTCAATCGAGGACGCGCGGCCGTTCTGGCACCCGTTCATTTCCGCGCAGTCACTTGGTCTGTGCATTGCCTATGCGGTGAATGCGGCCAGACCGTGGGACTACGCTCATCCCATCCGGCGCCTTGTCGCGGCCGTGCTCATTGGCACGTTGCTTGGCCTCGCGCTGCTGCTGGCCATCAAGGGCTACGGCGTCGGCGACGAGATGTACAAGGTCGCGCAGGCGCGGCAGCGGGTCGGGCAGTTCCTCGGGACGGGATTTTCCGCGTTCGTCCTGGGCTCCTGTGTTGGTTTGGTGTTCCTGTTCCGGTTCCGCGAAGCGCAACAGGCCGCCGTACTGCATAGGGCCGAAGCGGCGCGCCTGCTGATGTCCAAGCATGCCGTCGAGGCGGAGTTGAAGCTCATGCAGGCGCAGGTGGAGCCGCATTTCCTGTTCAACACGCTGGCGTCCGTGCAATATCTGACCGAAACCGATCCAAAGCAGGCCGGCAAACTGTTGTCGCACCTGATCGAATACCTGCGCGCCGCTTTGCCACAACTGCGCGCGAGCTCGACGACGCTGGGCAAGGAGGTGGGTCTCGCCGCGGCTTACCTCAACATTCTCAAGATGCGAATGGGCGCGCGGCTCGCGTTCACCATCGACGTGCCGGCGGACTTGGCCGAGCACCCGTTTCCGCCGAACCTGCTGATTTCGCTGGTCGAGAATGCCGTCAAGCATGGCATCGAGCCGGCGGCAGACGGGGGCGTCATCTCGGTCGCCGCGCGGCGCGATGCGACGCTGCTGCAGGTGACGGTGACGGACACCGGGCGCGGCGAAGCGGTCCCGGTCCAGCCGGGCGACGGCGTTGGGCTGTCGAACGTGCGCGAACGTCTGGGGGCGTTGTATGGAGGTCGAGGCTCGTTTACTCTCGTGCATGACGCGCCCGGCGGAACGCATGCCACGCTGTCGATCCCGTTCGAGTCCGCACCTGAAGCCCACTGAGCGATGCCCACTGCCCTGATCGCCGACGACGAGGCGATGCTGCGCGCGCAATTGCGGGCGCGGCTTGCGGAAGCGTGGCCGGAACTGGCGGTGATCGCGGAGGCCGCCAACGGAGCCGAAGCGCTCGCGCAATACGAAGTGCACCGGCCGGACATCGTTTTCCTCGACATCCGGATGCCGGTCAAGACCGGCGTGGAAGTCGCACACGCGCTGGCCGGTCGCTGCCATGCGGTATTCGTCACTGCCTATGACGAATACGCGGTCGCCGCGTTCGACGAAGGCGCGGTGGACTACCTGCTGAAGCCGGTCACTCCCGAGCGCATCGCCAAAGTCGTCGCGCGGCTCAAGTCGCGGCTCGCCAGCGCGCCACTCGACCTGTCGGCGGTGCTGGCACGGTTGGCGTCGCACGAGGGCAACGGCTATCTCAAATGGATCCGCGCATCGCTGGGCAACGCGATGAAGCTGATCGCCACCGAAGACGTGCTGTATTTTCAGGCGGAAGACAAATACACGAAGGTCGTCACCGCGGCGGGCGACGCCCACATCAAGAAGCCGATCAAGGAACTGTTCGAGGAACTCGACCCGGAAGCGTTCTGGCAGATCCATCGCGCGACCATCATCAACCTGCGTGCCATCGCGAAAATCGAACGCGATTGGCGAGACCAGCCCGTCATCAGCCTGCGCGATCGTGGCGAGAAGCTGACCGTGTCGCGCACATTCGCGCACCGCTTCAAGGCGATGTGAAGCCGGGGTAAACCGGTAAGCCCGCCAACTCGCGCTAAAATGGCGGTTTTACCGCGGGTTGCCAATGGGTTCGCTGTCCGAAACGATCGATGCCGCATGGGAGCGGCGAGCCGAACTGTCTCCAACGGCGGCGCCCTCGGCCGTGCGCGATGCCGTGGAGCACGCCATTGCCGAGCTCGACGCCGGCCGTGCGCGCGTCGCCGAGAAGATCGACGGCCAATGGGTCACGCAGCAATGGTTGAAGAAGGCGGTCCTGCTGTCTTTCCGGCTGCGCGGCAACCGCATCGTCGCGTCGCCAAGCGCGGCAACGCCGGATGGACCGCGGCTGCCTCAGTTCTATGACAAAGTGCCGTCCAAATTCGAGGACTACACAGAAGCCGACTTCGCCGCGGGCGGATTTCGCGTCGTCCCCGCGGCCGTGGTCAGGCGCGGCGCCTTCATCGCCAGCAACGTGGTGCTGATGCCTTCTTTCGTGAACATCGGCGCGTACGTGGATGAAGCCACGATGGTCGACACGTGGGTCACGGTTGGCTCCTGCGCCCAGATCGGGAAGAACGTGCACCTGTCGGGCGGCGTAGGCATCGGCGGCGTGCTCGAGCCGCTGCAGGCCAATCCGACGATCATCGAGGACAACTGCTTCATCGGCGCGCGCTCGGAGGTAGTGGAAGGCGTAGTCGTCGAGGAGAACTCGGTGCTCGGCATGGGAGTGTTCATCAGCCAAAGCACCAAGATCTACAATCGCGCCACGCGTGAAGTGAGTTTCGGGCGCGTACCGGCGGGCTCGGTCGTCGTTGCCGGCAGCCTGCCCTCGGGCGAGGGCGACTGCAACCTGTACTGCGCCGTGATCGTCAAACAGGTGGACGCGAAGACGCGTTCGAAGACCAGCATCAACGAATTGCTGCGCGCATAGCCCACTCGACACCATGTCCGTCCATCTCAAATCCGCCGCCGATATCGAAGGCATGCGCGTCGCCGGACGCTTAGCCTCCGAGTTGCTCGATTACCTGACACCGCACGTGAACCCGGGCATCACCACAGGCGCCATCAACGACCTCGCCCACGATTACATGGTCAACCAGCAAGGGACTGTCCCGGCCACGCTGAATTACGCGCCACCAGGCCACACGCCTTATCCCGCGTCGCTGTGCACTTCGGTGAACCACGTCGTCTGCCATGGCATCCCCGGCGACAAGAAGCTGAAGGACGGCGACATCGTCAACATCGATGTCACCGTGATCAAGGACGGCTACCACGGCGACACGAGTCGCATGTTCTATGTGGGCAAGCCGTCCATCCAGGCGCGGCGTCTGGCCGAGATCACCTACGAGGCGATGTGGCGCGGCATCCGTGCGGTGCGCCCCGGCGCGCATCTGGGCGACATCGGTTCCACGATTCAGAAATTCGCCGAAGGCCATGGTTTTTCCGTCGTGCGCGAATTCTGCGGCCACGGTATCGGGACGCAGTTCCACGAGGACCCGCAAGTGCTCCACTACGGCCGCGCGGGCACCGGCATGAAGCTTCTGCCGGGAATGATCTTCACCGTCGAGCCGATGATCAACGCGGGCAGGCCCGGCATCCGTTGCCTGGCCGATGGCTGGACGATCGTCACCGCGGATCATTCGCTCTCCGCGCAGTGGGAGCACACGGTGCTGGTCACCGAAACCGGCGTCGACGTGCTGACGACTTCCGCCGGCGCTCCGCCGCCGCCGCCGGCAGCCTGATTCCGACATCCATGGCGTCCGCGCCATCGCTTGCGGCCGTTGTCGCGGACGACACGAGCGGCGGTCGCCTGAACTTCTGGCGCGACGAGCTGAAGCGCGGGCGGGAAACGCAGCGCCGGGCGTTTTTCTCCAAGCCCGACACGCCGAAATTGCTGCGCGAACACGCGCGCCTTGTCGATCGCGTCGTGCGCGACGTTTGGCGCGAGTCGCACATGCCCGCGGATCTGACGCTGCTTGCGGTCGGAGGCTATGGCCGCGGCCAGCTTTTCCCGCACTCCGATGTCGACGTCGTGATCCTGCTGCCGGAACACGGACAAGCACCTGCGGAGGCCATCGAGCGCTACTTCGCGACGCTGTGGGACATCGGCGTCGAGCTGAGTCATGCTGTCCGGACGGTGGGCCAGTGCGATTCCGAGATGGCCGGCGACACGACGATTCGCACGAGCTTGCTGGAAAACCGTTTCCTGCATGGCTCGCGACGGTTGCTCCGCGACTTCCGGAGCATGTTCCAGGCGAGCATGGACGTGCGCATTTTCTACGCCGCCAAGGCGCTCGAGCAACAGCAGCGCCACCAGAAGTTCAATGACGCGATATACAACCTGGAGCCCAACGTCAAGGAGAGCCCGGGCGGACTGCGCGACCTGCAGACGGTGCTGTGGATCAGCCGTGCCGCCGGACTGGGGACTTCGTGGGTCGAGCTCGCGCGGCACGGCCTGATGACGATCTCGGAGGCGCGATCCGTTTCCAGACAGGAACGGTTCATCGGCGCGGTGCGTGTCCGCCTGCACTACCTGTCCGGGCGGCGCGAGGATCGGCTCGTATTCGATCAGCAGGCGGCGCTGGCGAAGCAACTCGACATGGCCGACACACCGGCGAAGCGCGCCAGTGAGCAGCTGATGCAGCGCTACTACCGGGCCGCCAAGCTGGTGCGGCAGGTCAATATCATCCTGCTGCAGAACCTGCATGCGCGGCTTCATCCGGCCGCCACGACGCCGGTCCCGTTCGACGCCGAATTCCAGACGGTGGACGAACTGCTCGACATGCGCGACGAAGACCTGTTCGCCCGGCGTCCTTCGGCCATGCTCGACGCGTTCCTGATGATGCAGAAGCATCGCGCTTTGAAAGGCATGACGGCGCGGACGCTGCGCGCGCTGTGGCGGAACCGGCGGCTCATCAACGCGTCTTTCCGGCGCGACCCCGCCAACCGCGCGCGGTTCATCGAAATGTTCCGCATCGGTTTAGGCCTGCTGCACGAGCTGCGGCGGATGAATTTGTTCGGAATCCTCGGCCAGTACATCCCGTTGTTCGGGCGCATCGTCGGCCAGATGCAGCACGATCTTTTTCACGTCTACACCGTCGACGAACACATCCTGATGGTGATCCGCAATCTGCGCCGCTTCACCGAGGCGCAGCATGCGCATGAGTATCCGACGTGCTCGCGCCTGATGGCCGATTTCGAGCGCCGCGAAGTGCTGTATCTTGCCGGGCTGTTCCACGACATCGCCAAGGGACGCGGCGGCGACCATTCGAAGCTGGGTGCGCGCGACGCGCGGCGCTTCTGTCGCGAACACGGCCTGTCGGGCTACGACAGCGAATTGGTCGGGTGGCTCGTGCAGGAACACCTGATGATGTCTGTGACGGCACAAAAGCAGGACCTGACCGATCCTGCAGTGGTGTCCGCGTTCGCGCGGAAGGTCGGCACGCAGCGCCGGCTGGCGGCGCTGTACCTGCTCACCGTCGCCGACATTCGCGGCACCAGCCCGAAGGTCTGGAACGCCTGGAAAGCCAAGTTGCTGGAAGACCTCTACCACGGCGCGCGCGCCGCACTCGCAGGAGAAGCGCCGACACGCACGATCATGGACAGCATCGAAGCGCGCCGCGAGGACGCGCGCCGCCTGCTGCGGCTTTACGCCGTGCCTGACGCCGCCGAAACCGCGTTGTGGCGCCACCTCGACACCCCGTACTTCCAGCGCCACACGTCGGAGGAGACCGCGTGGCACGCGCGCCATCTGTACTGGCGCGATGCCGGGACCGCGCCGGTGGTGAAGGCGCGCCTCGCGCGCGACGGCACCGGCTTGCAGGTGCTCGTCTACCTTCCCGACCAGAAGGACCTGTTCGCGCGCATCTGCGGGTTTTTCGGCCGATCCGGCCTGTCCATCGTCGAG
>Ga0207650_10003246_pt1 | contig 11201 bp, 9 predicted proteins | sample KBSS63metaG_FD_184325 | JGI IMG/M metagenome (GOLD analysis project Ga0207650, IMG submission 184325) | Switchgrass rhizosphere microbial communities from Kellogg Biological Station, Michigan, USA - KBS S6-3 metaG (SPAdes) (version 2) | ecosystem: Host-associated > Plants > Roots > Rhizosphere >...
ACCGGGGGCAGATTGCCGATCAGCCCCGCCTCGACGAGCGCCGCCCAGTGCAGCCGGTGGAGGCGTTCGTCCTCGGTGAACCATGTGTCGATGTCGGTGCGGCGCGAGAGGGGACGGGGTGGGGTGTTGCCGGTGGGCATGGCTGTCCTCCGAGGTTGCGGTGGAGGGCGGTTAAGGCATGGGTGAGGGGGTGTAGGACAGGGGGATTCGGGGGTGCCAGATATGCCGATCGGCTGGTTTTAGGGGATAACGCCCCACAGATTCGGCGGTTGGGAGTCTAGTAAAATGTCACCGCAACTCGGACTGGAGCCCAGGACGGAGAGGAATTTCGGCAAGATTTTCTTGCATAGGTTGACTAAGAACTTTATCTATTTTTTATGAGAACGATATTGAAGGGTGTTGCTGTTTTCTTTGTGGCAGCGATTGCTAGTGTCCTCGCTACCGGCCTCTTACATGCGTACCGGGTTCCCGCTTCCGTCTCCCGCGATGTCGGTTACGCAGACTTTTTATCTATAACCCTCACCGCCTTATCTCTCATGATTACAGTTCTGGCAATTTTCATAGCCGCAGCCGGCGTTTTTGGGTGGGCTACTTGGGAAAGTAAGTTGAAGGATCATTCCATCGAATATTTTGCTAAGCAGCTTGAGAAGGATGGTCCCCTGCGGCGAGAGTTGGAACAATTGTTTGCGGATATTGCCTACAGGGGCATTGAGGGGTTAAAAAAGCCCGATCCCTCCGAGGCAAACGAAGAAAGACCGTACGCTGACTGATTTTAGCTATAGCTATAGACTTCTGGAAAAAGAACGCGCTGTGTTAGATGAATTCACGCGGGATATTCCAGTCAAGGTGGGTGCCTTAGCGAAGGCTTTAGGTTTGCGTGTGGTTATCGCCTCTTTGCCTCTTAACATTTCTGGACTTATCCAGCCGGATGAAGATGGATATGTTATTAAGGTTAATAGGTTTGAATCTAAAGGGCGCCAAAGGTTTACAATTGCTCACGAAATAGCTCACTACCTTCTCCATAGAGATAAAATAAGCTCCGGTGTTGTAGATTCTGTTCTATATAGATCGAAACTTTCTTCTCGAGCGGAGGCGGAAGCCAATAAGCTGGCGGCAGATATAGTAATGCCAAAAGAAGCAGTTCTGGAAGCGCTCCAAGACCATTCTGGCCGCATGGAAGAGGCGGTGATCTCTGATTTAGCAAGTCAATTTGGAGTGTCTCGTCAAGCTATGGAAATACGACTCAGTTAGCTATGCTTGCGAACAAAAATTATATCCCCTTGTTGAAAACTGGCATCGCCGAGATCGGCGCTTATCGATCTCTATTCCCTGACGTAAAAGGCCTCATTTTTCCGGTATTCCAAGCTCGACCTTGGCCAAATTCTAATCATATGCAGCTGACAGTTGACCGCGTGAGAGAAGCTGTAGAGGAATATCCATTCGGCTTGGCACTGGATGGCGAGCGGCATAGGCATGACAACGCTCGACCGGCGCAGCAAGAGTTTGATGCGTTATTCAATGACCATAGAGGCTTTGAGGCCTATTATGAATTTCTGAATGAAATACCGGGAGCAGTGCCGGTCCTGATCCCGACGATGTCTCCTGATGCTTTGCTGTTCCAACTCGGAAACGCAGACACTTTGGACAGGGGCTTAATTATCCATCAGCGCAGGGAGGCGCGAATTCCACTCTCCGACGCCATTTTGAATTTGCCTCCGCTCCCTCAAGACTCGATATTCATCCTCGATGCGGGGTGGTCGCGCGACTACAACGCTTTAGAGGCTTGGGCTTTGCCAATGGCAGAGCGCGTGAGCACGGCACTACCTAATGCCGAGATTGTGATTATGTGCAGCTCCTTTCCGAGCAGTTTTACTCATATAGTAGGTAACTCAGAGGAGGCTGGACACGAAAGGCGACTTTTTTCCGTTATTCGCCAAAGATTCAACAGCGCCGATCTAACCTTTGGCGATTGGGGGAGCACACGACCGCCCAGCGGGGGCGGGGGCGGCTCCATTCCGTCGCGGGTTGACCTGCCTAAATCTAGTTCGTGGGAAATTTTCCGGGCAAACCCAGATAATGACCTTGGATTTTCTGAAATGGCGTGGGACGCACAACATCATCCCTGCTTCGGTGAAACTCCAGATTGTTGGGGGCGGCAGATGATTACGATAAGTGATGACACGGGTGCAGGAATAACTAGTAAGCAGATTTCAACCCAAGTGCGTATAAATATTCACCTTACTGTCCAGTCTGAAGCTTCTAGTGTAATGCCTACGGATGAAATTCCTTACGAGGATTGAAAATAATTTGTGAGGTCAGCGAGTTATCCGGCTGCTACCTTTTCATTCTCGACAGCGCCACCACTACCGTCCCGCAAAGCTTCGCGCATTCCCCGCCGCAACCTTAGCCCGCGGCAGCGCCACCGTGTTGGAGCGTGCCCTGTCCTCGAACACGATCATAACCGTGCAGCCCTGCGAATTATGGTGACAGGTGCAATAAGCCCCAATCCCCTCACGACTCCCCGCCCACATCCTTGATCGCCTTCAACAGCGCCTTCTTGCTCGCCGTGCGGCGCGCCCGAGTTGCGGGGGATGTCGGCGTCGGTGATGCCCAGTTCGGCGCGGCGGCGGGCGATGCGCGCGCCGAGTTCTTCGAGCGTGATCGGTTCAGCCTTGGAGGTCTTCGACGCCATAGTCGCCTGCCGTTTCATAGCGGATGCGCCTCTCCATATAGTCGAGGTCCAGTCCTTCCGAAAGGCGCTGCCCCTCTCCAACTTCGGCTAGGCGCTACGCGCCAAGCCTTCATATCCTCTCCCCCAGGGGGCGAGGATTTTCGGCTCACTCCGCTGCTTCCTCGCGCTTCTCCAGCAATGACGCCAAATAGCGCCCGGTGAAGCTGCGCGGTTCCTTCACCACCTGCTCCGGCGTGCCTTCCGCCACGATCTCGCCGCCCTTCACGCCGCCTTCCGGGCCGAGGTCGAGGATCCAGTCCGCGGTCTTGATGACGTCGAGATTATGCTCGATCACCACCACGCTGTTGCCCTGCTCGACCAGTGCGTGGAGCACTTCGAGGAGCTTGCGCACATCCTCGAAATGGAGGCCGGTGGTCGGCTCGTCCAATATGTAGAGCGTGTTGCCGGTGGCGCGGCGGGACAGTTCCTTGGCGAGTTTCACCCGCTGCGCCTCGCCGCCGGACAGGGTGGTGGCCTGCTGCCCGACCTTGACATAGCCCAGCCCGACCTCGGCCAGCATCGCCATCTTGTCGCGGATCGGCGGCACCGCCTTGAAGAACTCCACCGCGTCCTCCACCGTCATGTCGAGGACGTCGGCGATGCTCATGCCCTTGAACTTCACCTCGAGCGTTTCGCGGTTGTAGCGCTTGCCGTGGCATTCCTCGCAGGTGACGTAGACGTCGGGGAGGAAGTGCATCTCGATCTTGATGAGGCCGTCGCCGGAGCAGACCTCGCACCGGCCGCCCTTGACGTTGAAGCTGAAGCGGCCCGGCTTGTAGCCGCGCGCCAGGCTCTCCGGCAGCATCGCGAACCAGTCGCGGATGTTGGTGAAGGCGCCTGTGTACGTCGCGGGATTGGAGCGGGGGGTGCGGCCGATCGGCGACTGGTCGATGTCGATCACCTTGTCGAGATGCTCGAGGCCGGTGATGCGGTCATGCGCGCCCGCGACGATCCGCGCGCCGTTGAGGTGGCGCGCCGCGGAGGCGTAGAGCGTGTCCACGGTGAAGCTCGACTTGCCCGACCCCGAGACCCCGGTGATGCAGGTGAAGGTGCCGAGCGGCAGGCTGGCCGTCACGCCCTTCAAATTGTTGGCGCGGGCATTGTGGACGGTGAGCTTCTTGCCGGTGCCCTTGCGGCGCTTCGCGGGCAGGGGGATGGAGCGGGTGCCGTTGAGGTAATCGGCGGTGAGCGAGCCGGTCGCGTGGAGGATGTCGTGGAGCGATCCCTGCGCCACCACCTCGCCGCCATGCACGCCCGCGCCCGGCCCCATGTCGACGATATGGTCGGCGTGGCGGATCGCATCCTCGTCATGCTCGACGACGATGACGGTGTTGCCGAGGTCGCGCAGCCGCTTGAGGGTGGCGAGCAGCATGTCGTTGTCGCGCTGGTGCAGGCCGATGCTGGGCTCGTCCAGCACATAGAGCACGCCCGACAGGCCCGAGCCGATCTGGCTGGCAAGGCGGATGCGCTGGCTCTCGCCGCCGGAGAGGGTGCCGGACGTGCGGTCGAGGTTGAGATAGTCGAGGCCGACATTGTTGAGGAAGCCGAGCCGCTCGACGATCTCCTTCAATATGGCCCTGGCGATCTGGTTCTGCTGGTTGGTGAGATGCCGGGGCAGCCCCTCGAAAAAGGCGAGCGCGTCCACCACCGAGCGGCGCGTCGGGATGGAGATGTCCTCGCCCGCGACCTTGACCGCCAGCGCCTCGGGTTTCAGGCGGGCGCCGTGGCAGGTCTCGCACGGCTGCGCGGTCTGGTATTTGGACAGTTCCTCGCGCATCCACGCGCTCTCGGTCGAGAGCATCCGGCGGTTGAGATTGCCGATCACGCCCTCGAACGCCTTCTTGACCTCATAGCTCTTGCGCCCGTCCTGGAAGCGCAGGGTGACGGGCTTGCCGCCGGTGCCATGCAGGATGACGAGGCGGATCTCGCCGGGCAGTTCCTCCCAGGGCGTGTCGAGGCTGAAGCCATATTCGCGCGCCAGGCTGCCCAGCACCTGCATATAATAGGGGCTGGGCGGGTTGGATTTGGCCCATGGCACGATCGCGCCCTTTTTCAGGGAGAGCGCCTCGTTGGGGACCACCAGCTGCTCGTCGAACAGGAGTTTCTCGCCGAGGCCATCGCAGGCCGGGCAGGCGCCTTGCGGGGCGTTGAAGCTGAACAGGCGCGGGGCGATCTCGGCGATGGTGAAGCCGGAGACCGGGCAGGCGAATTTTTCGGAGAAGACGATGCGGTTGGGGGGGAGGCCGGTGCCCTTCATCTTCCCATCCGTCACCCCCGTCACCCCAGCGAAGGCTGGGGTCTCCAGCGGCGGCGCGCCATCGCCCGAGACCCCAGCCTTCGCTGGGGTGACGGACCCGGACTGAAGCTCGGCCACCGTCCCATCCGCCAGATCCACATAAGCCAGCCCGTCCGCCAGCTTCAGCGCCGTCTCGAAGCTATCCGCCAGCCGCGTCTGGATGTCGGCGCGCACCGCGATGCGGTCCACCACCACCTCGATGTCATGCTTGTACTTCTTGTCGAGCGCGGGCGCGTCCTCGATCGGGTAGAACTCGCCGTCGATGCGCACGCGGGTAAAGCCCGCCTTCTGCCACTCGGCCAGCTCGCGGCGATATTCGCCCTTGCGCCCGCGCACCACGGGGGCGAGCAGATAGGCGCGGGTGCCCTCCGGCAGGGCCATAACCCGGTCGACCATCTGGCTCACCGTCTGCGCGGCGATGGGCAGGCCGGTGGCGGGCGAATAGGGCACGCCGACCCGCGCCCAGAGCAGGCGCATATAATCATAGATCTCGGTCACGGTCGCCACGGTCGAACGCGGATTGCGGCTGGTCGTCTTCTGCTCGATCGAGATGGCGGGCGACAGGCCGTCGATATGCTCGACGTCCGGCTTTTGCATCATCTCCAGGAACTGGCGCGCATAGGCGGAGAGCGACTCCACGTAGCGCCGCTGCCCCTCGGCATAGATGGTGTCGAAGGCGAGGCTCGACTTGCCCGAGCCCGACAGCCCCGTGATGACGATGAGCTTGTCGCGCGGCAGGTCGATATCGACGCCCTTGAGATTATGCTCGCGGGCACCTCGGACGGAGATGTGTGTCATACTCATGAGGGCAATCTGTTCCAGATTTGTTCGCGCGGATCAAGCGCGGCTGTTGGAACGATGCAAGATGGGCGCGGCAGGCGGGAGCGGCAAGGGTGTTGCCCACAGCAAAAGGGCGGCGATCGCTCGCCGCCCTCCTTCACATGTTTACAGTAGCGATCAGAAGCGCAGGCCGACGCCGACCATGGCGGCATCGCGGCCGCCCAGATTCTGCTCATATTCCGTGCGCTGATATTCGGCCGAAATATAAGTGCGCGGGGTCGCGGCAAATTCAACGCCGCCGCCATAGCGCACGCCCTCGACCGCCGCGCCGGCGCCGGTCCCGCTGGTCTCGAAGCGCGACGAGGCATAGCCGACCTTGCCGAAGCCCATGATCCTGGGCGTCAGGACATAGCCGAGGCGCACGGACCCGGACAGGTCGCGACTGTTGTCCACGCCGCCGCCCTGTACCGTCGAGTCGGCCAGGCCGACGTCGACGCCCGCCCGGATTTTCGGCGTGACTGCCAGATCATAGCCCGCCGACGCGCCATAGGTCGCGCCGTCATGGTCGTTCATCTTGTCATAACCGGTGGTTACGCCCAGACGGGGACCGGTGAACGCGCCCGCTTCGCCCCGGTCCGTTTGGGGGTCCGTTTGGGCCAGGGCAGGGGTCGCAATGGCGGCAGCAGCAATCGCTGCGAAAATCGCAGTTTTCATAACAAACTCCATGGAAAGAGACGCAGCTGTCCTAATCCGCGAACTATGCGGTATGAACAGTCATGGTCTATGCATTAAGGGGTACAAATCATGTCGACGCAGGTATCAATCCTTTTCCCGTGACATACACCAGTTCGACCCCCGATATGCTCCGCGACGGCGAAGCATGTGCCTTCATTAGCTTGCTAACCTAGATAGAAGATGAACGAATCCAATGAAATGCGACCAATGGATTGCGGGATGATGGGGAATGGACGCTGTGACGTGCGGCAGGCTAGAAGCGCTTCATGCGCATGCGGGCTTATCATCGAGCACGGATCTGGGCGGCGGCGGCGATCGCCCTTTCGCTCTCCGCCTGCGCCACGACCCGCTATCGCCCGGTGAGCGATACGCCGGTCAGGATCGGCCGGCCCTATATGGTGCGCGGGACAAGCTATGTGCCCGCCGCCGACCCGGCCTATGACATGCTGGGCTATGCAAGCTGGTATGGCCATGAATCGGGCAGCATGACCGCCAATGGCGAGCGCTTTCGCCCCGGCGCGATAACGGCGGCGCACACGACATTGCCACTGCCCAGCTATGTCGAGGTGACGTCGCTGGACACGGGGCGGACGATCCTGGTGCGGATCAACGACCGTGGGCCGTTCGCGGGCGGCGGGCGCATCCTCGACCTGTCACGCGGCGCGGCGGAACTGCTGGGCATCAGGAACCAGGGCCATGCGCCGGTGCGCGTGCGCCGCGTCGACCCGCCGGAACAGGACCGTGCGCGGCTGCGGGAGGGCAAGGCGGCGAGCGAGCGGCCTATAGTGCCGGAAAGGGTGCTGAGCAATTTGCGCGCGCAACTGGCGGCGGGATTTTAGAGCAGGGCTAGATCGCGGCGCAACTCCAAGGCTCAGAACTCGACCTCGAGTTCCTCCATCTCCTCGGGTTCCGCCTGGGCGGCGGCGACCCATTCCGCCATGGGCGGCCACGCCGCTATGGTTGCGCAATAAGCGGCGCTTTGCGGGGACAGGGCGACGGCATAGGTCAGGAAGCGGCGGGTGACCGGCGCGTACATCGCGTCCGCAATGGTCGGCGCCTCGCCGAAGAGGAAGGGGCCGCCGTAGCGCGACAGGCATTCCTGCCAGATGGTCTCGATCCGCTCGATATCAGGCTTCGCGCCGGAGAAGACCGGAAAGCTCTCATGCGTCACTTTCAGGTTCATCGGCAGCGCGGAGCGCAGGTTGGTGAAGCCCGAATGGATCTCGCCGGAAATGGAGCGGCAATGGGCGCGCGCGATCCGGTCCGCGGGGAACATGCCGGCGTCGGGATAAAGTTCGTTCAGATATTCGGCGATGGCGAGCGTGTCCCAGACGCTTGCGCCCTCATGGGTCAGGCGCGGCACCAGCACGGACGGCGAAAGCAGCAACAGTTCCGCGCGGTTGCTCGCGTCGTCGGGGACGGGTTGTTCCTCGACCTCGAGGCCCGCCAGACGGCACAGGAGCCAGCCGCGCAGTGACCAAGCTGAATATGTCTTGCTTGATATCGTTAATTGCGCTTTGTCCATCGGTTATCCTCGCATGCCGGCTTGCATTACACCATGATGCAGCGCAGCATGAATGCATAAATCCTCGGCAATGAAAAGCCGAATCAGGGCTAACAGGCCCAATCGGGAAATAGAGATAATGCTTTATCAGGGCTATCAGGCCATTACCGACATGATGTCGCCAGCACGGATGGCGGCACGAACCGCGCTGAATCTCCGCGATAAATATCTGGGGGGTTTGGGCGAGTGGCCGATGCCGCGGCGCTTCTTTGCCATGTGCGACGTATTCGCCGGCGCTTGCGTCACCCATGGCCGTCCGCCCTTTGCCATTACGCAGGCGCTGAGCGGCAATGCGATGGTCCCGGTGCGCGAGGAGGTGGTGCTGGACCTGCCCTTTGGCACCCTGCTCCATTTCGCCAAGGATGATGTTGAGACACCGCAGCCCAAGATGCTGGTCGTCGCGCCGCTGTCGGGCCACTTTGCTACGCTGCTGCGCAACACCGTCCAGACGCTGCTGCGCGACCATGACGTCTATATCACCGACTGGAAGAATGCCCGCGACGTGCCGCAGAGCGCCGGACGCTTCGGGCTGGAGGACTATGTCGACTATGTGATGCACTTCCTGCAGGAACTCGGGCCCCAGTCCCATGTGCTGGCGGTCTGTCAGCCCTGCGTGCCGGTGCTGGCGGCGGTCGCGCTGATGGCGGAGGACAAGGATCCCGCCCAGCCGCGCACCATGACCCTGATGGGGGGCCCGATCGACACGCGGGTCGCGCCCACGGTCGTCAACACGCTGGCGCAGCAGCATCCGATCGAGTGGTTCGAGGAGAAGCTGATCTCCCGCGTGCCCTTTCGCCATAAGGGCGCGGGCAGGCGGGTCTATCCCGGCTTCCTCCAGCTCACCGCCTTCATGGCGATGAACACCGGGCGGCATTGCGACCAGCACCGCAAGCTCTATCAGTTCCTGGCCGACGGCGACGTCGATGAGGCGAACAAGATCAAGGATTTCTACGGGGAATATTTCGCCGTCCTCGATCTCACGGCGGAGTTCTACCTGGAAACCATCGACTGGGTGTTCCAGCGGGCGCTGCTTGCAAAAGGTGAGATGACCCATCACGGGCGGCGGGTGAACCCGGGCGCGATCCAGCGCACCGCTCTGCTGACGGTCGAGGGTGAACGCGACGATATCTGTGCGGTCGGCCAGACGGCGGCCGCCCACGCGCTCTGTTCCAGCCTGCGGCCGCATCTGAAGCGCCATCACCTGCAGCCCGGCGTCGGGCATTACGGCGTTTTCTCAGGCTCCAAATGGGAAAAGCAGATCTATCCGCAGGTGCGCAATCTGGTGCTTGCGATGAGCTGAAGGCGCCCGTCGCGGCGCTTTGGTGGATCGCATCAACCCGCATGCGCTGGGTCGCAATGTGAACTTACGATCCCTTCCCGGGTTATGGTCTGAACGACCCAGCCCGAGACAGGTGTGGAATGACCGGCGACATCTTCAGCAGCTTTTTCAAGGCTGGCTTCGAATGCTCGTCCCATCGCCGCGCGGACGGCGTGCGGCTCGATCTGATCCGGGCGACGGCGCATGATATTCACGTCGCCGACGACTACCGGCGCTGCGCGAGCCTGGGCCTGAAAACCATTCGCGATGGCCTGCGCTGGCATCTGATCGAGCGATCGCCGGGCGTCTATGACTGGGAAAGCTGGCGGTCCATGGTCCAGGCGGGACAGGATGCCGGCGTTCAGATCGTCTGGGATGTCTTTCATTATGGCTCGCCAGACTGGCTGGACCAGGGCAGCGCCGAGTTCATCGAGCGCTATGCTCGCTTTGCCGCCGAGGCCGTACGGTTTCACCGCTCGGTGACGGGCGAAGCGCCGATCCTGTGTCCATTGAACGAGATTTCGTTCATCTCCTGGGCGGTCGAAACCGGCTATTTTCCCTTCTCGGGACCCAGGGATCTCGGCTGGTTCAAGCGGCATCTGGTCAAGGCGGCGATTGCCGGCGTCCAGGCGATGCGGGCAGCGGAGCCGGAATGCCGCTTCATGTGGGCCGAGCCGCTGATCCATATCGCGCCGCGCGATCATAGCCGGGCCGAGGTGAAGGCGGCCGAAGCTCGTCGCGGCGGACAATTCGAGGTGTACGACATGCTGCTGGGGCGGACCTCGCCGGAGCTGGGGGGCAGCCCTGACATGGTCGATGTCATCGGCCTGAACTTTTACCCGCATAACCAGTGGTATCTGGATGGGCCGACGATCCCGATGGGCCACCATGAATATCGCGCGCTGGCGGACATGCTGGTGGAGGTGTTCGAACGCTTCGACAAACCCCTCTATATCTCCGAGACCGGGTGCGAGGGATCGGGCAGACCGGCATGGCTGCACTATGTCTGCGATGAGGTCAGGGCAGCGATGCGGCGCGGCGTGCCCGTGCTCGGCATTTGCCTTTATCCTGTCACCGCCTATCCCGGCTGGGACAATTCGCGCCACGCCGAAGTGGGCCTGTTCTCCACGGTCGGGTCCAATGGCGAGCGAAAACTGCACATGCCCCTCGCGGCCGAGGTGGAGCGGCAACGGGGGCTGTTCGGGGTGATCTGAAACGTGGAACCCGCAGGCGAAACATGGGTCTTGCCTGGCGGGTGCGGATTCACAATGGCAGGTTGTGGAGCTTGACCGCGTTGGTCTCAAGCACCTAGCAGGAACGACGGCAGGCCCAGGCGTTCGGGGGTGTCGGGCAGGACGAAGCCCTTGATGTCCATGTCGAGGCAGCGCTTGGCCTCGGCCTCCATCTCGGCCTTGTCCCACAGCGGTGGCCGGCGCGCGCGCGGTGAAGAGGTCGGGCGCCTCCGTCAGGTGGGTGTCGCAATCGACGATCTTGATGCTCTCCTCGGTAGATCCTGGATTGAATTGAGAACGTCGTTCTCGGCAAGACGTATGGCACTGGGGCCGCTATGGGGAAAGAACATTGTTCTCATATGAGTGAAAAATCGATGACGCTGGCTTCCAAATCCGACCTGTGCGCTGCCCCGACCCCCGGCGACGCGCCAGCACGCTGGGAAGAGGATGGTTGCGACCAGCAACTGCTTGAGCGGAGCCGCAGGATCGTCGAGGCGGCTTATGAGCTGTTGGAGGACGAGGGGCTGGAGGGCCTGACCATTCGG
>Ga0207650_10003249_pt1 | contig 11199 bp, 10 predicted proteins | sample KBSS63metaG_FD_184325 | JGI IMG/M metagenome (GOLD analysis project Ga0207650, IMG submission 184325) | Switchgrass rhizosphere microbial communities from Kellogg Biological Station, Michigan, USA - KBS S6-3 metaG (SPAdes) (version 2) | ecosystem: Host-associated > Plants > Roots > Rhizosphere...
GCCAGCGCGCCGAAAATCCCGCGGGGTGCGAGTCGACGTCGGGGTAGATGACATGCGCCGGCATGACGCTGGCAAGCGTTCCCGCAAGCCATTGATACGGGCGGGCGTCATCGGCGAGGATGCGCGCGAGCGGCCGGTCGTCGATCGGGATCTCGTGGTGGCTGTCGGCGCGGACGAAGCCGTGCCCGGGGAAGTGCTTGCCGCAGTTGTGCATGCCGGCCTGCAGCAGTCCCTGCATCAGCGCCCGCGCCAGCATCGTGACGACTCGCGGATCGCGATGGAAGGCGCGGTCGCCGATGACGCCGCTCGCGCCATGGTCGAGGTCGAGCACCGGCGTGAAGCTGAGATCGACGCCGCAGGCGCGGAGCTCGGCGCCGAGAACGTGGCCGGCCGCGTGCGCCGCTTCCATCGCCCGCATCGCACCGGCGCCTCGGCCCGCGCCGGCGTCGTCCATCCACATCTCGCCGAGCGTGCGCATCGGCGGCAGCGCGGTGAAGCCGTCGCTGCGAAAGCGCTGCACGCGTCCGCCCTCGTGATCGACGCAGATCAAGAGATCGGCGCGTATCGACTTCATCTCGGCGGCAAGCTCTGTCAGCTGCCTTCGGTCGCGCCAGTTGCGCGCGAACAGGACCACGCCGCCCGTGAGCGGATGCGCCAGGCGACGCCGGTCGGCGGCATCGAGGGCGAGGCCGGCGACGTCGAGGATCACCGGCGAATGGCTGTCGTTCATGACTCTCTCCTCTCGACCACGACGAAGCTCGCCGCGTAATCGGCTTCGTCGGTGATGCTGACGTGGGCACTCAGGCCGCGCGACTCGAACCAGTCGGCGAGCGCGCCGTGGAGACGGATCTCCGGCTTGCCGCTCGACCGCTTGACGACCTCGCAGCCGCGCCATGTCATCGGCATCCGCATGCCGAGACCGACCGCCTTCGAGAACGCCTCCTTGGCGGAAAAGCGCGTCGCCAGGTAGCGCACGCCGCGCTCCTCGAGCTGGGCACGGCGCGCGGCGAAGACGGCCAGCTCGTGCGTGCCGAGGACGCGTTCGGCGAAGCGGTCGCCGCGCCGCGCCAGGACGGCGCGGATGCGGCGGATGTCGCAGATGTCGGTGCCGATGCCGAAGATCATCGGCGCGTGAACTGACCCGCCCGGTGCACCGAGCGGCGCCTCGGGGAGCAGCATGCAGGCAGCGGCCCAGGGCGACTCATCATCGCGCCGATGCCAGCTCGATGACGCGCCGGTAGGCGCGAACCGTCTCGGCCATGCCGAGCTCGAGTGCGTCGGCGATCAAGGCGTGGCCGATCGAGACCTCGAGGACGCCGGGTACGTCAGCCAGGAAGGCACGAAGGTTGGCGCGGTTCAGGTCGTGGCCGGCGTTGACGCCGAGGCCGAGCCGCTGCGCCGCCGCAGCGGTGGCGGCGAACGCAGCGAGCACATCGGACTGGCGCGGCGAACCCCAGGCCCGGGCATAAGGCTCGGTGTAGAGCTCGATCCGGTCGGCACCGATCGACTGGGCCTGCGGCATCGCGGCCGGCTCGGCGTCCATGAAAAGGCTGACGCGAACGCCGAGCGTGCGCGCCTCGGCGATCAGCGGCGCGAGTCGCTCGGCGTCGGCGGCGAGGTCCCAGCCGTGGTCCGAGGTTGCCTGATGCTCGCTGTCGGGGACAAAGGTGCACTGCCCAGGTCGCAGCTCGCGCACCAGCGGCATCAGGTTCTGGTAGGGGTTGCCCTCGATGTTGAGCTCGGCCTCGGGCCAGTCCCTTAACAACGCGGCGAGGTCGCGCACGTCGCTGGCGCGGATGTGGCGCTCGTCGGGCCGTGGATGGACGGTGATGCCGTGCGCGCCGGCCTCGAGCGCGATCGTCGCCAGAGCGACCACGCTCGGGATCGCGAGCGTGCGCTGGTTGCGCAGCAAGGCGATCTTGTTGACGTTCACCGACAGCGCCGTGATGGGCCGCCGCGCGTCGAGGCCGGTCGTGAGGAGGGGATTCATCGGTCGAGCGCCTGCGCTTCGATCATCACCTGGCGCGTGCGCAGCTGCGAAGTGCCGAGATGATAGTGAAGCTGTGCCCGCAGGAGCGGGCGCAGCGCGCTGAGCGCACCGGCGGCGACCCGCTGCAGCGACGGCAGGTCGGCGGCGAGGGCCATCTCGAGCGCCGAGAGCGTCGCGCCGCTGACGGTCGCGTCGTTTTCGTCCTGGGTCTCGACCACGCCCGCATCCGCGAGCACGAGGTAGCGCCGATCGGTACTGACCATTCGATGCGACGCGGTCTCGGTGCCGAGATGGGGCAGCAGGCCGATCTCGCGCAACAGCACGAGCTCGAAGGCGCGCAACGCTGCCTGCATGAGCGCCTCGTCGCCTTGGGCGAGGCTCGCGATGGTGCCCGCGTAGGCGTCGAACAGCGCGGCGTGCGGATCGTGGCGCGCAAGCAGCTTCATGAGCAGCTCGTTGAGATAGAAGCCGCTGAAGAGCGCGGGGCCGGTGAGCATCGGGTGGCCGCCGGCCCAGTCGGCGGTGCGCAGCGTCTGGACCTCGCGCGCATCGTCGCCCGCGGGTGGCCGCCCGAGCGAGATCTGCAGGCGCTGGAACGGCAGCAGGACGCCACGCAGCTGCGAGAACGGCCGCTTCGCGCCCTTGGCGGCGACTGCGATCCGGCCCTGTTCGCGCGTGAACAGGTCGAGGATCAGGCTCGACTCGCTCCAGTCGTAGTGGTGCAGCACGTAAGACGCCAGCGATGACTGGCGCGAGGGTCGGCTCGGCATGCCTTCAGCCGGGGGCGGCGCGGTGGCGCCCGCTATTCATAGCCGTACGAGCGAAGGTGCGCTTCGTCGTCGGCCCAGCCGCTCCTCACCTTGACCCAGAGCTCGAGGAACACGCGCGCGTCGAGCAGCCGCTCGAGCTCCTGGCGTGCCTCCGAGCCGATCCGCTTCAGCCGCTCGCCGCCGGCGCCGATGATCATCCCCTTGTGCGCGTCGCGCTCGACGACGATGGTCGCGGCGATCCGGCGCAGCGCTCCCTCCTCCTCGTACTTGTCGATGATCACCGTCGACGTGTAGGGCAACTCGTCGCCGGTGAGCCGAAACAGCTTCTCGCGCACGATCTCGGCGGCGAGGAAGCGGTCGCTGCGGTCGGTAAGCGCGTCTTCGGCATAGAGCCACGGCTGCTCGGGCAGGTACGGCTCGACGATCGTCAGCAGCCGCTCGACGTCGGCCGGCTTGGTCGCCGAGAGCGGCACGAACTCGGCGAAGGCGTGGCGCGCCTGCATCTGCTGCAGCCAGGGCGCGATGTCGGCGCGCCGGGCGACTTCGTCGAGCTTGTTGGCGACGAGCAGCACCGGCTTGCCATGGGTGAGGAGCGACAGGACGGCATCGTCGTCGGGCCCGAAGCGCCCGGCCTCGACGACCAGCAGAACGACGTCGACATCGGCCAGCGTGCCGGTGACGGCGCGGTTGAGCGAGCGGTTGAGGGCGGCGCCATGACGCGTCTGGAATCCGGGCGTGTCGACGAAGACGAACTGCGCCTCGCCACGCGTGCGAATGCCGGTGATGCGGTGGCGCGTCGTCTGCGCCTTGTTCGAGGTGATGCTGATCTTCTGCGCCACCAGGGCGTTCAGCAGGGTCGACTTGCCGACATTCGGCCGGCCGACGATCGCGACCAGGCCGCAGCGCATCAGGCGCGGAGCGGGCTTCCGGGCTCGTCGCTGGCGCGAAGCGCATCGAGCATCCGCCGCGCGGCTTCCTGCTCGGCCGCGCGGCGCGACTTGCCCTCGCCGTTTTCCTGCAGGCTGAGCGCCGGCACGGCGCACTCGACCTCGAAGGTCTGGGCATGCGCCTGGCCACGGGTGGCGATGATGCGGTAGCTCGGGACCGGAATGCGCCGTGCCTGCAGCCATTCCTGGAGCTCGGTCTTGGCGTCCTTCGCCCAGCTCGCGACCTCGGTTGTCTCGATCACCTCGCCGAACAGGCTGTGCACGAGCGTTCGCGCCGCGGCCAGTCCGCCGTCGAGGAAGGTGGCGCCGATCAGCGCCTCCAGCGCGTCGGCCAGGATCGACGCGCGCAATGCGCCGCCGCCGCGCGCCTCGCCCTCGCCGAGGCGGAGCGACTCGGGCAGGCCGAGCTGAAGCGCGGCGCGATGCAGGCTGTCTTCGCGAACCAGGTGCGCCCGGACGCGGGTCAAGTCGCCCTCGTCGGAGTCGCCGAGGCGATCGAACAGCAGACTTGACACGACCAGGCTCAAGACCGCGTCGCCGAGGAATTCGAGGCGCTCGTTGTGATCGGCGCCCGAGCTGCGATGGGTGAGCGCACGTTCCAGCAAAGCCGGGTCATTGAACCGGTGACCGATGCGTTGCTGCAGTGCTACGAGACTGGTATCCATCGCGATGAAAGCTGGCCGGTCGTGAAACGGGCCGAAGAATCTAGTTCGAACGGCCCTCGAACTTGATAAGGAGGAAGACCGGCTTCACAAGTTCCACCTCCTTGTCGTACGCGAACGAAACTACCACCTTGTCATTTTCCTTGGTGATCGTCAAATCCTTGCCCGAGATGGTGGTGATGGAGTATTCAATGGCCTTCTGGCGCTCGAACGCGGCACGAATCTCGGGGACTGTCGATCCTTCTGACACGATCCTGTTGACCGTTCGCTTGATCGTGAAGTATTCGTTCACCGCCGGCAGGACACGCATGCCGATGAGAGCAAGGAAGCCCACGATGATGGCCCAGAACATGAGCCCGAACAGGGTGATGCCGCGCTGGCGGCTCGCTCTAGCGACTTGACCGGTCATCCGCTCCCTCGTCCTTTCAGGCGAATGCCATCGCCCTCTATTGGAACGACCCGATCCGCTTCAGGTCACCAAAGTTCATCCAGATGAAGAATGCCTTGCCGACGATGTTGGCGTCGGGAACGAAGCCCCAATAGCGTGAATCGAGCGAGTTGTCGCGGTTGTCGCCCATCATGAAATAGTGGCCCGGAGGCACCTTGCAGGCGACCCCCTCGGCACTGTAGCGGCAGTTTTCGCGGAACGGAAATTGATTGCCTTCCTGGCTGCCGAAAAAAGGCGTCGATTGAGGATTAATGAGGATGCCGTGTTCTACCGTGCCGAGCTTCTCCTTGAACTCGGGCGAGTAACGACGTGCTTCTTCATCGTAGAACCCGGGCGGCGGCAGCGCCGTGACAGGCACTTGCTGGCCGTTGATGAACAACTGCTGGTTGCGGAAGACGACCTCGTCTCCCGGCAAGCCGACGACGCGCTTGATGTAGTCGGTGCTCGGATCCTTGGGAAAGCGGAACACCATCACGTCGCCGCGCGCGGGATCGTGGTTGGCAACGACCTTCTTGTTGATCACCGGCAGGCGCACGCCGTAGTGAAACTTGTTGACCAGGATCAGGTCGCCGACAAGCAGCGTCGGCATCATCGAGCCGGACGGGATCTTGAACGGCTCGAACAGGAACGAGCGCAGCAGGAACACGACCAGGATGACCGGGAAGAGGCCCGCCGTCCAGTCGAGCCACCAAGGCTGCATCAGCAGCGCCTGGCGGGTCGCGGCGACGTTGTCGTCGACCCGGGTGATGCCCTTCCTCGCCAGTTCCTCGCGCCGGGCAGCGTCCTGCTGCTCGAAGGTAGCCACTGCAGCGAGGCGACGCGGCGCGAAATAGAAGCGCTCCGCCAACCAGTAGGCGAAGGTCACGACGGTGAGGATGAAAAGGAGAAGCGAGAAGTTGCCCGACCACTTGTTGAGATACCAGCCGAGGCCGAAAACGGCCAGACAGGCATAGAGCAAACCGGTCAGCAAACCCATCAGTCGTCCACTTGGAGAATGGCCAGGAACGCCTCCTGCGGCACCTCGACGGAGCCGATCTGCTTCATGCGCTTCTTGCCGGCCTTTTGCTTTTCGAGCAGCTTCTTCTTGCGCGTGATGTCCCCGCCATAGCACTTGGCGATCACGTTCTTGCGCAAGGCCTTGATTGTCTCACGCGCGATGATGTTGGCGCCGATCGCCGCCTGCACCGCAACGTCGTACATCTGCCGCGAAATCAGCTCGCGCATCTTCGACACCACCGCCCTCGCCCGGAACTGGCTCTGGCTGCGGTGGACGATGATGGAGAGGGCATCGACCTTCTCGCCGTTCAGGAGGATGTCGACCTTGACGACGTCGGCGGCGCGGTATTCCTTGAACTCGTAGTCCATCGAGGCGTAGCCGCGCGAGACGCTCTTCAGCTTGTCGAAGAAGTCGAGCACGATCTCGGCCAGCGGCATCTCGTAGGTGAGCAGCACCTGCCGGCCGTGGTAGGCCATGTTCTTCTGCTCGCCGCGCTTCAGGTTGGCGAGCGTCATCACCGGGCCGACATACTCCTGCGGCATGTAGAGCTGGACCGTGACGATCGGCTCCCTGATCTCGGCGATCCGGCCCGGGTCGGGCATCTTGGACGGGTTCTCGATCTGGATCGCGTCGCCGCTGTTGAGCTGGACCTCGTACACGACCGAGGGCGCGGTCGTGATCAGATCCTGATCGAACTCGCGCTCGAGCCGCTCCTGGACGATCTCCATGTGCAGCAGGCCGAGGAAGCCGCAGCGGAAACCGAAGCCGAGCGCCTGGCTGACCTCGGGCTCGTAGCGCAGCGACGAGTCGTTGAGCTTGAGCTTTTCGAGCGCGTCGCGCAGCTGGTCGTACTCGCTCGCCTCGGTCGGGTAGAGGCCGGCGAAGACCTGCGGCTGGATCTCCTTGAAGCCCGGCAGCGGCTCGCTGGCGACGCCGGCGTTGTTCGGCTGCTTCTTCTCGAGCGTGATCGTGTCGCCGACCTTGGCTGCCTGCAGCTCCTTGATGCCCGCGATCAGGAAGCCGACCTCGCCCGCCGACAGCTTTTCGCGCGCCACCGAGTTCGGGGTGAAGACGCCGAGCTGGTCGGCGCCGTAGACGGCGTCGCTGGCCATCAGCCGGATCCGCTCGCCGCGCCGGAGCTGGCCGTCGACGACGCGCACCAACATCACGACGCCGACGTAATTGTCGAACCACGAGTCGATGATCATGGCGCGCAGCGGTCCGTCCGGGTTGCCGCGCGGCGCCGGCATCCGGTTCACGACCGCCTCGAGGATCTCGTCGATGCCCTCGCCGGTCTTGGCGCTGCACGGGATCGCGTCGTCGGCATCGATGCCGATCACGTCCTCGATCTCGGCCCGGGCACGCTCGGGGTCGGCTTGCGGCAAGTCCATCTTGTTGAGGACCGGGACCACCTCGACCCCGAGGTCGAGCGCGGTATAGCAGTTGGCGACGGTCTGGGCCTCGACGCCCTGGCTGGCGTCGACCACCAGGAGCGCGCCCTCGCACGCCGAAAGCGACCGACTGACCTCGTACGAGAAGTCGACGTGGCCGGGGGTGTCGATCAAGTTGAGCTGATAGGCGCGACCGTCCCGGGCTGTGTACTGGAGCGCAGCGGTCTGTGCCTTGATGGTGATGCCGCGCTCGCGCTCGATGTCCATCGAGTCCAGCACCTGCGCCTCCATCTCGCGATCGGAGAGACCGCCGCAACGCTGGATCAGCCGATCGGCAAGGGTCGACTTGCCATGATCGATGTGCGCGATGATCGAGAAATTGCGGATCTGGTCCATGCGTTCGCGAGCGTCGTCGGTGAGCATCGCGAGGATCGAAACGGCGCCGTAGCCGTATCAGCGAAAGCTCGAATCGCGAAGCGATGTGAAGGCGCAATGCGCCGCGTTGAAGCTAAAAAAAAGGCACGTCGAATAAATGACGCGCCTTCCAACAAAACGTATGGCAACTGCTTGTTGGGACTTCATTGTATGCAAAACACCCCCGCCGCGACCCGCGCCAGTACTTGATTTCTGTGCGTTGCAGGCCGCCAACACGAATTCTATCCACAGATTATCCACAAATGCCTGTGGACCGCCTGGGGGTAATTTACACCGGCTACGCAGCGCCCCGAGAACCGCGGTTTGCAACGCCTCGACTGCTCGTTCGAAGGGCACCACAGGGCGCCGAAGAGGCGCAAGTGGGCGCAAACATCTCTGTTCGCGCTATCGGACTGGCTTGATGATCAAGAACTTCGCTAGGTTGCCTTGCTGCACCAGCATCGTCACAGGCTTGGCCTTGTCGAGCTTGGCCATCACGCCCTCGAACTGCTTGACGCTGGTGATCTCGACGTTGTCGACCGACAGGACGACATCGTTCTCGCGAATCCCTGCCCTCGCCGCCGCGCCCTCTGCGGTGTCGACGCGAACGCCGTTCTTGGTCTTCAGCTCGCGCTTCTGGGCGTCGGAGAGGTCGGATACGGCCAGACCGATGCTGCTCACGAGTGCCGGCTTCGGCGCCTGGGGATCGGGGGTACGGCGGGCGACGACCTTTTCGGGCTCGAGCTCGCTGACGACGACGTTGAGGTCGCGCGTGCTGCCGCGGCGGAAGACCTGCAGGGTCGCCTTCGTTCCCGGCTTGATGCTGCCGACGATCCGTGGCAGCTCGACCGAGCTCTCGACCGTCCGGCTATCGACTTTCGTGATCACGTCGCCCGGCTCGACGCCGGCCTTTTCGGCCGGGCCCCCGGCCTCGACCGACTGCACCAGCGCGCCGGTCGGCTTGCCGAGCCCGATCGACTCGGCGACTTCCTTGGTCAGGCGCGCGATGACCACGCCGATGCGGCCGCGGATGACCCGCCCGCCGACGCGCAGCTGCTCGGAGACCCGCGTCGCCTCGTCGATGGGGATTGCGAACGAGATCCCCATGTAGCCGCCCGAGCGGCTGTAGATCTGCGAGTTGATGCCCACGACCTCGCCGCGCATGTTGATCAGCGGGCCACCGGAGTTGCCGGGATTGATCGCAACGTCGGTCTGGATCAGCGGCAGCAGGTCGCCGGTGTCGCGCGACTTGGCGCTGACGATTCCGGCGGTGACCGTGCTCTCGAGGCCGAACGGCGAGCCGATCGCGATCACCCATTCGCCGACCTTGAGCTTGGAGACGTCGCCCAGGCGCACGGTGGGCAGCCCGGTCGCCTCGATCTTGACCAGGGCGACATCCGAGCGCTTGTCGGCGCCGATCGTCTTGGCCTTGAACTCGCGCTTGTCGGCGAGGGTGACGATCACTTCGTCGGCGCCTTCGACGACGTGGGCGTTGGTCATCACATAGCCGTCGGCATTGAGGATGAAGCCGGAGCCGACTCCACGCGGCTGCGCGTCGTCGGGCTGCTGCGGCGAGCGCGGGCCGGGCCGGTTCTGACCTGGCGGAATGATGCCGAAGCGACGGAACAGCTCGAGCATGTCCTCGTCGGCTTCGTTGCCGCTGCCACCGCGTCCGGCGCGCGGCCGCTCGGTGGTGCGGATGTTGACCACCGCCGGGCCGACCTTTTCGACCAGCTCGGAAAAATCGGGCAGTCCCTGCGCCCCCACCGGCGCTGCCGAGGCGAACAGGCAGAACGACAGCGCGATCAGCGCCGGGGCGATGCGGCTCACCAGCGAGCGCGGCGAAAGGATCAATTGAGGCATGGCGATGGTCCGTCGGCAGGCGACGCGGTTGACAACTGAGCGGCGAAAGGAGGAGTCGCGCACCAGAGCGAAAGCCTACGGCTTTCTTCGCTCGAGCGCAGCGGCGAATATTTTCAGCGTGGCGGGCGGCGTGTCACCGACGATCGTCACCCACCAGTCGCCCTGGCGCTGGCTGAGGGTCGAAGTGGCGCCCAGGGCGGCGAACATCGGCTTGGCGTGGCGCTCGGCGCGAAACGGCTCGATGAAGACCGAGACGTAGGTGAGGCCATCGGAGTAGATGGCCTGGATCACCGCCGGCGACGGTGCCGGCTGGTTGCCCGGGTCATCGGGCGCTTCGATCTGCCGGCTGACGCAGCTCACCTCGCGAAAGCCGGGAGCCACCTGGCGCATCGTCCACCCTTCGCTCTCGAGTCGCGTCGGTGTCAGCACCGGCCTGACGACGCGGTAGCCGTCGAGCTTCTTCATCGCCTGCAGCACGGATTCGGGCTGCGGCCGGATGCCGATCACGACGTCGGAAAACGCCGAAGTCTCGAGCACGTCGCCGCGCATGCCGACGACCTCGGCGCGCAGCAGCAGGCCAGAGACGCGATCGGCCCACAGCCGGTAGCCGTAGCGATGGCCGTCGCGCGCCCGGATCGCGAGTACGTCGGCCTCGTGGCCGGCGACCCGGTCGCTGCCCTCGACCCTGACGTCGTACCACGAGGCAATGCCGTCGTCGCCCGCCTGCAGCAGGGCCGGGAATGAGCTCAGCATGCCGCGCTGCTCGATCATCGCCACGTGGCTTCCGGGCCAGACGGTCTGGACGACGTCGTTGTAGCGATAGACCTTGCGCTGCCGGCCGTCGAGGGACTCGATGCGCTCGTACTGGTTCGGCCCTTCGCAGAAATGGGAGATGCGAGCGCTGGCCACGCCGCCGGCGCCGCTGACGACGAAGGTACCCTGAAAGTTGCGCCGACTCGCGGCATCGTGAATGCGCAGCAGCCAGGAGCGCACCTCGCTCGCCGGCGTCGCCGAAGCGGCCGGTGCGGCGATTGGACCGCAAACAGGCGATGCCTGGGCAAGCGCCGCCCAGGTGAGCGTCAACGGAGCGACGACACGCAGGAGCACGTGCGGCCGCGTCAGCGCGATGCCGAGTCGACCGTGGCGCTGCGCAGGAACACCGACGGCACGCCAAGCGCGGATGTTCCGGCGAACTGCTTGTGGGCGACGAGATAGCGATCGAGCTGGGCGTCGCGGATCATGCGGCCGTCGGCCAGCACGGCGACCGACGGCGCCACGGGCTCGGCAACAGGCGCCGCCGTCGCCGCCGCGCTCGTCGGTTCGCGCGCATTGCCAGATGACGCAGCGGCTGCGCCATCGGCAAGGGCGATCGGCATCGCAGCCGGTCGGTCGACGCTCCGGACGACCGCAAAGGTGCCGGCGACCAAAACAAAGCCGGCCGCCGCCGCGGAAGCAAACAGCCAGCGGCCTTGACGAGGTGCCCGACCTGCCGATGGCGGCTGCGCCGCCGGTTCGGCGATTGCGGCTGGCGCCAGCACGATCGGCTCGGCGGCCAGGCGAGTCCGCAGGGCGACGCAGAAATCGAGCTCGACGCGGGGATTCGAGGCCAGGTCCTCCGAGCGCAAGACGTCGCCGATGAGATGCCAGTCGTGCCAATCCCGACGGGCCTCCGGGTCGCTGCGCCAGGCCCTGAACGCCGCCTCGGCGGCATCGCCGG
>Ga0207650_10003251_pt1 | contig 11194 bp, 10 predicted proteins | sample KBSS63metaG_FD_184325 | JGI IMG/M metagenome (GOLD analysis project Ga0207650, IMG submission 184325) | Switchgrass rhizosphere microbial communities from Kellogg Biological Station, Michigan, USA - KBS S6-3 metaG (SPAdes) (version 2) | ecosystem: Host-associated > Plants > Roots > Rhizosphere...
GCGTATACACGAATTGGCAAAGGGCAACGGGCACAGCGGGAAGAAGATTGAGATGGAATAGTTTTCTTATCAGCTAACCAATACAGTTTTCCATTTTTGGTACCGGATTGATGATAGTGCCCTAATTTGAAAGTCTCTGTGCGTCCTCTGTGCTCTTTGTGTCTTTGTGGTGCATGTTTACTCAAACAGATTCACCACAGAGGCACAGAGAACACAAAGGTGGCACAGAGGAGAACCCTGAAATTAGGTCACTACCGGATTGATGTAGGCGCTGCAATGGCTGAGAATTCCCACAACGAAATCGCAGTCACAGTTTTGTTCTTCGGCGGCGCGCGCGACGCTGTCGGGCAGGGCGAGGTGCAACTCATTTTAAGAGGCGACTCAACCGCGGCGAGTGCCTACGCCGCGGTGTTGGAAAAATTTCCCGCCCTGAGCCGCTTCGGCAAATCGTTGCTGTTTGCGGTGAATCAGGAGTATGCGACGGCCGATCGCGAAGTCAGGGACGGCGACGAGCTGGCCGTCTTTCCCCCAGTTAGCGGCGGCTCCTCGGAAACGCCGAAGTCCGGTGGCGTGACGGCTGGCAACGCTCCTACTGGGACCGCGGGCGTCTCGCCCGCCTCAACGTCTAATGCCACACCTTCTAATACCAACCAGCACGACTTCTTCGAACTAACCACCGACCCGATCGACGTCGGCTCGGTCGCTCGCCGCGTTGTCTTGCCCGAGTGCGGAGCAACCGTTACGCTCGATGGTTACGCTCGCGAGTGGACCAAGGGTCGCCGCACCCTCTACCTGGTTTATGAAGCGTACGCGCCGATGGCTTTGCGCGAGCTCGAAAGGCTGGACCGCGAAGTCCACCAGCGTTTCGAGATTGCCCATATCGGCATCGTCCATCGCACGGGCCGGCTGGAAATCGGTGAGACGAGCGTCGTCATCGCGGTCAGCGCCCCACACCGCCGCGCCGCTTTTGAAGCCTGCGAGTGGGCGATTCGGGAGTTGAAGCGTACCGTGCCTATTTGGAAGAAAGAAGTTTTTGAGGATGGAGAAGTTTGGGTGGAAGGAGAAGCGAAGCAAGAAATCTTGTAATGAACTCTTGAGGCTCGCGAAAGTCGTCGAAACCGCCGCCACGTTATCAAGGGACGTTGATCGGGCGGAAAGTGACATCAAGGAATTACGCCGAGATGTCAATACACTGGCGTCAACGCTCAGCCAGCTGCGCAGCGACCTCACGCACGAAAAAGCAATAACCACATTGGCTCTTGGTAAGTTCGAGACGGATGGCAAACATCTCAAAGAAAGTATCGATAGTCGATTCGATGTTCTGCTAACGCGACTTGATTCGAAGATTGGGGCCTTTGAGAATCGCAAACCAGGCAAACAATCTGAAGCTAAGAAGCGTCGTTCGTTAGAAGACAAAGCAGACGGCTAACTCGCCGGCGTCCCTTCAATCTCTTCTTCAGCAGCCGCGTCGACCAATGACGCGCTGGTCACGCGATCACCCTCATCAGTCTTGATCAACCGCACGCCCTGCGCGCTGCGGCCGGTCTTGCGAATGTGTCCTGCCTCCAGCCGGATCAGTTTCGCCTGCTGCGTGATGATCATGATTTCTGATTCCGCATCTACCGGGAACACCGCTACCACTTTGCCCGTCTTGTCGGTCGTCTTCATGTTGATGACGCCCTTGCCGCCCCGCGATTGCAGCCGGTAGGTCGTAATCGGCGTCTGCTTGCCGTAGCCGAGTTCAGATACTGACAGCATCTTTTCCGAGTCGTCGGCAGAAACCGGACAAACTGAGACCACGTAATCGTCCGCGCGCAAATCGATGCCGCGGACACCGCGGGTCGCCCGGCCCATCGGCCGCACATTTTTTTCATCGAAACGAATCGCGAGGCCGTTGCGGGTGGCAATGAAAATTCGCTTGGTGCCGTCCGTCAGCACGACATCCAACAGCTCATCGCCGTCGTCGACATTGATGGCGATGATTCCGTTGGTGCGTATGTTCTGAAAATCGGCGAGCGAAGTTTTCTTGATCACGCCCTTGCGCGTGACCATAACCACGTAACGCCCTTCGAGAAAATCGCGCACTGCCACCACGCCCGCCAGTTTCCGGTCAGACGGAATATTGATCAGATTCACCACTGCCTTGCCGCGCGCCGAAGCTGCCGCATCCGGCACCTCATGGACCTTCAACTTATAGACCATGCCGTCGTCAGTAAAGATCATGATGTAGGCATGAGTGGAGGCGATGAAGAGATGCTCCACGTAATCGCTGCCTTTTGCCGAAGCGCCGAAACGTCCCTTGCCGCCGCGTCCCTGCCGCTGGTAGGTCGAAACGGGTGTGCGTTTGATGTAGCCGCTATTGGTTACCGTGATAGCAACGTCTTCGTCTGCAATTAAGTCTTCAATTGAATACTCGACGCCTTCCTGAACAATCTCCGTGCGCCGTTTGTCGCCAAACTCTTTCTTGACTTCTTCGAGTTCGTTCCCGATTACTCGTCGCAGCGAACGTTCATTCGCGAGAATCTCTTCCAGCTCGGCGATGAGTTTGATGATCCCCTCGTACTCTTCGGTAATCTTCTGACGCTCAAGGGCTGACAAGCGTCGGAGCTGTAGATCGAGAATCGCCTGCGCCTGAATTTCCGAGAAGGCCAGGCGATCCATCGCCTTTTGCAGTTTCGGCAGATAGCTCTTCAGCGTAGTATCCGCGGGAATTCCCTTCCACGTTTTCACTTCGCTCGTGGTCTTCATTTGACCGGTCAGCCATTGCCGCGCTTCGTCAACCGAGCGCGAGTTGCGAATGAGCGTGACGATAAAATCGAGCGCATCGATGGCTTTAGTAAGACCCTCGAGGATGTGCGCTCGCGCTCTTGCCTTGCGGAGATCATATTCGGTGCGCCGGCGCACCACTTCGCGACGGAAGTCTATGAAGCACTCGAGAATCTGCTTGAGGTTCAGGACGCGCGGCTGCCCGTTCACGATTGCCAGGTTGATGACGCCGAACGACGACTGCATCGGCGTCAGTTTGTAGAGCTTATTCAAAACGATCTGCGGCACCGCGTCACGCTTCAGCTCAACTACGATGCGCATGCCGCTGCGATCCGACTCATCACGCAGGTCGGAAACACCGTCCAGCTTTTTCTCGTTGATGAGTTCAGCGATGCGCTCGAGCAGGCGGGCCTTATTTACCTGGAACGGTATTTCAGTAATTACAACTGCGTCGCGCTCCTGAGTGCCGCGGCCAATGCGGTCGATTCCCGCGCGCGCGCGCATCTGAATTATTCCCCGGCCCGTAAGGTACGACTTCTTCAATTCTTCGCCGCCGTAAATAAAACCGCCGGTGGGAAAGTCCGGACCGGTGACGATCTTTAACAATTCATCCAGGGCTTCTTTTTCCTCGAGGTTTGGATTGCGCAACAGAAAAAGGGTGGCATCTACGATCTCGGTCAAATTATGCGGCGCTATTTTTGTCGCCATACCCACGGCGATACCGTCCGAGCCATTGATGAGGAGGTTCGGAATGCGCGTCGGCATTACTTTTGGCTCGTTCAACGACTCGTCGTAGTTTGGTTGGAAGTCTACGGTTTCTTTTTCCAGATCAGCCAGCATCACGTTCGCGACTCGCGCCATGCGTATTTCCGTATAACGCATCGCCGCTGCCGCGTCGCCGTCTACCGAACCGAAGTTTCCCTGACCATCCACCAGCGGATACCGCATCGAAAACTCCTGCGCCAGCCGGACGATGGTGTCGTAAACCGCCGTGTCGCCGTGGGGGTGATACTTACCGATAACGTCGCCGACGATGCGCGCGCTCTTCTTGTAGGGCTTGTTATAAGTATTGCCGAGTTCGTGCATCGCCCAGAGCACGCGGCGGTGAACCGGCTTCAGGCCGTCACGGACATCCGGCAACGCGCGCCCAATGATGACGGACATCGCGTAGTCGAGATACGAACGCCGCATCTCATCTTCAATGTCTATAGGTTTGTGCTCAGATGTTTCCATCCCGTTGGCCTTTCCAGTACAATCCGCCCGCAGTTTGCGCTTGCTGTTGGACTATCGCCACCAGAAACAAGACGACTTTTTTAGGCACTGTTTGTTTTGAAGTGAGTTCTCTCGTGACGCGAAATTCAAGTTGTACTAGGCGCATTCTGAAGAGCGACTCAAAGGATTGAAGTAAGCGGGATTATAGCCCAAACGAGGGTGGTTTGGCAATCACAGGCAGCCTCGAAACCCTTGTAAAATCAATAGCTTCGCAGCCGCAAGTGCTCGCCGCGGCAGCGGCAAAAGAAGGTAGCCAGACGCGAAACGTCTGGATCAGAAAATCCTTTTGAAATGCGCGCTGGAGGCGCGCAGCGATATTCGGGGCGCGCCTTCAGCGCGCGGCTTGTGCGCACCAATCGGGTCCAGAGGTTTCACCTCTGGCTACCTTCACTGCGCACCTTCAGTGCGCCTTTGAAGTAGAATCAGATAATGGCTGAACAGCGACCCTGGAAACGTATTCGCGAGCGCTTGGAATTACAGCTTCCGGTGCGCGTGCGCTGCCGGGAAACAGCAGACCTGGAGTGGACCGAAGTCACGCGGCTTACCGACGTTACTCCTTTCGGCGCCGGCTTCAGTTTGAAGCGGCCGGTCGAGAAGGGTCGCTTGCTGCACATGACCATACCCATGCCGCGGCAGTTGCGCGTCTTCGATCACGTTGAAGATCAATACCGGGTTTGGGCGCTGGTGCGTTACCTTAGACCGGTGCCGCCAGTCGAGGGTAAACCGGCAGCCTTCGAAGTCGGCGTTGCGTTTATTGGCAAGCAACCGCCGCGCAGCTACGAGGAAGATCCGGCGAAGCGTTATGAAGTTAGTGCGTTCACTGGTCAGCTGACCACCGTCGAAGAGTGGGTACCCGAGTCAACCGCTTCGGACAATCGATCGCATACGCGGCACAACATTCCGGTCGACATGTTGCTGGAAACCTTAAACGAAAAAGGTGAAGTCGACTTTAGGGAACAGACGGTGACAGAAAACATCAGCCCGAAAGGTGCGGCGATCTACACTTCGTTGTCACTCTCGGTGGGACGATTCATTCGGCTGTCGAGCGAGCAGTACAAAACTTCGGTGTACGCCGCCGTGCGCGGCGCAAGCATGGGACCGGCAGGCGTGCCACGCGTTCACGTTGAGTTCATCGATCGTGAGTGGCCGCTTTGAAATTGAACCCGCTGACGATTTTCCCGACCTGCCCGCTTCATCAACTTCTCCTGTTCACGTGAGCAATCCGGAAGCAAAATCAAGAAACAAAAACGGGACCGGATCGAAACGCTTGCCGGTGTCCCTGCCGCAATGGACCATCAATCTGATGCGGCCGGTGATTGCCGCGGGCAGCCGGCTCTTCTGGCGACTGGAACACAAGGGCGTCGAGAACATTCCGCAAAACAGCGGTGTGATCATTGCCGCCAATCATCAGAGCTATGGCGATCCTTTTTGGCTCGGCATACCAGTAAAACGGCCGGTCAGGTTTCTGGCGTGGAGTGAAGCTTTTTCCTGGCCCATTGTCGGCGGCGCGATAAAACTTCTCGGGGCCTGGCCGCTGCAGGTTGAAGGAAGCGATCCCAAGGCCATTCGCCGTTCCCTAACCTGGCTGCGCGATTCGGGTGTGATTGTGATCTTCCCTGAAGGCGGGCGCGGCTTGCCAGACGGTTCAATGACACGCATGAAGGGCGGCGCGGTTCGCATGGCGCTCGAGGCGGGAGTCCCGATTCTGCCCGTGACTATCCGTGGCGCTAACCGCGTTTGGCCGGCTAACCGGCTACTGCCTCGACCTGGAAAAGTTGAGATCATTTACCATCCACTTTTTTACGTCGAACAACGGCCGGGCGAGGAGCCGCGCCAATGCGCGCGTCGCGAGACTGAGCGGCTGGCACAGGTGATTCAATCAGCCTTGTAGATTTTGGAGTGCGCTGACCTGTCAGCGCTTTTGCTCGGTCGCGACCTGTCGCGACCTTGTTACGCCGATTCCATTAAACGCTGTGGGCGTCAAGCCGCCCAGGACCAAAGCGCTGACAGGTCAGCGCACTCCAAAGCTAGATCGTGCCCAGCACGCGTCTCATCGCGTCATGAACCAGCCCGTTGCTCGCCAGTACTTTCGGTGTGTAGATATCTAACTTGCCACCCTCGAAGTCGGTCACCAGCCCGCCCGCCTCTTCGACAAGCAACACGCCCGCCGCCACGTCCCAGGCGTTGAGTCCATCTTCCCAAAACCCGTCGAACCGTCCGCAGGCGACGTATGCAAGGTCGATGGCGGCGGAACCGTCGCGTCTCACGGCCTGCGCTTCCATCGTGAAGTTGGCGAAGTCGCGCTCGAAGTTCGGCCGTTCGCGAACGTTGTAGGGAAAGCCGGTGCAAAGCATAGCGCTGTTCAAATCATCAATCTCGGAAACGCGCATGCGCCGCCCGTTGAGCGTAGCGCCCTGCCCGCGTTCAGCGGCAAACATTTCATCGCGCATCGGATCGTAGATCGCCGCTATCTCCAGCGCGCCCGCGCGTTCGAGACCGATAGAGACGCAAAAGCAGGGATAGCCGTGCGCGTAGTTAGTGGTGCCGTCAAGCGGATCGATGATCCACTTCCAATCGCTCGTGCCTGCTACAAACTCAGAGGCGCCCGACTCCTCCGCCAAAATTGCATGACGCGGATAATGAGACTTGATGCGCTCAATGATGAGCTTTTCGGAAGCGAGGTCAGCTTCAGTGACGAGATCGATATCACCTTTGTTCGAAACCTGAAGCGCGCGGCCGAGGCGATCGACCAGAATGGAGCCCGCATCGCGAGCTGTTTGCACGGCAAAATTAAGCACAGGCGTATCTCATCTTAGTTTGATTGTTTGGGGAGCCAGCATAGCGCAGGTCGTTCAAAAACCGCCAAGAGCGCCAAGAGGTAGTTTCACAACAGGTGGCGCGCATGTCTTTTTGCAACCAGTCTTGGCGTCCTTGGCGTCTTGGCGGTTCATTGTCTGGCGGTTATTCTTATTACGTCTTTCAAGTGATCGATGGAGTTTCCTATGAAGAGACTAATTTCTGTCCTGCTGGGTGTGGCCATTGTTCTTGCGCCAACCGCCTCCGCTTTTGCGTGGGGCGACGATGGCCATCAAACCGTAGGAAAGATTGCTTCACTGCGGATCAAGCCGCGAACCGCCCAAAAGATCGCGCAAATCCTGAAGCCTGGTGAAACGCTCGCCAGTATCGCCACCTGGGCCGACACCGTGAAAGAGCGTATGGGCAAGCCCGATCCGGACGCGGACACTAACGCGTTTCTGCAGGACATCGCGCACAACGAAAAGAATCGTGAATGGCATTACGACGACCTGCCGCTTGATTGCAAAAGCTACCAGGCTTGTCCGGATTTCGCCCCGGACAACGACATCGTTCACATGCTTAACATTTGTATTCGCACGCTGCAGGGCCATCCCGATCCAAATCATCCGCTGAGCGAACGCAATGCGCTGCGCCTGCTGGTTCACTTCCTCGGCGACATTCACCAACCGCTGCATATCGGCTGCGGCTACATCGATGTGCATGGGCCGAACGGAACGATCCTGATTGCCAGAGATCCGCAAACAATCAAAGCGAACAACTTTCCCAGCGATAACGGAGCGAATCAGCTGATAATCGATGGCGACAAGAAAAAGCTGCACGGGTACTGGGATTTTGATCTAGTCACTTCGTTGATGCTGGTAACCGACAAACAAACTTCTGAAACGCTCGGAGTATTCCTGAAAGAGACTGTGAGACCCAAAGGCAGTTGGAATCCGCGCGGGCCAGTTAGCGGCTGGGCGGCGCAGTTTGCCGACGACGCGCTGCGGCAGTCCCGCGATCATACTTATCGTGATGTGAAGATTACCGGGCAAAGAACCATCACTGTTACCACGCGCAAGGGAGAGCCGGTAATGCGGGATGGCAAACCCGTCACTGATGTGGTTTACGACATCACGCGCCCGAGCAATTACGAAGCTTTGAATCGCGAAGTGGTGCGCGAACAACTGGCGAAAGGCGGCTACCGGCTGGCGCGATTGCTGGATGCGATTTACAGGCAGTAGACAGAATACAGTAGACAGAATACAGAAGGCGCATTTTGGAGTGCGCTGACCTGTCAGCGCTTTGGTCCTGGGCGGCTTGACGCCCAGACCGTTCAATAGTTTCTACCCGCGAAGGTCGCGACAGGTCGCCACCGACTAAAGCGCTGACAGGTCAGCGCACTCCAAAATTGATGCACAAAATCAACCTCCGCGAAAAGCTGTCGCTGATTAAGGACCATTGGAACCCGCGCATCGTTGCCGAGTTGAACGGGCAATATCTCAAGCTGGTAAAGTTTCAGGGTCCTTTCACCTGGCATCACCACGAGACGGAAGACGAAATGTTTTTCGTCGTCAAAGGGCGGTTTCGCATGGAGTATCGCGAAAACGGGGAGAATGGGAATGAAGAACAGCAGCGCGAGGTTTGGCTGGAGGAAGGCGAACTTATTGTCGTGCCGCGCGGGGTTGAGCACCGGCCGGTGGCGGATGAAGAGGCCGAAGTGCTGCTATTCGAGCCGGCCTCGACGCTAAATACCGGAAACGTGAACGATGAATTTACCGTATCAAGACTCGATTGGCTGTAACATATCTAACTCGGTGCGATCTCGGTGCTCTTTGTGTGTTTGTGGTTTGATTGTCAGTCCACCACAGAGACACAGAGGACACGAAGGTCGCACAGAGAAAGCAAACCAAAATCTGAACGGAGGTTCGGCTGTGCAAAAACTTTCTGGTCTCCTCGTGGCAACTCTTCTGTTGGTTGCGGCGCTCGCTTCCGGCAGTCAGGCTCAGACTGCTCTGGGCCAATCCCACGCCGGCGATGCCCAGCTTCGTGTGAACAATTCCCGCGAAGCCGCCAACGTCTCAAATATCTCACCAGCCACTCAGGCTGTAATCAATTCGCTCGCTAACCTGCCGGAAGCGGATCTGCTGATCTATATCAACCCGCAACGCATCCTCAACGAGGCCGTGCCCAAGTTCCTGCCTGAAAAAGACATTGAAGGAATGCGCAAGGGTTTTGAGGACATGAAGAAAACGGCCGGCGTCGATCCTACCAAGCTGGACTATCTGGTCATCGCGGTCAGGTTCAGAAAGCCGACCGCGGATCTAAATTTCCAGGCGCCGGAGTTCATGGTGGTATCGAGCGGTGACTTTGGCGCTGAGGCCTTAATGACGCTGGCCCACACTGCCTCGCAAGGCAAACTGCGCGACGAGTCGTATGGCGGCAAGACGATGGGATTGATGACCATTGAACCGATGGTAAAGGAAGCGGAAAAGAATCCTTTTCTGAAATCCTTCACTGAGTTCGGGGTAGTAGCGCTCAATGCCAACACCATTGCAACCGGGACGCCAGGATATCTACGAGCCGCAATCGATGCTGGTGACGGCAAAGGCCGCATCAGCACCCAGGCGCTGGCCTTCCTGGTGCGCGATCCTAACGCGCTAATCAGCATGGCCGGGTCGCCCTGGGGTTCGTTCGCTAAAAGCTTTGGCATGATGGGAACGGAAACCACGCCGCGCACGCCGCGTTGCGAAACCAGAATCGGCGACTTCTACGCGGCGCTGACAATGGATGCCACCAACTTCAGCTATCGCGGCGTCTCCAATGCCGACAATCCCGACACCGCGAGGATTTTTGCAAATCTGTATGCCGGCCTGCTGCAGTACGCCATCAAATCAATCCCTGATCCCACCGCGCAGACTATCTTGAAGGGCTTCGCGATCACGGCGGAGGGCGATGAAGTTCTGGTTCGTGCCGACTTTCCGCAGCAGATGATCCTGGACCTGATTAAGCAGCGGATGAAGCCGAAGGACCCGACACAGGTGACGGTAACAGCGCCCATGACACCGGAGACACCCCCGAAGCCGCCGGTCAAGCGTCGACGAGCGAGGCGTCGACCATAACCAGAGAAAGTGGACCCAACGTCTTCAGCGGTGGCCGTGCTGACGGCGATGATCACGCCTGCAGTGCTGATCTCAGCTTGCGGCAGCATGATCCTGTCAACGTCATCACGGCTCGGCCGCGTCGTCGATCGCGTGCGTTCGTTGTCAGATAAGCTTGACGAACTCGCGCGCGATGGATCTGACGACACGAAAGAGCGCCAGGGCGTTATCTTTGCCCAACTCGACAAGCTGACCAGTCGCGCACGGATTCTGCAACGATCGATGGTGGCGTTTTACCTGGCCACCGGGATGTTTGTAGCCACGAGCGTGGCGATTGGAGTGGTCGCAGTTATACCCAGCAGTCCGCGTTACAACTACGTGCCGGTAGTGGTTGGTCTACTCGGCGCCTGCTTTCTTTTTTACGGCAGCATGTTGCTAATCTTCGAGGCTCGGCTGGCGCTCAGCACGATTCACGCGGAGATGGATTTTATCTGGAGCCAAAGCACGCGAGTGGCGCCGGCGGATCTGGTGGAACATCACAAACCGCATTTTGTGCATTTCCGCGGACATAAATAATTAGAGGTCGGATGTCAGATTTCAGATGTCAGATTTTCAAATCTCAGATGTGAGATCTCAGATGTCAGAGGTTAGTGAACACGAGGGTAAGCCCGCCTATTTGCGACTCCTCGAGACGGGCGAGCTCGCGCAGCGCGTGGCCGCGCTCGAAGCGCTGCTCGAGCGCTGCACTGTCTGTCCACGCGACTGCCTCAACAATCGTTTGCGAAATGAAATCGCCGCCTGTTATTCAGGACGGCTGCCGATCGTCTCTTCATATACCGCTCACTTTGGCGAGGAGCCGGCGCTGGTAGGCACGGGCGGCGCCGGTAATATTTTCTTCGGCAACTGCAATCTGCGCTGTGTCTACTGTCAAAATTATCAAATCTCACAAACACATAAAGAACAACTGCGCAATGAAATAACGCACGAACGTTTGGCGGAGATGATGCTCGAGTTGCAAGCGCGCGGTTGTCACAACATCAACTTCGTTTCGCCGACGCACTTCGCACCGCAAATGGCTCGCAGCATCATGCTCGCCGCCGAAGCTGGGTTGAAGCTGCCGATTGTCTACAACACCAACGCTTATGACAGCGTTGAGGTATTGCAGCTGCTGCACGACATCGTCGGCGTCTATCTGCCCGACTTGAAGTATGCAGAAGACGAGGCCGGGTATCTCTACTCGAAGGTTCGTGGTTACAAAGACT
>Ga0207650_10003252_pt1 | contig 11193 bp, 10 predicted proteins | sample KBSS63metaG_FD_184325 | JGI IMG/M metagenome (GOLD analysis project Ga0207650, IMG submission 184325) | Switchgrass rhizosphere microbial communities from Kellogg Biological Station, Michigan, USA - KBS S6-3 metaG (SPAdes) (version 2) | ecosystem: Host-associated > Plants > Roots > Rhizosphere...
TTTCTCAGTCACATCCTGGGGAACCATGGCAACAAACGAATAGGGGCTCTCCTTAGGTGTGAACCGCATGTGGGCCAGCGTGCGCTGATGTGCCATGACGGCGACCGACGTGACGCGATTGGCCGTTTCAAGGAATGGAGCGACGATTCCCGCCATGTCAAAGATCTCGAGCGTTCGGGGAAAAATTGCCAGCGCTTTAGAATGCTCGGACTGTGACGAGCGCGTCTCGACGAGCCGCCAGCGCAGGACGCCGGCGCGCGCATTCATTCGCCAGAAACAGTCCGACAGGTCCCGCTCCGACGATCAAAACATCCGTATCGACGGCGCAATAGCGCATTCTTCAAGCCCCTCGATAAAAGGTCCAGAAGTGATTGCCATTCTCCTCTTGAGAAGTGATTGAGTGCAAGTCGCGCTCAATGCGACGCAGCGCGCAACTTGGCGGGTCGATAAGTTCCGGCTACAGTTCTCGCCGCAATGTTGAGACGGTTCCAGCCATTGATCGCTGCAACCGCGAAGGTCAGGTCGGCCAGTTCTTTCTCGGTGAAAAACTTTCGGACCTGTTCATACACTTCATCCGACACGTGCCCTTCGCGGATATTCGTTACCGCCTCTGTCCAGGCTAACGCCGCGCGTTCGCGATCAGAGTAATAAGGAGACTCTGCCCACGCATCTAGTCCGTACATTCGCTGTTCTGTTTCGCCAGCGGCTCGCAGGTCCTTCCAGTGCATATCGAGGCAGTAGGCGCACCCGTTGATCTGTGAGGCTCGCAACTTGATCAGGTGGAGCAGAGATTCTTCTAACCCGCACTGACTCAGATATTTTTCAAGTCCAAGCATGGCTTCATAGACACCGCGCGCGACCTTCGCAAAATTAATTCTTGCATCCATGACTGTTTCCCCCCGGATTAAGTGTGAAGTGTAGTGACGTGAAGGTTTCCAATGCAAAAAAACGCAAGATAATTGCCAGCGAATAAGAAACCACTATATTCAATTGCTATTACTACGGTTACGGGGATTTGCTCTGAAGGTCGGCGGCTGGAACTCAAAATTTCTACCAAGAATCGCGCATGAAGACGCCCTTTAACAGGCGAAAGCCGCGGTCGAAAGATCATATCCAGCCTCACACGACTTTTCTGAAGGAACAATGGGGCATTCTCTCAATTCGCACCAATAGGACAAAGGTCGTGTGTGTGTCCCGATTGGGCGAATTGCGCCATTCCGGCGAAAATCCGAAATCGACAGGAGCAGCCAATAACGATACGGGACCGGCGTCCGCGCCACAGGATAGCCTCGCGTTATTGCTTGAACACCTCACAGGTATGCACGAATTCACCACGAGCCGGGTACTCGAGTTCCTCCGGTGTGGATTGCCGCCCCAAGACCACATCACGTGATCAACGTGAAAGCGTGTGTGTTGGCGAGTTATTCGCGATTATTCAGCGAGCCTGTCATCAAGGCCTGATGAGTAGAAAGGATCGATCGCGATGCCCCACGAATCTGCAGGAATGTAAAAAGTAAAATTGATCCTATCCTACGCTTGTCATATAGACAGCGAAGCTATATCTCTAAATCGACGACGCTACGGCCCCAACCGATGTGCCATGGTAGCATTTCCCGAAGTGTTCACACCTAGGAGTTCTATTGTAGTCTTATCTAGGAGGTAACATGGCAGACAAGATTTCTCTTCATCCGAAGATCGACCCGGGCATTCAGCCCGCGGCCAAGAATTTTGCTGGCGGTGACCTCATCTGCCAATGCGCGAGCGACCCCGTGCGGGTTAGCGTCAAAACTCAATCCGCGCACAACCATGCGTGCGGATGCACCAAGTGTTGGAAGCCGAAAGGCGCATTATTCTCAATGGTGGCGGTTGTCCCACGCGACAAGCTGAGTGTAACCGCCAATGAGAATAAGCTCGCCGTAGTGGATGCTGGTGCGGCAATTCAACGATACGCCTGTAAGGAATGCGGCGTCCATATGTACGGCCGCATCGAGAATGCGAAGCACCCGTTCTACGGGCTCGATTTCATACATACCGAGTTGTCACCGCAATCCGGCTGGTCGCCACCCGAATTCGCCGCCTTCGTATCGTCCATCATAGAGAGCGGCGTCGATCCAGCTCGGATGGGTGCAGTGCGCACACGGCTCCGCGAACTCGGGCTCGAGCCTTACGACTCCCTGTCGCCGGCCCTGATGGATTTCATCGCAACGCATATCGCGAAGGCGTCCGGAGTCTTGCAGTGAGTGTTTGGTTTCTGATCGTTTACGGCAGGTGCTCAACGTAAAAGCGCGGTTCCTGTTAGTTCAGCTCGCCTGAGAAATCGCAGCAGAGCCGCGTTTCACTTCTCGTTACGCCGCGTACGCGCGCTTCAGCGTCTCGATCTCGATCTTTTTCATCTTGAGCAGCGCCGCCATGACGCGCTGGGATTTCTTGGCGTCGGGATCATTGAGCATCTCGACCAGAACACGCGGCACGATCTGCCACGACAGACCGTATTTGTCCTTGAGCCAACCGCACTGTTGCGCCTTTTCGTCTCCGCCTTCCGAAAGTTTTTCCCAGTAGTAATCGACTTCTTCCTGGGTCGCACAATCAACCTGCAACGAGATCGCTTCATTGAGTTTGAATATCGGTCCGCCGTTGAGCGCCGTAAACGTCTGGCCGTCCAGTTCGAATTCGACGGTCATAACCGAGCCCTCCGGCCTATGGTGAATTTCGTAGCCTTCCTTGCCGTAGCGGCTGATTTTCTTGATCCTGGAATTTTTAAAGACCTCCGTATAAAACTTCGCCGCCTGTTCCGCTTGGTCATCGAACCACAAGCACGGAGTAATCCTTTGCATAGGTGGCATGGCTTTCCTCCTGTTCGAAGTATTGCAACCATCATGAGCCGAGTATCGGTCAACTTACCTCCGAGGCAGGCGCTGCTCTATTGCATTGAGTGCAGCCCGAACATATTCCCTTCAGTGTCGATGGCCAGCGCGATGAAACCATATTCACCGATGGAAAATTTTTCCCGTTCGATGCGCCCGCCGGCTTTCACGACGCGAGCAGCCTCTACGGCGCAATCGCCGCAATTGAAATAACCAACGTACGGTTTCCGCCGGAGGCGAAACCCGGCATTTTGACTAACGCACCAGCGCATCCCACTCCGTCCTTCACCATCGAAAAGGCCCACAGCTCTAATTCCGGACTGTTTAACTTTTGCAGCTTGGTTTGGAAGACATTTTCGTAGAATTTCTTGGCTCGTTCCATGTCTTCCACGTAGATCTCGAACCAGACGACCGGATGGGTTGCCATAACGTTCTCCTTCCTGAATTTATTGCTGAGCAAACTTGGACAATTAGCCAAATTGACTGCTACCGCTCCCGTTAAAAGCGCGCGCGTCGAGAGGCCTCTACCATTGACCGTCTAAAACTCATCGACATCGAGAGCGGCAACAAAACACTGCGGGACCAGGATCTGTTCATCCGAATTATAGATAACCTCACGTCGCTATTTGGGCACCTCACGGATGTGTACGAATTCGCCACGAGCCAGGTACTCGAGTTCCTCCGGGGTGGATCGCCGCTCCAAGACCGCGTTCCGATGAGGATGGCGGCCAAAACGTGCAATGACGTCTCGATGCCCGCGCACCTGTGACGCGGAATGTTGCAAGATTTTTTGGAACTCCGGCGGCGCACGTTCAACCAGCTCTTCTGCGAGCTGGATGGCCGTCTCGAGGTGGGAGAAATCTTCGGAATGTCCCAACGGCATGAAAAAGAAGGTTTTCTCCCAAGGTGTCTCGAGAGCTGCATAGTGACCGATCTCAATCCCTTCAAACGCCAGGTTCAACGCCTTGGGATCCTGTGCGAATGCGCGCGCTGTGTTTCGAAATACTGAACGGGAAAACTGATCCAGAACAATAATGAGCGCCAGCCGAGAACGCGCTTGCCGCGACCAATGGTCGAGATCGTTGTGAATCGCGCGGTCGAGCAACTTGAGAAACCGCTCGCAAATGGCCGTGTCCGCACCGCCACGAAACCACCACTCGAACTGCCGAACCATGCGCGCATGATCGGTGCTAGATAAGTCCGGAAACCAGAATCGCAGAACCTCTTCGAATTCCTGACTCTGCATCGTCTCTCCTCATATCGCGAGCTGCGTCAATTAAATGACTTCGGCGGCTCAAGTAAAAGTTTCCGAGCGCGCGCGAACCATTGGGGGTGACGCAGACCTACGAGCTCACTGGCTGTGGGCAGTTCCTGGAGCTCGAGAGTCATGGGCATACTCGGGTGAGACTTTCCGAGCATCAAATCGAGCGACAGCCGACCGTTATTGCCGTCGTACGTGCCGCGGTGCAGCATGTGCGCGGAAAAAATCATAGTATCACCGGGCTCAAGATCGCACACCGTTGCGGATGGAAGCTCCTCCCAGCTGTGATGGCCCGAACTCTCGAGCCGGACGTCGCGCTCTAGTTCGCTGTCCCAGCGCGCATGGCTGCCGGGTACCAGCATGAAATGCCGTTCCGATCGCAGCGGCATCCGGACATGCAAATTGCACAGTTCACCCAGCAGTGCCCGCTGCCTGGTTTTATCATAGCTCATGTATTGTAGATCACGATGCCAGTACGGCCGCCGGCGGCCGTCGAGAGGATTGAAAAACATCTGAGTGCCGTGAAAATAGAGACTGTCACCAAACACGGCCGTGAGAAGATCCCATAGCGCGCCATCGGCAAGCGCATTGAAAAAGGTGCGGCGTTCACTGTCGAACGGCGGTTGGAAGTATCGACTCGCGGTGAGACCGGTACTATTGATCAGGTCATGCTTGCGCGCTTCTTCGGCATGCTCCTGCAGCCACTGTGCATGGACCCGCTGGCCGATCGCGACGAGGCGCGAGACGCTTTCCGGAGAAAGCAGCCGTCGCCGCAGGACAAAGCCGTCTTTTTCATACGTTGACCATAAACGCATCGATGCCCCTGAACCCGGAAACGGAAAACCACAGGCGCGTGGTGCAACGCTTCGGTTCCAGGCCGACCGGCCAGACCGCTACTGCCGCTTTCCGTTGAACGCTTCACTGCCTAGATAAATTGCCCGGAGTACGTTCGACGCTTGGCTGTTGAAGCAGCCTTTTCACCGCTCCGATCGTCTGGAACTTTGATCCGAAGACCCGATCGGCGGCGACGATCGGGAGATTGTCTGGTGATCCTCGGATAAACCATGGGTCAATCGCAAGATCGCATCCGCCTTAACGGGCTTTACAATGACATCATCAAAACCGGCTCGCCGAGCCCGATTCACGGTTTCGTTTCCGCCTAAACCCGTGACAGCGAGAACCACGATGTTCCCCCCACCGGATTGCTCTCGAATCCGCCGACAAGTCTCATAGCCATCCATACGAGGCATACTCAGGTCCAGCATAATAATTTCCGGTCGGAAGCTCGCTGCGAGTTCGATCGCTTTGCTGCCGTCGTTGGCCGCGGCGACTTCACAACCGAGCGTTTTAAATAGCTTGGCATATACGGTTGTGGTCGCTTGATTGTCATCGACCAACAAAATCCGGCGGCGCACGGGCGGCTCATAATCGTTGACGTCCAGCGAATTTTTTTCATCCTCTCTCGGCTTTACCAAAGGCAAGCGCACGATGAACTCGCTCCCTTTGCCCAGGCCATCGCTGCGTGCCTCGATGGTCCCGCCGTGCAGCTCAATGAGACGCCGAGCTAACGTAAGTCCAATTCCCAGGCCGCTGGCGATGGATTCGAGCGGCGGTTGCGCCTGATAGAACAACTCGAATAGATGACGCAAAGTTTCTTCGCTGATACCGATGCCATTGTCCGCGACGGAAACAAGCGCAGTGTCAGCATCACGGCTGAGATTGACCCTAATTTTACCGGCCTCTGGCGTGTACTTAGCGGCGTTCCCCAATAGATTGGCGAACACCTGCGCGAGCCGCACGCGGTCGCCATATAAAAACAATTTCTGCTGCGGCATGATCGTTTCCAGGTGAAGACTGCGCGTAACGATCACGGACCGCGTTGCGTTTAATGCATCCTCGAGAGCGTCCGCCAAGTCCAGCTCTTCTTTACGCAGCTCGAGCTTATCGAGGGTCACCCGGGAAACATCCAGCAAATCATCGATAAGCCGACCCATATGGTTGACTTGCATATCGATGATGCTGCGGGTTTCATCGGAGTCCGGACCGGACACTCCGAGAACTTTTAGAAGATCAACGGCGCCTCGAATGGCATGCAGTGGATTTCTCAGTTCGTGGCCGAGTACCGCCAAAAACTCGTCTTTTCGCCGGTCGCTGTCCCGGAGAACCTTGACGTAGTCCTGCAACTGCGCTTCCATCTGTTTGCGCTCAGTAATATCGATGTCCATGCCTGTAAAGCGCGTCCGCCTGCGCTCTTGATTGCGTTCGAGGCGACCTACACTCGCCAGCCAGCGTTGTCCGCGCGTGGGGTGGTCAATGCGGAATTCTGTGGCCCAATCGGTGCCGGACTTGTACAGCTGCCGTATCTCGTTGGCCACACGATCGCGATCCTCTTCAACAATGAACTTAAGCCAACGATCAAAATTTAGCCCATCGCTCTCGGGAAAACCGTAGAGATCATAATACGCGGGCGAGAAATACATCTCGTCACTCACGAAATCGAAATCCCATATTCCGGCCGCGACGATCTGCTGTGCCAGCGATAACCCGTCCAAAATGCGTTGCCGATGCTCCTCCGCCCTTTTGCGGGGCGTGATGTCCAGGTAAACAGCGATCGTTTGTGTGGGCTGATTGTCCTCATCACGCAGGAGCCGGACCGCAGCATTCACCCAGATTAATTTGCCATCTTTCCGCAAAAAACGGATCTCACGGAGAACTTCGTCTTTACGACCCTCCAGAATCGGCAGGAGTCCACCGAGAACATCCGTGCGATGCATGAGATCCCTGGGCCTCATCTGCAGCAATTCGGCCTCTGAATATCCGGTCATCTCACAGAAGCGCTGATTGACCCGCGTAAAGATGCCGGTTGTAGCGCTTGCCTGCGTCTGGCCAACCACGGCGGCCTCGAACATCGCACGGAATTGCGCTTCATTTTCGCGCAGCGAATTTTGGGCGCGAACCATGACGTCGATATCCGTTATCGCTCCCACACGCCGGAAGATCTCGCCATTTTCGTCTCGCACCGGCACACTTCGAACCAGCATCCACCGATACTGCCCATCCACCCGCCGAAAACGCATGCGCTGCTCGTGCATGATATCCGGGCTCTCTTCGGCAACCGAGCGGCTCCTGAATCTCTCGAAATCCTCGGGGTGGAGCGCCTGCATCCAGCCATCGCCGGCGCTTTGCTCAGCCGTTAGTCCGGTGTATTCGTACCAAGTATCGCTATAAAAATATGTGCCTGTCTTTGAGGATCGTTCATATATGATCGATGGAACGGCTTGCGTGAGCAGTCGATACCGTTCTTCGCTCGCGCGCAACCGTTCTTCACTTTGCCGGACCACAGCTTCCTTCTTTCTGGCCGTGCTCAAAATCATCGCTGAGGCGCAAAGAATTGCCGCCCATAGGCTCCGATTGAACAGCGCATACAATAAAATGCCGCCCGGACGTGATACGGCAATTTCCACAATGCTGAACAGAGATCCCATCACGGCAACGATCCATATGACTCCAGGTGGCGATTTTGACATCCTAAATGCAAGCCACAACGGAACCGCATATAACTCCCAGACCCCAAACCCCAGAGGAGTCCAAATATCGACGAACAAAATCCCCAGTGTCAGTAGAATGATGAAACTCGAGCAATAATTTCGTTGCAAGATGGATTGGCTCATAGCTTGATCCTCCGTCGACGCAGATCAAACGGAGCTAAACGTGTAGACTTGTAGTGATGAACACCGCGACTGACAAGCAAGACCGCCGCACACAGAACGGATACTGCTTTGTGTAAGCTTGACGCATCAAAACCGCGATGCATCGACAGCTACTGCTTGATGGCGGATCTTAGGGGGATCAGAGGGAACGTCTTGCGGCATCGTGCGGTCCCCAGTTGCGGGCGCCAAAGTAACCGCGAAGCAAGGAAAAGCGACGGTAACACAGTGAGACAATTATGTAAACTCACGGGCGACCCAAATGTCGAACTGAGGCGCATTCAGACGCGCCCCCGAGTATCAAGAAGCTGCTCGTCCACGAGAGACAAAGTGAAATGAAACGTTTGGCCGGACGGACCGAGCGACTATCGCGTTTCGCAGAGACAGGGAGTAGCCGACACAATCAGAAAACTCTGCGGCGCATTACGAAGTTGCGCTTCAACTAGACAAATCGATCGGCCCCCCCTTTTAACTGCGACTGGCATCGAATGTTTTCGAAATGTTATAAAAATCAAAATCAGAACGATCGAGCTCACGACTCAGCGCTGTATCGTTGTCGGGACTAACGTGCCAAGAACCGCAGCCACAATCGCGCCACCGGCTTTTCGCATTCCAGCCCTTCTGCTGATCGCCCTCATGGCGCATTCGGTCGGATGTGCGCGCCGGTTTCCGACGCCCGAAGTCACTCGGATCAAGGCCGTCAATCCCGCCGAGCTCCAGCAATATCTATTGTCCCGCAAGCCCGATGTCGCGCAATTCAGGTTGCGTGGGCCTTTTGCTGTCACCGTGCGCAGAGACATGGAGATTCCCGTCGTTTCCGGTCCTACGGTGGAAGCGGATTTATACTTGTGCGCAGTAGCCCAAAAAGCTCCACTGGTCATTGTGCTGCACGGTCACAACAATTCCAAGGAGGACCATGCCTTCCAAGCGATGCACTTGGCCTCCTGGGGCATGCATAGCCTTGCCCTCGACCTGCCCAAGCGCGGGCCGTGGATCGCGAACGGCAGAACGCTTGCCCAGCTCGTCGATACCATTCATCGGACCCCACAGCTCGTCGACAGGCGCATGGATCCCGAGAGGATCATTCTCGTGGGTCACTCGTTCGGCGCCACTGCCGTCGCCACAGCATTGGGCGAAGGCGTCCCCGCTTTGGGAGGCGTCCTGCTCGATCCCGCGGGCATCGGCCGGCAATTGCCGCAGTCGCTCAAACGGATCACCGTTCCGGTGATGGTGATCGGTGCGGACGAGGACATCCGGCCGACCCGTAATCGCGGGCAATTTTTCCGGTTCATTCCAGCCAGGATCGGAGAGATTTCGATACGCGACACGCTCCACGAAGATGCCCAGTATCCGAACGAACACACGCTGCGCGGATTCGAGGACGACCCCGAAGACACCGAGGAAGCGCAAATCGCCTTCGTGAGCGCACTGACCGCCTCCGCTTTCAGCCTTGCCGCGACCGGCGGCATCGACTATGCCTGGAACAGCTTTGAAAACGGCATTAACAACGGCGTGTTTTTCAATGCAAGGAGAAAATGATTATTATGCGCTCAGTCAAATCTTGGGTGAGAAGCTGCAACAGCGGTGGAATACCGTTCGCCCTTTTGTTCGTCATTCTTCTGCAGACGCGAGCTGGTTGGTCACAGGAACTCGCTCCACCGAAACTCGATGAGGAATTCGGCAAGCAGGAAAAAATTTACCGCAGCCAAGGCGCCGACGTTCCGAGCGGCTACGTCACCGGCCGAGGGCTCTCGGAGTACGTCGAGCTTCTTCCCTCTGGGTTCTGCGACGCGCTCGCCAAACTGGGCAGCTCGGATCGTTGGCTGGATATCGGAGCGGGCTCGGGACAGGCGATACTGGACTACTACGCATCGGAAGCCGCGCCGAGTCAAAAATGCAGCGGGTCCGCGCAGAAGGCGCGCGCGGTCGCGCTCTCTATCGAGGATCGCCGGACCGATAAATGGCGCGAGCAGGCCGCGCGTGTCGGTGATGACCGCATACGCTATCTCTCCGGCAAACGTCTGCGTCAGTATTCCGTCGAGGAGCTGGGAAAATTTCAGCTTATTTCCGATGTGTACGGCGGTTTCTCCTACACTGAAGACTTGTCCCAGTTCGTCGCTAAAGTACTGAGCTTCCTCGAAGTCGGCGGTGCCTTCTACACGCTCGTGCCAGGCGTACATTTAGAGCATGCCAAGGACAAGCTCGGCATCTTGTATCTGACCGAGCTGGAGGATGCCGTCGGCCGCCCCGAGAGAGTCTGCTCCTGGCTGAAGAAGACCGCGTGCACGCAAGTCACCTGCGAGTCGAAGAGCGACTGGAAAAGACCCACCGAGCTGATAAACATCCGGAAGGTTTGCAGCGATGTTTCGGTTCCGCGCCTGAAACTATGGGAGTTCGAGGCAGGATATCCTCCCGGGAGGCGGTTCCAACTGGAGCCGTAGGATCACGGCGCATGTCAACTCCATCACACCAGTACTGCGGTGTTCATACTTGAAACGATCGAGCGCAAGACAGCAGGTAGATCTTTTTCATCAGCCTGCGTTAGCAGTAAGAGAATCAGCATGAAAATCAAGCTGCTTCTGGTCGCCATCCTTTATATTCTCGGTACCAGTAGTTTTGCCGCAGCCAACCCTTTTGATGATGCGAGCGCTGCGTACGAGCGCGGCGACTATGTTCAGGCGGTCAAACTTTTTCGCCAGCTTGCCGAGCAGGGACACCAATGGGCGCAGAGGAGATTGGGTTCGATGTATGCAGAGGGCAAAGGCGTGCCGCAGGATTATCAGGAAGCTCTAAAGTGGTATCGCCTCGCGGCAGCGCAGGGAAATACCCCGGCGCAGTATAGTCTCGGTCTGGCGTACGAAATAGGACAAGGCGTGCCCCAGGACTATCAGGAAGCGGTAAAATGGTATCGCATCGCGGCGGCGCAAGAAGACGAATGGGCGCAGTCGCGGTTGGGTTCGATGTATGCAGAGGGCAGAGGCGTGCCCCAGGATTATCAGGAGGCGCTAAAGTGGTATCGCGTCGCGGCGGCGCAGGGATATGCACCGGCGGAGTACAGTCTCGGTCTGGCGTATGAAAAAGGGCGAGGCGTGGGGCAGGATTATCAGGAAGCCGTGAAGTGGTATCGCCTTGCGGCAGCGCAAGGAAACGAATCTGCCCCGGTTAATCTGGGGGTGATGTATACGAAAGGGAGAGGCGTGCGGCAGGACTTTGTGCGTGCGTATGCCTGGTTTGATGTCGCTGCCGCAGAATCGAGCGGCGATTCTCGAGGTACGGCGACAAAAAAGCGCGACCGAATTGCAGCAAAAATGACAGCCGAGCAGATTGGAACCGCGCAGGAGATCGCACGGCGCTGTCAAGA
>Ga0207650_10003255_pt1 | contig 11186 bp, 6 predicted proteins | sample KBSS63metaG_FD_184325 | JGI IMG/M metagenome (GOLD analysis project Ga0207650, IMG submission 184325) | Switchgrass rhizosphere microbial communities from Kellogg Biological Station, Michigan, USA - KBS S6-3 metaG (SPAdes) (version 2) | ecosystem: Host-associated > Plants > Roots > Rhizosphere >...
TTCGTGCTGCTGGTCGCGCTGTCGACCCGCCTGCTGGCGAGTGCCGTGCGGCGCGGGGTTTTGCTGACCGAGGAATCGCCGCTGCTCTATCACGCCGCCACGTTGGGGTTCAACTACTTCGACTTCGGCTTCGTCCGGCGCGGGCTGGCGGGCAGCATCGTTTCCCTGCTTGGCCCCGACCGCCTGCTGGGCACCGCGGTGTTCCATGTGTTCTGCGCTGCCGCCGTGGCGGGTGGCGCCGCGACCTTGTTCCTGCACCTGCGCCTGCGCGCCGGCGCACGAGGGGTCTACGCGCTGCTGTTCATGGCGCTCATGTTGCGTTGGGCCGAAGACCCGGGCCGGACCGATCTCGCCGTTGCCGCGCTGTTGATCGCCGCCGCGCTGGCTTTTCAGGCGAAGAAGCTGGTGCTCTCGTGCCTGTGTGTCGGGCTCAGTCTGGGCGTGCACGAGACGGGGCTCGTGTTCGGGATGTCGCTGCTCGCCGGACTGCTTCTCGATGGCGCGCGCTGGCGCCAGGTGCCGCAACGCACCGCCGTGGCGGGCCTGACGGTCCTCGCGGCCTTCGTTGCGCTTTATGGGCTGCTTGGCATGCTGCCGCATGCCGACGTTCCGACGATGGTGTCGGTCGTGCGTTCTCATTTTCCGACGCATGAATACGTCGACTGGGCGATCTATTTCGCGGTCAGCGGCAGCCGAGGCGTGCGGACCTCGATCTGCCAGAACCTCGGCGACCCGACCTATCCGTTGCACCTGGCAACGGGGCTGGGTGTGATCGCGATCTTCATCGCGCTGCTTCGGAACGGAGCAAGACCGTCGCTGCCCGCGGCGCTGCTGGCCGCCGTACCGCCGTTCCTCTTCCTGAGCGTCGTGGCCAACGACCTGTCGCGCTGGGCCGTGCTCGCGGCCCTGAACGTCTGGCTCCTTGGCGCCGTCGGCGCGGGCGAGCCGGCGGCCGAAGCCGTCGGCGCCGTCCCTCGGCCCTGGCCGTGGAGCGCCCTGCGAATCGGCACGGCGATGCTCGTCATGCCGCTCATTCATCCGAAGACGTGGCCTATCGAGGACCCCATCTTCTCGCCGGCGCCGGTAATCGACCGTGCCGTGCAGGAGGTGGGAGGGCCCAGAACGCCGCGCTTTCGCGCCGCCCTGGCGCGCTGCGACGCCGACTGGCGCAGCGTGCTCGGTGACGACCCGGCGGAGACGCCGAAGCGCTGAGCCGGGCTCCAAGCGCGGAGGCGTCACCGCGAGTCCGCAGGCGGAGGGCATGGGTCCGCCTCGGCAGGCTGCGGCGTTTGCCGCAGCAGCACCTGAATCGACCGAAGCTCGAACGTGGCACTGCGGTACGGCACGTCAGCGACCACCTTCCAGCCCGGATCCAGAGCCTCCCTGAACCCGGAAGTCAACTGATACGTGCCATCCCGTGACCGGGCCGTCATCCAAGCGTAGAAGGGATCGTGCATCGGGGTCGGTGGAATGGAAGAGCGAAGGTCGCGCCGAGGGTCGAAGTTGGAATGCTTCGCGGCCAGCCACTCGTCGAAAGCACCGTGATACTCCGACCAGTGGCGGGTTTCTCCAATGCAGTGCGGCGGTGTGCCAGACGCAACCAGCCGGTCGGCACTGGTCCATCGGGCCTGCTGACGGTTGTAGTCGCCACGCATCCACGCACTCAGCACCAAGAGCATCCCGAACGACCACGCTACCGTGACGATCAGCACCCGCGTGGCGGGGGGGCGAGTCGCCAGGGCCGCGCCGATGAGCAGCAGGGCGAAGGGCAGCATGCCGACGAGATAGGTGTCATTGAGCTGAACATAGCTGAGATGAAGCGCCGCCAGGGTGAAGCCCGTTGACAGGGTGAGGAGTGTTTGCCAAGGCAAGTCGCGCGCCCGGGGGCGTGTGCCCTGCCAGCGCCAGAAGAGCAGGAGCAGCAAGAATGCGCCGACAACGCCCGACGCCGCGAATCCGTACATCAGCCAGCGCTCGCTCCAGAACGCCGTCGGCAGCATCCACGGCAGCAGCAAGAGGTGGCTGCCGTTCGCGCGCGTCGAGATGTCGGAGTTCTTCAACGAGAAGAGCAGCAGCCCGGTGAGTGTCAGCAGGGCCAACATTGCAACTACTTTGGGAGAGCGCTGGGACGAGGATGCGACTCGCGTCGTATCGACAAGCGGGAGACCGTCGCGCCTGGATGCACGGGACAGGCACAGCGAAGCGAGGAGAGGAAGTACCGGCAGCAGGCTGAGCCCGAGGTACTGCAGGAGCGTTGACAGGCGCCAGCCGATCTCGTGAGCCATCACGGAGGGCGGCATGGTGAGAAAATGCGCTTGCTCGTGCAGCCTCACCGCCTGCGTGAAGTTGGGAGTGGCGAGCCCGGCGCGCAGCTGCCATGCGGAAACCGCCAAAGGAAGCGCCAGGGCCAAAAGCAGGCTACGAAGCGCCGGGCGCCTCGCCGGCCGGGAGGCGAGCCAGGCCATGACCACGCCGGCGATCAGGGCCATGCCGAACTGGCGCGTTGCGATCGCGCAGCTGGCTGCAGCCGAGCCGAGCAGCAGGTCCCGAACGCTGCCCGACTCGAAGCCACGGCTGTACAGCCAGAGAGCGATCAGCAGCCAGCCCGTGAACTGGATGTCCGACATGAAGGTGAAGGAAAGCATCAACACCAGCGGGCTGGCCAGGAACCCGAGCGTCAGAACGGTGGCAGGCCACGCGGGCAGCGACCCGCGCCGCAGCAAGCCGTACAGGGCGACGAGGCCCGCGGTCAGCAGCAGCAGCGTCGAGGCCCGCAGCAGGCTGAGCGAATAGCCGAACAATTCGGCCAGGCCGGCAGCGAGATAGATCTGTACGGGCGAGTTCGCCGCGGACCACGCATCGAGTCGATATTCGCCTGTGCGCAGCAGGTGCTCCACCGAGCGCGCGTACGCCCAGCCGTCGTCTTGCGACATGAACTCCCGGACCGGATCGACAATGACGATGGCGCAGAGCAGCGCCGCGACGATCAAGAGCGCGGGCCCTCCGCGCGCCGGTTCAGGACTGGCCGAAGGAATAGCGGCGGTGTCCATAGAAGGAAGTGAGAGAAGCAAGACCAAGGCCGGCCACGTGCGCGACGAGCTCCGGATGGGTGTTGAAGCCGACTCGCGGGAAAACGAGGCGCAGCAAGCCGACGGCGACGACCCAGGTCACGATGAGTGAGAGTGCGTTGACGAGCGTGAAGCGTGCGAGCTCGTTGGACGCGCGGCGCCCGGAGCGCTCGAAGACGAAGCTGCGGGTCAGCAAGAAGGCGGTCAGCATCCCGCACAGGTGCGACACCACGAGCGCCGCTTCGTACGGCATGACGCCGGACAGCAGGACGCGTGACCCAAGATTGACGGGCACGGACAGCCCGGCGGCCACCAGGAATTTGAGGAACTGCCACCGATCCTCCTTCTTGGCGATCATGGGGATGGCTTCTCCCGCGGTTTCAGCACCGTCAGGGACCCGGCGTGAAAGACGGGTGCGAAGTTCGCGACGAGGTACTCGTCCAGTGCCGTCACCCCGCTGGAGCGTGCGCTGTCATTCGGCTCCGAGAAGTCGTCCCATTCGCGCTCGAGCACCACATAGGCCAGTGGCTCGGCGCTCAACTCCCGAATCATCTCCGCCTGCACGTCGCCGCTGGTCTGGACGCCGGGATGGAGGTCGTGCCAACGCGTCGGCGCGACGACTGCGGCAGCGAAGGTCAGCGTCAGGTTGGCCGCGAAGATCTTGTCGTGGCGTCCGAGTCCCACGTAGACGCGTTGACCTGAAGCGCCGTGCTCTAGTAGGTAGGTGGCGACTTTCGACGTGTCGGGGTCCAACTGCAGGCAGCGCAATCGCGGAACAACGGGATCGCGACAGAGCGTGTTGGCATGACTGACCCATCGATCCGACAGCATTGCTGCCGTTGTCGTGCCGCCATCGGCCGATCGTTCCATCGCCGTGATGATCGGCTTGGCGAGCAAAGCTACGCAGGCCAGACCCGCGGTGCTCGCCAAGGACAGGCGCCACGCTGGGCTGCGTGCCCGCGCGATGGCCGCGCCAAGGACGGCGACTGAAAGGATGAGCGAAGCACCCATGTGCAGTGGCGAGACCCTCACCAGCCCCTTGATGAAAAACAGGGCGCAGAGAAGAACGAGCAAACCGAACAGGCGGTTGCGAGCCAAGGCATCCTCGGCGCTGGCGTCGCCGCTCGTTTCGGTCACGCGCGACGATCCGCGAGGAAGGAGGATGGTGGCGACGGCTCCTGCCAGCACGACGAGAGGAACGTAGACGACCAGCGGGCCGAGCTTGACGGGCGAGCGTGCCTGCACCGCGCTCGAGAGCGCGTCCCCGATCGACGAAAACGGCAGGGCCCGCACTTGCGGATAGACCCGAAGAGGAATGTCTAAGAAATCTCGATAGAGCTCTGCGGCCGGTACGTTGAAAGCGAAGAAGGCCAGCACCGGACCGAGGCTGGCGGCGTACCCGGCGGCAACCCAGCCCACCGTTGCGAGCACGCGAGCCCGGCGCGGACCGGTCCATTCGTCCCATGCGAGCTGGATCACGAACACCCCGGAGGCCAGCAGGGTGTAGGCGCCCAGGTCGTGACGAAAGCAGGTGGTGAACCCGAGGGCCACGCCCGCCAGGAATGCCGGTGTGGGCCGCGCATCGGTCGAGGCGCGGTAGAGAGCCAGGACGGTGGCCAGCGAGCCGGCCATGGCCGGGAATAGAGGTGCCGAGTAGCTGCGGAGATAGAGCAGCAGGCCGAGCGATAGCACGCCGGCCGCCAAGGCAACGGCACGGCGGCCGAATTGCAGTACCAGGGCCACGACCAGCGTTGCAATCGCCGTCTTGGCCGCGATGTCCAGGCCCCGCTCGACGAGGACCAACTCCCCGAACACCCTGTAGAGCCCTGCGAGCAAGTAGAAGCTGCCCGGTCCGTAGAGGGTCCAGAAGTCGCGGTAGGGCATATCGCCCCGCAGAACGCGATCTGCACCGACCAGCACCAGACCTTCGTCATAGGTGCCTACCGTCGCATCCATCCAGACCAACTGGGCAACGATGCTGACGAACACGAGGGCGACCCAAGGGATGCGGCGGCTCCCTCTTCCAGAAGTACGGGCGCGCGCGGAGCCGCTTATCAACGGCACGGTTCTCGCCTCATGCGGTCGTGAATAATGATCGATAGAGAGCCGACTCTACGTGACGAAGCACTGGCACGCGGGTCAGCTCCCTTGATTCGAGGTACGTCCTCATTCGGCGGTCGCTCGCGAGTTCATGCGGGTTCTCCGCACCTACTCCGCCGCGGGTCGGCACGAGGGCAGTGAGTCTCAGGTCTCCAACATTGAAACTTCCCGTTCGCTCCGACGTTGCCACCGAGGAACCCCGCTACCGATTCGGCTTCGTGCTCAACACGACGATCGGTAACCTCACCCGGTTCGAGAACCTGCGCAAGTATGCGGCGCGTGACCTCGAAGTACGTTGCTCGTGGACACCGGTGACGCACCTTCTGAGTGTCGATGCCGCAAGCACCCTGCGCGGCCTGCCCTGGGCTCTGGCAGTGCGGCTGTGGGTGTTGCGGCAGATGTGGCCCGCGCTGCTCACTCTGGCTGAACAAGACGTCGTCATGCTGCACCTGTTCGAGGCGGAGATCGCCTGCGTGGCGCGCAGCTACTTCTCGCGCCGCCCGGCGCTCGTCAGCAGCACGGACGAAGCGCCCATCGTCGATCCCGATAGTTACCCGGTCTACCCGAATCAGATGAGCAAGCCGCGCTGGCGCCGAAGCTTTCGACTGTGGCTCGACCGCTGGCGCGCGTCACGCATCGACGCCTTCATTCCATTCACAGCGTGGGGCGCGCGCATCCTCGAGGACAGCTGCCAGGTCCCCCGCGGGCAGATTTTTCCGATCCACGTGGGCCTCGACCTCGAGGTGTGGACGCCGCGCAGCCCTGGGCGCACGGCGTCAGACGGGCTACCGCGCCTGCTTTTCGTGGGCGCGGATTTCGATCGCAAGGGAGGGGACCTGCTCCTTCGGGTGTTCGCGCAGCACTTTTCCGATTTGGCAGAGCTTCACATCGTTTCGTCGCAAGCCCCCGAAGATCTTCCTGGCCGCGTTCACGTTCATCGGGACCTGCAACCGAACGACCCCCGCCTCATCGCCCTCTACGCGAGTTGCGACGTGCTGGTGTTGCCCACGAAGGCGGATTTGGTGCCGTGGTCGGTGCTCGAGGCGATGGCCATGCAGCTGCCGGTGGTGAGTACGGGCGTTGGCGCGATCCCCGAGATCGTCGTGCACGACGTCACGGGGTTCATCGTGCCAGCAGGCGACGCCGAAGCGCTCGCCAACGCCATCGCAGGCCTGCTGTCCGACCCGGATTTGCGTCGGACCATGGGGCAGCGAGGCCGTGAACGCATCGAGAACGACTTCGATGCGGCCATCAACGTTCCCCGGATTCTTACGGTCATGAAATCACTGGCTGACGGGCGACGAGCTGCGCTCGGCGCAGCCACGTGAACGTGCACCACGGTGGCGAAACGTATCCTGCGGTCTTCGGTCTCGCTCCAAGGGGGTGCACGGTCCTCGGTCACGCTCTCGAAAGCGGCGGCATCGATCGATAACGATCAAGGACCGTGAATGCCTCGGCCATCGGCAGGTGCGGGGTGCAGAGAAGGAAGCGGTGCATTTCCGCGTCCTGCCGCGGCCTGTCGTAAGCAGCTGCCTGAGGCCGCAGGCTGTGATCGACCGCGACTGCGTCGATGATCCCCATCCTGAGCGACCGACCCTCGATCTCCACGGGCCAGACAAAGTCCAGCCCCCATAGTTGCTGCGGATGGGCGAACGGAAGCAGGGCGGCTGCCGCGTCGCGGCGAAACGAGACCAGAGGCCCGCATTCGACAAAGCGCGTGCGCCGCGCGAGAAGCCAGGGACGGCGCAGGGCGATCGCGTGGTCGAAATGGCTGTGCCACGCTCGCGCCGGTTGCGCCAAGGCGAAATCGAAGGCTTCCTGATAGGCCAGGAAGGACGGCAGGAAGTGGCGTGGAAGATAGATGTCGTCATCGACCACCAGTACGTAGTCGAAGCTGCCCATGTCGACATCGGCGAAGACCCGGTTCATCAGGACAAACTTCGGGACGGGGGATGCGACCTGCAGGACGGTGACTCTGCCGAGGCCGGCGCTGGTCGATGCCGGCCCGATGGCGACCCAGCGCTGCACGACGTCGATGTTGGGGTGAGCTTGCGCGAAGACTCGCGCGAGATGTTCCGCCGAGTGGTCTCGCGTTGCGAGATAGACGCCAACAACGAGAACGCGTCGCGGTGCGCCGGGTAGAGTGGCCCCTGACGCGGCAGCCGATGAATCCAAGAACAGCCGATGCCGCAATTCGCGAAGCGGCAAGCTCTTCACAATTCCCCGCGCAATTCGACGTAGTAGCTTCACTCGCGAGCACCTCGGACTGCCGGAGCCATTCGACTGGCGCTTCAGGTGAGTTCCAGTCGGCAGACTACGGAATCCTGGTCAGCGTGTGGCAACAATGGTCATTGATCAACGAGCCAAAGGCAAGCTTCACGCCATTCGCTCGGAAAAGGCCTTCTGCGCGAGGGCCTTTTTCCTTTGCCCGCAGGATCGTGGATTCCGCCATGTGAAGCCGCCCTAGCCGAACGGCCGATGCCGGCATCCCTCTTGCGTCCGGTTCGAAGACGCGATGCGCCGAGCGTCGATACAGTTGCCTTGAGAAGACAAGGCGTGCCAACGCAGCGCGTCATTTGGAGGAATCGTCGATGTCTAAAATCGTTTGCTTGCCCGCGCGCGCCGGGGCCGCGCCGTGGATCTCCTCCATCGCAGCGAAGGCGCGAGCCGTCGCCTTCCTGTTGGCCGCGATCGTCGTCGCCGTGACCCTGCTCAGCGCCTGCGGAGACAGCGCCGACGCGCAGGGCGGGCCGCCGCGCGCGATGCCGGTCAGCGTGGCGCCGGCGGTGCAGCGCACGATCACCGAGAGCGAGGAGTTCAGCGGTCGGCTCGAAGCGACCGAGTACGTCGAGCTGCGGCCGCGCGTCGCCGGCATCATCGACAAGCTCCACTTCGTCGACGGCGCCTTCGTCAAGAAGGGCGACCTGATGTTCACGATCGATCCGCGCCCGTTCGAGGCCGAGGTCGCGCGTGCCCAGTCGACGCTGGCGTCCAACAAGGCGAAGCTGGAGCTCGCGCAGAGCGAGCTGGTGCGCGCCCAGAAGCTGCTCGACTCGCAGGCCGTGTCGCGCCAGGAGGTCGACCAGTGGACGTCCGGCTCGCGCACCTCGCAGGCCGACGTGCTCGGCGCCGAGGCGGCGCTGCGCGTCGCCCGGCTCAATCTCGAGTACACGGCGGTGCGCGCGCCGATTTCGGGGCGCACGTCGCGCGCCAACATCACGGTCGGCAATCTCGTCAACGAGCAGTCGGTGCTGACCACGATCGCCGGCGTGAGCCAGGTCTACGCCTACTTCGACGGCAGCGAGCAGACCTACCTGCGCTTCAAGGCGACGCCCTCGGGCGGCAAGGCGGCGACGGTGCGAATGGCCCTCGCCAACGAGCAAGGCTTCCCGCACGAAGGCCGGCTCGACTTCGTCGACAACCGCCTCAACGCGCAGACCGGCGCGATCCGCCTTCGCGCCAGCTTCGACAACGCCAAGGGCCAATTCACTCCGGGCTTGGCGGCGCGCTTGCGCATGGAAGACCCGACGCCGTTCCAGGCCGTGCTCGTGGCCGACCGCGCGATCGGCACCGACCAGACGAAAAAGTTCGTCTACGTCGTCGGCGCCGACGGACAGGCGCAGTTCCGCGAGGTCAAGCTCGGCTCGCTGCACGACGGCATGAGGGTGGTACGCGGCAACGTGAAGCCGGGCGAGACCGTCGTCGTCGACGGCCTGCAGCGGATCATTCCCGGCGTCCCGGTCGCGCCGCAGGTGCTCAAGGTCGACGACAAGGGGATGCCGATCTTCCCGCCGCCGCCCGGCCCGCCGGGCGTGCCGGCGAAGAGCTGAGCGAGCCGGACGATGGACATCTCGCGCTTCTTCATCGACCGCCCGCGCTTCGCGGGCGTGCTCTCGATCTTCATCTTCCTGGTCGGCGTGCTGGCGATCTTTCGCCTGCCGATCTCCGAGTATCCCGAGGTCGCACCACCGCAGATCGTCGTGCGCGCGCAGTTCCCGGGCGCCAATCCGCGTGTGATCTCGGAGACCGTGGCGACGCCGCTCGAGGAGCAGATCAATGGCGTCGAGAACCTGCTGTATTTCGACTCGTCGGCGGCGGCCGACGGCAGCCTGACGCTTACGGTCACGTTCAAGATCGGCACCAACCCCGAGGTCGCCGAGACCGCGGTGCAGAACCGCATCAACCGCGCGCTGCCGCGCGTTCCCGACATCGTGCGTCAGATCGGCGTGACGACCGAGAAGTCGAGCCCGAACCTGACGATGGTCGTCCACCTCGTCAGCCCCGACAACAGCCACGACGCGCTCTACCTGCGCAACTACGGCCAGCTCAACGTTCGCGACGAGTTGCTGCGCATTCCCGGCATGGGCTCGGTGATCATGTTCGGCGCCGGCGACTACGCGATGCGCATCTGGCTCGATCCGGCCAAGCTCGCCGCGCGCAGCCTCACGACCGGCGAGGTCATCGCCGCGATCCGCGAGCAGAACGCGCAGGTCGCCGCCGGCACCGTCGGCGCGTCGCCGGCGCCCGCAGGTACCGAGTTCCAGCTCGCCGTCAACACCCAAGGGCGTCTCGCGAACGAGGACGAGTTCGCCGACATCATCGTCCGCACCGACCCCTCGACCGGCGGCCTGATCCGCATCCGCGACCTGGGCCGGGTCGAGCTCTCGTCGGGAACGTATTCGCTGCGCAGCCTGCTCAACAACAAGGAAGCGGCGGCGATCGCGATCTTCCAGGCGCCGGGCTCGAATGCGCTCGCGCTCTCGAACGCCGTGCGCGCCAAGATGGAGCAGCTCAAGCCCGACTTTCCGCAGGGCATGGGCTACAGCATCGTCTACGACCCGACGCGCTTCGTGCAGACCTCGATCCTGAAGGTGATCGAAACGCTGCTCATCGCCGTGGCGCTGGTCGTGCTCGTCGTCATCATCTTCCTGCAGACCTGGCGCGCCTCGATCATCCCGCTGCTCGCCGTGCCGGTGTCGATCGTCGGCACGTTCGCGTTCCTGCTCCTGCTCGGCTACTCGATCAACACGCTGACGCTGTTCGGCCTGGTGCTCGCGATCGGCATCGTCGTCGACGACGCGATCGTCGTGGTCGAGAACGCCGAGCGCCACATCGAAGAGGGCATGAGCGCGCACGACGCGACGGTCAAGGCGATGCAGGAGGTCTCGGGGCCGATCGTGGCGATCGCGCTGGTCCTCTGCGCAGTGTTCATTCCGCTCGCCTTCGTCCCCGGCCTGACCGGCCTGTTCTACAAGCAGTTCGCGGTGACGATCGCGATCAGCACGGTGATCTCGGCGTTCAACTCGCTCACCCTGTCGCCGGCGCTGAGCGCGTTGCTGCTCCGCCCGCGCGACGCCAAGCAGGACTGGCTGACGCGCGCCATGGACCGCATATTCGGTCCGTTCTTCCGCTGGTTCAACGGCTGGTTCGGGCGCAGGAGCGAAGGCTACGGCCGCGGCGTTACGCGGATCCTGCAGCGCAAGTCGATCGCGATGATCGTCTACGCGGTGCTGCTCGCGCTGACGGCGTTCCTCTTCACGCGGATTCCATCGGGCTTCGTCCCGGCGCCCGACAAGCAATACCTGATCGGCATCGCCCAACTGCCCGCGGGGGCGTCGCTCGACCGCACCGACGCCGTGATCCGGCGCATGAGCGACATCGCCCTTAAGACGCCCGGCATCATCGACGCGGTCGCGTTCCCGGGCCTCTCGATCGCGGGCTTCTCGGCGGCGCCCAACGAAGGGATCATCTTCTTCGGCCTGAAGCCGTTCGAGGAGCGCACGTCGCCGGAGCTGTCGAAGTTCGCGATCCTCGGCAAGGTCAACGGTGCGCTGCAGCAGATCCAGGGCGCGCGCATGTTCGTCGTGCCGCCGCCCGCGGTCGATGGCCTCGGCAATGCCGGCGGCTTCAAGCTCCAGGTGCAAGACCGCGAGGGCCTAGGCGAGCAGGCGCTCTACGGCGCTGTCTGGGGAACACTCGGCCAGGTCTACGGCAACCCGAAGTCGACCATCGGCACGC
>Ga0207650_10003274_pt1 | contig 11160 bp, 8 predicted proteins | sample KBSS63metaG_FD_184325 | JGI IMG/M metagenome (GOLD analysis project Ga0207650, IMG submission 184325) | Switchgrass rhizosphere microbial communities from Kellogg Biological Station, Michigan, USA - KBS S6-3 metaG (SPAdes) (version 2) | ecosystem: Host-associated > Plants > Roots > Rhizosphere >...
CGCCTTCTTCGCCGTCGCCGAGCTCCTTCTGGATCGCCTTGACCTGCTCGTTGAGGTAGTACTCGCGCTGGCTCTTCTCCATCTGGCGCTTGACGCGGCCGCGGATGCGCTTCTCGACCTGCAGGATGTCGACCTCGTGCTCGAGCTGCTCGAGCAGCTTCTCGAGCCGCTTGTCGACGTCGACGAGGTCGAGGACCGACTGCTTGTTCTCGAGCTTCAGCGGCAGGTGCGCTGCGATCGTGTCGGCGAGCCGGCCGGCGTCGTCGATGCCGGCGATCGAGGTGAGGATCTCGGGCGGGATCTTCTTGTTGAGCTTGACGTACTGGTCGAACTGCTGCGTCACGGCGCGGCGCAGGGCCTCGACCTCGCTCTTCTGCTCGGTCTCCGGCGGCACAGGGGTCACTTCCGAGACAAAGTACTCGCCGTTGTCGCTGACGCTGTGCGTGGTCGCGCGCTGGACGCCTTCGACCAGCACCTTCACCGTGCCGTCGGGGAGCTTCAACATCTGCAGGATCGAGGAGACGCAGCCGACCTCGAACATGTCGTCGGGCTTGGGCTCGTCCTTGCCGGCGGCCTTCTGAGCGACCAGCATGATCTGGCGCCCGGCCTCCATGGCAACTTCGAGGGCCTTGATCGATTTCGGGCGGCCGACGAACAACGGAATGACCATGTGCGGGAAGACGACGACGTCGCGCAGGGGCAGCAACGGCAGCGTGATCTTCTCGGCGGGCAAAACGGGGTGACCGGACATTGGGACCTCTCTTTCTCAGCCGATTTGAGGCTCGAGACAGCGATTAAAAGGGGTGGCCGAGAGGTGGGCCGGCGGTGGAGATGGATCCTGCCCGATCGGGGAGCCGGGCAGATGGCGCATCAGGCGCTGAACTTGGCCGGTTCTCGGTAGACGAGGAGTGGCTTGGCCTCGTCCTGGATCGTGTGCTCGTCGAGGACGACCTTGGCGACGCCATCGAGCGTCGGCAGCTCGAACATGGTGTCGATCAGCGACTGCTCCATGATCGACCGCAGGCCGCGCGCGCCGATCTTGCGCGCCAGCGCCTTCTTGGCGATCGCCGCGAGCGCCGACGGCCGGATCTCGAGCTCGACGCCGTCCATGGCGAACAGCTTCTGGTACTGCTTGACGAGCGCGTTCTTCGGCTCGGTGAGGATGCGGACGAGCGCGTCGTCGGTCAGCTCGCCGAGGGTGGCCACGACCGGCAGCCGCCCGACGAGCTCGGGGATCAGGCCGAACTTGATCAGGTCCTCGGGCTCGACCTCGCGGAAGATCTCCGAGACGCGCTTTTCCGACTTCGTGTGCACGGTGGCGCCGAAGCCGATCCCCGATCTTTCCGAGCGGTTCTGGATGACCTTCTCGAGGCCGTCGAACGCGCCGCCGCAGATGAACAGGATGTTGGTCGTGTCGATCTGCAGGAAGTCCTGGTTCGGGTGCTTCCTGCCGCCTTGGGGCGGAACCGAGGCCATCGTCCCCTCGACGAGCTTGAGCAGCGCCTGCTGGACGCCCTCGCCCGAGACGTCGCGGGTGATCGACGGGTTGTCGGCCTTGCGCGAGATCTTGTCGATCTCGTCGATGTAGACGATGCCGCGCTGCGCCTTCTCGACGTCGTAGCCGCAGTTCTGGAGCAGCTTCTGGATGATGTTCTCGACGTCCTCGCCGACGTAGCCGGCTTCGGTCAGCGTCGTCGCGTCGGCGATCACGAACGGCACGTTGAGGAGGCGCGCCAAGGTCTGCGCGAGCAGCGTCTTGCCCGAGCCGGTAGGGCCGATCAGTAGGATGTTGCTCTTCGAGAGCTCGATCTCGTCCTTCGTGCGGCTCATGTGCTTGAGCCGCTTGTAGTGGTTGTAGACCGCGACCGAGAGGGTGCGCTTGGCGACCTCCTGGCCGATCACGTACTGGTCGAGGCTGGCCTTGATCTCGCTCGGGATCGGCAGGTCGGACTTGGGCGACTTCGAATCGCCGGCATCGACCGGAACCTCGTCGCGGATGATGTCGTTGCAGAGCTCGATGCATTCATCGCAGATGAACACCGACGGCCCGGCGATGAGCTTCTTCACCTCGTGCTGGCTCTTGCCGCAGAACGAGCAGTAGAGAACCTTTTCGCTCGAGGAACCTTTTTTCTCGGCCATGTAAGTCGCTTAAGAGGCGGCGGCCAACGGGGACGCGAAAACAATCATAGTGGAAAAGAAAACGGGGCCTTCACTCGGAGAAAGGCCCCGACGGGCGTGTTGTTGCCGCCTTCCCACGGCCGGCGCGTTTGCCGGCACTATTGCGCGCTTTAGCCCCGGTTGACAGGGGTCGGCGGGGTGTCGCGCTGGCTCAGCACCTTGTCGATCAGCCCGTACGCCTTCGACTCCTCCGGGTCCATGAAGAAATCGCGCTCCATGTCGGCGCGGATCTTCTCGATCGGCTGGCCGGTGCGCTCGGCGTAGATCTTGTTGAGCTGCTCGCGCGTCTTCAGGATTTCGCGGGCGTGGATCTCGATGTCGGTCGCCTGCCCCTGCGCGCCGCCGGAAGGCTGGTGGATCATGACGCGCGAGTTTGGCAGGGCCATGCGCTTGCCCTTGGCGCCCGCCATCAGCAGGAACGAGCCCATGCTGGCGGCGATGCCCATGCACATCGTCGAGACATCGGGCTTGACGAACTGCATGGTGTCGTAGATCGACAGGCCCGCGCTCACCGAGCCGCCCGGCGAGTTGATGTACAGGTGGATGTCCTTGTCGGGGTTCTCGCTCTCGAGGAAGAGCATCTGCGCGACGACCAGGTTGGCGGTCTGATCGGTCACCGGGCCGACCAGGAAGATCAGCCGCTCGCGCAGCAGGCGGCTGTAGATGTCGTAGGCGCGCTCGCCGCGTCCCGACGTCTCGATGACGATCGGCACCATGCCCAGACCAACGGTTTCCAGCGCGCTCATGAATCGTTCCTGCTCTCTTGGATGATCGACATCTCGGGTCTGATTATGGGACGGCAAGGGCGCGCCGGCGCCGCAGCGACCTGCCCGTTCGGACAGAGGCGACTCAGCCCGCCATCAGCTCGTCGAACGGCACGTCCTTCGGTGTCGCCTTGGCGCGCTCGAGCACGTGCGCGGCGACGTTGTTCTCGACGACGATCGCCTCGACCTCGGCCATCCGGTTGCGGTCGCTCAGGTACCAACGCATCACCTCGCCCGGCTTCTCGTAGCTCTGGGCCAGCTCCTCGATGTGCGTCTGCAGCTGATCGGGCTTGGCCTGCAGGTTCTGGCTGCGCACGAGCTCGGCGACGACCAGGCCGAGGCGGACGCGCCGCTCGGCCTGCGCCTGGAACATCTCGGCCGGGATCGGCGCGGTCTCGGCGTCCTTGACGCCGCGCTTCTTCAGGTCGGCGCGCATCTGCTCGACCATCCGCTCCGTCTCGCCGGCGACGAGCGCCTTCGGCACTTCCAGCTCGGCCGACTTGACGAGCGCGTCCATGACGCTCGCCTTGTTGCGCGCCTGGACGCGGAACTTGACTTCGCGCTCGAGGTTCTTGCGAACGTCGGCGCGCAGCGCCTCCACAGTGCCGCCGGCGATGCCGAGCGCCTTGGCGAGCGCCTCGTCGACGGGCGGCAGGTGCTGGGACTCGATCTTCTTCAGCGTGACGGTGAAGTCGGCTTCCTTGCCCGCCACGTCCTTGCCTTGGTAGTCGGCCGGGAACTGGAGCGGGAAAGTCTTCGAGTCCCCGGCCTTCATGGCGCGCACGGCGTTGTCGAACTGCTCGAGCATCTGGCCTTCGCCGATCACGAACTGGAAGCCCTCGGCCTTGCCGCCGTCGAACGGAACGCCGTCGACCGTGCCCGCGAAGTCGATGGTGACGCGATCGCCGGGCGCGGCGCCTTCGCTCGCCGGGCGTTGCTGGAACGTGCGCCGCTGCTTCCTGAGGATGTCGATCGTCTTGTCGACCGCTGCGTCGGTGACCTCGGTCGTGACGCGCTCGATCTCCGCCTGCGAGAGATCGCCGAGCTTGACCTCGGGATAGACCTCGAAGGTCGCGTCGAAGGCGACCTCGCCTTCAGGCGCCTCCGCCTTCTCGGTGATTCTCGGCGGCCCGGCGACGCGCAGCTTCGCCTCGTTGACCGCCTCGGAGAAGACCTGGCCGACCTTGTCGTTCAGGACTTCGCTGTGGACCGAGTAGCCGTAGCGCTGCGAGACGACGCTCATCGGCACCTTGCCGGGGCGAAAGCCGTCGGCGCGGACGGTGCGCGAGAGGCGGCGCAGGCGCGACTCGACCTCGGAGGCGATCGTCGACGCCGGCAGGGTGAGGGTGATGCGCCGCTCGAGCTTGTCGAGGGTTTCAACGTGGACGGCCATGATGCTTTTGGTCTTTCGGTGAGATCTGGTGCGCGGGGTCGGACTCGAACCGACACGCCGGTGAAGGCGTCAGGACCTAAACCTGGTGCGTCTACCAATTTCGCCACCCGCGCGGCGGGGAGCTTGCTAGTTTACCGGCTGCCGACCGGCCCTCCCCCGTCGTCGGCGCGGTCGGCGCAGTGCATGGAGAATCCGTGCCGGTGGGCGTCGATCACTACGAGAACTTTCCGGTGGCCTCTTGGCTGTGCCCGCCGCAGCTTCGTCCGCCGATCGTTGCGATCTACCGCTTCGCCCGCACGGCCGACGACATCGCCGACGAAGGCGACGCCGCGCCCGATGCACGCCTCGCCGACCTGGCCGCGTTTCGCGCCGACCTCCTGGCGGTCGCGGCCGGTCGGACGCCATCGCCGCGCTGGCCGGACGTGTTCGGGCCGCTGGCCGTCCAGCTGCCCCTGCATCGCCTGCCCGTGACGCTGCTCGCCGAACTGCTCGACGCGTTCGCGCAGGACGCTGCCCAGACACGCTACGCCGATCGCAACGAGCTGCTCGACTATTGCCGCCGCTCGGCGAACCCGATCGGCCGCCTGCTGCTTCATCTCTACGGCATCGACGACGCCGGCGCGCTCGCCAGGTCCGACGCCGTCTGCAGTGCGCTGCAGCTCGCCAACTTCTGGCAGGACCTCGGCGTCGATGCCGCGCGCGGTCGTCTCTACGTGCCGCGCATCGATGCGTCCCGGCACGGGGTCGAGGTCGAGCAGCTGCTCGCGTTGCGCGACAGCGACCGGGTCCGTGCCCTCGTCACCGAACTCGTCGCCTGGGCGCGCGAGCTGATGCTCGCGGGCGCGCCGCTCGTCGACGCGATCGGTGGTCGCGCCGGCTGGGAGCTCCGCTTCGTCGTCCAGGGCGGCCTGCGCGTGCTCGAGAAGATCGATCGCCTCGGCGGCGCCACCTTGACCACGCGGCCGACGATCGGCGCCGCGGACGCGCCGCTGCTGGCCTGGCGCGCGCTGACGATGCGCCGGGGCGCCACGGCGCCTGTCGCACGCACGCCGGCAGCGCCGCGCGCCGATCGTTCGTGAGAGTTCCGCGATGACGACTCCCGAGCAATACGTCCAGGAGAAGGCCGCGGCCAGCGGCTCGAGCTTCTACTACGCCTTCCTGTTCCTGACTCCGCCGCGGCGGGCCGCGATCACCGCCTTCTATGCCTTCTGCCGGGAGGTCGACGATGTCGCCGACGAGGTCGCGGACCTCGGCGTCGCCGCCACCAAGCTGGCCTGGTGGCGCAGCGAAGTCGGCGCCGCGTTCGCCGGCAATCCGAGCCACCCGGCGATGCGCGCGCTGATGCCGCACGTCGCTGACTACGGCATCGAGCCGCGCCACCTGCTCGCCGTCATCGAAGGCTGCCAGATGGACCTCGAGCAGTCGCGCTTCCTCGACTACCCCGGCCTCGCCCGCTACTGCGATCTCGTCGCCGGCGTTGTCGGCGAGGTCGCTGCCAGCATCTTCGGCCGCACGCGCGCGTCGACCGTCGACTATGCGCATCGCCTGGGCCTGGCGATGCAGCTCACCAACATCGTCCGCGATGTCGGCGACGACGCGCGCCGGAACCGGATCTACCTGCCCATGAGCGAGCTCAAGCAGTTCGACGTCAAGGCGGCCGAAATCCTCGAGCGCAAGTACAGCGACCGCTTCACGGCCCTGATGCGCTTCCAGGCCGAGCGCGCGCACCGGACGTACGACGAGGCGCTCGCGCTCCTGGGCGATGCGGATCGAGCTGCGCAGAAGCCCGGACTGATGATGGCCAACATCTACCGCGCCCTGCTGCGCGAGATCGAGTCCGACGACTTTGCCGTCCTGCACCAGCGCATCTCGCTGACGCCGATCAGGAAGCTGTGGATCGCGATGCAGACGAACTGGCGCGGGCGATGACCCGCCGCGCTCCGGAGTGACGCCGGGCCGCCGCATCGCCGTCATCGGCGCGGGCTGGGCCGGGCTCGCCGCCGCGATCGAGGCAACCCGCGCCGGCGCGCGCGTCGCGCTGTACGAGATGGCGCCGACGCCGGGCGGCCGCGCCCGCGACGTCGTCTCCCACGGTGGCGACCTCGACAACGGCCAGCACATTTGCATCGGCGCGTACCGCGAGACGCTGCGCCTGCTCGACGAAGTCGGCGTCGACCGGACCGCCATCTTCGCGCGGCTGCCGCTGACGCTCGTCGACGCCGAGGGCCGCGGCCTGCGCATGCGCCGCGGCGAGCCGCTCGCGGCGTTTGCCTGGGCCGTCGCCGGCCGGCGCGGCTGGTCTTGGCGCGCGCGGATCGCGCTCCTTCGCGTCGCGTCGCGATGGCGACGGGCGGGCTTTCGCGCGATGCCCGGCGAAACCGTCGCCGACCTCGCCGCCGACCTGCCGGCCGCCGTGCGACGCGACTTCATCGAGCCGCTTTGCGTCGCGGCGCTCAACACGCCGGCCGAGGAAGCAAGCGGCGCCGTCTTCCTGCGCGTGCTGCGCGACGCCCTGGTCGGAAGTCCCGGATCGGCCGACCTGCTGCTGCCGCGCGTCGGCCTCGGCAACGTCTTTCCCGCTCCCGCCCTGGCCTGGCTCGAGCGCAACGGCGCGACGATCCGACTCGCCCATCGGGTCGACCAGATCGAGCGCGACGGGACCGCCTGGCGCATCGAGGGCGGCAGCGCCGACCACGTCGTCATCGCCGCCAGCGCGGTCGAGGCGGCCCGGCTGGTCGCCCCGCACGCCCCGGCGTGGGCGGCGACGGCCGCCGCCTTGCGCTACGAGCCGATCGCCACCGTCTACGCGCGCAGCGCCGGCTGCAACCTGCCAGAGCCGATGCTCGCGCTCCACGCCGGAAACGCCGACCGGCCAGCGCAATTCGTCTTCGATCGCGGCCGGCTCGGCGGCCAGGCCGGGACGCTTGCTTTCGTGATCAGCGGCGCCTCGCTCTGGGTCGAGCGCGGCATCGCGGCCACGGAGGCGGCGACATTGGCGCAGGGCAACGCGGAGCTGGGCCGCTTCCTCCGCGCGCCGCTCGAGATCGTGCGGACCATCGTCGAGAAGCGGGCGACCTTCGCCTGCACACCCGGCCTGGTCCGGCCGCCGATGGATGTCGCCCCGGGGCTCTTCGCCTGCGGCGACTACCTCGCCGGCCCCTACCCGGCGACGCTCGAAGGCGCGGTCCGCAGCGGTGTCGCGGCGGCGCACGCCGCCACCGCTCGATCGGGCGAGAATTCCGGCATGAAGGAGCCGGCATGAAGAGGAGCGAGGAGCGCTCCATCACGATCCAGGTGCTCGAGCGCGCCTTCGGCCTGCTCGATCTGCTGGCGTCGCACCAGGAGCCGGTCACGCTGAAGGCGATCAGCGAGCAGAGCGGGCTGCACCCGTCGACTGCCCACCGCATCCTCAACGACCTGACGATCGGCCGCTACGTCGATCGGCCCGAGCCCGGCAGCTACCGGCTCGGCATGCGCCTGCTTGAGCTGGGCAACCTGGTCAAGGCGAGGCTCGACGTTCGCGACGCCGCGCTCGGCCCGATGCGCGAGCTCCACAAGCTGACGCACCAGCCGGTCAATCTGTCGATGCGCCAGGGCGACGAGATCGTCTACGTCGAGCGGACGTACAGCGAGCGGTCGGGCATGCAGGTCGTCCGAGCGGTCGGCGGGCGGGCGCCGCTGCACCTGACGTCGGTCGGCAAGCTCTTCCTCGCCAATGACGACTCGCAGCGCGTTCGCGCCTACGCAGCCCGTACCGGGCTGGCCGGCCACACACGCAACAGCATCACCGAATTGCCTCGGCTCGAGCGCGAGCTGGCGCGGGTCAGCCAGTACGGGACGGCGCGCGACGATGAAGAACTCGAGCTCGGCGTTCGATGCATGGCCGCGGGCATCCTCGACGACCAGGGAAAGCTCGTCGCCGGCCTGTCGATCTCCGCGCCCGCCGATCGCCTTGAGGAGGCCTGGCTCGATCGGCTGCGAGCGACGGCAGCGACGATCTCGGCGAGCCTCGGCCACCGCGTTTAAAGAAGCGGCGCGAGCCGCCGAGTCTAGAGGCGCCGCGGACGGCCCGCCGCGTCAGAGCGGCGGCTTGTGCGTCTCGAGAGCTGCCGGGACGACGCCGGGAACCGACGCCGTGATCCAGCGCCGCACGCGCTCGGCATCGCCGATTCGCGAGTACTTGCCGGCGGAATCGAGGAACACCATGATCAGGTGGCGCCCCGCCAGCTTCGCCTGCATCACCAGGCAACGCCCGGCTTCGGAAATGTAGCCGGTCTTCTGCAGGCCGATCTCCCATTCCGGGCTCTTGACGAGGCCGTTGGTGGTGCGGAATTGGACGTTGCGATTGCCGACTTCGACCATGTACTCGGGCGAGGTCGAGAGTTCACGGATCAGCGGCACTTCGTGCGCTGCCCTGACGAGCGTCGCCAGGTCACGCGCGCTCGACTGGTTGCGGCTCGACAGCCCCGTCGGCTCGACGTAGTGGGTGTCGTTCATGCCCAGGGTGCGGGCCTTGTGGTTCATCGCCGCGACGAAGGCGGCCAGGCCGCCCGGGTAGCTGCGGCCGAGCGCATTGGCGGCCCGGTTCTCAGACGACATCAGCGCCAGGTGCAGCATGTCCTCGCGGCGAAGCTGGGTGCCGACGCGCAGGCGCGAGCGGCTGCCCTTCTCGGTGTCGATGTCCTCGTCAGTGATCGTGACGAGCTCGTCGAGCGGCTGCTGCGCCTCGGTGACGATCACTGCCGTCATGAGCTTGGTGAGCGAGGCGATCGGCAGGACGGCGTCGGAGTTCTTGCTGAACAGGACCTCGTTGGTGTCCTGGTCCAGGATCAGGGCGACGCCCGACTTCAGGTCGAGCGAGTCAGCCGACTGGTGCAGGCCGATCATCTGGCCGAACGACGGCTTGGCCGGCTCGGAGCGGATGACGGCGACGCGGCGCCCGGCTTGCCGCCCGGAGCGGACCACCAGCACTTGGCGGGTCTTGGCGTTCGCGGCGATCCTGGACAGACGGTCGGCCTCGGCACGCGTTTTCGCGCTTTCCACGGCCGCCTGGACGGGCAATGCGACGCAACTCGCGGCCAGGGCGAGCAGCAGGGCGACGGGGGAAAACTTGGCAGTCATTGGCGAAGGGCGTCCTCGGGGGCGGCCGCGCGAGTCTAGGGTAGGCAATAAAAACGCGCAAGATCAAAAGCTTGCGCGTTGTTTCTAAAGTGCGACCGAAGCCACGAATCGGCCTCTTTCGAGGCCCGCTGCCAGCTCAGCCCTGGGCCGCGACCCGCTCAGTCTTGCTGTGCAGCTTATTCAACGCGGAAAGGTAGGCTTTCGCTGACGCGACGATGATGTCCGGATCGGCGCCGACGCCGTTGACCACTCGTCCACCGTGCTGCAGGCGCACGGTCACCTCTCCCTGGGACTCTGTGCTGCCCGAGGTGATGGCGTTGACCGAATAAAGCACCATTTCCGCGCCGCTCGCGACCTTCGACTCGATCGCCTTGAGGCTGGCGTCGACCGGGCCGTCGCCGTCGCTGGTCGCACGGTGCTCGACCTCGCCTGCCGCGAAGGCGACGCTCGCCTGCGGCCGGGCGCCCGTCTCCGAGTGCTGCGACAAGCCGATGAAGCGGTAGTACTCGCGCTCGGCAGCGACCGCGCCTTCCATCGCCAGGGCGAGGATGTCCTCGTCGAAGATGTCGCTCTTGCGGTCGGCGAGCTCCTTGAAGCGCGCGAACGCGGCGTTGACGTCGGCCTCCGACTCGAGCTCGATGCCAAGCTCCTTCAGGCGCTGCTTGAAGGCGTTCCGGCCCGAGAGCTTGCCGAGGACGATCTTGTTGGCTGCCCAGCCGACGTCCTCGGCACGCATGATCTCGTAGGTGTCGCGCGCCTTCAGCACGCCGTCCTGGTGGATGCCGGAAGCGTGCGCGAACGCGTTGGCGCCGACGACGGCCTTGTTGGGCTGGACGACGAAGCCGGTGGTCTGCGCGACCAGGCGCGACGCCGCGACGATCTGCGTCGCATCAATGCCGATGTCGAGGCTGAAATAGTCCTTGCGCGTCTTCACGGCCATGACAACCTCCTCGAGCGAGCAATTGCCCGCGCGCTCGCCGAGGCCGTTAATGGTGCACTCGACCTGGCGCGCGCCGCCGATCTTGACGCCGGCGAGCGAGTTGGCCACCGCCATGCCGAGGTCGTTGTGGCAGTGCACCGACCAGACCGCCTTGTCGGCGTTCGGGATCTTGTTGCGCAGATCGAGCAGGAACTCGCCGTACAGCTCGGGGACGGCATAGCCGACGGTGTCGGGGATGTTGATCGTCGTCGCGCCCTCGGCGATCACCGCCTCGAGGACCCGATAGAGGAACTCCGGGTCGGAGCGGTAGCCGTCCTCGGGCGAGAACTCGATGTCGCCGCTCAGGTTGCGCGCGAAACGCACCGAGAGCTTCGCCTGCTCGAAGACCTGCTCGCGCGTCATGCGGAGCTTTTTCTCCATGTGCAGGTCGCTGGTGGCGAGAAAGATGTGGATTCGCGTCGACTCGCCGCCTTTCAGCGCATCGGCGGCACGGCTGATGTCGCGGTCGTTGGCGCGTGCCAGCGAGCACACCGTCGAGCCCTTGATCGCCTGGGCGATCGCCTTCACGGCCTCGAAGTCGCCGTTCGACGACGCCGCAAAGCCGGCCTCGATGACGTCGACCTTGAGGCGCTCGAGCTGGCGCGCGATGCGGAGCTTTTCGTCCTTGGTCATCGAAGCGCCCGGCGATTGCTCGCCGTCGCGCAAGGTGGTGTCGAAGATGAACAGGCGGTCGGTCACGGCAATTCCTTCGCAGAAAACAAAAC
>Ga0207650_10003279_pt1 | contig 11154 bp, 10 predicted proteins | sample KBSS63metaG_FD_184325 | JGI IMG/M metagenome (GOLD analysis project Ga0207650, IMG submission 184325) | Switchgrass rhizosphere microbial communities from Kellogg Biological Station, Michigan, USA - KBS S6-3 metaG (SPAdes) (version 2) | ecosystem: Host-associated > Plants > Roots > Rhizosphere...
CCGAAGCCATCGGCCGGTTCCGATAGTCGAATGACTCGTCGACGGCCCCTGGTAGCGACGGCCAGCAGGCCCAATCGCTTCAACAGTTTTATTTCTCGATTGACGGTTTTAACGCTGCAAAATCCGGCGGCGCTGGCCAGTTCCGCGTTGGTCGCCGTGATCTGCCCATCTGTCGGAAGTACTTTGCGCAAGCCGATGACAAGCGCGAACCCGCTCCGGCCGTGGCGCAAGGCGCGCATAGCGTGGCCCTCCCAGTTTTCGAAAGTTCTACGGCGTTCCCGCGTCGTTGCAGGCCATGCCAAGGCAATAGCCTCAAAGCGTTCCACGGTCTCCGATCTACGCCGGCTCGCCCACTTTTCGCGCCAGACATCGGGCGGAGTTACCGGCCGCTCAACTGCCTGGTAATCTGCCTCTGGAAAAGCTGTGGTTTCAGAGCCCGTCCCGGATCCAAAACCGGGGCGGGCTTTGGATTCGCGGGCGCTCATTCCGAGGCCTTTCGAAATTTGAGACCTCGGGATAGGGTTACGGCCTCACATGCCCGTACGGCATCGAGCTGGAACTGCTGCTTGACGGCAGATACGGCGAGCTCCGGCAGCGTTTTTTGACGCTGCAACCAAAGGGCCGCTGCCGCGACCTTGGTCTCGACGGCGCGGGGTTTCATGCCGCCTCTCCCGTGCCTTGGAGGATATCCCAAGCATCAAGAGCTTCGACGTCATAGAAGCGTCGGCGGTTGATTTTCAGTGGCTTGGGGAAGGCGAGCTTGTCGTCGCTGCTTGTCCAGCGATAAAGCGTCATTTCGGAAATGGAGTATCGCTCCATCACCTGTGGCCCGGTAAGGTATTTTTGAGAGGTTTTCATCCCCGACTGCTCCTACTGTTTCCAACAGGAGCAATCATCGTCGGCCTCCAGCAGGAAGTCGTCCGGCACTTTAACCGGAGACTCTGCACTAAGTGGCGGAATGCGTTCTTCTAAGCGTCGGCATTTTGTCGCAAAGCGATCTAATCGTTAGGAATTTTTCGTTTGGAAAAAAAATGGAGAAACCAGCTTCTAGAAAATTATAGAAGCCATCGAATGGATGGCCCGGCTTTGGCGCGGGGTTAAATCCAACAGAGGCTGGATCAACACCAGCGGCCTCACAGAAACGGCTAAAGAGATGCCAAATTAGCCGATCTCTCGCGCTGTCGTTATTTGTCTTTCCTGGCAGAAGCGCCAGATCTTCAGAGACGGATTGGGCTGCTGTATCTATATCGGTTGCGATTCTGCCCAGCACCCTAAGCGCCGCATCAAGGTCGCGGTGCCAGTTCGAGCCGATCTTCTCCACCTCGTCATGCGCGAAGGGTGAGGTCAGATCGCTGGCGTGCAAGGCAGATCCTAGATCCTCGAAAAGAAGTGATGGGCGTAGCTGCTCCTGCCGAATAAGCTTTTGGACGATGCAGAGCGCATTATGCTCGAGCTCTAGCAATTCCCGCGTTGATCCAAGCTTAGCAAGTCCGCTCGACTTTTCCGTTGCTGTGTACGCCGAATACGCTGCGGTCACGACCTGCAACCACGCCTCCAGGATGAATGGATCGATATCCCTTGGCAGAGGCAGAAAATGAACGGACGCTTCTGCCGCCGCCCTTTCTTGCGGCAGATCTGGAGCGAACGTTTTCGCTTGATCAACATCAGATATCATTGGCGCCCCCGCATGGGCACGACGTTGCCCTTGGACGGCGTAACGAGGCTTTCCACATGCTGCGCCCATGCGAATAAGGCGCGGCGTTTTTCGTCGGCGTAATTGTGCCTATTGTAAACCGCCGCGATCCCAGAGACCGACCCGCTTTTATGGTTGAGCACTGCCTCAACGACGTGTATCGCCTGGCCCAACCGAGCCATACCAGATGCCGCGGTCCGTCGGAGGTCATGCCATGTCCATGGTGCGATAGCGACTTTTTCAATGTCGGCGCCACGTTCTGCGGCTTCTGCGCGAGCAAGTTCAAGCATCGCAGTGTCGAGAGCTTCTTTCGCCCGGCTAAAGCCGCTGATTCCAGTTCTGCCTGTCGTTGTGAGAACATAATCTTTTTCCGCCTCAGCCATAACGGGAAGCGCTTTCAAAATAGAAACGACCACTGGTGACAGCGCCACGAAATGTTCAGTGTCGTTTTTCGCTCTTGATCTGGGTATAGTCCACATAGGCTCCGCAGCGTCGAGATCGAACTCTCTCCACTGAGCGCCGGCAACCTCCTCACGCCGCTGACCAGTAAGCAACAATATTTTGCCCATATCGCCGAAGGGCCAGCCGATTTTTTCGCAGCCGAGCCACATCAACTTGATCTCTGCGTCATCGAGATATCTATCCCGTGAAACCGGTTGCGACGGAGGTGCAATGCCTTCAGCAGGAGATGTCGACAGCAAGTCCCGCTGGACGGCCCAAACCAAAAAGTGCCTGACAACGGCAAAGACGCGGCTCGCAGATGCAGGGCCACCCCTATCGCCGATGTCGTCCAGCATTTCGAGGATCTGCCGTTTTTGCAAATGCCGAAGCTTAAGCGCGCCCAGGGCCGGCCGCACGTAGAGCGTGAGGAAGCGTTTGGTCTCCCTTGCAGTGGATTCCCGATTATTCTTTTCGACATGTTTTTTGACGTAGTCGTCCAGGGCGGCATCCACGCTATCCTCGCCAGACGCAGAAGCCTGTTTAGCCCGCTTCTTTTGCTCAAATGGATCCTGGCCTTCCTTCACGGCATCCAGAGCAGAACGAGCTGTGACGCGAGCCTCGGAAAGCGTATGGCCCTCTCCCATTTCAGGCAGTCGCCCATTCGCCAGTGGTGTGGCACGTTCGAGCAAGACGGGGCCGATCGTCAACTTCTTAGGTTTTCCATCGATACGGTACCGGCAAATCCATGACTTCGTGCCCGTCGGGCTGACACACAGATAGAGACCGGTGCAAGCGGCGTCAGGTATTTCCCGACGGACTTTAGTGGCCTTGGCAGCTTCTACAGACTTCGAAGTCAGCGCCTTCGACATTTTTTTCGCATTCCGTTACCCCATAGCGCCAGGGTAACGGCTGGGGTAACAAGCTTGGGTGGATGACGGTGACAACCCCTGATGCCATCACCATACACCAAAGTTATGTATTTGCAATGTTTTCAGTATAAAATTGGGGCTCTCCGATAGGTCTTGATTTGCGGAGAAAGGCGACAGCCCATATTTCGTAATGATGGGGTCAGAGGTTCGAGTCCTCTAAGCGGCACCATTTTCCCCATGGTCTGGGATTATAAGCCAGATTCATCGTGCTTAATAACTCTCAGCAAATCCCATAGGCTTGCGCCGGATTCCAGAGTTTCCGCGCTTGTGTCTTGAGCAGACGTTTGCTGGCTCGCTTCAGCCTGTTGAGCGCGAATGCGTGCTGCGGCTAGAAGAGCATTGCGCTTCTGTTCGATGATGTCGTTAGCTGGAGGCTCTTTCTCTGACACTTTCAAATCTCGTCATTCGCGCTACCGAAACATCAACGGTGATAACACCATCGTCACCGGTATCGTACCACCGTCGTTCATCAGACTCACTCTATCGGGGTCGCGCTAATTCTCCCTTAACCTGCGGGGAGCGCGCGGTGTTTAGTCGAGACTGAACTGCGGGAAGGATTTGCGGTCTATGTGGTAGACCGCCAGATAGTCACTGGCCTTATAGAACTCGGGTTCCTGCGCATAGGCGAAGGCGTTGGTCCATCGAAGGGGATGGATGTCGCGGTGGACGGCGGTGACGATGCTGGAAGGCTTGAACTCGAGCGAATGGGCAATCCCATTGACCGGGACAAAGGCGAAGCCGCCGTGCAGTGCCATGAAGAATTGGTAGGTGATGTGGTCATAGAGATTATGGCCGAACTTCTCGACGAATTGCAGGCTGGTGTCCCACGCCATCCACTTGAGGAAGTCCGGAATAGTTGCGCCTGTGTAAACCGGCAAATCCCACCACCAGCTGTAGAAGCCCCAGTTTCGCGAGATCTTCTGGATTTCCGCTTGATCGGCATGGGGCGCCAGCGTCATCGCGGAAGCGTACATGATATTCCGTTCGGCTCCGTGCTTCTCCGTCAGCAAGCCGCCGAACCAACGCGCTTCCGAGACGATCCTGCCAGCCGCTTCCGTCCATCCGGTGGCGCGCAGGATGAAGGTCTCCGCGTCGACGCAGAGAATGTAGTCGTAGAATTGGTGCACCAGCGATAGCGCCAGGAACTTCTTCACCGTCGGCCAGGTCTTCCTTTCGGCGATGACGGACAGGGCGCTCCCGCTGACATGGTCGTCCAGCACGATCGCGTGGTAGCGGATGAAGGCCGATGCCTGGTGCATGGTGGCAAAAGCACGCCGGTCCGCCTCGGTCGAGAAGACGAAGATGATGTCGTAGTCGGAGCCGATGCTCTGGAAGAGCAGATTGATGCCGTACATGAAGTAGGCGTCGTGGATGGGAACGACGAGGGCGGTCCTGTTTCCTGACACGGTCGTCTCACCCTCTTCCCAGAGGGCATGAATTTCATCGGAGCCGCCGAGACGGAAGCGGCCTTCCATCCCGTAGCGCCCGTCTTGCTGGCGCAAGGTGTCGAAGCGGGTCGAGACTTCGCCATGCTGATTGAGAAACTCGACAGCCCCGCCCTTGACCCTCCACGAGGCCTCATTCGGATGGGCGTAACCCTCCAGGTAGCCGCCGGACCGAAGACTGATGTTTGGCGCGAGCACCGCCTTCGTGGCGGCGACACCAAAGGTCCAGCTTCGCTCCTTCATCAGCCTTTCGAGGGCGACATCGTTAAGCTGAAGAACCATGGCTATTTCCTGCGTTGCTCGAAGGGTTTCGGGGCAGTGCCCCTAGGCCGGAATGATTTCCACTGACATTTTCAGCGCGTGCGATGCGCTGAAGCCTTGCCGTGGCTCGCGCTGGCGCGATCGTGGCCTAACGCCCGTGCAGATCTCCCGCCCATCGCCCGTGCAGCTTAGGGATAGATAGACGTCACAGCTTGTCCGTGCCTTGTGGGCATCGTTGGCTGCGCAACTTTGACGTGACTTGAAGGAAAAAAGGCGGCCGCTCTCTCGATGGCAGACTGCCATCGCTTGCCGATGCAGCCCGCATCGGCAAGCGAGCCGGAATCAGAAGACCTGGCGCAGGATGACGTAGAGAACGAAGGCGATGGCAATCGACACCGGCAGGGTCAGGACCCAGGCGGCCAGCATGTTGCGAACCGTCGACCATTGCAGGCCCGAGCCGTTGGCAGCCATGGTGCCGGCCACGCCAGATGACAGGACGTGGGTGGTGGAGACAGGCAGTCCGAAGTGGTCGGCGGCGCCGATGGTGACCATGGCGACGACTTCGGCGGCGCCGCCCTGGCCGTAGGTCAGGTGCGTCTTGCCGATCTTCTCGCCGACCGTGACAACGATCCGCCGCCAGCCGATCATCGTGCCGAGACCGAGGGCGAGCGCAACAGCGACCTTGACCCAGGTGGGGATGAACTTCGTCGCGTTGTCGACGGCCTTGTGATAGGCGGTGACGGCGCCGAGATCCTGCTCTTCCATCGGCAGGAGCTTCTTCTTGTCGATCAGCTTCAGCGCTTCGCCGATCAGGTAGATGTCGTTGCGGACGTTGCCGACCATGTTCTGGGGCACGGCTTCCAGCGTCGGGAAGGCGGCGACCTCCTGGCTGGTCTGGTGAATGAACTGCTGCAGCGACGGCGTCGTTGCGTCGTTCCAGGTCCTCGTCTTGACGGCATCCGAGACGGCGGCCTTGGCATCGGAAACGGTGATGCCTGGCTTGACGTATTTTCCAAGCGCTGTCTCGACCTGTGCCGAAGCAGACTTGTAGGCCTCGAGGTAGTTGACATCAGGCGTGCGGTTGAGGGCGAAGGCGGTGGGAACGAGACCGATCAAGATCAGCATGATCAGGCCCATGCCCTTCTGGCCGTCGTTGGAACCGTGGGCGAAGCTGACGCCGGTGCACGTGAAGATCAGCAGGCCGCGTATCCAGAGCGGTGGGGGCCTGTTGGTCTTCGGTTCTTCATAGAGCGCCTTGTTCTTGATGAAGAGCTTCATGGCGAGCAGCAGAATGGCGGAGAAGCCGAAGCCGATCACCGGCGAGATCAGCAGCGACAGGCCGATATTGGTCGCCTGGGACCAGTCCACACCGCTCGTCGCGCTGCCGGCGGGCGCCATGAACTGGTTGGCAAGGCCGACACCGATGATCGAGCCGACCAGCGTGTGGGAACTCGACGACGGCAGGCCGAGATACCAAGTGCCGAGGTTCCAGATGATTGCGGCGCTCAAGAGCGCGAAGACCATGGCAAGGCCGGAGCCCGATCCGACCTGGAGGATGAGCTCGACAGGCAGCAGCGCCAAAATGCCGAAGGCAACGGCGCCGGAGGAGGTCAGAACGCCGAGAAAATTGAAAAAGCCGGACCAGATGACAGCAAGTTCCGCAGGCATGGAGCGGGTATAGATGACGGTTGCCACCGCGTTGGCGGTATCGTGGAAGCCGTTGACGAACTCGAAGCCGAGGGCGATCAGCAGCGCCAAGCCGAGAAATATCCATGGAACGGCGGAGGCGGAGGTCAGATCGCGGCTGAGGGCGTAACCCACATAGCCGAGGCCGCCGAGAAGGACGACCGCGATCAGCGGGAGGAACCACTTGCCCGAGCCGTTGGCCTTGTCCAAGGGATGGGCCACGCCGCTCTGGGTGTGGTCTGCGCTCATATCCACCATAACTGCACTCCGGCTGCAATAATTACCAATCGTCAATAAGGCGGCTGTGTGAAGGTCTGGTGACGCGCGGTGTTTGCAGAGGGGTGGCGTGGGCATAGGCGGACGGAGGCTGATCTGTCACATTCCTGTCGCCATCTCCTGTTCCAGTCTGTTCGGCCAACCAAGGAAACGCTCAAATGTCCGATCATCAAGACCAGCTTCGCCGTATCAAAGACGAAATTGCCGACAGCTTCGATGAAGAGCTGGAAATGCAGATGGAAGAGGATCGGCTCGACGAACTTGTTGCCGAAGGCATGATAGAGCCGGCCGAAGCAACGCTCGAGCGCAAGGTCTACTTTCGCGAGCTCTTCCGTCTGCAGCATGAACTGGTGCGGCTTCAGGACTGGGTTCAATACAAGAAGCTAAAAGTCGCGGTCATTTTCGAAGGCCGCGATTCCGCCGGCAAGGGTGGCGCCATCAAGCGTGTGACGCAGCGTCTCAATCCGCGCGTCTGCCGTACCGTCGCCCTGCCCGCTCCAACCGAGCGCGAGCGCAGTCAGTGGTACTTTCAGCGTTATGTGGCGCATCTCCCGACAGCGGGCGAAATGGTGCTGTTCGACCGCAGCTGGTACAACCGTGCCGGCGTCGAGCGGGTGATGGGCTTCTGCACCCCAGACGAGCTGGAGGAGTTCTTCCGTTCGGTGCCAGAATTCGAGCGCATGCTCGTCCGATCCGGCATCATCCTGATCAAATACTGGTTCTCCATCACCGACGAGGAGCAGGAATTCCGCTTCAAGATGCGGATACACGATCCGCTGAAGCAGTGGAAACTCTCGCCAATGGACATGGAAAGCCGCGTCCATTGGGAAGAGTACACGAAGGCCAAGGAAGAAATGCTGGCCCGTACCCACACCGAGAGTGCCCCGTGGTGGGTGGTTCAGGCCGTCGACAAGAAAAGGGCACGCCTCAACTGTATTGCCCATCTGCTGAAGCAGATCCCCTATGAGGACGTGCCGAAATCACAGGTCGAGCTGCCCGGCCGCATCCGGCACGACGACTATGAACGGGCGCCGGTGCCGGCAGAAATGTATGTGCCGGAAATCTACTGAGCTTCAAACGACAGTGCCCGGCGAGCGATAGATCGTCGGGCAGCCATTTTACAAAGCAGCTGCGAGGTCAGCTTGCGTCGATACAAGCGCGACGGCGGCGCTCACGCAGCGACGCGCCGACGGCTTAGGCCTTGGCGTTTGTCGCGGCCGCAGCCGGCTTAGCTCTCACCCGCCTGGGCTTTGGCGCAGCGGCCACCTTGTCCTTGGTCGCGATCGATGGAGCAACCTCGACCTCCTGGATTTCCTGATGATCTTCAGGTGCGACCTGATCCAGGCGGTGCTTGATCGCCAGCGCATAGATCGTGTTCAAGACATTGCCGTCGCGCAAATCCGGATCGCTCAAAGCAAGCAGCGAGGCCCGAACTATCTTTTTGCTGCTGGTCTTGCCGCATTCCTTCTGGACGAATTCGTAGAGCGCGCCGTCGCTGAGGCCAGAAGTGGCTCCATCCACCAATGCGTGATAAACTTTCTTTTTCTCGCCCAATTGGACCCCCTAACGTCGAGTTGCATGAAAATTGCCGTATAATTTGAGTGCGGCGGCATCTTTTGTCATTTGACTGTCATAAACAATCCCGCCTGCTTATATTAGCGTATTTATGCAGTCATCGGAGCTATGTCTTGTCTGGCTACTTTGCGGGGCTCGAATTGCGACCATAAGATCAGGCCTCAGACGTCCGCCGCCACGGTATTCTCTTGTGATGTGAATATCGCTAGCGGCGGTGACGCTGGGAACGATCGAGCGCCGCAGGCCGATGCGGAGGCAAAAACAACGCAGGGCAAAGTGAAATTGAGCATGGCGTTGCAAGCCTTTGTGGCGACGGCAGCGATAATCGCCGCATGGTCGAAATTGACAGGTCGACCTACTCGATATTCTAACGGCCAGCGCTATTTCCAGACGCGGATCATCCAAGCATAACGGCCGGCAATATGACGAAGTGTCTGTCGCAACCGGCCGGTGTCGGGCGAGAGACAGGGATCAAGGGACAAAGGGAACATCATGCTGAAAACAATCACCATCGCCGCGTCACTCGCGGCCTTCATCGCCACCGGCGCAAGTGCCGCAGACGTTGTCGTGTCGTCGAAGATCGATACCGAGGGTACGCTGCTCGGTAACATCATCCTTCTGTCCCTCAACGCTGCCGGCATCAAGGCGCAGGATCGCATCGCACTCGGGACTACCCCGGTGCTGCGCAAGGCTATCACCGCGGGCGAAATCGACATCTACGCGGAATATACAGGCAATGCCGGTTTCTTCTTCAACAAGGCCGACGATGCCGCATGGAAGAACAATGAAGCCGGCTACGCACTTGCCAAGAAGCTGGACTACGACGCCAACAAGATCGTCTGGCTGACGCCGTCGCCGGCCAACAATACTTGGGCGATCGCCGTGCGCAACGATGTGGCGGGGCCGGCCAAGCTGAAGACCATGTCGGATTTCGGCAAATGGATCTCGGACGGCGGCAAGGTCAAGCTGGCGGCCTCCTCCGAATTCGTCAATTCCGCAGCGGCACTGCCCGCCTTCCAGACGACCTATAACTTCAAGATTACGCCGGACCAGACCATCGTGCTTGCGGGCGGCGATACAGCTGCCACCATCAAGGCGGCTGCCGACCAGACCAACGGCGTCAACACCGCCATGGTCTATGGCACAGACGGTGCGATCGAAGCTGCCGAACTGACCGTCATGGACGACGACAAGGGCGTGCAGCCCGTCTACGCGCCGACGCCGATCATCCGCGAAGCGGTGCTCAAGGCCAACCCGAAGATCGAGGAAGTGCTTGCACCGATCTTCAAGAGCCTGACGGCCGACGAACTGAGAAAGCTGAACGGTCGCATCCAGGTCGACGGCGAACCGGCGAAGTCGGTGGCCGAATCCTATCTGAAGGACAACGGCTTCCTGAAATAAAAAATGGACCTTCTGCTATGGCCCCGCCTATCCTGCGGGGCCATAGTTCGTTCGATGACTGGAGCCTGGTGGATGGAAGACGGTTACGCGGTCCGCAGGGTGGACCGCCTTGGCGTAGTGCTGGCGGGCGCCGGCTTTGCGGCTGCAGCGACAATGCCTTTCATCGTTGCCAAGGCGAACCGTATCGCTGCCGGAAAGCCGCTGCTGCTAACCAGCCTGCTTGCGCAACCCATCGCCCTGGCGCTCGTCGGCCTTCTCCTCGGCACCGCAATCTCCACCATCTTTCTGCGCAGGCCGTTTGTCCGCCTGGCCATCGCAACGCTTTGCCTGATCGCGCTGCTCATGACGATCGGTATCGTCTCGACGTCGGCCACGCCCCCTGGCAGTGCCTCGGCCCGCATCACGCCCGGCGGCACGTTCTGGGTTCTTCTTGCGGTTATCGGCTTGATCATCGCCGACGCGCTGGTGAAGCTGCAGCTGACACCCTGGATGCGGGTTGCATCCTTGCTGATCTATGCCGCACTTCTCGCTGCCTTCCTCGTGACAGGCAGCCTCGACAGCCTGTCGATCATGAAGGAATTCGCTATCCGCGCCGACCAGTTCTGGCGCGAGGCCGGGGCCCATCTCTTTCTTGCCTTCGGGTCCGTCGTCGTTGCCATCGTGATGGCGCTGCCACTCGGCATTCTCTGCTTCTGGGTGCCAAAGTTGCGGGCTGCAGTGCTGCAAGTGCTGAGCCTGGTGCAAACCATCCCGAGCCTGGCGCTCTTCGGCCTGCTGATGCTGCCGCTTGCCTATCTCTCCGCCCATGTGCCGCTGGCGGCTGAACTCGGCATTCACGGCATCGGTGCCGCGCCGGCGCTGATCGCGCTGATCCTCTATTCGCTGCTGCCGATCGTCGCCAATACCGTCGTCGGGCTGGAAGGCGTCGATCCGGCAGTGCGCGATGCTGCTGCCGGCATGGGGCTGACACGGCGACAGATCCTCTTCGGCATCGACCTGCCGCTTGCCTTTCCGGTTATCCTGACGGGTATCCGCATCGTGCTCGTCCAGGCCATCGGCCTGGTGACCGTGGCGGCCTTGATCGGCGGCGGCGGTTTTGGCCTGTTCATCTTCCAGGGGCTGGGACAGACCGCGATGGACCTGGTGCTGCTTGGCGCCGTCCCCACCGTTTTCCTCGCCTTTTCATCGGCCGTCATTCTCGACGCCGTCATCGACACCATCCGGGGCCGCCGCGCATGAATTCGACCGCACCAAAAGACGACGTGATGATCGAGCTGCGCGATGTGACGAAGCAGTATGGCAATGCGACAGTCGTCGATGGCGTCGATATGACGGTGACCAGAGGCTCCATCACGGTGGTCGTCGGCACCTCCGGCTCTGGCAAGTCGACCCTGATGCGCATGATCAACCGCCTGGTGCCGATGACGCGCGGCCAGATCCTTGTCGG
>Ga0207650_10003296_pt1 | contig 11111 bp, 11 predicted proteins | sample KBSS63metaG_FD_184325 | JGI IMG/M metagenome (GOLD analysis project Ga0207650, IMG submission 184325) | Switchgrass rhizosphere microbial communities from Kellogg Biological Station, Michigan, USA - KBS S6-3 metaG (SPAdes) (version 2) | ecosystem: Host-associated > Plants > Roots > Rhizosphere...
GCACCGGCACGTCGAGGCGCGCATGCTGCGCGCCGAGCGCAGTAGCAAAACCCCAGCCCAGATTGTCCTGGTAGCCCGGCGACAGATACGTGCGCGGCTGGTAGACCGGATAGGCGAGGCGCGAAACGAATCCAACCTGCGTTACCTCATCGACGAAAATCCCGTCCTCCGGCAATTCGGCGCGGATCACCGCGAGGTAGGAGAGCTGCGGCTCGAGCTTGGCAAGGCGACCGCGCATGCGCGAATGGCGCTCCTGCATCTCCTCGGCCCGCGAGGGCCGCCGCGCGTTGTGCGCGGGCAGCACCTCGACGAGGCGTCGCAGGATCGGTCGCGCTTGCCCGATCAGCGCGACCGCGGGTTTGACGAGGCGCGCCGGTTCTTCGGGGTCGGCGTCGACGCGTATGACTGCAAGGTCGTGGTTGAACCCCCAATGCAGCAGCGGCGCGTGCAGGTGGGTGCCTACGGCGAGCACCGCATCGGCCTCGGCCCACAATTCGCGGCCGAGCGGCAGGTTCACGGACAGCCAATCGCGATCGCTGATGACACCACGACCGCGCCGGTAGGACATGACCGGCGCCTGCAGGTCGTGTGCAAGCTGCGTCACCTCGGCCGAGGCCTCCTGCGCGCCGCCGCCGGCGATGATCAGCGGCCGCTTGGCGGCGCCGAGGCGCTTTGCGGCGGCCTTCAAGGCGTCTTCATCGACCGGCGGCTGAGGGACCGGGAGCGGCGCCTGTTCGCCGACCGGCCCGGCGCGCCCCCAGATGTCGATGGCGCATTCGAGCGCCGCCGGGCCGGGACGGCCGACGAACATCGAACGTATGGCCTCGGCCACGAGGCGCGGCGCGTCATGCGGCGTCTCGATGCGCGCCGACCAGTCGACCAGCCGCGCGAGGATTCCGGCTTGGTCGCGGACCTCGTGCAGATACGCCAGCGCGCGCCCGATGTCGTCCTGCGGAATTTGCCCGATCAGCGCGAGGACCGGCGCATTCATGCCATACGCTGTCAGCAGCGCCGCCGAGGAGTTGAGCATTCCTGGTCCGGGTACCACGCAATAGGCTTGCGGCTTTGCAGTCGCCAGCGCCGCGCCGAGCGCCATGTAGGAGGCGCCCTGCTCGTGACGCGGGTGAATGACGCGGATGTCCGCGGCGCCTTCCCGCCCCGCGGTTCTGGCGAGCGCGTCGAAGAAGTCGTCGTTGTGGATGCCGGGCAGCGCGTAGATCGTATCAATCCCGTAGGCCAAAAGGGTGCCGAGCACCGCTTCGGCCGTGGTCATACGCTTTGCCGTCCCGGCCTCGCCATTCGTGTTTCGCTGTTTTCGTGCCATGGCCGCACTCTAGCGGATCGGGCGCCGGCTCGCCTTGACAAAGGCAGCCCCGCATGCGCTTTCCGCGTTCCGATCCAAGGCCGCAAGCAGCGAAATACAGGCAAAAATGCACCGCTATCGCAGCCATAACTGCGGCGCGCTCAGAGCTGGCGACATCGGCAGCGAGGTGCGGCTCTCGGGCTGGTGTCACCGCATCCGCGACCACGGCGGCGTGTTGTTCATCGATCTGCGCGACCACTACGGCATCACCCAGGTGGTTGCGGACCCGGACAGCCCGGCGTTCAAGACCGCCGAAACACTGCGCGCCGAGTGGGTGGTGCGCGTCGACGGCAAGGTGCGCCCACGGCCTGATGGCACCGAGAACCCTGATCTGCCGACCGGTGCGGTCGAGGTCTATGCGCGCGAGATCGAAGTTTTGGGACGTGCCGCCGAACTGCCGCTGCCCGTCTTCGGCGACCAGGAGTACCCCGAGGAGATCAGGCTCAAATACCGCTTCCTCGACCTCCGCCGTGAACGCCTGCATCACAACATCATGAAGCGCGGCGAGATCATCGATTCGCTGCGGCGGCGAATGAAGGAGCGGGGCTTCTTCGAGTTCCAGACGCCGATCCTCACCGCCTCCTCGCCCGAGGGCGCGCGCGACTATTTGGTGCCGGCGCGGCTCCATCCGGGGAAGTTCTATGCGCTGCCGCAGGCGCCGCAGCAGTTCAAGCAGCTGATCATGATCTCCGGCTTCGATCGCTATTTCCAGATCGCGCCGTGCTTTCGCGACGAGGACGCGCGCGCCGACCGTTCGCCTGGCGAGTTCTATCAGCTCGACATCGAGATGAGCTTTGTCACCCAGGAGGATGTCTTCGCGTCGGTCGAGCCGGTGCTGCGTGGCGTGTTCGAGGAGTTCGGCGGTAGCAAGCCGGTGACGCAGAAGTTTCCGCTTATTCCCTACGCCGAGGCGATCCAGAAATACGGAACCGACAAGCCGGACTTGCGCAACCCGATCGCCATGCAGGACGTCTCTGAGATTTTCCGCGGGTCCGGCTTCAAGGTCTTTGCGCGCATCCTTGACGACAGCCCGAAGTCTGCTGTTTGGGCCATACCGGCGCCGCGTGGAGGTTCGCGCGCGTTCTGCGACCGGATGAATTCGTGGGCGCAGGGCGAGGGGCAGCCGGGCCTCGGCTATATTTTTTATGCGAACGACAACGGCGCCGTCATTGGACGCGGTCCGCTCGCCAACAATCTCGGAGCAGAACGCGGCGAGCGGCTGCGTCAGATGCTTGCGTTGAATGAGGGCGATGCCGTCTTCTTCGCCGCCGGCGAGCCGCAGAAGTTTCTCAAGTTCGTTGGCGCCGCGCGCACCAGGATCGGCGAGGAGCTCGGGTTGATCGATCGCGACCGGTTCGAGTTCTGCTGGATCGTCGACTTTCCGATGTACGAATGGAACGAGGAGGAGAAGAAAATCGACTTCTCGCACAATCCCTTTTCCATGCCGAACCTGCCGGCGGACGATTTCCTTGCGCTCGACGGCACCGATCATGAAAAGGTGCTTGGCCTCAAGGCAATCCAATACGACATTGTCTGCAACGGCGTGGAGCTTTCCTCCGGGGCGATCCGCAACCATCGGCCCGACGTGATGAAGAAGGCTTTCGCCATCGCCGGCTATGACGAAAGCGTGCTGGAGCAGAAATTCGGCGGCATGCTGCACGCGCTCTCGCTCGGCGCGCCGCCGCATGGTGGCATCGCGCCCGGCGTCGACCGCATCGTCATGCTCTTGTGCGGCGAAGAGAACCTGCGCGAGGTCGTGCTTTTCCCGATGAACCAGCGCGCCGAAGATTTGATGATGGGCGCGCCGTCGGAGGCTTCGCCGAAGCAGTTGCGCGAGCTGCACATCCGCATCGTCCCTCCGGGGCCGTCGTCCTAAGCGGGCGCCGGTTCGCTCCATCGCGGTCATTCCGCCGCCCGCGTGAACGGCACCTCGCACAATGCGTCGATGATCGCGCCAAACTCCGCGCTCATCCGCTTGAAGCGCATCCAGCGCAGAATGAGGCGAAGCTCGCGCAGCACTTCGAGTGAAAGCCGCGGCGCGCGGCCGAAGACGCTCGCGATCTGAAACGCCTTTCGCTCATCGCGCCACCAGCGCTCGGTGATGATGATCGCTGCGTCGAGGCCGCGCCCGGCCAAGAGCACGGCGCGCGCAGCAAAGCGAGCGCGCACTGCGCAATGCTGTGGTCCGAGCCGGATAAGGTGCTCGACCCGGATCTTGAACGCGCTGACAACCGCCGCGTCATCGAAGGCGGCGCCGATCTGCGCCAACGCGACCGCCATGACCGATCGCTGTTCTGCGGGAACGTCGGCCGCGGCGCGGCGGATGCGTTCGATGTCGCGCTCTTGGCGGCGCCGGCGTGCACTCGATCGCTTTTCGACAAAGGCCATCGGACGGCTCGTTTTCAGCAACACGCATGTAACCGAAAATGGGACGATTGTCAAGGTCGTCGTCTCTGTTATAGCGACGACCATCGCGACGTCCGATCGGGCGCCGCGATGTGCGGCGGCAGTGACCGGTCAACGCGGAACGGACTTATTGCTTGTGTTGGAGGGACGGGACTGCCGGCATCAAAACAGCTTGAGGCAGCACAGCACCTTCCCGACGATCTCGAGTTCGCCGAGCGGGGCTTCTTCGCTCGGATGATTCGGATTGTCGGAGATGACTCGCACGCGGGTCGGGCGCGACGACCGCAGCACCTGCAGGCGCTTGACGACGATGCACTGGAAGGTGTCGCGAATGGCGTAGAGCCCGTCGGGGGTAGGGGTCTTGTGCCCGGTGTCGACGATGACGCGCTCGCCGGACATGATCGTCGGCGCCATGCTGTCGCCGGTGGTATCGAGCACCAGGAGGCGCGCGGCCGAAGTGTGCAATTGCTCGCGCACGAAACTCGCCGGAAACAGCCATCCTTCGGCCTTCAGCGGGTCGGCGTAGCGTCCTTCCTTGCGCACTTCGCGGGCCGGCAATCCACCGCCGCCGAGACCGGCGCGGGTGTCGAGTTCCGGCACCTGCCCGGGAGCGGGGCCGAGTTCTTCCTGCGTAGCGTCCTCGCGCAGCACGTCGCTCGATTCGACATGGCTGCCGGCGACGCCGCCGGTGCCCGGATAGCGCCCCCACAGCAGGATCTGCTCCGGCGTATAGCCGAGCGGACCGGCGAACGGCTTCAAATGGTCGAGCCGCAGCCTGATCAGGCCGTTCTCCAGCCGCGACAGCTGTTGCTTGGAAACCCCGGACAGCCGCACCAGCTCGGAGCGCGACATGCCGCGCGCCTGCCGCGCATGAAAGAGGCCGGTCATCTGCCGCGCCGCTCGGGTCCGCCGTGCCATGCAGGATTGTCACCAATTCGGTTCTGCCCGGCTAGCTTCCAAATCGGTGACTTGACTGTCGCTAAATATGTAACTATGTACCTGAAACAGCGACAGAGAAACTGCCCGGCAAGTACGATCGGCCGGCGTGGGGCGCACGAAACTCGGCGGGGACTGCCTATGCGATGGACGACCGATCGCATCGATTTGTTGCGGAGACTCTGGGGGGCAGGGGAAACTGCCGCAGCGATCGGCGATCGCCTCGGCGGCATGTCGCGATCGGCAGTGCTCGGCAAGATCTTTCGTCTGCGCATCGACGTTGCCGTTTCAGGAACGACTTCCCAGAAGCGAGGGAAGCCAGCGGCGGCCGCGCCGGGTGCGGGCGCTGCGCAGATTCCGCGCCGGCGCCGCAGTCCGAAGCGTTCACAGCAGCCGCAGCATGACACCAAGCGCCACAAGACGCTGCTTGGGCTAACCAACAATACCTGCCGCTCAGAGATCTGCGACGCCGAGCCGAAGAAGATAGGAAGCTTCGCGACCGCTGGCACCTCGAAAATCGTGCGGCGATTGCCGCGCTCGCGCAAAAACTCGACCAGCATGCCGACACGGTGTCGGCGCTGCGACCGGCGGTCGCGGCGCTCGAATTGTCGCGCTCGAAGCTTGCGGCATACGCCTCGATCGGCTTTGCCGGCGTCGTCGTTTTCGGGTGGATCGTGGAGGGCGCCGTGAAGTGGACGGTAGGCTGGATTCTCTCGCATTTTCAATGAACTGCGAGACTGGATTGGATTTTACGAAAAGCGGCAAGTGGACGGCAGTAACCCAGTGGTAGGAACAGTTACGTACATCCTTCGTGACCGGGGTAGGGGAGCATAGTGCCAACCATCGCGCACGCCCATTTTGCCATCGACCTGCAGACGCTGTTTGCGGTGGTGGTCTTTCTCTCGGCGACTGGCGGTCTGCTGCTGCTGTTCTGCTGGATGCAGAACCGCGATACGCCGGCGCTGGCCTTCTGGGGCACCGGCTATCTCCTCGGCGCGGTCGCAGCGGCAATGCTCGGCTCGGGCGGGACCGGAAACGCGCTGGTGATCTGCATATCGAACGCGCTGCTGTGCGGCGCCTATGGCGTGATGTGGGGCGGCTCACGCTCGTTCGAAGGGCGCCGCGTCCGTGCGCCGTTGATCGCGGCCGGCGCCGCAATCTGGATTGCCGCATTTCAACTGGAAAGCTTCCGCGCATCCCCGCCGTCATGCGTCGCCCTGGTCTCGTTCATTCAGGCGGGCTATGCGTTGCTCGCCGCCCGCGAGCTTTGGTATGCCCGCGATCGCGAACTGATCTCGCGCTGGCCGACACTGGCGCTGGTGGTGGGTCATGCGGGCTTCCTCCTGGCGCGCATCCCCTTCGCTACCGTCGTTGCGTCCTCGGCCGCTGCAGGCCAGCCGCGCAGTGCCGTCGTGCTGGTCATGGCCGCTGAGGCGCTGTTCGTCAATTTCTGCCTGCCGTTCCTGCGCGTCGCCATGTCAAAGGAGCGGTCGGAGCTGGAACAGCGGAAAGCGGCGCTCACCGACTCGCTGACCGGGGTCGCCAACCGGCGCGCCTTCTTCGACCTCGGCGCGCGGCTGCTCGCGCGGACGATCGCCGACCGGCGCCAGGCGGCGCTGCTCCTTTTCGATCTCGATCGCTTCAAGGAGGTCAACGACACCGCCGGGCACGAAGCCGGCGATGCCCTGCTGCGGGCGTTTGCACGGCTCGTCGCGGGGTCGGTGCGGCGCGGCGACCTGTTCAGCCGCGTCGGCGGCGAGGAATTTGCCTGCCTTGTGCCCAATGTCTCGATGGAGGAGGCCCTGCAGATCGCCGAGCGATTGCGTGCGGCCTTCGGGCTGATGCGCTTTCCAGGCGTTGCAGCCTGCGCCACCGTCAGCGTCGGCATCGCCATGACCACCAGCGCCTGCCGCACCTTGCCGGCGCTGATGGCCACGGCCGACCGGGCGCTCTATCGCGCCAAGGCGGAGGGGCGCAATCGCGTCGCGCCGGCGCCGCTCGTCATGCTCGAGAACAGCGCCAATACTGTCCGTCCCGCGCTTGACATCGGTGCCGCGGCCCCGCTCGCCGCGCCCCTGGCCAGCTAGCAAGCGGCCGGTTGCGGCGCGGTTGCGGCCGACCAAATCATCAATGGGCGCTGCCTGCTGCGTAGAGTATCAGCACTGCGGAAATGACGGTCACCAGGATCGTCAGCCCGGCGCCCGACTGTCGGCCGAAAGTCTGCTTCAGCGACGAACTGAGGCCCCAGGCGCTGAGCAGCCGTGCCACTAACAGCGCCACAGCCAACCCGTTGACGACTGCAGAGCGATAACCGAACGCCTCCACAAAGCCTATCAGCAGGAGCGCAAGCGGGGTGTGCTCGGCGAAATTGCCGTGCGCGCGGATGGCCTGGCCCAGCGCGGCAACGCCGCCATCTGCAAGGTCCACCTTGGCACGCACCCGATTGACGATGACATTGACAGTGAGAAGCGCGGCGAGAAGTCCCAGGATCCCTGTGTAGATCGCGGTGTAGAACGGAAAGACCGGCGTCACGGCGAACCTCCCTCATGGCACGCAGAATTGCGACTTCGCTGGCCGGCAGAGCCTGCATGGCACCGCCGCCACATCCGGTCGATCGGCAAGCTCTGTTTTCGACACCAACGATGAAATTTATTTATTGGTCGGCCAACTCGGCCAAACGCCCGGTGAGAAAGCGCCGTTCCGGTTCGAGGTCGGCGCCTCGCAGGGCTTGCCGGTAGGCCGCGATCGCTTCGTCGCGCCGGCCGAGACGGCGCAGGAGGTCACCGCGCACCGCGGGAAGCATGTGGTAGCCGTCGAGCGCGCCGCGCTTCTCGATTGTCTCGACCAGCCGCAGCGCGCGCTCGGGACCGTCCACCATCGACACCGCCACCGCGTGATTGAGCTCGATCACCGGCGAGGGGTGGATGCGCATCAGGACCTCGTACAGCCCCGCGATCTGCGGCCAATCGGTGTCTTCGTAGCGCTCGGCGCGCATATGCAGCGCCGCGATCGCGGCCTGGATCGCGTAGGTGCCGGGCCGCGCCTCGCCACGCAGCGCCGCTTCCACCCGGCTCAAGCCTTCGGCGACTTGCGCCTTATCCCAGCGCGAGCGGTCCTGCGCCTCGAGCAGGACGGCATCGCCGTCTGGCGTCGTGCGCGCATCGCGCCGCGCGTCGTGCAGCAGCATGAGCGCCAGCAAGGCGTTGGCTTCCGCCCGGTCCGGCATCAGTTCGGTCAGCAGGCGGCCAAGCCGGATCGCCTCGCGGCACAGCTCGGCGCGAATGAGGTTCGGGCCCGAAGTTGCCGCGTAGCCCTCGGTGAAGATCAGATAAATGACGGCGAGGACGCCATCGAGCCGTTCCGCCATCAGCTCACGCGACGGCACCTGATAAGGAATCCCGGCGTCACGAATTTTCGCTTTGGCGCGCACCAGGCGCTGCGCCATGGTCTTTTCGGCGACCAGGAAGGCCTTGGAAATTTCGAGCGTGGTCAGCCCGCAGATCGTCCGCAGAGTCAGCGCGATCTGCGCCTCGCCCGGCAACGCCGGATGGCAGCAGGTGAAGATCAGACGCAGGACATCGTCTTGCACCGTGCCGTCCTCGCTCTCGTCCTCGGGAAACCAGCGGCCGATGCGGTCGTCAGACAACAGCTCCGCCTCGATCTCCTCGCGCTTGGCGAGGAAGCGCAGATGCCGCCGCAGACGATCGATCGCCTTGTGGCGTCCGACATTGACGAGCCAGGCGCGCGGGTTTGCCGGAGTGCCGTCGCTCGGCCACTGGATGAGCGCCGCCGCGAAGGCGTCCTGCATCGCATCTTCCGCGAGCTCGAAATCGCCGAGGAGCCGGATCAGGGTGGCCAGCACGCGTCCGCTTTCGCGGCGAAACAGCTCGGAGATTGGGTCCGGCATGTGAGGTGCGCTCGAGGCGTCGACCGGTTCGATCAGGCCTCGAGCGCAGGCGTTTCCGCGCGCCACCGGCCGGCGCTAGTTGTACACCATGATCGGGCGCACCTCGATCGAGCCGATGCGGGCCGACGGGACGCGTCCGGCGATCGCCAGGGCGTCGTCGAGATTCTTGGCGTCGATCAGATAATAGCCGAGCAGGGCCTCGCGGGTTTCGGCAAACGGCCCGTGGGTGACCACCGGCTTGCCGTCCTTGACACGGACGGTCGTCGCCGCCGAGGTCGGCTGCAGGGCGTCGCCGGCCTTGAAGTTGCCGCTCTCGATGATCGAGCGGGTGAATTTTCCGTATTCTTCCATCATCTTTGAGCGGTCGACGCTCTGCCGGTTGGCTTCGTTTTCGTAGATGAGGAGGAGGTACTGCATGGCGGTTCCTTTCACTGTGCGAGATGCTACCGCCATCCAGTCGAACGGGCGACGGCGAAATCGACAGCGATCGGTCGGGTGAGGAAAATGGCGCGCCGGGGCGCCTGGGGCGCGGTCAGGTCCAGGGCTTCGACCCGCGCCGCGGGGGTTAGGCGGCGGCGAAGAAACGCGCCGCCGGAAAGCTCCGGCGGCGCGTTTATCAGTCAGTAACACCCAGAAGCAATGCGAACTATAGGCGTCGGCCGAAGCCGCCGCGGAAACCGCCGGCTATGAGGGAAATGAGGAACAGCACCAGGGCAACGAAAAACACGATCTTCGCAATGCCCACTGCGGCGCCGGCAATGCCGCCAAAACCGAGTATGCCGGCAATCAACGCTACGATTAGCAGGGTGACGACAAGGCTCAGCATTTCACGCTCCGAATTCTTCCAGTTCCGCAGATAAACGCTGAGAACGGCGAGAGGTTCCGGAGCCGCGCGGCGCGATGACGCGCCTCAGACCTGGTCGGGATCGTCCTTGGGTGGGAACAGAAGCGCGCTCAGTACGACAATGAGAGCAAGCATTGCATAGAGCTGCAATTCCGAGGCGTGAATGGCTGCAGCAAGCTGCCCGCAGAAGCGGTCGATCTCGACAAGCATGAAACGCTCCCCCCGCGGTGGCGCAACGGCATTCGTTGCTTTTTGGACCGACGAGCCGCCCCACTGACGGGGGAAGCAAGCAAAAGTGTGGCTGCGGCCGACGAGTCGAAAAGCTGACTTTCAGTGCTCATGTATTCGACTGTTCCGGCGCCGCTCGCAATGCACCGCTTGCCTGGTAGCCCTTGCCCAACATTTCGACGGCCGCTGCCGCAATGCATGGCACGCGTCACAGCCGACAACAAAATACCCGTTGCAAGTCAAAGGACTGGAACTGGCACGCCATTTGCTGCTCTGCGGCAAGAGGGGAGCCTTGGTCAGCCGATGGCTTCGCGTAGTGCGTCTCGGCGGCCTCAGAGACGGGAGCCGAGACATGGACTACGTGAAGCCGGCGGATCTTGCCTGCGCTATGGTCAATGCCGGGCGCAGCAAACTTGCTGCCGCCGCTCGACCTCCTCATCCGCGGCGGCCTTGCCGGAGGCATCCTCGCGGCCGCCACTAGCCTCGCCATCACCGGCGCGGTGCAGACCAACGTGCAACTGGTCGGCGCCTTGATCTTCCCGCGGTCGGCCTCATCCTCATCGTGCTGCTTGGCCTCGATCTCGTCACCGGCAGTTTTGGTCTGCTGCCGCTCCCCTGGCTTGAGAATGATGCCGATGCCAAGACCATGCTCGCCAACTGGGGTTGGGTCTTCCTCGGCAATCTGATCGGCAGCGTCGTCTATGGCGGGCTGCTGGCCATCGCGCTCACCAATTTCGGTACCACCGCGCCGGCCGGCGTCGCCGCCAAGATTGTCGCCCTCGCCGAGTCGAAAACTGCGGGCTACGAGGTTCTCGGCCTAGCCGGCATGATCTCCGTGTTCGTCAAGGCCATCCTCTGCAACTGGATGGTCTGCCTTGCCGTGGTCGCTGCCATGACCACCTCATCGACGATCGGCAAGATCGCCTGCGCCTACATGCCGGTCTTTATTTTCTTTGCTCAGGGTTTCGAGCACTCCGTGGTGAACATGTTCATCATTCCGACCGGAATGATGATGGGCGCCAAGGTCACCGTGGCGCAATGGTGGCTGTGGAATCAAATCCCGGTCACGTTCGGCAATCTGGTCGGCGGGTTTTTCTTCACCGGGCTCGCCCTCTACCTCACGCACAAGCCTCGCACTGCCGCGCCCGCACCTCTGACCGCGCCGACGCGGGTGCCGGCCGAATGAGCGAAGTCGACTTCAAATCCGTGACCTCGGCGCCGGCCGGCGACTTCGAGCCCGAACAGAAGCGCTACCTGGAAGGGTTCGTCGCCGGCCTTCAGATCGCCAAGGCGGCAAAGAGCGTAAGCGGCACCAATACTGCGTCCAGCACCGCCGCGGCGCCAGAGTCGGCGGGTCCGGACGCCGCAGCGTTCAACGCGCAGAGCCGCGTGCTCGCCTCGGGCGGCAAGCTCTCCGATCAGGAAAA
>Ga0207650_10003297_pt1 | contig 11111 bp, 9 predicted proteins | sample KBSS63metaG_FD_184325 | JGI IMG/M metagenome (GOLD analysis project Ga0207650, IMG submission 184325) | Switchgrass rhizosphere microbial communities from Kellogg Biological Station, Michigan, USA - KBS S6-3 metaG (SPAdes) (version 2) | ecosystem: Host-associated > Plants > Roots > Rhizosphere >...
CGACGGTCGAGGGCGTTCGCATCAGCAACCCCGATCGCGTCGTCGATGCGTCGACCGGCATCACCAAGCTCGACGTCGTCAATCACTACCTCGACGTCGCCCGCCTGATCCTGCCGCATCTGGTCAAGCGGCCGGTTTCGCTGGTGCGTGCGCCGAGCGGATTGGCCGGCCCGGTGCTGTTCCAGCGCCATGCCGGCACCTTGCGCATCCCCGAGCTGCGCCTGCTCGATCCCGCGATTTCCCCCGACCACGAGCCGATGATCGAGGTCGACTCGTTCCCGGCGCTGATCGGCGCGGCGCAGGCGAACGTGATCGAGTTCCACACCTGGAACGCGACCACCCGGGACATCATGCGGCCGGACCGGATCCTGTTCGACCTCGACCCCGGAGAAGGCGTCGCCTGGCGCCAGGTGCAGGAAGGCGCGAACCTGACGCGCGCCTTGCTCGATCAGCTCGGCTTGAAGAGCTTTCTGAAGACCAGCGGCGGCAAGGGCCTGCATGTGGTCGTGCCCATCACTCCGAAGGACGACTGGGACGCCGTGAAAGGGCTGGCGAAGACGATCGTCGAGCACATGGCGACGACGATTCCCGAGCGCTTCGTCGTCAAGAGCGGGCCGAAGAACCGCGTCGGCAAGATCTTCGTCGACTACCTGCGCAATTCCTTCGGCGCGACCACGGCCTGCGCCTGGTCGGCACGTGCCCGCCCAGGCATCGGCGTCTCGGTCCCGTGCGAGTGGGACGAGCTCGCCTCACTCACCGGCGGCGCGCACTGGACGATCAGGAACGTGCACGAGCGCGTCGAGGACAAGAGCGATGCCTGGCGCGACTACGCGACGACGCGGCAGACGACCGCGAAGGCGAAGAAGGCGATCGGCTTCGAGCCCGTCGCCGCCTAGACGCGACCTCTCAGATCGCGCCGACGCTGCCGGTGATCGGCAGGACGATCCCGGTGATGTAGCCGGCGCACACCGGCGCGGCGAGGAAGACATACGCCGGCGAGATCTCCTCCGGCTGCGCCGGTCGCTTCATCTGGGTATCGGCGCCGAACTCGGCGACCTTCTCGGCGGGCGAGTCGGCCGGGTTGAGGGGCGTCCACACCGGTCCCGGAGCGACCGCGTTGACGCGGATCCCTTGGCTCACGAGGTTTTGCGCCAGCGACTTGGTGAAGGCGTGGATCGCGCCCTTGGTCGCCGAATAGTCGAGCAGCCTCGCGCTGCCTTCGAGACCGGTGACCGAGCCCGTGTTGATGATCGAGGCGCCGCGCTGCATGTGCGGCAGCGCGGCCTTGGCCATATGGAAGTAGCCGAAGATGTTGGTTCGGAAGGTTTCCTCGAAGCGCTCGTCGCTCAGGTCGTCGAGCGACGCGGCGTGCTCCTGGAACGCAGCGTTGTTGACCAGTACGTCGAGCCGGCCGAACGCCGCCAGCGTCTGTTCGACCACCTGCTCTGCAAAGCGTGGCTGCTTGACGTCGCCGGCGACGAGGATGCAGCGCCGGCCCTCGGCCTCGACCCAGCGCTGGGTCTCGCGCGCGTCGTCGTGCTCGTCGAGGTAGGCGATCGCGACGTCGGCGCCTTCGCGCGCGAACAGCACCGCCACGGCCCGGCCGATACCGGAATCGCCGCCGGTGACGATCGTCGCGAACCCGGCGAGCTTGCCGCTGCCTACGTAGTCGGGCGCGCTGAACTGCGGCGCGAGCGCGAGGTCGGCCTCGCGTCCGGGCTTTTCGAGATGCTGCGCCGGCAACTTGTCGGGATGCTGACGAGCGCCGGCCTGCACGCCGGCCTTTTCATCCTTCGGGTCCTGGCCCGATGACTCGCGATCGCGCCGGTCCTGCTCGCTCTGGATGTCGCGTTGCTTGCGCGCGGTCGCGGCGGCGCCGGTGCTTTCGTTCTTCGCCTTGGCGCGCGTGGTCAATTTCGGCTCCCTTTTGTCGTGCGCGAGATCGATCGCGACTGCCTTGCGATCAGGCAATGGATGTGCCCAAGTGTCCCGTCGCAGGCCGCCGCCAGCGCTTTGCGGTAGGCACGGGGTTTGCCGTTTCGGTCCCATCCGGCTGCTCTTCGTTTTTGCGGCTGCAACCCTTCGAGGAGCTTCGTGGACAAGAGCCCAGCGGTCCTTCAAACAGCGGCGTCATGCGCCGTCCCCGGCCAGGCCGGATTCGACACTCTCGTCGTCGGTGCCGGCTTTGCCGGCAGCGTGCTCGCCGAGCGCCTGGCCAACGTCTGCGGCCAGCGCGTGCTGATCGTCGACAAGCGGCCGCACATCGGCGGCAATGCCTACGACCGGCACGACGACGCCGGGATCCTGATCCATCCCTACGGCCCGCACATCTTCCACACCAACTCGGCCGACATCTTCGACTACCTGTCGCAGTTCACCGAGTGGCGGCCTTACCAGCATCGGGTGCTGGCGAGCGTCGACGGCCAGCAGCTGCCGATGCCGATCAATCTCGACACCGTCAACCGGCTCTACGGCCTGAACCTCACGGCGTTCGAGATAGAGAAGTGGTTCGAGTCAGTGGCCGAGAAGAAGGAACGCGTCGAGACCTCGGAGGACGCAGTCGTGAGCAAGGTCGGTCGCGACCTCTACAACAAGTTCTTTCGCGGCTACACACGCAAGCAGTGGGGCCTCGATCCGTCCGAGCTCGACGCCAGCGTGACCTCGCGCGTGCCGACGCGCAGCAACCGCGACGATCGCTACTTCGCCGACACCTTCCAGGCGATGCCGAAGAACGGCTATACGCGCATGTTCGAGAAGATGCTGGCGAGCCCGAACATCAAGGTGATGCTGAATACCGACTACCGCGAGATCGTCGATCTGCTGCCGTGGCGGCACATGGTGTACACCGGGCCGATCGACGCCTTCTTTGACTATCGACACGGCAAGCTGCCTTATCGCAGCCTCGAGTTCCGCCACGTCAACCTGGCGCAGGAGCAGTTCCAGGCCGTCGGCACGGTCAACTATCCGAACGACTACGGCTATACCCGGATCAGCGAGTTCAAGCACCTCACGGGGCAGAAGCACGAGAGCACGTCGATCGTCTACGAGTACCCGCGCGCCGAAGGCGACCCGTACTATCCGGTGCCGCGGGCCGAGAACGCCGCGCTCTACAAGCGCTACGAGGCCGAGGCCGAGCAGCTCGAGAACATCACCTTCGTCGGCCGGCTGGCCACGTACCGCTACTACAACATGGACCAGGTCGTCGGCCAGGCTCTGGCGGCGTTCAAGCGCCTGCAGAAGCGCCTCGGCCCGGTCGCGATCGAGGTGCCGCTCAACGCCGCGTCGGCGGCAGCGAACCAGCCCGGCTTCGGCGGGCCGATGGCGCCGGCGCGAGAAGGTGCACGGGTGAACGGGGTCTGAGCGCGCGCCCCGCCGAGGCCGGCACGGCGCCGGCCTTGGGCACAATCGGCCGATGAGAGAAACGCTCCACCTCGTCGACACGACGATGTTCTGGAGTCCGACCGGCGGTGGCGTGCGCCGCTACTTGCAGACCAAGCACGAGTGGCTCGCGCGTCAGCCGCGCTGGCGCCACACGATCGCCGTCCCGCGCGTGGCGAGCGCTGCCGCCGACGACGACGCGACCCTGCCGTCGCTGCCATTGCCAGGCAGCGGCGGCTACCGTCTGCCGCTGCGGCGCGCGGCGATCAAGCGCGTGCTGACGGCGCTCGCGCCCGACGTCATCGAGGCCGGCGATCCGTACCGGGTCGCCTGGGCGGCACGCGATGCCGCGCAGGCGCGCGGCGTTCCAGTCGTCGCTTATTGCCACTCGAATCTGGTCGCGCTCGCCCGCTTCGCCGCGGGTCGTCGCCTCGGCCTCAGCGCGGCGCGGATCGCCGAGCGCTACGCACGCCATGTCTACTCCGGCTTCGACCTCGTGCTGGCGCCGAGCCGCAGCATGGCCGCGCATCTCGCCGACTGGGGCGTCGCACGCGTCGCCTGCCAGCCGCTCGGCGTCGACACCACGGCTTTCCATCCGGCGCGACGCGACCCGGCCTGGCGCGAGCGCCACGGCTATTCGCCTGCGACCCGCCTGCTCGTCTACGCCGGTCGCTTCGCGCCCGAGAAGCACCTCGACGTCCTCGTCGACGCGGTGCGTCGCCTCGGCCCGCCGTACGCGCTGCTCGCGATCGGCGCCGGGCCGACTCCGCCGCCTGCCGCCGACCGGGTCGCAGTGCTGCCCTTCGTCGCGTCGACCACCGAACTCGCGACCGCGCTGGCGAGCGCCGATGCCTTCGTTCACGCTGGCGATCAGGAGACCTTCGGCCTGTCGGTGCTCGAGGCGATGGCGTGCGGCACGCCGGCGATCGTTCGCGCCGCCGAAGGCTTGGCAGAGCTCGTCGACGAGACCAGCGGCAGCGCCGTCGGCGGTGCGGGGGGTGCGGACTTCGCCGCGGCGATCGCGGCGCTCTTCGACGGCGACAGCGATGCCGCGGCCCGGCGTTCGGCAGCGGCGCGCCGACGCGCCGAAGCCGGCGACTGGCAACACGTCCTGCCCGGCTTCGTCGCCCACTACTTGCGCCTGATCGGCGAGCCGGTTGCCGCGGCCGCGCCCGCGAAGCGCGACGATGCGGCCGGGGCGTGTTCGGGATGACCGAATCGACCCTGGCAGAAGGCACCCGGTCGGCGCTCTGCATCGTCCTGCACGACGCTGCGCCGTCGACGCGATCGGCGTGCGTGCGAACCCTGGCCGCGGTGCGCCAGGTCGCAGGCGACGTACCTGTGACGATCCTGGCCGTGCCGCGCTACCACGACGAAGCGCCGAGCCCGCCATTCGAGGCCTGGCTCGGCGAGCGCTCGCGTCTCGGCGACGAGCTCGCATTGCACGGCTGCACCCACCGCGACGATGGCGTGCCGCACGGCCGTCTCGATGCCATGCGCCGCTCGCACTACACCCGCGGCGAAGGCGAGTTCTGGGCTCTGTCGCGACAGGAGGCGCTGGCCCGGATCGACGTCGGCATCGAATGGTTCGCGAGGAACGGCTGGCCGCTCGCCGGCTTCGTCGCACCGGCGTGGCTGCTCGGCCCGGGCGCGCGCGAGGCGCTGGTCGAGCGACCGTTCGAATACACGGCCACATTGCGCCAGCTCGTTCATCTTCCGGGCCAGCAGGCGGAAACCAGCCAGAGCGTCGTCTACAGCACGTCGAGCGCGTGGCGGCGGAGCACGTCGCTGGCCTGGAACGCGCTCGTGGCTCTGGCCGAGCGCAACAACCCCGTGCTGCGCCTGGAGCTGCACCCGCGCGATGCCGACTTCATCGCGGTGCGCCGCTCGTGGCAGCGCATCCTCGAGCGCGCGCTCAAGCGCAGGCGCCCGGCGACGGTGGCCGACTACATGCGCCGCGCGCGATCGGCCGAGAGCACCGTCTGGATGACGACGACCCGGCGCTACTAGCGGCGCGGGCTACAGCAGGTTGAAGCTGACCACGGCGATGACCGCGCCGATCACGCCGCCGACGATGACATCGCTCGGATAGTGCAGGCCGAGGATGATGCGCGAGACCGCGACCAGCAACGTGAACGGCCAGACGAAGAGCGCGAACATCGGGTAGTACACGGTCAGGATCAGGCTGAACGCGACCGAGTGCAGCGTGTGGCCGCTCGGGAAGCTGAACTCGTCGAGCGAACGCGCGCATTCACGGATGCCCGGGCAGGTACGAAACGGCCGCGGTCGGGCGATCCAGCGCTTGATGATCCGGTAGACGATCAAGTTCACCATGCCGACGCCGATCATCCTGACCGAAGCCGACGGGCCGACCGGCCCGCCCGCCCATGGCAGGCAGACGATGATCGCGTACCAGAGCCAGCCGTCGCCGACGCGACTGACCGCGGCGAGCAGGCGCACCACCCACGCGCGCGTCGACGCGCCGTGCATCCAGAGCGCGATCAGGCGCTCGCGCTCGAGCCAGAGCTGCTGCTCAGGCCACCACGGGGACTCGTGGAGTCGATGCTTCAGGCGCATGGACAGTGTCCTCGATACGAGCCTCGAAGCGCGACAGCACTTCGGGCCAGGCGGCGCGCCGCGCGGCGGCGAGCGCGGCAGCTCGCATCGGCGCGAGCACCAGGGAAGGTTCGGTGAGCGCCTGGACGGCGGCGATGAAGGCGGCCTCGTCGCCCGCGGCGACCAACCGGCCACTGACGCCGTCCTCGACGTGCTCGGCGGCGGCAGCGGCGGCGAACGAGACGACGGGCAGCGCCGAGGCCAGCGCTTCCATCACGACGTTGCCGAAGGTGTCCGACAGACTCGGGAACAGGAACACATCGCTCGACGCGTAATGCGCCGCGAGCTCGGCGCCGCGCTGCACGCCGGCGAAGTGGACGTGCGGGTGCGCTGCCTCGAGCCGACGCCGCGCCGGCCCGTCACCGACGACGACCATGCGCGTTCCGGGCCGAATCGTTCGTGCGGCCTCGAACGCGCGCAATCCGAGCTCGACGTTTTTCTCGGCGGCGACCCGACCGACCATGAGCAGCACGGGCGCGTCGCCGACGTGCCAGCGGCGGCGCTGCTCTTCGGAGCGCAGCGCCGGCGAGAAGGTCTCGCCGTCCACGCCGCGACCGATGATCGTGAGGTTGTGAAAGCCCGCCTCGCCGAGCTCGCGCGCCGCGGCGCGCGTGGGCACGAAGGTGCGCTGGCTCAGGTTATGGAAGCGGCGCAGCAAGCCGAGCACCGCGTCGGCGAGAAAACCGATGCCGTAGTAGCGGCTGTACTGGTGGAAGTTGGTGCGGAAATCGGACGTCGTTGGAATCCCGAGTGCGCGCGCCGCAGCGAGCGCCGCCCAGCCCAGCGGCCCGGGCGTTGCGAGGTGGACGAGCTCGGGCCGGGTGCGCTGAAAACGGCGTACCAGCGGACCGATTCCCGCCAGGCCGAAGCGCAGGTCCCGGTACACCGGGATCGCACATCCCATCGTGCGCAGCTCGTCGCTGGCGTCCAGCGGCCGCTCGCCGGGCTGACGCGGTCGGATCAGCTCGACGTTGTGCCCTCGCGCGCGCAGGAAACGAACGGTGCGCTCGACCGTCAGCGAGACGCCGTTCAGCTCGGGCGGGTACGTTTCGGTGACGTAGGCGATGCGCATGGGGCGCGAGGAGACGTCCATCAGGGAATTCTGGCAAGTGCCATGCCAAAGTGAAGTAGGACGCGGCCGCGAAGCGCTCGATCGTCGGCCACGCCGGTGACGTGGCCGTGACCGTTCCTCGCTGCGCTCATCGCTCGTCGTCGTCGTCGAGGTAGAGGCAGACCAGGCGCAGGGTAGGCATGCGCTTGCACACCGCGCGAAGCCCGAGCAGCAACGGCACGGCGAGGAAGGCGCCGGCGATGCCCCAGAGCCACCCCCACACCATCACCGACAGGAACACGAATACCGGCCGCAGTCGCAAGCGGTGCCCCATGATCATCGGGCTCAAAAAATTGGCCTCGATGCCGTGCAGGACGAGAAAGGCCGCGGGCGGGCCGAGCATCGCCGCGCCGGTGCCGAAGGTGACGCTGCCGGCGAGCAGGAGCAGCAGCGTGATGAGGAGCGGGCCGAAGTAGGGGATGAAGGCCAGCACCGCCGTCGTCGTTCCCCAGAGCACCGGGTTGGGCAGGCCGATCAGCCAGAGTGCCAAGCCGGTCGCGATGCCGAGGGCGACGTTGACGAGGCTCATCGTGCTGATGAACAGGCCGATGTCTCGCTGCGCCTGACGCACGCCGGCGAGCACCAGCACGCGTGCGCGCGGCTTCTTGATCGCGGCGATCGTTCGCAGCACGAACCAGCGCTCGGACGCGAGCAGGAAATAAAGCAGGATCACCGTCGCCGACGCCGACAGAGCGAACGAGATCGTCTCGCCGATCGCCAGGCGGGTGAAATTCCAACCCTCGCTGGCGAGGCGGTCCCCGAGCGGACCGGTCGCCGCCTCGAGCGGCGTGCGAGCCAGAGGCGCCGGCGTCGCATAGGGAAAGAGCGCGTTCTGCCAACGCTGCACCGCCTCGACCAGCTCGTGGACGATCAACGGCGCACGTGCCCACCACGCCGCGGCCGGCGCCGCGACGAGCATCAGCAGCAGCGCGGCGACGCCGAGCAGCGCGGCGATGACGAGGCCGGCGCCGACGTATTCGTGAATGCCCGCGCGCTGCAACGCGCGCACCGGCGCCGAGAGCACGAACGTGAACACGATCGCGATCGTCACCGGCAGCAGCAGCGGCCGCGCATGCTCGAGCAGCAGCACGACGGCGACGAAGAGGAGCGCGCGGCCGAGCCACGTCGTCGCCGTACGCCGAATGGCGGGATCGATCGGAAGCGGTGCCACGTTGCGAGCGATGATGGCATGGCCACCCGAGCGGCGGCGGCGCGCCGATTGCTCGCACCCGCCCATGCCCATGCCGCGTTCAGCCGTTGCCGCGCTCGACCTTACCCCGATCGAGCCGATGCTCGCCAAGTCGGTCGATGCCTTGCCGGCTGAGGGCGAGTGGCTGTTCGAGCCGAAGTGGGACGGCTTTCGCGCGATCGTCTTTCGTCCTGCCGGCGCGGAGGTGTCGATCCAGAGCCGCGACCTGCGCCCGCTCGATCGCTACTTTCCCGAACTGCACGAGGCGCTGGGCGAGCGCCTGCCTGCCGGCTGCATCGTCGACGGCGAGCTCGTCGTCGCTGCCGCCAGCGGGCTCGACTTCGACGCCTTGCAGCAGCGGCTGCATCCGGCCGCATCGCGCGTTGCCAAGCTGGCGCTGGCGACGCCGGCATCGTTCGTCGCCTTCGACCTGCTCGCCGTTGCCGGCGCAAGCCTGCGCGACCGGCCCCAGGACGAGCGCCGCGCCGCGCTCGAACAGCTGCTGGCAGAAGCCGCGCCGCCGCTCCATCTGACCCCGGCGACGCGCGACCGCGACATCGCGAGCGCCTGGCTGCGCGAGTTCGAAGGCGCCGGGCTCGACGGCGTCATCGCCAAGCCGCTCGCCGGCACCTATCAGCCGGGCAAGCGGGCGATGCTCAAGATCAAGCACGTGCGCAGCGCCGACTGCGTCGTCGCCGGCTTTCGCTGGCACAAGAGCACCGAGGAAGGGGGACCCGAGGCGATCGGCTCGCTCCTGCTCGGCCTCTATGACGACGCCGGCATCCTGCATCACGTCGGCGTGACCTCGTCGTTCACGATGGCGGTGCGGCGGACCCTGGCCCAGGAGCTGGCGCCTCTCCGCCGCAATGCCCTCGCCGCCCATCCGTGGCGCGACTGGGCCGAGCAGGACGCCGCCAGCAAGGCCTTGCCGGCGCAGGTGCCGGCGCAACGCATGCCGGGCGCGACCAGCCGCTGGAGCGCCGGCAAGGACCTGTCGTGGCAGCCGCTGCGGATCGAGCGCGTCTGCGAGGTCAAGTACGACCACCTGCAAGGTGACCGCTTTCGTCACGCGACGACGTTCCTGCGCTGGCGTACCGACAAGCCGCCCGAGGGGTGCCGCTATGACCAGCTTGAGGTCGTTGCGCCCTACGAGCTGAAGCGGATCTTTCGCATCTGAGGTCGCGACGTACGTGCCGCCGAACGGGTGCGCCGGGGCGAGGGGCGGCGTCACGACGACGCTTCGGGCACGATCACCGGCGCTGACGGCGGCGGCTCGCTGCGCATGCGCTCGACCAGCCGGTACCAGTCGATCCGGCGCGTCGCCACCATCAGCGCCGCCAGCACCGCGAAGATCAGGATCGAGCCGAGCAGGAGCGCCGTCTGCTCGAGCTGCAGCAGCGCGTAGAGGGCGCCGTAGAGGCTGGCGATGGCAGCACCGAAGAGCGCTCCAAGGCGGCCGCCGCGCAGCACGAACGAGCCGTAGAAGGTGAGCAGCGTCGTGCAAGCCGCCGCCGCCGCGACGTAGGCGGCCGCAAACGGCACATGCTCGGAGAGGCTCACCAGGAGCAGGAAGAAGACCGCCAGCGCCGAGCCGACGAGCAGGTACTGGATCGGGTGCACGCGCAGGCGCCGCAGCACCTCGACCGCGCCGACGCCGATGAAGGTCAGGGCGATGAACAGCAGGCCGTACTTGGTCGCCCGGTCGCTGAGGACGTACGGACTCACCGGGTCGATGAAGGCGACGCCGAAGGTCTCGATGCAGGCGCCGCGCCGGCCCTCGTTGGCGTTGGCGCCGTCGCCGCCGATGTCGTCGAGCAGGCACGCCGGCGCCCCGGCGGCGGCCGCCTGCGGTGCCGTCGTCGCCAGCGCATTGAGCTGCCAGAGGGCGTTGAAGCCGGCGTCGCCGACCTGGCGATCGATCGGCAGAAAGCGCCCGGCGAACGACGGGTGCGGCCAGTCCGACGACAGCGTTACCCGGGTGTTGTCTGCGACCGGCGCGAACGCGAGCTCGGCGGTGCCGACGAGCTCGATCCCGACCTCGGCACGCAGCGCCCGGCGCGCGCCGGCGAACGATTCGGCGACGTCGCTGTGAAAGCCGCGCGGGTGGGCGGCGTGGCGGGTGCCGGCGAGCACCGGCGCGGCAGCGCCGTCGATCTGCACCGCGGCGCTGCGCACGCCGCGCGCGTCGCCCAGGGCGACGAACAGCACCGGTGGGTCGCAGTGCAGGCGCGAGCCGGCATGGCGCGCCTCGGGCACCAGGGCCGTGCCGTCGTTCCAGGCGGCGACCAGGCGCGCCTTCAGCACGTAGCCGTTGACCTGGAAGATGCCGCGGTGGCGCGGCTCGATCGCGACCTCGCCCTTGACGTCGAGCGTGGCAGGGGTCGCGCTCAACCTGAAGTCGCGCCGCTCGGTGACCGTCTTCCTGTCCTTGCCCTCGCCCTGGGTCGATTCCCAGCTTTCGCTGCAGTCGCGCTCGATCACCGGACCGACCACCGTCTGCGCCGCGGCCAGGCTGGCGGCGACGCTGCGCTCGGCCTCGCGCAGGCGCCCCTCGCGCTCCGCGACCACGCCACTTACCGACCGGAGGGCGATCGTCAGGGCGACGAAGACCAGCGCCAGGGCAAGCGTCTTGGCGAGCAGGGGAAAGCGTCGTGACGCCATTGGTTGTGCCTTTTTCGACGGGTTGCGCCGCGATTCGCGACGTGGCCGCGACGATCGGCCCTGGCCGCGAAGAAAATGCGAAGCGCTGCGGCCGTGCGGGCGCCGTCGATGAAGCGAGCGTGAAGCGTTCGCTGCGTCGGCCAGCGGTACCGGTCA
>Ga0207650_10003298_pt1 | contig 11108 bp, 11 predicted proteins | sample KBSS63metaG_FD_184325 | JGI IMG/M metagenome (GOLD analysis project Ga0207650, IMG submission 184325) | Switchgrass rhizosphere microbial communities from Kellogg Biological Station, Michigan, USA - KBS S6-3 metaG (SPAdes) (version 2) | ecosystem: Host-associated > Plants > Roots > Rhizosphere...
CGTTTCCCAATTGGAACGGAACCGAGCAGAAGCGATTGCTTGCATCCAGCAACAAGGACGAACTCAAATACGTCACACCCTCGGCGTCCAGCGGCGGAGTCGGCACGGTTACGTGGAGACGAGCCAAGTGAAGGAGCGCGTCGATAGCCAGCGCGGCCAACGAGCGTCCGCTCTTGGTCGCACTGAGACCTTCGTAACTGCGGATCCCTCGATGGGCAAGGGCCATTCGCGGGCTGGGTAGGGATAGAGTGTTGCAGGATTTCTTGCGAGGGAGGGGAAAATGAGGAAACTCGTGCGGACATTGCTTGTGATGCTGTGGATGGTGATACCCGTGATTGCGCTCGCGGGTCCACCTCAGGACGCGAATGCGGTTGTCGACCGCTGGTCAGCCGCATACAACACGAATGACCCAGATGCCGTGGTGAAGAACTATTGGCCGGACGCGATTCTTCTTGGAACGGTGAGCCCTGTTATGTCTGAAGGGACGGAGGCAATCCGAACCTATTTTTCACCGCTGAAGGGAAGTGGCAATAAGAACGTCATTGGCGATAGGCGCACAATCGTCCTCGATGACAACGCTGTAGTGGTTACCGGATTCTACGAATTTACCCGGATGCAGGACGGTAAGCCTGTGCCCGCGCCTTCGCGTTTCACCATGCTTATCATTAAGCGCGGTGATGAATGGCATATCGCTCATCACCATTCGTCACCACACGTCCAGCCGAAGAACTGAACCGACGGCCCCAGACTACGATGTCGTGACATAGGATCGTCGCAGCGGCCATAGATAACCGCACGCAAGCGCATTGGTCTCGATGCGGCCAAGAATTGCTTTGAGGCAGTCGGTGGGCGCCGATCTTCAACGGCGGTATTGATCCAGCTTTCGGCGTAAAGGGTGTTGCGACTGAGCAGGCCAGTGGCCATGCCGTCGAAATGACGTGCGATTTGATTGAGCGCACCGTCCGCTGAGGCTGGTAATTGTAGATTCCCTATCCCCCGTCTATAGTCCACTGACCTCCAGCTGTCGAAGGACCCGGGATGGCACGGGACCAGCGTCGACTTGCAGCGATCGTGTCCGCAGATGTGGTCGGTTATTCCCGCCTCATGGGTCGCGACGACAGCGGGACGCTGGCATCGTTGAAGGCCCATCGACGAGAGCTAATCGACCCCAAGATCGCAGAACATGGGGGCCGCATCGTCAAGACGATGGGTGACGGCCTGCTCCTCGAGTTCCCCAGCGTGGTCGACGCCGTGCGGTGTGCCGTCGACGTGCAGCGCGGCATGGCCGACCGCAACATCGCGGTGCCGGCAGATCAGCGAATCGAGTTTCGGATCGGCATTAACCTCGGCGACATCATCATCGATGGTGAAGACATCTTCGGCGACGGTGTCAACGTCGCGGCGCGCATTCAGGCGTTGGCTGAGCCCGGACAGATCTGTGTAAGTAAGGCGGTGCGTGACCAAGTATTGGGAATACTCAGCTTCGGGTTCGAGGAACTCGGAGCGCAGCAAATTAAGAACATTGCCCGTCCGGTCGAGGTATATCGAGCGCAACTGGGGAACGAGGCGCAAAGAACGCCAGGGACTGCCCGTAGTCCGTTGCCACGTATAGAGCGATCTCTCGGTGGATCGCAGCAGCTAACGCACGCCGTTAAACGGCGGTGGATTGGTTCAGGCGTGGTCGCCCTCGGTATCGTCGGGATCGCGATATGGATACTGCCGCAGTTCTGGAGAACCGAGCGGACCCTTACGGCGCCGCCTCTGTCGGTTGCGATTCTCCCGTTCATGGTTCCCGCGGGCAATGCTTCCGACGAACAATTCGCGGATGCGCTCACCCGCGACCTGACTCTGGGACTCGGACGTTCTCGCCGATTGCAGGTGATCTCCAGCAGCACCACCTCGTCCTACAAGGGAAGGCCCATCGATGCGCCCAGCGTCGGCCGGGAACTCAATGTTCGGTATCTGATCGAGGGCGGCGTTCGTCGTGTCGATCAACGGATCGCCGTCTATGCGCAACTCATCGACGCGGCCAGGGCCATACAGCTGTGGAGTGATCGAGTGGAGATCCAGGACGAGCGCATCGCACTGGACCAAGCGAAACTCGTCGCCCGACTGACGCGTCGACTGGATGGAGCGCTGTGGAACGCTGACACGGCCCGCGCCGACAAGCCACTCTCCGCGGGTGCCGGCACCATTGATTTCGTGCTTGCGGCACGTCACGCAAGTCAACGCGAAGCGGGCGACCCACTCAAGGGGTCGCTCGAGGCGCGCAAGCTGTACGATCAGGCCCTGCGGCTCGATCCCAATTCGGGAGCTGCTTTGGTCGGCAAAGCGGGCACCCTCGCGTACGAGGTGTATTTCAATCCGCAATTGGATCACGACCGCGTGGTGCGGGAATTGGACGAGCTGTCTTTCCGCGCCGTGAGCATTGACGACCAAGATCCTGACGCGTGGGCCGTGCGTAGTGTTGCGTTGGGGCTGCAGTGGCGGTGGGACGCGGCGTTGGAGGCAAACGCAACAGCCCAAAATCTTGATCCAACGCGCGATTGGCTGCTCACCCAGCGCGCAGAGCTAATGGTCTTCATGGGGCAGCCTCAAGCAGCCCTGACCTTGGTGGAGCAGGCGCTGGCCCTAGACCCCTTCGGGGTGGTTGCCATCAGTTGGCCACTCGACATTCGCTGTCGTGCACATATGGCACTAGGGCAGTACGATGAATCGATCGCGGCCTGCGAGAAATCGGTTGGTGAGTACGATTGGTGGATGCCTCATCTCTACCTTCTCGCCGCCTACACGCAGAAAGGTAGGACAGCTAAGGCTGAGGCGGAGAAGGCAAAACTGCTGCAACAACGTCCCAGCATTTCGATCGCGGACTTTAAGGCGCTGAGGTTATCGAATGAACCCGCATTCTTGGAGGAGAACGAGACACATCTCTTTGCGGGATTGCGGAAAGGAGGCATTCCGGAAGATTGAAAATTCCAGGCTCGCTCGTGAGCCATTGGGTTTGCCGTGACGCTAGGTAAGAAGACTACGGCTGTGAGCACCTGTCGTTAGCCGCCCCCGGCGAACCGCGCGGATCGTCCGCTCTTGCAAGGCCCGACGGTCTGCAACGGGTCGACTACGGCCCCTCGTTCATCCCGAATGCAGACGTTCGCCGCAACGTCTGCTGTCCGCAAACGCATCAATCTTAGATCGGCCAACAGCAGCCGTTCATTGGCGACGCTCAATTTCCCGCCATCGGCGTACTATCGCTGACGACCCACCGTCTACGAGGTGATTCCGTGATTGACCGACGCGCGTTTGTCGGCACGCTGTCGAGCGGTCTTCTCGCCTCGTCCTACGCCACGTTTGCGCAGCAACCCACGAAGCTTTACCGCATTGGGGTCCTCGGAGGTAATGACGGTGCACCGTGGCAAGCCTTCGCCCGAGGACTGCGCGAGCTGGGCTACGTCGAGGGCCGCAACGTCACACTGGAGTGGCGATTTTCGGAAGGAAGGACAGATCGGTTCCCTGCGTTGGCGGACGAGCTCGTCCAATCAAAAATGGACATCATCGTCGCGGGGGGCACACAGGCAGTCCGCGCCGCCAAGGAAGCGACGAGCACGATTCCGATTGTGATGGCCGTCTCGGCGTATCCCGACAAGATCGGCCTCGTGGACAGCCTGGCCCGCCCCGGCGGCAACGTCACCGGGTTGAGCAACGTCTCACCAGAGCTGATGGGCAAGCGCTTTCAGCTTCTCAAGGAGATCGCTCCGAAGGTCTCCCGTGTGGCGGTCCTGTGGAATCCGGCAAGCCCGGTCGAGCCAAATGGGTTCCGAGAAACGCTGGCGGCGGCGCCCGTCGCTGGCATGGTAGTCCAGTCGATTGAGGTGCGCACACCAGAGGACTACCCCGCAGCCTTCGCGACCATGACGGAGAACCGTGTCGATGCCCTGTTTCCGTTTGGTAATCCGGTCAACTTTAAGTACCTACAGCTCATTGTGGATTTTGCCTTGAGGAGCCGACTCCCGAGCCTTTACGACGAGCGGCTTTTCGTCGAGTCGGGCGGTCTGTTGTCGTATGGGCCGAATTTCATCGACCTATTCCAACGCGCCGCAACTTATGTCGACAAGATCTTCAAGGGAGCCAAAGCAGGAGACCTCCCTGTCGAGCAGCCCATCAAAGTCGAGCTGCTGATCAATCTCAAGACGGCGAAAGCGATTGGTATCACGATTCCGCAGTCGATGCGGGATCGCGGGTTTGAGGAGATCATTTAGTGATCGAACGGAACCGGTTGTCTGCCGCTTAGCGCGGGCCGTTCGCGGTCGATGGTTGATCCGATTTGAACCAACGGCAGCTTCTGGGAAGCTCGACAGGCTGCTCAGGGTCGACTACGGCCCCTCGTTCATCCCGAATGCAGACGTTCGCCGCAACGTCTGCTGTCCGCAAACGCATCAGTCTCAGATCGGCCAAGAGGCGACGGTCACCGTCGCGGCCCAATTTGCTCGGAAGCAGTCGGTCAGCGTCGCCACCAAGATCGACTGGAAGCGGACATTCGGTCCGGTGTTGTTTCGTTGGGAGCGCAGATGAAGTGAAGCCGCCCCCACCGTTGTTTCAGTCACCGAAAACAGCGACTCTTCACACATTCGGACACTCTTCGCGACTCGATGTGGGCGCGGAGACGCCGCGTTAGCGGGCGTGTAGGCTGCGAGCGGCTGGCCGGTGCACAGCGAGCCAAACGCAACGCATTAGGCGACGTCTGCGGCTTAGTTATCGGGCGACGCGCTGATCGAGTAAGTACGTGGGCGCCGCGGTGACGCCGTTGCGACCAGCCTGCTTGGCCGCGTAGAGCGCACGATCGGCGCGCTCGAGCAGTTCTTGGCATGTCTGGTTCGAGCCGGGCACCATCTCCGCCAAACCGATGCTCGGGGTGACCCTTCCGAAAGGAGAGGCACGGTGCGGGATACTCAGCGCACCAATTGCCGCCAGCACGCGCCGGGCGACGTCGAGCGCGCTGCCCGTATCGGTGTCCGGGAGCAGGACCACGAATTCGTCGCCACCGTAGCGCGCGGCGAGGTCCGCTGGGCGCTGCAGCAATTGACCGATGGTGTTGCCTACCGCCGCCAGGCAGTCGTCGCCGGCGCGATGTCCATGTTCATCGTTGTACGACTTGAAGTAGTCGATATCGATGAACAGCACTTTCAGCGGCCTGTGGTCCCGACGCGCGCGCTCCCATTCCGTGGCGCAAACGATGTCAAAGTGGCGGCGATTATAGAGGCCGGTGAGCGGGTCGGTGATCGTGAGAGCACGTAGCTCGTCCTGCAGGCGCCGGTTCTCCTCCAGTTGCTGACGCAGCCGCCAATTGATGCGATAGAAGCGACGTACGATCCACAGGACCACCGCCAAGATTATTGCAGCGACTGCAAGCACCCACAGGAGCCAGCGCAAGTCAGTCGGCGGCGGAGCCTGGTAGATCAGTCCGCGCATGTCGATGTCGCCACCTGCGGGTGCGAGGTCGAGTTCGCGGTACACGTCCAAGATGTGCTGCCAGCGGCCGATGTGGGTGTGGCCGAGTTGTACGAGATCCGAGCGCACCAGTGGCAACATGCGGTCTGCCTCAAAGTGCAATTTCTCTATAGGAAGATCTGGCGCGTACTTCGCGTGAATAAGTGCGCTGATCTCCTCCTGATGCGCGAGGGCGTACTCCCAGCCGCGCAGACTCGCGGCGCGGAATGCCTCCGCCCATTCCGGGTGTCCGGTCACCAATGCGCGGGTAGTGAACAGCGTGTCGCCGTAAAAGTCCACGCCGCTGGAGCGTGGCGTGAACTGGCGGTATTGCCCGCCCGATTGCTGCAGATAGTAGCTCTCGTCGGTCTCGTAGCCCGCGAGCGCGTCGACGCGCCCTTGCACGAGCGTGTCCACGCTGTAGTCATGCTGCACGAGTTGCAGTTGGTCGACCGGCACATGCTCGCGCTGCAGGTAGGCGAAAATTTCGGTTTCCCACGGCGCGAGCGCCACCTTGTGGCCCGCGAGGTCATGTACGGTAGCGACGCCGCTGTCGCGGCGCACGTACAAAGCGAGTGGTGAGTGCTGGAAGATGGAGGCAAGCACGACAACCGGATCGCCCCTGGCGTAGCGCAGCACCAGTTCCGAGGATGCGACGCCGAAGTCGGCTCCCCCCTGTAGCACCGTCTCGACGGGATCGATGCCAGGGGTTGCCGGAATGATCGTCACGGCGAATCCGGCTTCACGGTAATAACCCTTCTCGAGTGCCGTGTAGAAACCTGCGAACTGAAACTGGTGACGCCACTTGAGCTGCAGGCGCACCGGTGTAGCGTTATCGGAAAACGTCTTGGCCGCACAGACGATGGGCGTTACCACGAGGAAAAGGATGGCGGACAAGGCAGCGACCAGTGCAGCGCGACACGGCATCAAATTGGTCTTTGTTAGTCGGCTCGGTCCGTTGCTCATTGCAGATCGTCCTTTCGGGGCAGGCGTATTGTAAATGTCGGCAGGGCCCGTCCCACCGAGTTAATTGCCGCGCGTTGTCCACGGCTAACTTGCGCCAGTATCTATCGTCGCAATACTCGATCGGGCTGGCAGAGCGCGTATTTCGTGGACAAGATCCTGCGCGGCGCAGACTCCGCGGATCTTCCAATACAGCAGCCTACTCAGTTCCGCCTGTTGATCAACCCTAAAACGGCGAAGGCACTCGGCATCACGATGCCACAATCGCTGCTGCTGCGCGCAGATGACGTGATCCACTGATGAGTCACGGCGCGTTCATGACACATACTCACTGCTGGCCGCTGTCGCCGATTAGCTCGATTCGCTGAACGTCTGCTTCGGAGAAGACTGACCGGCTGCAACGGGTCGACTACGGCCCATCGTTCATCCCAATTGCAGACGTTAGGCGCAACGTCCGCTAATCGCGAACGCATCGGTCTCCGTTCGGCCAGTTCCGGACAGCCACGGCCGACTGCTTTGCGACGCTTGAGCAGCCAACGTGTCGGGGCGCAAAATAGACCTGACTTGCGGCGCGCGTGCGCCCTAATGAATCCCGCCGGATGTCTTCAAACCGAGGCTGTACCGCTGCCCGTATTGCACGTTAACGCCAGCGAACAGCCATCCGTTGTGCCAAATTTATGAGCGACGAATACGTAACAGCGCCGCAGTCGGTTATCTGTTTCGGCGATGAAGAGACCTATTCCCACTCCTATACTGCGCCGCGCCGGCCTCAGCGCCAACGAGACGAGGAGACGACCGTGCACCCCAATCGCCGCGACGTGATGTTCGCCTTTGCCGCTAGCGCCGTGCAATTGATTGCACGGCGGTTGGCCTTTGCCGCTAGCGCCGCCCTCGGCGGCTGTGCCACCCCAGGGGCGCCGGCTGCCGACTGGCAGCAGTTCTCCGCCAGCGACGGCACCGCTATCCACTACCGGCGTTGGGTATCGGCCGGCGCGGCACCGAAGGCAGTGCTGCAGATCGTGCACGGCGCAGCCGAGCACGCCAGCCGCTACGATCGTTTCGCGCAGGCGGCCGTCGCGAGCGGCTATGCGGTCTACGGCACCGACCATCGCGGTCACGGCCGCACGCGACTGCGCTCGGGCCGCACCGGCGATGCCGGCCCCGATGCCTGGAACCGGATGGTCGAAGACGAAATCGCCTTCACGCAGCGCCTGCGCGCCGCGCATCCCGGTGCCAAGCTCGTGCTGTTCGGCCACAGCCTCGGCTCGTTAATGGCGCAGGACTACATCGAGCGCCGCGGCGATCTGCTCGATGCGCTGGTGCTGAGCGGCACGTCGTACCGTCCGGTGGTGCCGCAGCAGCTGATCGATCTGCTCAACGACGCGGTGCGCAAGGAGCCGCTCGGCGACTCGGCGGTATGGGCGGGCCTCTTCAAGGACTTCAACAAGCCCTTCGGCGGCCCCACAGGCTTCGAGTGGCTGAGCCGCGATTCTTCCGAAGTGAAGAAGTACGTCGACGATCCGCTGTGCGGCTTCGCCTTCAGCAACGAGCTGGCGCGCGACATCTTCGTCGGCTTCGCGCGCATGCGCGACCCGACACTCGAGGCGCGTATTCCCAAGTCCTTGCCGGTGCTGGTGATCCAGGGCGAGCTCGACCCGGTGGGCGAGAACCTCGTCGGTACGCGGCGCCTCGTGGCGCGCTACCAGGCGCTCGGGATGTCGCGCATCGAGACCCGCTACTACACGGGTGCGCGGCACGAGTTGCTGAACGAGACCAACCGCGACGAGGTCCAGCGCGACGTGTTGGCGTGGCTGGCGAAGCGTCCGTGGGAGAATCCCTCAAGTGAGAAGTAGCGGCCTAACCCTTCGTTCCACACCGACGCGGGTGAACTCAAATGTTAGGCGGTGCCGTTCCCTCTCAACATGCGATTCCTTCTCGCCCTACGGGCCATCTTCTTCGTCCTACTCCTCCCTGGCACCGTAGCTGGCTACGTTCCTTTCCGCATACTGAGCGCCGCGGACCAGGTGCGTGTTCCCGAACTGAGCCTCTCCTCTGCCGGCGCCAGCATCGTCGCCATCGCCGGTGCGGTCGTCCTGCTTCGCTGCGTCTGGGACTTCTTCGCCAAGGGCAGGGGCACTCTCGCACCCATCGACCCTCCGCGAGTGCTCGTCGTATCTGGTCTATATCGCTTCACCCGAAACCCCATGTACAACGGCGTTCTCGCGCTCATCCTGGGCGAGGCGTGGCTCTTCGGTAGCATGTCTCTGCTCAAGTACGCGCTACTGGTGTTCGTCCTCTTCCACCTCTTCGTCGTTCTCTACGAGGAGCCTGCTCTCACATCACAGTTCGGTGAGTCTTATCGGGTGTACCGGCGAGCAGTGCCGCGCTGGGGCTTCACCACGCGGCCATTTCAAGAGGGCACCGGGAGCACCGCCTAACATGCCGTTGCAGCCGACCGGCACTCGGGTGCCAGTCGGCCGAGTACGGCCGGGCACCCTCGCGCCAGCGGCTGAACGCCGATCGTTAGGCGCAGGCGAGTGTCTGCTTTGCCAGCGGTCGACCGTCCGGTATGGGTCGACTACGGCCCCACGTTCATCCCGAATGCAGACGTTCGCCGCAACGTCTGCCTGCCGCAAACGCATCAGTCTCAGATCGGCCAGGAGCAGCCCTACAGCGAAGTCACCGATAGCGGCCGTTCACACCGTCGGTTCCGTGCAACGCCACCGCAGCTGTGACTTCAGATGCATGTGCACTCCATTCTCGCTTTATCCGTTCACGCCGTCATCAGTCGCCGCCGTCAACGCCTTCACCGCAACCGCAGCTACCAGCGCGGTCACCAACACACCGCAGATCCCGATCAGCACCGCCAGCGTCCGCGTGAGCAGTGACTTAGGCGCAAGATCACGTAACCGATCGTGAGTCCCGATACGAACGCAAAATAGATCGACTCGTGCACTGACCAGCCTTCGATCATGCCGATGACCAATCCGAGCGCGACGATCAAGCCGAGCAGTGCTGACAGAATTGGCCAAACGACGCGCAGGCCTTGAAGTAGGCCCAAAGCGAACTCTCTTCTCAACGTGCGCGTATCCATGCTGCCTCCGACGTCAGTACCAACGCGAATCCGAACGTAAGCACTATTACTCTTCTGCGCGGGTCCCTCCGTCTTCGGTCGATCGCTGTCAACCTGGTCGTCCGCTTGCGGCCAGGAGCAGACGGTCAGAATCAGCGTCCAACATGCCGCGAAGCGGACGCCCGGCCCGGGCAGTCCGGCGCAAGCGGACCATCACCGGTTGGCGAGGGCCTTCTGCCCGCCGACGTCCACGTCGACGAAGCGCCACTGCTGCAGGAAATGTGGGTTGCGCCGGTAGCCGCTGACCCACGGCCGGACAAGCGACGTCCGGATAGCCCACACCCGCAGCCCCCACGGATTCCAGGCACCGATGATCCGCTCCATGCGCTCGTAAGCCTTCTGGCGCGCGGCATCGTCGCGCTCGCGCTTGCTCGCGAGATAGAGCGCGTCGAATTCGGCATTGCGGAACCGCGCGAGATTGTTGGCGTTCGGTCCGTAGAGCGCGAACATCATCGCGTCGCCGGTGTACGCGGTATTACCGAGCATCCAGACCTGTAGCTGGCCTTGCTGCGCCATCTTGGCGAGTCGACCCAGCGCCGGTTGACGAACTCGACGCGCACGCCGATCGCCCGCAGGTTCTTGCGAAAAAGGTCGTCGCGCTCGCGATCCTCAGGCGTGGTGCCAATGTGCAGCACTAGCGGCTGGCCATCCGGACGCTCGCGCCAACCGTCGCCGTCGCGGTCGCGATAGCCGAACTTGTCGAGCAGCGCTCTGGCCGCGGCGGGATCGTACGGTGGACGAATGTCCAGGCCCGGAACGTGGCCCTGTGCGTCGGGCGGAATCGGCTGCGTCGCGGGGACGCCCTGTCCGTTGCGCACGACACGAATTTCTTCCGCCACGTCGTAGCCCATCAGAAGTGGTGGCCATTCTTTCGGTGCGCCCATTCGGCGCTCGATCCCTCGCGTCGGAGGATAACGCGAGGTGGATCGTCGCCGCTCAGCGTTCGGGAGCGGGATTGCGCAGCAACCTGCCGGCGTCGTAGCCGAGCGCGGCTAGGCCCGCGGTGATCCGAGCGTAAGTGGCGTCATCCATCCGCGGGTTGCGAGCGAGGATCCAGAGGTAGTCGCGCGACGGCTCGCCGACGACTGCGTAGGCGTAATCCGGCGCGAGATCGATCACCCAATAGTCGCCCCACACGAACGGGAGAAACCCCAGCCATGACGGCGCGAAGCGCACCTGCAACTTGGCGGGGGCGACGATGCGCGCGAGGCCTTCGGCTCGGACCATCGAGCCGTCATCCTTGCGGCACGCGTTGACCACCGAGATCGTGCCGTCGAGGTTGCGCGCATAGGTCGCGGTCACGTCCCCGACGCACATGCGCTCGAAGAAGTTCGGGTAGCGCGCGATTTCATACCATTGCCCCACATACCGCCGGAGATCGAGTTGCTGCACGACCGGCAACGGCGACGCGGCGAGCACGGGGCCGATTGCGATGCCGCTCGCGCAACTTGCCAGCGCAATTGCAATCGACATTACAGAAGTCTTGATGTCGGGCATGGGACACTGCTCCCGTACCGGCGTCGACGCATGG
>Ga0207650_10003299_pt1 | contig 11108 bp, 6 predicted proteins | sample KBSS63metaG_FD_184325 | JGI IMG/M metagenome (GOLD analysis project Ga0207650, IMG submission 184325) | Switchgrass rhizosphere microbial communities from Kellogg Biological Station, Michigan, USA - KBS S6-3 metaG (SPAdes) (version 2) | ecosystem: Host-associated > Plants > Roots > Rhizosphere >...
GTTTGCCGCGCCGAACATGGCGCGGCAGATCGCGATGATCGAAGCCGGCGTTGCAGAGCCGGTGATTCGGACGGGGAATCTCGAGGCCCAGCGCGACTTCACCGACGTCCGTGACATGGCGCGCGCGTATGTGGCTCTGCTGCGTCAGGGCGCCCCGTCGATGCTCTACAACGTCGCCTCCGGAACCGTTCGCGTGATGCGATCGGTGCTCGATGCGCTCGTCACGCGCGCACGCGTAAAGGTACGAATCGAAACCGACGCCGCCCTCATGCGCCCGATCGACACCCCCATCGTGCTGGGCGACGCCACGAGGCTGCGTGAGGCAACCGGATGGCGACCCGAGATTTCCTTCGAACAGACGCTCGACGACCTGCTCAACTACTGGCGCAGCATCACGCCGGCCTGAGCCGTATCGTGCGGCACTTCTCATGCTTCAGCGCGAGTGTGAGGAGGAACCTATGAAAAAGTTTGCGCTCAGCGTCTTCATGACGGCGGCCGCGATGTCGGCCGGCTGCGGCGCGACCCGTACGGTGTCGAGCGCGGTGGCTCCCGGGCCGTCGATCACGTCGGCCACGATCCAGTTCAACGATCGCGAACACGGTAAGGATGCCATGAGCGCGGTTGATGTCTGGGTGCTGCACGGCTCCAACGAAATGGCGCACCTGCACAGCGTCGGAACGAAGTTCGACGACAACGCGGCGATCGCGCCAATGACGCTACCGATGTCGGGCACCTTCTACCGCACTGATCTGAACGATGGCCAGCTCCGCATTCGTCTGACGCCCGATGGCCGTGACGACTGGCAGTTTGAACCGCGCTTGACATTGCAGTTCTCCGACGGCGGAGCGCGCACCTACGCGTGGCCGCAGGTCATGCTCGACAACGCACGTCCGGAGGTAACGCTGAGCTTCTCGGCGGCTGTGCAGAATCCCTGACGTCGGAGGCACTCCTGTAGGCCATTTCCCTACAGAACCCACCGAATTTCGAGGCGACGGGTGTCCACGTAGACTCCGTTGCCTCACCCCTATCGCATCGGGGCTGCCGTTCAAGGAGGGGGAACGGTGGCCCCGTTCGGCGATCAGTCCAGGCGGTTTGACCCAAGGCTCGGGACTCCGGCCGCACACATCGATTTGCCGTCCCAAAATGGTTCGCAGCAGGCGAATGAACCCGTAATTCCGGTTTTTTTGAGGTATCATTCGCTCGATCTTCGCTTTGCGTCTGGGCTCGCCTTCCTCCATGCAAACCGCACCGCTCTTCTTCGATCTCGGCAAACCGAAACCGACCGTTCGACAAATCGCTGATCTCGTGAAAACCCGCGGGGCCGAGGCCCTCACGGAAGCGATCCGGCGCGCCGACGCCGCCAAATATCAGGAAGTGCGCTGCCGAAGCGCCTTGAATCGCGTGAAAGGGATGCCGTTCGAGTGGACGCTGAACCCGTACCGCGGCTGCACCCACGGCTGCCACTACTGTTACGCGCGTCGATACCAAACGCAATTCGAGCTCGGCTCAGACGACGAGTTCGCGTCGATCATTTTCGTCAAAACCAATTTCGTTGAGACGCTGCGGGCGGAACTCGACAAGCCTTCCTGGCGCGGTGACTACGTGGTCGTTGGCGCCGCCACGGACTGCTATCAGCCGATCGAGGGGTACTACAAGCTGACGCGCGGGTCGCTGCAAGCGCTGTGCGCGCGGCGCAATCCGACGGGCATCATCACCAAAGGGCCGATGATCGTGCGCGACACCGACGTGCTGCAGGACATCACCGCCCGTGCCGACTGCAACGTGTGCGTCAGTGTGCCGAGCGTGGATGAAGACGCCTGGCGTCAACTCGAGCCGGGCACGGCGCATCCGATGCAGCGGCTCCGCGCGGTGCGTGAACTCGTGGATGCCGGCATCCATGCCGGTGTGCTGATGAATCCGATCGTGCCCGGCATCACCTCCAAGCCGGCGCTGCTCGAGCGTACGGTGAAGGCGATCGCGGATCACGGTGCTCAGTTCGTTGGATGCAACGTGATGTTCCTCGAAGGCGGCACGCGCGATCACTTCATGCGCTGGCTACAGCAGGAGTATCCGCAGCTGATCGACGGTTATGCGCAGCTCTACGCGCGCAAGTACGCACCCGCCGCGTACCGGAAGGAAGTATCCAGTCTGATCGCTGCTTTCAAGGAGAAGTACGGACTTGCCGGTCGGCGCTTTTCAGAAGAGGACGAAAAACCGGAGCAGACACGAGAAGGGCCAGGTGAAACCCTGGCCCTCCCCTTCGACTCTGGAACCGGCTCCTAAACCGCTATCGCATTCGGGTCCGCGGATGCCACCAGGCGCGGCCCGACGGCTTCCACTTCGATTTTGTTGTCGCGAAGCGCCACGCGGAAGCTGTTGGCTTCCTTCCAGCGCTGGCTGAGCGGCAACTTGATGCGATCGTCGATGACCCGCTTCAGGAAGCGCGCGCCATACGCGAGGCTATAGCCATCGGTCACGAGCTTCTCGAGTGCGTCAGGTTCGACAGTGACGGTCTTGTTCCACCGCTTCAAGGTCGTGGTCACCTGCTCGATGTACTTGATCGCGATGTGCCGCACTTCGTCGTGCGTGAGCGGCTGGAATAACACAACCTCGTCGATCCGGTTGCGGAACTCCGGCGGAAAGCGCCGTTCGAGCTCCTTGTTCACTTCACCCTGTACCTGGTCAAGCGGCATCTGCCCCGAGCGGAATCCCATCGGGTTGGTGAGCTTGCGGAAGTGCTCGGAGCCCGCGTTGGACGTCATGATGATGATGGCGTCAGAGAGATACACGCGTTTGCCGCGGCCGTCGGTCAGCCATCCTTCGTCAAACGCCTGCAGGAACAGGTTCAGCAGACTCGGGCTCGCCTTTTCGATTTCATCGAACAGGACGACCGAGCAGGGATTGTCCTTCAACTGATTCGTGAGCAGTCCCCCACGCTCGCTGCCGACGATACCTCGCGGCATTCCAATCAGCTTGTCCACCGACACGCCGCCGTCCTGATACTCGGACATGTCGATGCGGATCATCTTCTTGTCGTCGCCGAACAGGAATTCGGCAACCGCCTTGGCGAGTTCGGTCTTGCCGACGCCGGTCGGACCAAGGAACAGCAGGACACCATCGGGGCGGTCGAAGCCGTCCTTGAGCGGCCCTTTGTTCAACACTAGACGATTGGCGATCGCTTCCACCGCCCTCTTCTGGCCGATGACACGTTTGCTGAGGCGCTGCTCGATTTCCTTGAACCGGTCGCCGACGTCGCGGAACACCATGTCCTTGGGAATCTGCGCGGCGTGGGAGATGACCTCGACGATGTCGTCACTCGTCACTTCCCAGCGCCGATCGATTTCCGCACGCACCGCCGCCGTGTCCAGCCATCCGATGACTTTGTCGGGCAAGTGCAGGTGACGTTGATACCGCGGCGACATCTCGAGCGCCGTCTCGATCGCCTCATCTACAAGGCGCACCGAGTAATTGCGCTCGAGACGCGGGCGGACGTTGTAGAGGATCCGGCGTGTTTCCTCGATCGACGGCTCCTCTACGTGCACCGTCCGGAAGCGGCGCGACAGCGCCTCGTCTTCCTGGATGTACTCCTTGTACTCGCTGAGCGTGGTTGCGCCGATCATGCGCACCTCGCCGCGCGCGAGCACTGACTTGAACACGTTCGCCGCGTCCGACGGCGCGCCGAGCGCAGAGCCCGCCCCGACCATCGTGTGCGCCTCGTCGACGAACAGAATCAGGTTCGGCCGCTCCTTGATCTCGCGAATGACGTTCTGAATACGGTCCTCGAACATGCCGCGCAGCATCGTGCCGGCGACCATCGTGTTCATCTGCAGGTTGATGACCTGGCAGTCGCGCAGGCGGACGGGCACGGTATCTGGCTCGAATTCGATGCGGCGCGCGAGGCCTTCGACGATGGCGGTCTTTCCCACGCCGGGTTCGCCAATCAGCATCACCGAGTTCGACCGCTCGCGGTGGCAGAGGATCTCGAGCACCTGCTGGATTTCCGAATCGCGGCCGTAGACCGGCGCAATCCGGTCCTGGCGCGCCAGCAGGTTCAAATTCGTCGCGAAGTGCTTCAGGAACGGCGGCAGTTCGAATCGTTTCCGAAGCCGCTCTTCACGGAGCTCGTTGTCGCGCATTCTCGTTGCGATCCGGGAGACCAGCACCTCGGGCTCGACGCCGTGATGCTTGATGATGGACACGGGCACGCCCTGACTCTCCTCGAAGATCGCCGAAAAGAGGTCGGATGACTCAATGGTCTGACGTCCCGCACGGCTCGCCTGATGGAAGGCCAGCTTGAACACCAGCTTGGTTGCCGGCGCCACACGGAGCTCACGTCCCGCAAAAGTCGGTAGCACGTGCAGGTGCTCTTCGAGCGCCTGCAGGATTTCGTGCGGGTTCAATTCAAGGTCGCGCATCACCTGCGAGAAGGTGTCCCACTCGACCTGCGCAAATGCCAGAAAGATATGCTCGTTGGTCAGCAGGGCGTGATCGCGGCGTCGCGATTCCTCCACGGCGCGGTCAACCACCCGCTGTGCCGATTCGCCGATTTTGCTTTGTGCGATATCGAAGTCGTCCACGCCGCGTCGCCTCCTGGACCTACATTCATGTGAATGACGGGTCACTGCCCGTTCGCTCTTCAAGATGCGAGCCAGTGCGACCGGCCGGACCAGCCGTGCGGATTAACCTGCGAGACGCGAGCGGCTTACGCTTCCGCATGGAAGAGTCGCCAGTTGATGACGCGGCGCTGCCAACATCCAATAGTAGGGAAGAGGCGCGCCGCTTCTCTATAATGCGGATATGAGACAGTGGTTTACGGCAATTATTGGCGTCGTGGTCGCGCTGGGCACAGCAGCGGCGCAAACACCGCAGCCGTTTCCTCGCCCCACGACACCGCAGTCTCCTGCTCCGTCGCCCCCCGCAACGGCTCGCCCTGCGCAGCCTCCGCCCGCGCCGGCAACGCCGCCGCCCGCGCCGGTCGACCCGGCAACGCCATCCGAGGCAACGCTTGGGTTCCCGATCTATCCAGGGGCGCAATTCATTGCGTCGTATGACGCGGGGCGCGCGCAGCGGTACTACATCTTTGGTTCGCCGACCGCGTTTGCCGAGCTCGTGACCTATTACCGCACGGTCCTCAAAGACAAAGGCAACCTGGTGTTTCAGGATCCGCCGACGCACACGTTCGAGGTGGGCAAGTTCAACAACGACACGATGGCGTTTCCGCCAGGAGTGACGATCAAGGACTTCACATGGGGCGGATCGCAGGGATATCCGAACCCTAAGCCGGGCGTTCAGCCGGCACGCTTTGCGTCTGTCATCCAGATTGTTCCGGCACCTCCCGGGGCGGCGGCGCAACGCTGAAAACAAGCCGCGGAGAGTCGTCTCCGCGGCTTGTGATCACTGCTTCACGTAGATTTCGCCGGCCTTCTTGAACTCCTCGGCCTTTTCACGCATCCCCTCGCGCAGTGCATCGGGCGTCGTCAGGTTGTGACTTGCCGCGTAGTCGCGGACCTGCTGCGTGAGCTCCATCGAACAGAATTTGGGGCCGCACATCGAGCAGAAATGCGCCACCTTTGCCCCATCGGCGGGCAACGTCTCGTCGTGAAAGGCGCGCGCCGTCACCGGATCCATTGCCAGATTGAACTGATCGTCCCAGCGGAACTCGAATCGCGCCTTTGACAGTGCATCGTCCCACGCTTGCGCGCGCGGATGGCCTTTTGCGAGATCTGCAGCGTGCGCGGCAATCTTGTAGGCAATCACCCCCGCCTTCACGTCGTCGCGATTTGGAAGTCCAAGATGCTCTTTGGGAGTGACGTAGCACAGCATCGCGGTCCCGTACCATCCGATCATCGCAGCGCCGATCGCAGAGGTGATGTGGTCGTAACCTGGGGCGACATCGGTCGTCAGCGGACCGAGCGTGTAGAACGGCGCTTCCTTGCACCATTCGAGCTGCTTTTCCATGTTTTCCTTGATCAGGTGCATGGGAATGTGGCCAGGGCCTTCGTTCATCACCTGCACGTCGAACCGCCAGGCGATCTCATTGAGTTCGCCTTGGGTCTTCAGCTCCGCAAATTGCGCCTCGTCGTTGGCATCGGCGATTGAGCCTGGACGCAGGCCGTCGCCGAGAGAGAACGACACGTCGTAGGCGCGCATGATTTCGCAGATCTCTTCGAAGCGCGTGTAGAGAAAATTCTCCTTGTGATGCGCGAGACACCACTTCGCCATGATGGATCCACCGCGCGACACGATCCCGGTGACGCGCTTGGCGGTCAGCGGAACATATCGCAGCAGCACCCCGGCGTGGACCGTGAAATAGTCAACTCCCTGCTCACACTGCTCAACGAGGGTGTCGCGGTAAATTTCCCAGGTGAGATCTTCCGGACGTCCACCGGCCTTCTCCAGTGCTTGATAGATAGGCACGGTACCGATTGGTACTGCCGCGTTACGGATGATCCATTCACGAGTCTCGTGGATGCTCTTACCAGTCGAGAGATCCATGACCGTGTCGGCACCCCAGAGCGTCGCCCATTGAAGCTTCTCGACCTCGTCTTCGATCGACGACTTGACGGCTGAGTTGCCGATGTTGGCGTTGATCTTCACCAAAAAGTTGCGGCCGATGATCATCGGCTCGAGTTCCAGGTGGTTGATGTTCGAGGGAATGATGGCGCGGCATCGCGCGATCTCCTCGCGGACGAAATCGGCCGGCAGCCCTTCGCGGGCCGCGACAAATTCCATCTCCGGCGTGATCTGACCACGCCGTGCGTAATAGAGCTGGGTGCCGACAACGCCCGAGCGCCGCCGCGCGGCGATCCAGTCCGCACGCAGCTTCGGCAGGCCGCTGCGCACGTCGTGTCCCTGCGGTCCGCTCGTGTCGTACAACCGCAGCGCCGGTTCGTCTCCGCCAAGCGTCACCTCGCGCAGCGGGATCCGCAGCGTCACGTCTGGGCCGTCGGCGGTCAGGCGCGCGGTGCGCTCGTCGTACACTTTTCGGGAATTCGGATACGCGGTCGCAAAGTCGATCATGATCCCCTCGTGCGGAACGTCGAACACCGTACGGTTGAGAGGGGAACGGCAGGATTGCCGCGCTCCCTCCGCCGGTCTAAACCGGGCCCACCGTCGTGGGTCCACCGAAGCGCCACATGTGACGCGAAGGTGAATCAGGTTCCAAGGGTCTTTCTCAATCTCCTCGCGGAGATACCCCTGGCGGCCTCGTGATTATACTCTCCGCGTGGCGGTCCACAGGTTCCAGATTGGCGACGCCGCGCGTCACGCCGGCGCCTCACGCTGCGCGTCCGACGGATCGCGCGATTCCGCTGAACCGACGCCCCGCTTGGAAGCCGTCGATGCATAATTCCCGTATGCGCACGCTGTTCTACCTCAGCTTGACTGTATTGATTACGCAGGCGTCATTCGCGCAGACACCCGCACAAACACCGCCGCCAAAGCCGGCGCCTGCGGCACCTGCGGCACCTGCGCCGGCAGCACCTGCACCGCGTCGCGCACCGGCGCCGGCTGTGTCGCGCTCAGGAATCGCCATGACCGTGACCGACGCGCGCGGTTTGCCGATTCCAGGGATACAGGTGATGGTCGCGGGGCCGTCGGATCGAAACGGCGAAACGAATGAGAGCGGACAGCTGAATTTTGTCGGTATGCAGCCGGGTACCTACCGCGTTCGTTTCGATGGAGACAAGGTGATCTCATTTGAAAAGGAGGTCGTTGTCCGCTCGGGCCAGACCACCAGCTTTGACGCCGTCCTCAATCCTGCGCCTCCGCCCCCTGCTGCACCTCCGCCTCCCGCACCAGCGCCAGTCGCCGCGCCTGCGGCGAAGGTCGGGCCTGCCGGTATGCCGCAGGTGATGTCGATCGTCGATCTCGCCGAACGACAGCTTTCCGGGAACCAGCCGCGACGCGAAACCCTGGTCGCATGCAGCGGCAACACGAGGACCATGCTCGTGGTGCTCAATCAGGATCAACCGGATCGCCGGTATGAAGGAGCAGAGGTCGAGTACTACGTGGTTGCGGGGCAGGGGGCAGTGAGACTCGACGGCCGCGATACGCCGCTTGCTGCAGGCAGTTATGTGTCGATTCCACGCAACACGGGCCATGGCGTGGTGCGACGCGGAAATCGGCCGTTGATTCTGCTGTCGATCCTCAGCGGAGAACCGTGCGAACAGGCAAAGTAGTGTAGAGCCCGACCTTCAGGTCCGTCGCGCGATTAGAACCCGGGGCGAATCAGGAAGCTAGCGGTCCACCCGTTGCGAGGTTTGTCGAATGGGCGGACGGCTGTCAGTTCGAGCACGAACCCGCCCAGGTTCGCACGCATGCCGGCGCCCACGCTGCTGAACCGGTCGCGTTCGAGCGGCGCCTCGGCGTGCGGCGACCAGAGCATCGCGCCATCAGCAAACACCAGCGCCTCCATCGGCGTCGCACCGTAATCGAGATTGCCGGTCAGCAGTCCGAGCAGCGGCGCCCGCAGTTCCAGATTCATCAGGGCGAAGCGATTGCCTGAGAGCTGATCGACCATCGAGCAGCTCGTCGCCGTGAGACCGCACCGCTCCGCGGCAAAGGTGGTGAGGTCATATCCGCGTACCAGCGTTTGCAAACCGAGCAACAGCGGCGTGAGACGCCCGTCGCGGGCATTTGGACCGTAACGGCCGGTGTGGTCGAGCCGCACGGCAAACGTGACAGGGCGAACGGGCATGAAATAGCGGCGCACATCCAAACGAACGTCCGCGAACGTCAATCCACCAACCGCCGGTTCGACGTCCAGACGGATACGATGGCCGACAATCGGGCTGATCGGACCGAGGACAGCCGTGTCGCGCACGTACGCGAGCTGCATCTCGGCGAGGTACACCGGCGGCGCGCCTGGGAGCTCCTCGAGCGTCCGGGTCACTAGTTTCCGGGTTGATGCATCCGTCACCCGAGTGATCGTTTGCCACCCGTAACCCGTTCGCCTGCCGCCCGCACGGAACTCGAATCGTGTGGCGCGGCTGACGTTGTAGCGCGCCGTGAGGCTCGCGTATTCGTGCGCGTACCGCAGGTTGGCGTATTCCTGCGTAATGAGCGCGGCGGTTCGCGCAACGGATCGACGCGCTCCCGCAAAACGTGCGGGTACGAATCCCCCGATGAAGCCCCAATGCAGCCGCCCGCGCCGATTCACATAGCCGATCTGGCCAGCGAAGTCGTCCTTGCTCGTGCCGACGCGGACCAGGGCGTGCAGCTGACGGTCCCGGAGCATGTCACCGAACGCGATGCCGAAACTGGCGCGCAGCACGCCGCCGACCAGCCCGTCGCCGCCGACCGCCGCACCGACGTATGGATCCGCAATGGACTCGACGCGAAGCCGGTCGTCGTATTTGGCGGTCAGAAATGTACGATCGGCCGGCATGCCGAAATGCGCGTTCGACAACAGTTCCCCGAGCTTGCCAAGCGCGCGCGGCGATGTCGTTCGCGTCGCGACGCCTTCGGCGACGAGGGGAGCCGATTCGGCGCTCGTCTGTTCCAGCGTTTGTATCTCGAAGCGGCCGTCACGATACGCGCTGAAGGCGAGCTTCCCAGTCGAGGAGGCGACCGCTAACGCCGGGCTCGTTGAGGTGATGCCGCTGATACCGCTTGCTTCGGAGGTGACCTGCCGGATGTCTCCGCTCGAGAGCGTGACCCGGTAGATGTTGCTCACGCCGTCAGCGTCGGCGACGTAGTAAATCGCCTTGCCGTCGGGCGACCACTGCGGGCTGATCTGTTTGCCGCCATCGCTGGACCCGGTGAGTGGCCGAATGATTTGCGTCTCGACATCGAACAGCGCGACACGAACAGGCCCGAACATCAGGTCTTCGAGCGAGGTCGTAAACCGATCGGATGCGAACGCAATCGTCTTCCCGTCGGGCGACCACGCTGGGTGCAGGTCCGCGAACTCGTCGTCTGTAAGCTGCGACACGGTCCCGTCAGCGACGTTGTACACAAACAGATTTGAGGCGCCGGACTTCATCGCGGAAAAGACAATTCGGTTTCCGTCCGGCGACCAGCTCGGGTTGTAAATCTCGCCCATTCCAGCCATACGGATGTCGCGACGTCGCGACGATCCATCCATCTCCACGATGCTGAGCGCGGGTGTTCCGTCGAGCACCGCCGCCACGACGAATCGACGCCCCGCCGAGTCCCACGAGCCGGCCGATTGGATGTACTGAAGGCTGTCGAAATGCGGATCAGCAGCGGTGCTGATCACCTTCTTCACCACGGCGCCAGAGGTCACGTCGGCCACGAAGAGGTCGAGCGACAAGCGATCGCGCTCCGACACGAACATGATCTGACGTCCGTCCGGGCTGATCGCCGGCGCGACGTGTACGCGCTCACCTGCAGCCGACGTGATGATTTGCCGGGGCCGCACGATCACATCCGGGTCGCCTTCGGCCATCGGAATCGACGCGTGCCATTCCTTGGTCAGTTGGTCGCGCGTTTCACCGGTGACTTCCTCCAGTCGCGTGGCAACGTCCCGACCTTTCGCGCGCAGAAGCTTGCCGACGATCTCGTCTCCGAAGCGTTGTCCGAGGAAAGACCAGAACGCGTGCCCGTAGCGATATGGGAAATAACGCGGGTTCTCAGCTGCTCGACCGTCGGCCAGCCGGCGATGCAGCTTCGCGTCGCGTAGCCACATGTCCGTGAATGTGTTCGCACGTCCCAGAGACAGGTACTCGGCCATCCCTTCGATAAACCAGCCCGGCAACTCAAACGCGTTCTGGTGTGTCCGTTTCGCGATATCGATCTGAAAGGCGTGGGCGAGCTCGTGGCCGAGGACGTGGTTGGTCTCGCCAAGACCGGGCGCAAAGGGCATGACGATGCGGGAACGGATCCGTTCGGTGAAGCCACCAGTGCCTTCGCTGATCGTCCCCGGGTTCACATTGGTTTGAGCAAATTCCGGATGACTTGCGTAGAGAACAATCGGCTGGCGGCGAGTGAACGTGTGATCCAGCAGCTCCGAGTAGCGCGCGTACCATCGCTCCGCCATGCGCGCCGCCTGGCGAGTGACGTTTTCTTCCTCAGGGTAGTAATAGATGTCGAAATGCTCGGTGCGGAGCGTACGGAATTCGAGCCGTGCGTTCTGGACCTTGTTG
>Ga0207650_10003300_pt1 | contig 11106 bp, 10 predicted proteins | sample KBSS63metaG_FD_184325 | JGI IMG/M metagenome (GOLD analysis project Ga0207650, IMG submission 184325) | Switchgrass rhizosphere microbial communities from Kellogg Biological Station, Michigan, USA - KBS S6-3 metaG (SPAdes) (version 2) | ecosystem: Host-associated > Plants > Roots > Rhizosphere...
TCAGCGTGTCACCCTCGCGCATCGTCAGGTCGCCGATCGTGATGAGGGCGTCCGGCTCACGGATCGAAAGGGCGTCGCAGCCCACCAAGCATACCTTCCCGAGCTGTCGTGCCACCACGGCCGCGTGTGACGTGCGCGCACCGCGCTGGGTCAGCAGCCCGTCCGCCTGATCGAGAGCCGAGATGTCGCGCGTTTCGGCATCGCGACGCACCAGAATGACGGGGCGCCCGGCGGCCTTCCGTTCGCGCACGCGCGCCTCATCGAGCGCAATCTCGCCGCAGACAACGCCGCTTGCCGCAGTCGCAGCCGAGGTAATGGGCACCAAGGCATTGCCGTTGCTGGCCGCCACGACCCGAATTGCCAGGGTGCGTGCGTCCAGTCCCTGCGTGCGCTCGCAGGCCGTGGTGACGTCGATCACGCCCTCGTCCAGCAGGTCGAGGGCGATGCGGGCAGCGGCTTGCAGCGTCCGTTTTCCCGTTCGGGTCTGGAGCAGATACAACTGGCCATCCTGAACGGTGAATTCGAAATCCTGCATATCGCCGAAATGCCGCTCCAGGCGTTTGGTGGCGTCGACAAGCTCCGCCCAGACCTTGGGCGCAACCGCGGTCAGTTCGTCGTGGCCCTGTGCGCTCCGCCGGCCGCTGACGACGTCCTCGCCTTGTGCATTGAAGAGGAAGTCGACCCAGGGAGCGGGATCGCCGTTGCTGGGGTTTCGCGTGAACCCGACACCTGCGCCGGACATGCCGCCGGCGTTTCCGAAGATCATCCTCTGAACGGTGACTGCTGTTCCCATTGCATGCGAAAGGCCGTGCAGCTCGCGGTAAGTGCAAGCCTTTTCGCTGTTCCAGGATCTGAAGACGGCGAGAATGGCTTCTCGAAGCTGCACGTCGGCGGATTGCGGGAAAGGCGCGGCGGCCTCGCGCTCGTAGGTGTCGAGGTGCAGGCGCGCGAGATCGCGAAGCGCCACGAAATCCAGTTCGCGCTCCTCCGTGTCGCCCTGAACCTTGGCAAGATCAGCATCGAAATGCCGTGAATCGACACCCGCAACGACCTCGCCATAGCTTGCAACCAGTCGTCGATATGCATCCCAGGCCAGTCGTGGATTGCCTGTCATGGAAACGATGCCGGCAAGCGTGGCATCGCTCAGGCCGATGTTGAGCAATGTCTCCATCATTCCGGGCATGGAAACGGGTGCGCCCGACCTGACCGAAAGCAGAAGGGGCTTGCGCGGATCTCCCAGACGCAGCCCGGTCGCCCGCTCCAGGTGAGCGAGCCCGCCATTCCACATGGCCGGCGTGATCATCTCTTGCCGCGCACACCAGCCCGTGCCCAGAACGAAGGCCGGCGGAACCCTTAGACCAATCGCCGCCATTTGAGCGAGGTTATAGGCTTTGAAGCCAAGCACGGCCGGGGTGACGTCCCCCGGCAAGGGCTCGGCTCCGCTGATGAAATAAATCGGCGGTGCCGGTTCCGCTTCCCGGCCAGTCTGGCTTGGCTCCGGGCGGACATTCACGCTTTCGCCCCCAGCCGACTGAACGCCAGATCGCGAAGGCCATAGGTCGCGGCAAGCAGCGCGTCGGTCGCCAGTTCGATTGCGGCAGCAAAATCGGTGCTCAGGCAATGCATTGCTGCATCGTCGACGTGTTTTGCCAGCGCCCGCCGAACGTCCCGCAGCAGCATGTCGCACTGCCGTTCAGCATTCAGCACGCGCCATGAGGTCGCGATAAATTCCTCCTGATCCTCGGCGCTGCTCTCCTCGCCGAGGCCCTTGGCGATGCTGAGGGCCTTGATGTGGTCTTGCGTGGCCGTCAGCGCCGCGTCGGCGAGTTTCCGGATCGGATCCTTGACGTCGCGGTGCCAAACCTGTCGTTCGCTCTCGGCAATCAGAGACAGCAGAAAGGCCGCTTCTTCGAGCGCGTCAGCGACATCGTCAGCGCGTTCAATCAATCGCACGAACGGCAGCCAATTGGGGCGGTTTTCCGCCAGGGTGCGGGACTTTATGACCTGCAGATCGGCTTGGCGCTCCCAGGTCTTCGCTCGCTCGGCAAATTTGGCCGCCGCCTTCGCGTCGCGTTCGTGCCCATGCGCGACGGCATCGCGGATGCCCTCGGCAAGCGCATGGCAGAAGGCCGCATGCTCGCTCAGCAGATCGAACTCGTCGTGATGCCGTCTGGAACAGCGCAGCAGCAACAAGCGGACCGCATCGGCAATCAACGGCGGGGGTTGCCGCTGTCGCATTGACTGGCTCGACAAGGCCAATGCTTCGATGAGAAATTCTCTTGTCTGGGACTCCCCCATCACCTGGTCAAGACGTTCGCCGATGCGAAAATAGTCGCCCCCGAGCGCCTGCATGGCGCCGTAGATCAGCTGTTCGCCGCCGGCGGCAAGCCAACCAACATGGCCCACCTCCCGACGCGCGGCCTCGGTCAGAATGGCGATGGACTCGGAGTTCTTGACGAAGAGATTCAGCCTTTTGCGCGCCCGGTTCCAGTCGATCAGGAACACAATTCGAGAGCCGAGAGCCTCGAGCGTCGACAGGAGCGTGCCCGCGTCCGAGCAATCAAAGGTCGCCGTGCCCACCTGATATGCTTCGTCGGCGTTGAGACCCGCGGTGGTCCGCATGGCGACAGCCGACCATAGCGCGCCAATCTCGCTGAGCCTCGCTTGAAAAAATGTGAAACGTCTCGTGTGAAGGTCGGAATAGGTGAGGACTATTTTCAAGCCCTCCACCTGCACGACGAGCACATGCGCGTCGTTGGTCCCGATGTCATTCTGGATCAGCAGCCTGTCGCCGTCGCGCGTTGCCGCCGTATCAAGACCGGGGTGATTGAGCTTCAGTGCGCGCGTTCGGTTCAGCCCGCGCATGAATGCCGCCACGAGCGGGCGGTCGGCGGCGGAGAGCTGCCAGACATGGGCGCCATCAATTGCCTCGTTCGAGAACTCCGCGGTGAGACGGTTCAAGGCTTTGTGCAGGTCCATGACCAGCACGTGAAAACTGTCGTCCCCATGTCGGCTTCCGCTCGTGAGCGCGGCAATCTGTGGCGGGGCGAGCGTGCTTGCGAGCTGTCGGTCGAGCCAATCGCTCCAATGCTCGACCCGCGCCAGCAACGCGCGATGGATCGGGTCGCCGTCATCATCGAGCGGCCGCGCCATGACGCGAAGGTCGTCGCGAAGCTTCTCTTTCAGGCGAGCAAGGTCGGGGATGTGCAGGGTCGCGCCCTCCAGATAGGCAGAGGCCGGAAGACCATCCAGCCACGGCGCGTCGACCTGGGCGGCGGCAAATTCACGCTTCAGATTTGGGGGAGCGGTCGAAGGCTGCTCGGCATGAGCTTGGGCTGCCTGCAATACGGTAAGATAGAGCTTGAGGCGGTCGTTGGCGGCAAGCGCGGCCTTCGTCCAGGCTGGGCGCAGCAGCCGGAGCTGGCCCAAGGATGCCACCGCCTCAAATTTTTCCATGAGCGGCTTCTCGTCCTATGCGTGAAGGCCGTTATGCCGGCTGCTCAATCGCGACGTCGTCCACACCTTTACGAGTAGCTAGACCAGCTCCATGACCGATGGGTGACATCAAATCGTCAGCATCGGGTTCTTCGTCGAGCTCAACCTAGGTTTCGTGGCTGAAGGCCAGCAGTCATTTCTTTCGCTCTGTCGCGATGAAAATATGGGCAATTCGGGACCGACCAGTGCAACCCGATGTCATCCGAACGTCGCCGGCCGTGCATAATCGTCAGGGCCCATTGCGCTGACGGCGTGTACCGCCGAACGCATCACCTGCAGCAGCACCGAGGAAGTTGAATGTCGCGAAAAGGTCGTGCATGCCACCGATGGCTCCTCCTGGTGGTGGGCGCCACGCTCTTATCTGCCGTCGACCCCGCTGTGGCTCAGTCGCCGGCGGAACGACGCGGTGCGAGATTTGTCCGCCTGTATTGCACGCAATGTCATGCCGTGGACCAAGTTGGCGAGAGCCCGCTCGCGATCGCGCCGCCGTTTCGCACGTTGCATCTCAGGTATCCTGTTGCAGACCTGCAGCGGCCCCTGGCGGATGGTGTGCATCCGATCATGCCGAAGTTCCAACTCAATGCAGGCCAGGTCGAGGATGTCATGGCCTATTTGAGGATGCTGCGGCGTTAAATGCCATCCTGCAGCGTCGCTCCCGCTTTTTGGTCAACGGACGCATCAAGCGACGTGGCGGTGAGGGATGTCGCCACAGCGCTGGCCCCCAGGCGCCGATCACCGGGCCGTGGTCGCGAGAAACGTCATGCGGGCGGGGTTGTGGCCGATATTCGCCGGCGCGCGCCGCGCCGAAAAGCCGGCGGCGGCGAGCTTCTGCATCACCTCGGCCTCGCCGTAGCGGGTGAGGCCGAGGTGTGAGCGCAGGCGCCAGTAATCGGAGACGAACGTGCGCACGAGTCCGGTGAGGGCGGCGCCGAGAAAGCCGTTGGCCGCGGCGAACCGGATCAGCGCCGCCGCATCGCCCAGGGCCGAGACGTGCGGCGGGATGATGTCGCCGAGGATGAAAACGCCGTTTGAGCCGAGGAGCCGGCGGAACAGGACGAGCAGATCGTCGAGCTCCTTCGCGGTGAGGTACTGCGCGACCGAATGCAGCACCACGACGTCGAGCGATCCGGACGGCATGGCCACGATCTCTTCCGGCGTGCGCACCTCGATCTTCGGATTTCCCCCGAAGCGGCGCTCCAGCGCGGCGCGCACCATGGGCGCGGCCTCGCACAGGATCAGCGTCCGCGCACGGGCGGCGACGAGGTCGGCATGGAGCGCCTCGCCGCAGCCGTAGTCGAGCACCGACGCGCCGGCCGGCACGTAGGCGCAAATGTCCTGGGCAATTCTGCGGTAGTGCACGTCGCGATGACGCGCATTGACGTAGATCGAATGCTCGGAATCCCAGAAGGCGATCCAGTCGCCCATCGGTTGGTCCCCCACCTCGCCCGACACGGGCCGGCGGACTATAAGGCAACCGCGGCCACCCGCCAGAGCTCGATCACGTCGTGGCGACCGTGCCCAAGCCGGCGCTACCGCGACGTGAGCGTTATTTGCGCTTGGAGCGGCGCATGAGCTCGGTGAAGCGCGCGAACAGATAGTGGCTGTCGCGCGGGCCGGGTGACGCTTCCGGATGGTACTGGACCGAGAACACGGGCTTGTCCTTGAGCGCGATGCCGCAGTTCGAGCCGTCGAACAACGACACATGGGTTTCGGTCGCGTTCGCCGGCAGCGTCGCGCTGTCGACGGCGAAACCATGATTCATCGAGGTGATCTCGACCTTGCCGGTGACAAGATCCTTCACCGGATGATTGGCGCCGTGATGGCCCTGGTGCATCTTGGTCGTCCGGGCGCCGACCGCGATGCCCAGCATCTGGTGACCGAGGCAGATGCCGAAGGTCGGGATGCCGCTGTCGATGATGTCCCGGATGACCGGCACCGCATACTGGCCGGTCGCGGCCGGGTCACCGGGACCGTTGGAGAGAAACACGCCGTCGGGCGCGAGCGCGAGGATGTCCTCGCTCGAGGTCTGCGCCGGCACCACCGTCACCTTGCAACCGTTGCCAGCGAGCTGGCGCAGGATGTTGCGCTTGATGCCGTAGTCGATGGCGACCACGTGGAACTGCGCGGCGTCCTGCCGGCCGTAGCCCTTGTCCCAGGTCCACGGCGTCTCGTCCCAGGTGAAGCGTTGGCCCGATGTCACCATGGGCACGAGATCCATGCCGTCGAGGCCCGGCCACGCGCGGGCTTCCTGCCCGAGGCGCTCGAGGTCGAACCGGCCCGACGGCTCGTGCGCGATCACGGCGTTGGGCATGCCATGCACGCGAATGCGGCTGGTCAGCGCGCGGGTGTCGATGCCGCAGATGCCGATGATGCCGCGCGCCTTGAGCCACTGGTCGAGATGACGAGTGGCGCGGTAGTTCGACGGCTGGGTGATCGCGGTGTGGAGCACCACGCCACGCGCGCCCGGCGTGGCGGCCATGTTCACGGTCTCGATGTCGTCCTCGTTGGTGCCGACATTGCCGATGTGGGGAAAGGTGAAGGTGATAATCTGGCCGGCATAGGACGGATCGGTCAGGATCTCCTCGTAGCCGGTCATCGCGGTGTTGAAGCACACCTCGCCCACCGCATGACCGGTCGCACCGAAGCCCACGCCTTCGACCACGGTGCCGTCGGCCAGGACCAGCAGGGCGGTCGGCTTGGGCTCGGTCCAGGTGTCCCTGGGGGATGCCTCGGCGGTCGCGCCGGGGCGAGGTTTGCTGGCGGGCTGCGCCCCGGAGCCGGCGTCCGCTGGTTGTTTCTCGGTCATCGAAGGCCTAAATCTCAAGCCGCCCGGCCGATCGAGGATCGCTTCGACTCGATTGGGTCGACGGGCGCACATTGTGAGAGGCCATAGCCGTGCTGCGCGACGAGATCAACACCGCCTTGAAAGGGGCGATGAAAGCCCGCGACGAACGTCGCGTTTCGACGCTCCGGCTGGTCAATGCCGCGCTCAAGAACGCCGACCTCGAGGCGCAAGGCCAGGGCAAGCCCGCGCTTGGCGAGGACGAGGTGCTCGGGCTCCTGCAGAAACTCATCAAGCAGCGTCAGGAATCGGTCGAAATCTACGACCGGGCCGGGCGCAAGGAACTTGCCGACCAGGAGCGCGGCGAGATCGACATCATCCGCGCCTATCTCCCCGCGCAGATGTCGGAGGCGCAGGCGAAGGCGGCGATTGCCGAGGTGATCGCAGCAACAGGCGCCCAGAGCATCAAGGACATGGGCAAGGTCATGGCCGCGCTCAAGCAGGGCTACGCCGGCAAGATGGACTTCGGCAAGGCATCGGGCCTGGTGAAGGGCCTGCTGGCGGGCTGAGCGCGCCAGACGGGCGAGGCGCTCTTCATCATTTGGCGCGGCGCGCAACGCCACGAGCAGCCTGACTGGAAGCCCAGCCGGCGGCGGCATTGACCCGCGGGGGCTGGATTGATGTCAGAACGAGTCGGTCCCTTCAAAATGGAGGTTCGAGCATGTCCGTGTCCTGCAAGTTCGAGCGCAGTCTTCTCAGCCACGAGGAACACGAGACCATCCGGGTGACACATCATCCCGCGATCTACGAGCATGACGCGGAGGGCCTGAAGACCTTGCGCGTGCGCTTGCGCCAGATGCGCGACAAGGAACGGACGCTGACGCGACAGAAGCAGCGGGAAGTCCGGGGCAAGGCGGGGCCGCGCGGCGGAAGCTTTCCGGGCACCGCCGACCAGCCGCTCCACCGCAAGCAGGTGTTCGCGTCGGCACTGAAGCGGGTGAACAAGGAACTGAGCCGCGTTCACAAGCTGGAGGCGCGGACCGCCCATGTGGAGGCCGCTTGGCGCGCGCTCGCGCTTCGCCGGGCGGCACAGTTTGCGCCATATCCGGCGGCCGGCGATACCGCCAACGAGGGCATGCGACCCCTCCCCAGCCAACGCCGCCGAACAAAAGTCCCTCCCGCAAAGGTCGGCAGCGTCTCGCAGGCAACGAAGGTCGCTCAGGCGGCGCGGGACTCCCGTACTTAGCTCGACGCGCCGCGGTTTTGCGTTTCTGCCGCAGGCGATCGCGCGGCGCAGAACGATCGTAAGAGCGATTCCCCGATGGTCCTCGCGGGCCGCCGCCGGAGCGACGGCTCGTTCTCGGCTCCCGATGGTATCGCTGTTGGCGCCGCGACACGCGTGCGATAGCTATCGCGCCACGGCCGCTGCAACACGAGCGCCGGTCTTGGCGAGGCGGGCGGGCGAGGGCGGCCGGAAGGATGATGACGATGCAGCAATGTCGGGTGCGCGGTGTCCGCAGCGTCGAGCTCGCGGCCACGAATCTCGAGGAAGCCGGGCGATTCTACGAGAGCGTCTGGGGGCTGCGACGGGTGGAGGCGCGCGACGGCGTCCAGCTCTATCGCGGGACCGCCGCGTATCATCACATCGTCGGGCTGCATCGGGGGCCGAGACCGGGCCTCATGCGCATCGTGTTCGACGTGGCCGACCGCGAAGGCGTCGACGCGCTTCATCGCGCGATCGCGGCGGCGGGCGGCCCCGCCACCGCTCCGGCGACGCTTGCCGCCGACGGCGGCGGCTATGGGTTCGGCTGCACGGATCCGGACGGCCGCAACCTCGCCTTCGTGTGCGCCTGCGCCGACCATGCCGACGCACAGGACATCATCGACCGGCCGCGCCAGATCGCCCACGTCAATCTCAACGCCCTGAATTTCGACGCCAGCTACCGCTTCTTCACCCAGACGCTCGGCTTTCGACAGATCGACGAGAATGCGCCGCTCTGGTTCCTGCATTGCGACAGTTCCGAGCACAGCTCCATCGTGCTCGCCAAGACCGGACTTGCGACGCTCAATCACATCGCCTTCGAGATGCCGGACTTCGATTCCGTCATGCGCGGCATGGGCCGCATGAAGGACAACGGCTATCCGATCGAGTGGGGGCCGGGCCGGCACGGTCCCGGCAACAACGTCTTTGCCTATTTCTGCGGACCGGACGAAGTGCCGATCGAGTACACCGCCGAGGTGCTGCAGGTCGACGACAGCTACGTGCCGCGCGGCTCCGACCATTGGAAGTTTCCGCCCGGCCGGTCGGATCAGTGGGGCATCACCCAGCCGCGCTCGGCGCGCTATTACCGCGTGCAGCGGCTGTTCGGTTTCATCGACGGCGGTCACCGGCTCGAAGCGAGCTGAAACGCGGAGACGAATTATCGCAGCCGGCGGCGGCCGCGCCACGAGCGCAGCAGCAATCGGGATGCTAGGGTGTCCGCCACAAGAGCATAAGAAAAGCGGAGGAAACCCCGTGCCCGGCTCGGCCCTGCTGGTCTCGACGGTCTGCACAGCGCTCGCATTCGCGGGCGTTGCGCGGGCGCAGGACTATCCGACAAAGCCGATCCGGGTGATCGCCTCGTCGGCAGCCGGCGGGATCAGCGACACCTTCATGCGCACGGTGAGCGAGGAGCTGAGCAAGCGCTGGGGCCAGCCGATCGTCATCGAGAACCGCGCCGGCGGCGGCATGAATATCGGCGGCCGCGCTCGCGCCGAAGCGCCGGCGGACGGCACCACCGTCTGGATCATGTCGAACGAGGTGGTCACCTATAATCAATATCTCTACAAGACTCCGGGCTTCGACGCCGAGAAGAGCATCGCGCCGGTCACCAATCTGTTCTTCCTGACGCAGGCGCTGGTGGCCAATTCTTCGTTGCAGGTGAGAAGCCTGGCCGAGCTTGCGGCGTTGTCGAAGGCCAAGCCCGGCACATTGAGCTACTCTGCCCCGGCCGTGCCCCTCGCCCTGTTCATGGACAACTTCAACAGAGAGACCGGCGCCGATCTCGTGCGCGTGCCGTTCAAGGGGCGGCGGCGACGCCGTCAACGGCGTGCTGACGGGCGCGACCCCGATCACGTTCCTCGGCGTCGGCAATCTGATCTCGTACCTGCAGAGCGGCATGATGACCGGCCTCGTGCTCGACGGCGCGCAGCGGTCGCCGCTCTTCCCCGAGATCCCGACGTTGCGGGAAACCGGCTATCGCGGGCCGCTGACGCGGTCCTATTTCGCGCTCTACGCGCCGATGGGCACCCCGCCCGCCGTCATTGCCAGGATCGCCGCGGACGTGCGGCAGATCGCGGGCGCGGACACGTTCCGCGAGAAGAACCTGACCGCGCGCGGGCTCGAGCCCGTGTTCAATACGCCCGAGGAATTCGCGCAGTTCCTCAAGCAGGATCGGATCGAGGCCCAGCGCGTCGTCAAGGACGCGGGCCTGCTGCCACAATGAGACACAACGGGAGCGAAACAGCATGAAACGTTCGGCCGCATTCGCCGCACTGATCGTCATCGCAGCAGCGGCGACGCCTGCGCGCGCGCAGGACTATCCATCGCGGCCGATCAGGGCCCTGACCACCACCAGCGCGGGCGGGATCAGCGACATCTTCATGCGCGCGCTCGGCGACGAGCTGTACAAACGCTGGGGACAGCCGGTCGTGGTGGAAAACCGTCCGGGCGGCATGCAGAACGTCGGCACGCGCGCCTGCGGCGAGGCGGCGCCCGACGGCTACACCGTGTGCATCATCAATGCCGATCCGCTGGTCTATAACCAGTTCCTGCTCAAGAACATGCCGTTCGATCCGGAGAAGGTGGCGCAGCCGGTCACCAACCTCTATCACCTGATCCAGGTGCTGGTGGTCAATTCGTCGCTGAAGACGAAGACGATCGACGAGCTCATCGCGCTGTCGAAGGCGAAGGCCGGCACGCTGAGCTACGTCACCGCGGCGCCGCCGCTCGCGCTCTACATGGAGAAGCTGAAGCAGCAGAAGGGTGCCGACTGGGTGCGGGTGCCGTTCAAGGGCGGCGGCGAGGCGGTCAACGCGGTGCTGAGCGGGTCGACGCCGATCGCGCTGATCGGCGAGGGCAATGTCATCGGCCAGATCAAGGCCGGAACGATGACGCCGCTGGTCATGGTCAACAACATCAAGTCGCCGAATTTCCCCGACGTGCCGACCATGACCGAGACCGGCTATACCGGCACGCCGTCGCGCAGCTGGTACGGACTGTTCGTGCCGCCCGGAACGCCCAAGCCGATCGTCGACAAGCTCGCCAAGGAAGTGGCGAGCATCGTCAATGATCCCGCCTTCCGCGAGCGCCATCTCACCGCCCGCAGCCTGACGCCGGCGATCAATACGCCGGAACAGTTCGCCGAAGAGATCAAGAAGGATCGCGCGGTCGCCCGGCAGGTGGTCAAGGACGCCGGCCTCGAGCCGCAGTGAGCTGGGGCGCTCCTGCATTCCAGCGGGCGCAATGGGAGGTGCGCAGCCGCCACCGCGGCGATCCTTGGTCAGTGCGCCATCAGGACCGGCAAGGACGCATTAGCAAGGATGTGGCGCGTGGCCCCGCCGAAGATCATCTGCCGCAGCCGGCTCTGGGTGTAGGCGCCCTTGATCAGCAGGTCGGATTGCAGCGCGGCGGCTTGCGCCAGGATGGCCTCGCCGGTGCTGCGGCTGCCGGGCTGGACGGTGATGGGTTCGGACGCAACGCCGTTGCGGTCGAGATAGCGGGCGAGCTCTTCGCCGCTCGGGCCCGGCACCGTTCCTCCCTGCACCGTCAGCACCACGACCTGAGTAGC
>Ga0207650_10003301_pt1 | contig 11105 bp, 12 predicted proteins | sample KBSS63metaG_FD_184325 | JGI IMG/M metagenome (GOLD analysis project Ga0207650, IMG submission 184325) | Switchgrass rhizosphere microbial communities from Kellogg Biological Station, Michigan, USA - KBS S6-3 metaG (SPAdes) (version 2) | ecosystem: Host-associated > Plants > Roots > Rhizosphere...
GCCAGCAGGAGGCCCTCGTCCTGCTTCGAGCCGCCGATGCCCCATTCCTTGAATTGCCGGACGGAGAACTCCTCGATCGTCTCCTCGCCGATCGAGGGCACGATCACGACCGCGAACTGCGATCCCAGCGCGCGCTCGACCTTGCCGCAGTAGCGCTCGATCGCGATCTTGCCCGACGGGCTGAGCGCGCCCGCAGCGTCCTCGACGTAGTCGCGCGCGCCGCCCACGCGCGCCGGCGCGGTCGTGTCGACGGCAGCCTCCTGCGCGAAGGCGAACAAGGGCGCGCACGCGAGGGCCACGAGGACCAGCGCGCGTGCGATTGCCTGTCGAAAAAGCTCAGCGGGTCGCGTAGGCATCCACCGCCCGGGCGAGGGCCGACAGCGTGTCGAGGTAGGCGCCGAGCCGCGCGGGCGCCTCGGGGGCGGGGACCAGGTTCTTGCGCGCGTCGTACGGCGCCCGGAGCGCGGCATCGTCGACGCCGTAGGCCGCGGCGACGGCGCGCGCGAGGCCCGCGCGATCCTCGACCGGCTCGAGGCCCGACAGCGAGAGCAGGTGGCGATGGAGCGCCGAGGCCCCCTGCGCCGCGCCGGCCAGGATCTCCCGGCACTTGTCGGGCGCGCCGGCATGGAAGAGATAGGCCTGGCGCAGGCCGATCAGCCGGGCCCTCAGCTCGTACTCGCACTGGTAGCGCATGTGGGCCTCGTCGATCGCGGTCGCGGCGAAGAGGTCCTCGCCCGCGAGCAGCGCCCGGCGGCGCACGAGGTCCAGGAAGTCGTTCGGGAACACGTCGGCGGCGCGCTGGACCTGCTCCTCCTCGAGCACGAGCGGCGCGAACCGCCAGGGCGAGCCCTGGGCCCGCACCTTCGCCACCGCGGCCGCCAGCGGCGCGAGCCGACCGGCCGACAGCTCGTCGACGACGACGAGCAGGTTGACGATCGTGGTCGCCTTGTCGAAGTCGGGCGCGAGCGCGCTGCCGTACAGGTAGAGCGCGCGGAAGGACGTCCCGGCCGCCTGCGTGAGCGGGGCAATCCAGGCGCGGGCGTCCGTGGCGAGCGGCTCGGGTGCGGGGCGCAGGCCCCTCGAGGGATCCGGAACTTGGGTCATGGGTCGCAGCGTAACAGTCCTCCGCGGTGGCGTCACAAGCGCGACCGGCACCCCGCAGGGGCGATCGCAAACGAGCGCGGTTACGTGGCGCGGCCGCCGGAAGTTGCAGGCCGGCGAGGAAACCCCTAAGTTCTTCGCGCACAAGTTTTTGGGAAGGGCGGGGGAAAGGGGCTTGACCGGTCGCCGGACCCCCCGTAGATTGCGGCTGGCCGAAGGCTTTGAGCGGGGCGACGTCCGTCGCCCCTTTGTTCGCCAGACGCTTGTGATTTTTTTCACGGGGTTGCCCGTGGCCGATCCGGACGAGAAGGAACGCGAGAAGTTCGGCCTGATTCGTCAGGCCGCGGTCCTGTCGGCCATCCCGGGATTCCTCGTGGTGCCGCCGGTGGTGGGTGTCCTGCTCGGCCGCTGGCTGGACCAGCGCTTTCACACGGCGCCGTGGCTTCTCCTCGTGTTCCTACTCCTCGGATTCGGCTCCGGCGTCCGGTTGGTCATACGCACGCTAAGGCAGGTGCGCGAGATGCAGGAACGCGACAGCAGGTAGTCGTCCGCGCCCGGCGCGGCAGAAAGGCACGCTCCTCAGCCCATGGTTCTCGTCGGCTCGCTCCGCGCCACGCTCGTCGTGACCGTCGTCCTGGGTCTCGCCCTGGCCGCGTTCGTGGATTCCGGCAAGGCGCTCGCGTTCGTCGCCGGCTCGGCCTGGTCGCTCCTCAACTTTGCGCTCTGGGGCACGCTCGTTCGCCAGCTCTCCTGGCGCGGACACGACGGCAATCCGCTGCGCGCCGCGCTGCTGGCCCTGGTCAAGGGCCCGCTGCTCTACGGCGCGGGCTTCGCGCTCTTGAAGGCCGGGCTCTCGCCGGCGTTCCTGGTCGCGGGCTTCGCCCTGGTGTTCCTCGTCGTGACGCTCCGGGCGCTCGGCCAGTGGCTGATCCATCCCGACTGGCGCCGCGGCGCGACCGTGGTGGTCCTCGCCCTGGTCCTCCTGACCCCGCAGGCCGCACTGGCGAAGGAGCCGGTCCCGCCCAAGACGACGACGCACGAGGCCGCCGAAGGCCATGCCGAGGACGTCCATGCCGACGACGCGGAGCACAAGGGCGGCGGGCACGAGAAGAGCGGCGCGCCCGAGCTGCCGAACATCGTCACCTACCTCGAGGCCATGTACGAAGGCAAGCCCATGCCGGCGTGGCTGCACGTGGTCAAGGAGTGGGAGAACGTCCTCTTCGCGATGCTCGCGGCGGTGATCCTGATCGCCCTCTTCGGCTCGGCGGCGAAGGCGAAGGCGCTCGTGCCCGGCCCCGCGCAGAACGCGGCCGAGGCGCTCCTGGGCGGCATCCACGACTTCTTCCTCGGCGTGCTCGGCCCGAGCGGGAAGCCGTACGTGCCGTTCGTCGGATCCCTGATGCTCTACATCGTGACCATGAACTGGATGGGCATGGTCCCGTTCCTCAAGTCGCCGAGCACGAGCCTCAACACCACGTTCGCGCTCGCGGTCTGCGTCTTCGTCTACGTCCAGTACATCGGCATCACGCGCAACGGACTGGCCGGGTACCTCTACCACTTCGCGGGCCAGCCCAAGGACGCGATCGGCTGGGGCTCGGCGATCCTCCTGTTCCCGCTCGAGGTGATGGGCGAGTTCATCAAGCCGATCTCGCTCAGCTGCCGTCTCTTCGGGAACATCCTCGGCGAGGACATCCTGCTCGCCGTGTTCGTCGGCCTGGGCGTGACGACGCTGTCGTTCGTCCACTCGCCGATCGGGTTGCCGCTCCAGCTGCCGTTTTTGGTGCTGTCGGGGTTGTTCGGACTGGTCCAGGGCCTCGTCTTCGCGCTGCTCACCACGGTCTACATCGTGATGATGCTGCCGCACGACGATCATCACGACGAGGCCCACGCGAGCGCGCCGCACGCGGCCGCTCATCACTGAGAAACGCAGGAGGAAGTGACGATGGGTTTCCCGAATTTCGCCACCGCGCTGGCGTACTCGCTGCCGCTGGGCATCGGCCTCGCCGCGATCGGCTCGGGCATCGGCCTGGGGCTGACCGGCAAGGGTGGCCTCGAGGCGATGGGCCGCCAGCCCGAAGCCGCCGCGAAGATCCAGACCGCGATGATCCTCGGCCTCGCCTTCAGCGAAGCGCTCACGATCTACGCGTTCGTCACGATGTTCATTCTCTCGGGCAAGATCAGCTGAGGTTGACGTGGGCGGATTGATCGATTTCAAGCAGGTTGCAACCCAGATCGTCGGCTTCCTGATCTTCCTCTGGTTGATCCGGAAGTATGCGTGGGGTCCGTTGCTCGAGACGCTCGAGCAGCGCCGCGCGAAGATCGTGGGCGACCTCGCGCACGCCGAGCAGGAGAAGCAGGACGCCGCGGCGCTCAAGGCCGACCTCGACCGCCAGTTGAAGGGCATCGAGGCGCAGGCCCGCCAGAAGATCCAGGAGGCGGTGAGCGAGGGCCAGAAGATCGCCGCCGACATCAAGTCCGACGCGCAGGGCCAGGCGCGTGCGCGCCTCGAGCGCGCGGAGGCCGACATCCAGACCGAGCGCCTGAAGGCACAGAAGGCGCTGCAGGAGGACGTCGCGAGGATGGCGGTCGCCGGCGCCGAGAAGATCCTGCGCAAGAAGCTCGACGAAGGCGAGCAGCGTCGCCTGATCGCCGAGTACGTCGCCGACGTCAAGGACGCGCACTAGCCGTGGCTCGCGACGTCACCATCGCGCGGCGCTACGCGCAGGCCCTGTTCATGGCCGCGAGCCGGAAGGACGTGGTCGCGCGGATCGGCCAGGACCTCGAGCTCGTGCAGAGCGCGGACCGGGCGACCGACGAGCGGCTGCGCCTGTTCCTCGAGGCGCCGCAGGTGCCGACCGACAGGAAGCTCGCGGTCATCGAGAGCGTGCTGCGTCCATTCGCGCATCCGCTGGTGGTCGAGTTCTTCAAGCTTCTGCTCGCCAAGAAGCGCCTGTTCCGGCTGCGCGACGTCGTGGCCGAGTTCGAGCGGCTGGTCGAGCAGCACCAGGGCATCGTGCGCGCGCGCGTCACCAGCGCCGTGCCGCTCCACGACTCCGAGCGGGACGCGCTCGTGGCCTCGCTCGAGCAGGGGCTGTCCAAGAAGGTGAAGGTCGAGACCCACGTGGATCCCGCGATCCTGGGCGGGGTCATCGTCAAGGTGGGCGATCGCATCGCGGACCAGAGCGTCACCACCCAGCTGGATCGTCTGCGCGAGCAGCTCCTCGCCGCGTCGCTGTCGTAGTCCTCATTCGTCCCAGAGAGGTTTTCGATGTCCTTCAGGCCTGAAGAAGTCAGCGCGGTGCTCCTCAAGGAGCTCGAGCGCTACGAGACCAAGCTCGAGCTCAAGACCGTCGGCACCGTGCTGTCCGTCGGCGACGGCATCGCCCGCATCTGGGGCCTCGAGAACGCGATGGCCGGCGAGCTCCTGAAGTTCCCCGGCGACGTCGTGGGCATGGTGCTCAACCTCGAAGAGGACAACGTGGGCGCGGTGCTCTTCGGCGCCGACGACAAGATCAAGGAAGGCGACTCGGTCTACTCGACCGGCAACATCGCGCGCGTGCCCGTCGGCGACGCGCTCATCGGCCGCGTGGTCAACGCGCTCGGCCAGCCCGTCGACGGCAAGGGCCCGATCGCCTCGGACAAGTTCCGGAACATCGAGACGATGGCGCCCGGCGTGATCCAGCGCCAGCCCGTCAAGGAGCCGCTGCAGACCGGCATCAAGGCCATCGACGCCATGATCCCGATCGGCCGCGGCCAGCGTGAGCTCGTCATCGGCGACCGCCAGACCGGCAAGACGGCGATCCTCGTCGACACGATCCTCAACCAGAAGAACACCGACGTGTTCTGCATCTACGTCGCGATCGGCCAGAAGGAGTCGACCGTCGCCCAGGTGGTCAAGATCCTCGAGGACAACGGCGCGATGGAGTACACGACGGTGGTCACCGCGTCGGCCTCGGATCCCGCGCCGCTGCAGTACCTTGCGCCCTACTGCGGCGTGACCATGGGCGAGGAGTTCCGCGACACCGGCCGCCACGCGCTGGTCGTCTACGACGACCTCTCGAAGCACGCCACCGCGTACCGCCAGCTTTCGCTCCTGCTCCGCCGCCCGCCGGGCCGCGAAGCCTACCCGGGCGACGTGTTCTACCTCCACTCGCGCCTGCTCGAGCGCGCGGCCAAGGTTTCGGACAAGCTCGGCGGCGGCTCGCTGACCGCGCTGCCGGTGATCGAGACCCAGGCCGGCGACGTCTCGGCCTATATCCCGACGAACGTGATCTCGATCACGGACGGCCAGATCTTCCTCGAGAGTGACCTGTTCTTCTCGGGCGTGCGTCCGGCCATCAACGTCGGCATCTCGGTGTCGCGCGTGGGCGGCAACGCCCAGACCAAGGCGATGAAGAAGGTCGCCGGCCGCCTCCGCCTCGACCTCGCGCAGTATCGCGAGCTCGCCGCGTTCGCGCAGTTCGGCTCGGACCTCGACAAGTCGACGCAGGCGCAGCTGACGCGCGGCCAGCGCATGGTCGAGCTGCTCAAGCAGGACCAGTTCCAGCCGCTGCCGTTCGAGCGCCAGGTGATCGTGCTGTTCGCCGGCTCCCAGGGGCACCTCGACTCGATCCCGGCCGAGCAGGTCCGCCGCTTCGAGAAGGAGTTCCTGGATTTCATCGACAAGAACTACGCGGACATCGCGGTCACGGTGCAGAAGGAGCGCGACCTGTCGGAGGCTTCGCAGCAGAAGCTGACCGGCGCGATCGAGGCGTTCAAGGCGCAGTTCAAGGCGTAGCGCTCCGGGAGCGACGTGGCCACTCTTCGCGACATCAAGCGGCGCATCAAGAGCGTCAGGAACACGCAGCAGATCACCAAGGCCATGGAGATGGTGGCCGCGGCGAAGCTGCGGCGGGCGCAGGGCCGGGCCGTCGCCGCGCGTCCGTACGCGCGCGGGATGGAGGAGATGCTCGGCAACCTCGCCGCGACGCTGGCGCAGATGCAGCACCCGCTGACCGAGGCGCGGCCCGTGACCAAGCGCGCGGTGCTCGTGTTCGCCTCGAACCGGGGTCTCGCCGGTTCGTACAACGCGCAGATCATCCGCTTCACCGAGCAGCAGCTGCGCGCCGCCGAGGGCGGGGAGATGCGCCTCGTGCTGATCGGCAAGAAGCTGAACGACTACTTCCGGCGGCGCAGCTATCCGGTGCTCCAGATGTACCCGGACCTGCCGGACCAGGCGCAGCTCGAGGTGGCGCAGCGGCTGACGCGCCAGGCGATCGAGTGGTTCAGGAACGGCGAGGTCGACGCGGTGGACCTCGTCTACTCGCAGTTCGTGAGCGCGATGACGCGCAACACGGTGCGGGTGCCGTTCCTGCCGATCGGCGCCGGCGTCACGACGGGCGTGGCCCGCGACTACATCTTCGAACCGAACGCGGCGGAGCTGGTGGATCGCCTCCTGCCGCGGTACGTCACGACCCGCATGCTCCAGGCGTTCGCCGAGTCGTACGCCTCCGAGCACTCGGCGCGCATGCTCGCGATGGGCGCGGCGCGCAAGAATGCGGGTGAGCTCATCGACGGACTGGTCCTGAAGCGCAATCGGCTCCGCCAGGCCACCATCACGAAGGAGCTGTCCGAGATCGTCGGCGGCGCCGAGGCGCTCAAGTAGGGAGAACTCGATGACGAAGGGCAAAGTGGTTCAGGTGATCGGACCCACGGTCGACGTGGAGTTCCCCTCGGATGCGCTGCCGGGCATCCTCAACGCGATCCGGATCGACGACCCGGCGCGCGGCATCAAGGTGACGATCGAGGCTGCGCTGCACGTCGGCGACAACGTCGTGCGCTGCGTCGCCATGAGCTCGACCGACGGCCTCGTGCGCGGCATGGAGGCGGTCGACACGGGCGCGCCGATCTCGGTGCCGGTGGGCGAGCAGGGCCTGGGACGCATCTTCAGCGTCCTCGGCGAGACGATCGACGAGAAGGGCCCGGTCCCCAATCCCGAGAAGACCTACCCGATCCACCGTCCCGCGCCGAAGTTCGAGGACATGGAGACGAGCGCCTCGGTGTTCGAGACCGGCATCAAGGTCGTCGACCTGATGGCCCCGTACGCCCGGGGCGGCAAGATCGGCCTGTTCGGCGGCGCCGGCGTCGGCAAGACCGTGCTCATCCAGGAGCTGATCCGGAACATCGCGACCGAGCACGGCGGCTTCTCGGTGTTCGCCGGCGTGGGCGAGCGCACGCGCGAGGGCAACGACCTGTATCTCGAAATGACCGAGTCGGGCGTCATCAACAAGACCGTGATGGTGTTCGGCCAGATGAACGAGCCGCCGGGCGCGCGCCTGCGCGTCGGACTGACGGGCGTCACCATGGCCGAGTACTTCCGGGACGAGCAGGGCCAGGACGTGCTCCTGTTCATCGACAACATCTTCCGCTTCACCCAGGCGGGCTCGGAAGTGTCGGCGCTGCTCGGCCGCATGCCCTCGGCCGTCGGTTACCAGCCGACGCTGGGCACCGAGATGGGCCAGCTGCAGGAACGCATCACGACGACCAAGAAGGGCTCGATCACCTCGGTGCAGGCCATCTACGTGCCCGCCGACGACCTGACCGACCCGGCGCCGGCGACGGCGTTCTCGCACCTCGACGCCACCACGGTGCTCGATCGCGCGATCTCCGAGCGCGGCATCTACCCGGCCGTCGATCCGCTGTCGTCGACCTCGCGCATTCTCGAGCCGCGCGTCGTCGGCCAGGAGCACTACGACACCGCGCGCGCCGTCCAGCGCACGCTGCAGCGCTACAAGGACCTGCAGGACATCATCGCGATCCTCGGGATGGACGAGCTGTCGGAGGATGACAAGATCGTCGTCAACCGCGCCCGCCGCATCGAGCGCTTCCTGTCGCAGCCGTTCTTCGTCGCCGAGGCGTTCACCGGCTCACCGGGCAAGTACGTCAAGATCGAGGACACGGTGAAGGGCTTCAAGCGCCTGGTCTCGGGCGAGCTCGACGCGCTGCCGGAGCAGGCGTTCTACATGGTCGGCACGATCGAAGAGGCCATCGCGAAGGCCGAAACGATGAAGGGCGCCTGACCTTGGCGACGACGTTCCACGTCCAGCTGCTCACCCCCGAGCGCGAGGTCTTCGCCGGCGAGGCGATCCACCTTTACGCGCGCGGCTCGCTCGGCTACCTCGGCGTTCTGGCGCACCACGCGCCGCTGCTCACGTCGCTCGAGCCGGGCGTGATGTCGATCCGGCTGGGCGACGGGACGCAGCATCACTTCGCGGTCACGGGCGGATTCCTCGAAGTCTCGAACAACCGCGCCACCGTGCTGGCGGACGCGGCCGAGCCGGCGTCGGAGATCGACGCCGCGGCCGCCGAGCGCGCGCTGGCCGAGGCGCACGAGCGCCTGGCGAGGCCGCACCTCGGCAACCACGGCGAGGCCGAGATCGAGCGCGAACGCCTGCAGGCCCAGGCCGAGCAGGCGGCGGCGAAGCTCGCGGTGTGGAAGGAGTACGGCTCCGGGCGCTAGCTCGAAGCTTTGTACTCCGGGAGCGCGCCGCGCGCTGGCTCGAAGGTTCATGCCCCGAGCGCGCGCCGCACGCGGCCTTGCCTATCGTCGACCCAACTTGCTGCTGCTCGGCGGATCATGCGCTGCGCGCATAGACCGCCACGCGCGCCCGGGGCATGAAGCTTCGAGCGCGACCTCGGTTCTGGACCAGACCCCCTGTTCGAGCGACTTGCGCCGGCGCAAGTCCGCCCCCGTCGTCCGGGCCCCGTTGCACTTTGGGACGCGCGCGGGCGCCTGCTCGGGAGGATTCCCTCCGGCGCGCGCGAGAGTTATTCTAGGTGCGTCCCGCCTGCTGGAGGTCGTGCCATGTCCGGACTTCGCTTCAAGGTCGCCGCTATCGTTCTCGCCCTGGCGCTACCCGCCGGCGCGCGCGGAGTCCTTGCGCAGGAGCCGTACGGCAAGTACGTCGTGCCGCCGACTCCCGTGACCGGCGAACCGCCATGGAAGTACAAGTCGGATCCCAAGACCGATGCCGCCAAGATCCGCGCCGTGCACCTGTACGTCGAAGCCATCGACCTGATCGATCACGCGCGCGCCGACCTCGAGTTCGCCGAGGCATCGAAGGCGACGAAAGACCCGAAGGCGCAGAAGACCACGCAGCGGAAGATCGACGACGCGACGCGCCGGCTCACAAGGGCGCGCGAATCGCTGCGCCAGGCGACGCAGCTCGACGCAAGCTGCGCGGACTGCTGGAGCCTCCTCGGCTACACCTACTGCTACACGGGGGACCGCGAAGGCGCCTACCAGGCCTACGGCAAGTGCCTCGCGATCAATCCGAACCACTTTGCCGCGCACGAGTACCAGGCGGAGTCCTACCTCAAGGACGGACGCATCCGCGACGCGCTCGCCGAGCTCGAGTGGCTGAAGGCCCGTGGCAACATGACGACCCTCGAGACGAAGAACCTGACGACGGCGATCGAGCGCTGGTCGGAGGAGAATCCCGAGGCCGCGAAGAACGCCGCCGGCGCGCCTCCCCCCAGGAAGTAACGCCGCCTGCGAGTGACTCCCGAAGAGGCGCTCGCCGGCGGTCTCAAGCTCTTGTTCGCGCTCGCCGTGCTGCGCTGGCCCCTGCCCGGCGCGTTCCTCTCGATCCTTGCCGACGGCCTCGACGTCGTGGTCATGAACTACGTCGACCTGGGCGGCGGCGGCATCCGCGACTACCACGCCTTCGACAAGGCGACCGACCTCTTCGGCTACGTCACCTTCATCCTGGTGGCGCTGCGGTGGCACGGCCGCGACCGGTCGATCGCCCTCGGGCTCGCGGCGCTGCGGCTGACCGGCATCGCCGTGTTCGAGCTGACAGGCTCGCGCGCGGCGCTCATCGCCTGCCCCAATCTCTTCGAAAGCTGGTTCCTCTACGTGCTTCTGCGCGACGCCTGGTCGCTCCAGGGCGCGGCGCGCACCTGGCTGCTCGGCGTTCTCGTCGGTACGAAACTCGTGCAGGAGGTCCTCGTGCACGGCATGCAGGTGCTCGACCGCTACAATCTCGATGACGTGTTGCAAAGGGTTCTCCAACACTGAGCGTTCGAAGCGAATTGCTCCGGGCGCGACTCAGGGTCCACGCGCGCAGCGCGTGATTCCTGGAGCATCGAGACCAGCAATCAAATCAAGCGTGCGGCTACGCGCGGGGAGCGCCCGGAGCAATTCGCTTCGAACCAGCGAGATGCGGTAGATTCCCGCGATGCCCCTCGCCCCCGGATCCCGTCTCGGCTCGTACGAAATCATCGCGCTGCTCGGCAAGGGCGGCATGGGCGAGGTCTGGCGCGCCCGCGACACCCGGCTCGGCCGGGACGTCGCCATCAAGGTGCTGCCGCCGGGGCTCGCCGCCGATCCCGACCGGCTCGCCCGCTTCGAGCGCGAGGCCAAGAGCGTCGCCGCGCTCAACCACCCGAACATCGTCACGCTGTACTCGATCGAGGAGGAGGGCGGCGTCCGCTTCCTGACCATGGAGCTGGTCGAAGGCGAGGCGCTGGACCAGCTCGTGGTTCCTGGCGGGATGCCGCTCGGCCTCCTGCTGGACCTGGGCATTCCGCTCGCCGACGCGCTGGCGGCCGCGCACCAGAAGGGCATCGTCCACCGGGACCTGAAGCCCGCGAACGTCATGGTGTCGCGCGACGGGCGGGTCAAGGTGCTCGACTTCGGCCTGGCGAAGACCGAGGTCGACGCCGCGGCGCTCGGCGCGACGGCGGCGCCGACGCTCGATGCGCCGATCTCGGGCGTGGGCGTGATCGTGGGAACCGTGCCCTACATGGCTCCCGAACAGCTGCGCGGGGCACCGGTGGATGCCCGGACCGATCTCTTTTCGCTGGGGATCCTGCTCTACGAGCTGTCGACAGGGAAGCGTCCGTTCACCGGCGCCTCGGCGGTCGAGGTGAGCTCGGCGATCCTGCGCGACCCGCCCCTGCCGCCGCGCAGCGTGCGCGGCGACCTTCCGCCGGACCTCGACCGGATCATCGAGCGCTGCCTG
>Ga0207650_10003302_pt1 | contig 11101 bp, 13 predicted proteins | sample KBSS63metaG_FD_184325 | JGI IMG/M metagenome (GOLD analysis project Ga0207650, IMG submission 184325) | Switchgrass rhizosphere microbial communities from Kellogg Biological Station, Michigan, USA - KBS S6-3 metaG (SPAdes) (version 2) | ecosystem: Host-associated > Plants > Roots > Rhizosphere...
CGCGTAGATCGCTTCCTGTTCACCGACCTCCGCGGAGCGGGCGAAGTGGGGGGCGGCTTCGCCCAGCCGGCCCGCGGCGAGCATTGACCGGCCGATGAGACGGTGCAACCCGCGCCGCCGCGCTCCGCCGATGCGCTGGTAGATCGCCTCCTCGATCAGCGGATGGGCGATCTCGTAGCCGAACTCCCGCCCCTGTTCCACCTCAGCCACCAGGCGCGATCGAACGAGCCGTTCGAGCGTGGCCGGAAGCCGATCGATCGGCAGGCCGGTGAAGACGACGAGCTCTCGATAGTCGACTCGCCGGCCTACGGTCGCCAGCGCGTCTAGGGTGGCGAGCTCGGGCTCGTCGAGCCTCTGCACCCTCGCCCCTACCCGCTCGGCCAGCTCCTCGGGGAGCGAACGGAGCTCGGGAGCGGAGAGGTCCGCACCCTCTTCTACGAGCGCATGGAGGAGGCCAAGGGCGAAGAGCGGGTTACCGCGCGATCTTTCCGCCAGCCAGTTGACGAGCGCCGGTGGCGGGAGATCCTCGAGCACAGCCTCGGCCATGTCGCGAAGCGCCTCCGAGTGGAGCGGACCTAGCTCGAGTCGCTCGAGAAGAGTCTCCTGCTCGAGACCAAGGACCACCTCCGTGGCGGTCTCGTTCTCGCTCAGCTCAGCAGGTCGCGCGGCGGCCAGCACGAGGACACGTGCATCCGGGATGTTCCGCGCCAGGTAGCCGAGCGCCTCCCACGACGAGGCATCTGCAAGATGAGCGTCGTCGAGGAAGACGATGGCAGGAACTTGGCTCGACAGGTTGGCCATCAAGACGGCGAGCCCTTCGAGCAGCCGCAGCCGAGGCGGCTCGGCTCCGGAGGATGGGGGCCGGACGGCGGCGACGCTGCGAACGACCGTCGCGAGATCATCGAGGAACCCACCGCAGAGCCCCACGATCTCCTCGGCGCCCAGCCCTCGCAAAAGAGTCTCGAGCGCCTCCGACCACACCCCGAACGAGACGGTCTCGCCGAGCGCATAGGCACGCGCCGAAAGCGTGATCGCTCGGCCACGCTTCCGCACGAGGAACTCGCGCACGAGCCGAGTCTTCCCGATCCCGGGATCGGCGAGCAGGAGGAGCGAGCGGAACTCGCCGGCACCGGCTCGCCTGAACCCGCGCTCGAGTTCCGCGATCTCGCCACCTCTGCCCACGAGCCTCGTTGCCCAGGGCATGGCCCCACGATTATGGGCTGACTGCCCTCCGGCCCGCGAGGCTGGGAGATCTGGGTCCCTCAGGACGCCCTGAGCCGAGCGTGTGGCCGCCGAGGGGTGGGGGGTGGTGGCTCACAGGGGAGTGCAATCGATATGACAGCGCCATGAACGGTGGCGTCCCCGTCTTATCCCCGTGAAGGAACGGGAAACAACGGGAAACGATGGGTAGCACTGAGACGGATACTCGCACGTCAGCGGCCTCACGGCGCTCTGACCTGCACCTTTGCACCAGACTCTTAATCCGCAGGTTCGGAGTTCGAATCCCCGGGGGCCCACACGTACCTCCGAACACCCAGTGGATCAGGGAACGTGTCCGGGGTTCGTTCCGAGCAGGAGCGCGGTGGTGATCAGCCCGCAGAGCACGATGACCCCTGCGATCATCACTGCGATTCCCGGAGCCGGCAGGGGTTCGCCCCGGCGGATCGCGGCGTCCATCGCGCGCCACCGGCGCCGTGCGAAGGCAGCGGTCACGACACCGGCCATGATCAGCAGGACCCCAACCGTCTCCCACGCCCAAGGGAGCGTCTGCCCCGCCAGGAGCCGAGCGGCTGCGACGCCGGAGGCGACGAGTGCGAGCGCCGTCCGCAACCACGCGAGATACGTCCGTTCATTCGCGAGTTGGAACTGCGGTTCAGGACTACTCCGTTCGCTCATGTCCGCACCCCCGCTGTCGAGATGGCGAGAGCCTAGCTCCACGGACCCAACGGACCGGGGTTCGGCACGGCAAGCGGCGGTCCTCCGCGACATGGTAGGAAGAGCACGATCCGATCCGAGGGAGGGACGATGTCGGCTCGAGCTGCTCGACGGACGGCGTTCGCCGCGTTGATGACCGGAGCGCTGTTGCTCACGTGGGTGCTCGTGCGACCCACCGGCCCGTCTCCGGCCGCCGGCGACGAGCCTGCGGGCCGGGGCGGCGGCTCCGAGGTCGAGCAGGAGCTGTCCGAACAGACCGGCGAGCGGCTCGAGGCTATCGAGGAAGCCAACGAGCAGGGCATCAGGTGGCAGGTGCGGACCAGGGTTGCAGCCGCTGTGGCGGCACCGGCGCCCGGCTGGGCCGGGGAACGCGTCGCCGACCCCGTCACGGACGATTGGGAGCCCGCGATCGCGGCGGATCCCGCCGCCCCATTCGTGTACCTGATGACGACCCACTTCGCCGACAAGCCGTGTCCGGGCAACTGCCCGGTGCCGCACATCTCGCTCCACGTCTCCTCGGACGGTGGGCAGACGTGGGCGGCGCAACGACCTCTTTGCGCGTGCAAGGGATCGTGGCAGTACGACCCCGTCGTCGAGGTCGTTCCGAACACCGGCGCCGTCGACGCCGCCTACCTCAACGGCTTCAACGTGGTGTTCGTGAGCTCAACTGACCACGGCGCTACGTGGTCGGCGCCGGTCAAGACCTACGGCAACGTCTCGTGGAACGACAAGCCGGCGCTCGCCACGAGCGACGACGGCAGGGACGTCTACCTCTCCTGGAACGGCCCCACCGGCGGTGACCCCTGGATCGCGCAGTCCCATGACTTCGGGCAGACGTGGACCCAGCTGAAGCTCGTCGACTCGAACCGCTACTTCTTCGCGTACGACGCCGACGTGCTGCACGACGGAACCGTCGTCTTCGCCCAGAGCGACATCGACTACTCCGGCCCCGGCGGCGCACCCGTCGGCGTCGTGAACCACCACGTGTTCATCTCGCGGGACGCCGGGGTCACGTGGGAGGACCACGTCGTCGACACGGTGAACGTCGGTGAGCCCTGCGTGTCCGACGGCTGTGGACCGGACTTCTACATCGGGCACGACGCGATCTCGGCGGATGACGCCGGTCGTCTCGTCGTCCTGTACGACGGCGCCACCACCGACCTCGGCCCGCAGCGGATCTTCGCGCGCCGGTCCACGGACGGCGGGCGGACGTGGAGCGCGCGGGTCGCCCTCTCGGTGTCCGGCGAGAACGCCACGTCGCCGGCGGTCGAGTCCCGCGGCACCGGGGACGTCCGCGCCTGGTACATGCAGACGGGCAACGGCGACGAACCCGGCACCTGGAACGTCTTCTACCGGACCTCCACCGACGGGGGCGCCACCTGGAGCGCGCCGGTCGTGATCTCGGACGTGACGGCGGGGGCCGCGTACAAGCACCCCGACGGGTTCGACGAGGTCTACGGCGACTACGGCGAGATCGCCATCACGAGCGCGGGGAAGACGATCGCTACCTGGGGCGAGGGTCTGAGCTACACCGGGCCCGGCGGGGTGTGGTTCAACCGCCAGACCTGAGCCGAGCGAACCCTGGGGGATCTTTCAGGAGACCCGCGCGGGGGCGTCGGCGGCGAAGCTCGCCAGCAGGTGGTCGGCGGCGATCTGGAAGCGAGCCGGATCGCCGTACGGTCGCGTGACGAGCATCGCCCCTTCGAGACCGCCGACGATCACCTGCGCCGCCTCGCTCGCGGACCCCGAGAAGCGGAGCGTCCCCTCCTCGCGGCCCTGGTCGAGGACCCCGACGAGCCAGGCTTCCTGGTCGTCGAAGAAGCTCACCACGGCCGAACGCATCGGCTTGGGGAGCGTCTGGTATTCGGCCGCGAGCATCCCGCACAGGCACATGCGCTTTCGACGGAGCACGTCGCCGTAGAGCTTCGCGTAGGCCGCGAGCTTCGCGCGGGCGTCGATCGGTCGTGTCTCGATCTCGTCGAGCGAGCCGGTGAAACGGGATGCGTAGCGCTCGATCAGCGCCTCGCCGAGCTCGGCCTTTCCGGCGAAGTGGTAGTGCAGGCTCGCCTTCGAGATCCCGAGCTCCTCGGCCACGTCGGCGTAGCTGAACCCGTTGAAGCCGCGGAGCTGGACCAGCCGCTCGGCCACGTCCAGGATCTTCGAGGCGGTCCCGCCATCGGTCCCTCGTGCCTGCCTCGCCACCCGAACATCCTTTCCCATCCGCCGAGCCCATCCTAGCGCTCCCCTTGACCCCTGACCTACTAGTAGATAAGGATAGCGCCGACCGGAACTCCCGGCGACCCGGAAGGGGGAGCACGATGCAGGAGACCGCACACAAGGGGTTCGAGACCGCGGACGAGGTCCGCCCGTTCCCGAATGGCCACGCCGACATCCTCATGATCGGCGGCGACGAGGTGGGGCGGCTGGTGTTCCAGCCCGGCTGGCGCTGGTCGACGGACGTCAAGCCGATCGCGAAGACCGAGAGCTGCGAGGCACCGCATTTCCAGTACCACGTCAGCGGGCGGCTCGCGATCCGGATGGACGACGGCACGGAGTTCGTCGCCGAGCCGGGAGACGTCACGTCGCTGCCGAGCGGTCACGATGCCTGGGTGGTCGGCGACGAGCCGGCGGTCGTGGTCGACTGGTTCGGCGCGACCAACTACGCGAAGAGCCCGAGCGAGGTCGCCTCCTAGCTCGCTCGGTCTGAAGCGCCGTCGGCGCTCTGAGATAGGGTCCCGCGCTTAGCGGGAACCGGGAGACGACCGATGGTGACGATCGACGACGTGCGCGCGTTCGCGATGACCCTGCCCCGCACGACCGAGGCGCTCGTGCGGGACCGGGTCAAGTTCCGTGTCGGCCGGATCGTGTTCGTTGCCTTCTCACGCGACGAGACCGAGATAGGGTTCGGGTTCCCCAAGGAGGAGCGGGAGTCGCTCGTCCGCTCCGAACCCGACAAGTTCATGATGCCCGGCAAGGGCGACCTCCGGTACCAGTGGGTGGAGTGCCGGCTCGCGGCGCTCGACGTGACCGAGATGCGCGAGCTCGTCCTGGACGCTTGGCGGATGTGCGTGCCGAAGAAGGTGGCGGCCGCGTACGACGCCGAGCACGGCTGAGGCCTCCGGCGCGTGTTGGCGTTCCGGCGCGGTGCGGGAAGATGCCGGTCCGATGGTCCGACCCCTCACGCGCCGAACGCTCCTGGTCGCCGTCCGTGAGCTCGCGGAGACCGACCCGGCGCTGGCCGCCTCGGTCGAACGGTACGGCCCTCCCCCACTGTGGGCGCGCGAACCCTCGTTCGCCACGCTCGTCCACCTGATCTTGGAACAGCAGGTGTCGCTGGCGTCGGCCAAGGCGGCGTTCGACCGGCTCGGCACGGCGCTGGCCGGGGACGTCGTGCCGAACGGCTTCCTCGAGCTCTCGGATGCGGAGCTCCGCGCGATCGGGTTCAGCCGCCAGAAGGCCGGCTACGCGAGGGATCTCGCGACCGCGCTCGCCGACGGGTTCGATCTCGAGGGCTTAGGGACGCTCTCCGACGACGAGGTCCGCGCGAGCTTGATGGGTCTGCGTGGCATCGGCCGCTGGACGGCGGACATCTTCCTCATCATGTGCCTGCGGCGCCCCGACGTCTGGCCCCACGGCGACCAGGCCCTGGCGACCGCCGCGCGCGAGCTCCTCGAGCTCTCGGCGCAGCCGACGTTCGAGTCGCTCGAGGAGCGGGCTCGCTCATGGCGACCACACCGAGCCACCGCCGCGCGGATCCTGTGGCACCACTACCTGTCGGTCCGCGGCCGCTCCTGAGACAGGTTCCCGAGCCCGTCTGACGGAGACGAGCCGCGGTCGAAGGTCAGGCGGTGATCTCGACCGGCGTGCCGAGCGGGACGTCGAGCAGCGACTTCAGGTCGTCGTTGAGGACGCGGACGCACCCGTGCGACACGGCGTTGCCGAGGTCGCTCGGGCTCGAGGTCCCGTGGATCGCCATCCGGCCGCCGCCCGGCCACTCCGACAACACCGGCGAGAAGCCCGAGAGGCCGAGCGCAGCGATCCCGTAGGGCTGATACGGGCTCGCGTAGTCGACCTTGACCCACACGTAGAACATGCCGGTACCGGTCGGGGTCGCGTCCGTTCCGACGCCGACCTTGAAGTGCTCCTCCAGGTCGCCGTGGACGTAGTAGCGAAGCTCCCGCTCGGAGAGATCGACCTCGATGCGCTGATCGATCCGACGCAGCTCGACGTCCCTCTCGCGCACCCACGCGGAGGTCCCGTTCGGTCGGAGCGGGAGCAGAACCCGGTACCAGGCCTCGCCCGCCCGCCGCTTCGCGGCTTCAATCAGCATCGGGGACAACGTGCCCATCGGGTTCTTCGTGTCAAGTGCGAAGGTCGAATCAGTATCCTTCGGGTGCTTCCACATGGAGATGACGCGCTCGGAGGGGACTGCCAGGACGTCGACGCCCTCGGGAAGGAGCGGCGGCTGCGGCTCGACGCCGTTCGGACCCGTGGGGGCGCCCAGGACGAAGGTCGGTTGGTCCGGCGCGACCTCGTCGGCCGGCCTCGAGGTGCAGGCCGCCAGGCTGAGGCACGCGACCACGGCGAGCAGGTGCTTGCGCATCACCTGTGGAGCATCCCAGTTGTGTTCACGAACCGCTCGATCAGGCGAGGGTGGCGGACCAGCAGATGCTCCGGATCTGGAGCAACTCCACGTCCTGTCGTAGAGCGCACAGACCTTGGGCCACGTGCGGCTCAAGCATCCCCCACTAGGAGCTCGATCCACATGACCTAGGGCTTGCCCGGCCGCGTTGGAGCGACTTCCTGTTCCTTCGGCGAGGACGTGTGACGGCACACGTCACAGACGAGGAGCTTGGTTCGCCCGAGTCCTGGAGGGTCGACGGAGAGGAGCTGCTCTCCGTCGTCCACGACGAAATGCATGGTCCTGTGATGGCAGTTGGCGCAATCCCGCAGCCCAGCAGCGGCGAGAATCTCCAGACGCCTGCCCCCGCCCGTAACGATCATCTCTCCCCACCTTCTGTGCGAACCCTTTGAAGTATCGGCAAGGGATGCACCATCCTTATGGGGGGTGGGGCCCTCTTCAAGCACCCGTCCCATCGGCCGACCACCTAGCGGTAGTCGTTCCTTTCGGCGAGAGCATTCCGACCACCTCCTGGTGATCCGGTGCGCCACCCGCTCGTCCGGGGCGTCACCCTCCCTCCGCCCCTCATTCCCAACGTCTACGCTGGTGAAGGCTTCACCCACCGCGAGAGTGGCGGAACGGTAGACGCGCCGGATTTAGGATCCGGTGCCCGAAGGGGCGTGGGGGTTCGACTCCCCCCTCTCGCACGTGCGCTGATCTGCGGATCTTCGTTCCCCGACTATCGAGCCACGCCGCCAAGAGGGCCGGTCTTGCTTACACCATGCTCACGAAAACCGCCCGCAGCGGTGTTGGGGCTGATGCCTAGACGCTGGGGGGTCGCCATGGCTCGTGCTCGTGCGCGAGCCAGACCAGCTCGGGGTCGAGCGCACGCACCCGCAGCTGGCCTTCGGTGTGCGGCTCGTCGAGCTCGCCGAACCAAACCGCCACGTCGCCGCCGACGACGAACGGACGCCCGCCAGCCTCGACGACGACCACCTGCGTGCCGCGTGTGTGGCCCGGCGCCGGGACGAGCCGGAGCCCGGGAAGCAGCTCGAGCTCGCCGTCGACAGGCACGTACCGCACGCCCGGCGCCTCGACCCACTCGCGGATGGTGTAGTCGTCCTCGCTGCGCGCGTCGTCCAGCTCCCGACGCTGCACGTAGATCGGCCTACCGGCGAAGAGATGGTTGCCGCCGCAGTGGTCGAAGTGCAGGTGTGTGTTGACGACGATGTCGATGCTGGCGAGGTCGAAGTCCTGCTCGCTCAATGGAAGGAGGCGGGGATCGAGGTCGGCCACCGCCGGATGCAGCTCCGTCATGCCGGTGTCGACCAGCACGCGCGCATCGGGATGGTCGATGACGTGCACGTACACCGGCATCCGCTCGCCCTCGGCGAGTAGGTCGGCAACGCGGAGTGGCGTGATGGTGACCGAGGCGGGGGCGTTCATCGTGTGCCGACCGCCGCGCTGGTGGTCGATATGTGAGTCATGCAGACCCTCCTTTACCGGAGTCAGTAGGAGTCGAGTTACAAAAAGGGTGGGCGGAAGCGTCCCTATCGCTCGGAGTCAGCTCCAGGGTCGGAGGCTGATCCTCGCTCAAACCCTGATCTCGGACGCGTCTCCCCCATCGGAAAGACGACCTCGTGAGGATGAGAAAGGTCCCTCAACTGCGAGGAAAACCCGACCGCCTGTCCTGGATGGATGCCCGCGGCGTCGCGCGCTTCCCGCGCCATCCGTATCATGCCCTCCGCCGCCTCGAGCATCGTCGGAGCCTCGATCGTGTGCGTGAGACGCCACATGTGATAACGACCCCAGGTCGCGACCTCGGTTATGGCGTCGGTGCCGAACGCACTGGCAAGAGCAGGCAGTACACGCTCTGACTGCTGGGTGCTCAACTCAGCGTCGCTCAGCGTGATGACCAATCCGTAGATCGGCATGTCCACATGCTATACGCGAGCCTAAAGTGGCGCCCCGTTGGACCTGGACCTGATTCCGTGCGGACGCGTGACGCCGCTCACTTTTCGACAGCTTCGTTGGTGGGACTGGCCTTCGCCGGGATGACCCTACTCGCCGTAGCGATCACGATCGGGCTCGCTCGCCTGTAACGCAACGGCCGATGCTGCCTCCACCGCAGGGACGCGGAATGTAGCGCGCATGGCCGCGTGACGCCGGTCACTTTTCCAGAACGTACATCCGAGTCACATCGTGCCTGCTAGCGTCGGCCTATGCGACGGACACGCGTCGTGTCCTGGGAGCGATCCGGTTCCGGCTCGGACTTCGACCCCGCCTGCTCCTTCTCCGGGAAGAAGAAGTCGGACGGGAACCGCCGGTTCATCGCCGGTCCAGCGGGCGTCTTCATCTGCGAAGACTGCGTCGATCTGTGCGCCGAGATCCTGGAAGAGGAGCGCGGGCCCTAGACGCGACGGCGCATGGGCGCGTGAAGCCGGTCACGCGACGGGTACATACATGACCCTCGTCTCGACCTGGAACGGGGCTCCCCGCTACCGCTCGATCCAGCACAGGCAGAAAGGATGCCCGGCTGGATCCGCGTAGACCTGGAAGTTGTCTGCGGAGGTCGCCTGCTCGGCAGCCTTCAGCACCTTTGCACCCAGCGCCATGACTCGGTCGTGGGCCGACGGGAAGTCCTCGACCCACAGGTCGAGGTGGATCTGTTGGGGCGGTGCCCCGTCGGGCCAGTCCGGCGGGATGTGATTGGGCGCGAGTTGAACGCCGATCCGAGGTTCGCCCTCGACGATGACCATGTGCCAGTCATCTTCGGCATCCACTTCACCGTCGAGCACCCCCGCCCAGAAGCTGCTCTCGGCGGCGAGATCCGCGGCGTCGAACACGACCACCTGATGATCAATGCGCATTGCGTGAGCCTAGCGAGGCCAGGGGCCCGGGTGTACGAGGGTGCCGTAACTCGTGGTCGGCGGAAAGCATGGACGCGTGACGCCGGTGACTATTCCAGAACGTACATAGTCGCTTACCCCGGGTCACGCGACGGCGGCGTACATCTGTCCGAGGAGCGGATCGTCACCCCGTCGTGCACCAACCTGGAGGGGCAGGGTCCGTAGCTGCGGGCTGTCTAACTTCCCCCGAAGAGGTCGACAGCCCAATCATTGACCTTCAGGAAGTTGCCCGTCGGGTATTCGAACTCGCACTCCTCGAGGAGGGTGAAGCCGAGCTTCCGGCAGATCGCGTTCGACGGTGCATTGTCGACAGAGGGAAAGGCGTGCAGGAATCGGTGCCGGTGATCCACCCCAGCCAACAGGATCGCTTGCCGAGCTGCCTGGCTGCCGATGCCTTGGCCTTGAAAGCCTGGAAGCACGGACCACCCGATCTCGAAGACCTGATCTTCGCGCCAGGTCAACTCCCAATACCCGACCCAACCGACCGCTGCGCCGCTCGTTTCATCGACGATCTTGAATTGCCGGGAGTCTTCGCGTTCATAGCCGGTTTGGCGTTGGGCGATGCTCTCTGGAGTCTCTGGGCCGCCCAGGTGCCCCATCATCTCCGGATCGCCGAGCAGCTTCTCAAGAAGCGGAAGGTCCCCCTGGCCCCACGGCTCGATGTGCACGTTTCGCCGCTCTGACCCCGCGCTCCCGTTCACAAGAATCGAAGCCTACGTCTGAGGACGCGTGACCCCGGTGACCCGTCCGTACATGCCCGGGTCCAGAAATCCGCGCCGACCGCCGCCCCAACCCTCACGTGCAGGACGGGTTGGGAGAAAGGGGACGCGAAACGCCACCCCCTAGACGCGCAGCCCGGGGCTGGGTCCGGGTCCGGGAACGGCCAAACGCTGCCCCATTGCGGCGCCACCCTCGGGTCAGGATCGGCGCCCCGGAACGCCGCCGGCGGCGAGCCGCCGGTTCCTTCCACACCGGACTGGCGACTCGCCCGGTTATAGGCTCGGCGACATGACCATTCAGCGGATGGACAACGTCGCCATTGTCGTCGAGGACCTTGACGCCGCCGTCGCATTCTTCACCGAGCTCGGCATGGAGCTGGAAGGCAAGGGGCAGGTCGAAGGCCTCTTTGCGGACCGTACCGTCGGACTCGACGGCGTCCGGAGCGACATCGCGATGATGCGGACCCCGGACGGCCACAGCAAGCTGGAGCTGACCAAGTACCACACCCCCCCGGCGGTCGACGCCGAGCTGGGGGATCCGCCGCCCAACACGCTGGGCCTCCATCGCGTCATGTTCGCCGTCGACGACATCAATGACACCGTCGCCCGCCTGCGCGCCCACGGCGCCGAACTCCTCGGCGAGGTGGCACAGTACGAGAGCACCTTCCTCCTCTGCTACCTCCGCGGCCCCGCGGGCATCATCGTCGCCCTGGCCGAACAGATCGGCTGAGGCGAGCCCGAGATCCGTGCCTGGTCGCAGCTTCTTTGGGATCCGGTGGCCGAAAGGGCGTGAGAGGTCGACTCTCCCCTCTCGCACCCCTCTGAGCCGGGATCCTCCCGAGCTTCGTTTGGACTACACGTCCGGGTGAGACCGCGGTCGCACCCGCGGAACCCATCCCGGCACGGCGGCGCGATAC
>Ga0207650_10003303_pt1 | contig 11100 bp, 10 predicted proteins | sample KBSS63metaG_FD_184325 | JGI IMG/M metagenome (GOLD analysis project Ga0207650, IMG submission 184325) | Switchgrass rhizosphere microbial communities from Kellogg Biological Station, Michigan, USA - KBS S6-3 metaG (SPAdes) (version 2) | ecosystem: Host-associated > Plants > Roots > Rhizosphere...
GAACCACGAAGTCACACAAAACCAGAACGAAACTCACGAATCAGATCACAACCGCAAGAGTGCTTACCTTGACACTCTTTTGCCCGCGCCGCTATCATCTCCGTTTCCGCTGTGGCAGGAAACTTCGCCTGAGTAATCTATGTTTGAGTCCTTATCTGACAAGCTAAAACGGACTCTGAAGAACCTGCGCGGCGAAGGCGTGCTGACGAAGGAGCACGTTGACGCGGCCCTGCGCGAGATTCGCCTCGCCCTGCTGGAAGCCGACGTCAATTATAAAGTCGCCAAAGACTTTATAGCCTCTGTCAAGGAAAAGGCCGAAGGCCAGCAGGTTTGGCAGGAACTAAAGCCTTCTGAGCAAGTCGTCAAGATAGTTTACGACGAGCTGGTGGATCTGCTCGGTGGCCAGTCTTCGCGGCTGGTTTTCACCAGGCAGATTCCGAACGTCGTCATGATCGTGGGCCTGCAGGGCTCGGGTAAGACGACCTCGACAGGCAAGATTGCGCGCTGGCTGGCGGCCAATCAGGATCGCAAGCCGCTGCTGCTTTCGGTTGACGTTTATCGTCCGGCGGCGCGCGAACAGCTCCGGGTTATTGCCAAGGCGACGGGCCAACAGATCTTTGAACAAACTGAGACGAACGATCCGCTGACGCTGGTGCGCGAAGCTTACAAGCATGCGCAGCAAACGGGCTTCGACACGCTGCTGATTGATACCGCCGGCCGGTTGCACATCGACGAAGAGTTGATGACCGAGCTGGAGAACATCAAGCGCGAAACTCATCCGGTCGAAATTCTGTTTGTGGCCGACGCGATGACTGGCCAGGATGCGGTTCGTTCGGCCGAGGAATTTCACCGGCGCATAGGCATCACCGGCGTGGTGCTTACGAAAATGGATGGCGATGCCCGCGGCGGCGCGGCGCTTTCCATCAAGCAGGTTATTGGTCAGCCGGTAAAATTCGTGGGCGTCGGCGAGAAGTACGACGCGCTCGAGCCGTTTTATCCGGAACGCGTGGCCCAACGAATTCTGGGAATGGGCGACGTGCTGTCGCTGATTGAAGAAGTCCAGTCGAAGGTCGATCAGTCTGAAGCCGAAGAGCAACTGAAGAAGCTTCAGAAGAACGAGTTCACGCTCGACGACTTTCGTTCGCAGCTTCGCCAGGTCAAGAAGCTTGGTTCGTTCTCGAAAATCATGAAGCTTCTGCCTGATCAGCTCCTCGGCGGCATTGGTATGCCGCAGATGGACGAGGAACAGACGAAGCAGATGGAAAAGGAATTGAAGCGCACCGAGTCGATCATCGACTCGATGACGCGCGAGGAGCGAACCGATCACCGGATTCTGAACGCGAATCGGCGGCGCCGGATAGCTCGTGGCTCTGGGACAAACGTCACCGAAGTTAACAAGCTGATCAAGCAATACACCGAGATGCGGCAGATGATGCGGCAGCTCAGCAGCTCCGGAATGTTTGGCGGCAGCGGCTTGAAAGGCAAGATGATGCGGCGCATGGCGGGCATGCCCGACATGGCAGGCCTGGCCGGCATGGGCGGAGAAGGCGACGAGATGCCGTCGTTTCCGTCGCTGGGCGCGGCGGCCGGAACGCCTTCAAGAAAAAAGCTTAAGAAGAAACGCAAAAAGAAGAGACGTTAGCGAAAACAGTGATGAGTGACGAGTGATGAGTACTGAGTGCTGACTACTGAGTGAACTTAAAACTTAAACCTTGGAACTCAGAACTCAGCACTTAGCAGAACTTAGCATCGGAGGTAAGGATTTGTTAGCAATTAAATTGATGCGCACGGGCGCGAAGAAGCGACCTTCATATCGAATTATTGTGAAGGAGAAACAGTCGAAGCGCGATGGTGCTTATCTGGAGAACCTGGGCACTTATGACCCGACGCGCGAGCCGGCGGAAATCAAGTTGAACCTGGATCGCGTCCGCTATTGGATCGAGAAGGGCGCGCAACCGACTGATACCGTTGGCCGGCTAATTAAGGCGAGCGGGAAACAGCAGTCAGCGGTTCAGCACGAAGCTTAGTCGCTGCTTTCGAATCGTAATTCGTAAAGCAAACCGTGAGTTTGCGATTTGAACCAAGAGATACTGCGCAAACTAACAGTTTGCGCTACACCGCAGATGAGAGAAGCCGTCGAGATGGTTGTGAAGGCATTGGTCGATGACGTTGACGCCGTCGACGTGCGCGAGCTGGACCAACAGGGCGGGACGCTCATCGAAGTGCGCGTGGCGCCGAGCGACATGGGAAAGTTAATCGGGCGGCAGGGACGCACCATTCGCGCGCTGCGTTCCCTCGCTTATGCGGTCAGCTTGAAGAAGAAGCATCGCTACATGGTCGAAATCGTGGAATGAGTTCCGAGAGCGAGCAAACGGGCGATGACCTGGTCATAGTGGCCCGCGCAGTCAGAACGAGGGGCCTGAAGGGCGAACTGATTGCCGATCTTTTGACAGATTTTCCCGAACGCTTTGAGAACGTCAAACATTTGTTCGGCGTCGCTCCCGGTGGACAGCGCCAACAATTCGAACTCGAGAATCATTGGTTGCAAAACGATCGGCTGGTGCTGAAGTTCTCGGGTTATGACGACATCGACTCGGCCAGGACCCTGGTCGGCTACGAATTCGGTGTTCCGGAAGCAGAACGCGTCGAGCTTGCGGAAGATGAATATTACGACTGGGAGCTCGCCGGGTGTTTAGTTGAAGACAGGACGGGATCGACCATCGGCAGCGTCCGCGAAATAATGCGAACCGGCGGCGTCGAGCTTTTGGTTATTGAAAATGATGAGGGGCGCGAATACCTGATTCCGTTAGCCGGGTCGATTGTCATCGAGATCAACGTCGCGGGAAAGAAGATCGTGGTTGATCCTCCCGAAGGTTTGTTGGAGTTATAACCTTCTTTGAAATTTGTACCGTGCTGCGCTGCGACATCATTACCATCTTTCCGGAGTTTTTTCGCGCGACGTTTGAGTACGGGATTGTGCGACGCGCGCGAGCGGCCGGATTGGTGGAAACCAATGCGCACGATCTGAGAGGCTGGACGGAGGACAAGCACCACATCGTCGATGACCGGCCTTTTGGCGGCGGCGAAGGAATGGTGCTCAAGCCCGAGCCGATATTCGCGGCGGTAAAGGATTTGACGGGTTGCGCCGATCGCGCCGAGTATCCGCCGCAAACGAGAGTGGTTTTGCTGTCGCCGCAGGGGCGAGTGTTTACTCAGGAAGTGGCGGACGATCTTTCAAAGAACGCGTCGCAGATCGTTTTAATTTGCGGACGATATGAAGGCATCGACGAACGCGTAGTCGACGCGCTGGCAACTGACGAAATTTCGATCGGAGACTATGTGTTGTCAGGAGGCGAACCGGCTGCGTTAGTGGTCATCGATGCGGTGGTGCGATTGTTACCAGGTGCGTTGGGTAATGAAAGTTCGGCGACGAACGAATCGTTTTCCGAAGGGCTGTTAGACCACCCGCAATACACGCGGCCGACGGAATTTTCGGGATTGAGCGTGCCGGATGTTTTGTTAACCGGTAACCACGCGGAAATTGCGCGCTGGCGGCGTGAGGCAGCACGGCGAAAGACGGAACGTAATCGCCCGGATCTTTTGAAGTAATTTTCCGCATGAAGCGGACTCGGATTCTTGAATGGAGTGAAGAAATGAATCGATTAGATAGTATTGAAAAAACTCAACTGCGCGAAAGCATTCCCGATTTTCAGTCGGGCGACACCGTGCGCGTGCATGTTCGAATCAAAGAATCTGAGACGAAAGAACGTCTGCAGGCTTTTGAAGGCGTAGTCATTGCCCGCAAGCATGGCGGCGCCCGGGAAACTATCACCGTGCGCAAGACCAGCTTCGGGATTGGTGTCGAGCGAATTTTCCCGCTGCACGCGACGATTGTGGACCACATCGACGTGGTAAAGAGAGGCCGAGTTAGACGCGCAAAACTTTATTACCTGCGCGGCTTGCGCGGTAAGGCGGCGCGCATCCGCGAACGCGACACCCGCGGACAGCAGCGCGACACAGCGGCGACAGCAGCTGGCAAAAAATAGATCTGCGGCTGGGAGCGCAGCCGCTGGGAGCGCAGGCATCTTGCCTGCCGCGAGTGCCTTAAGGCACGAAGCGTGTTGCGTACCGCGGCAGGCAAGATGCCTGCGCTCCCAGCCGTTAAGCTCCCGGCTCAAGAACCAGGAAACGCAATTTGCGAATAGCAATTGACGCCCACTCCGTTGGGACTGGCCTTGGTGGTAACGAGAGCTATGCGACCAACCTCATCGAAGCCCTCGCCGAAATCGACCCCAACAATTCCTACACGCTATATGTCACGCGCCGCGAGGCCGTCGAACGGTTCAGCAACCGTTGGCGCAATTTTTCCGTACGTGCCACCCTGCCGCACACGCCGCTGATTCGTATTCCTTTAACCCTGAGCGCGGAACTAAGACGAAATCCGGTTGACGTGCTTCACGTTCAGTTTACTTCGCCGCCTTTTTCGCCGTGCCCGGTAGTAGTCAGCATCCACGACCTTTCATTTGAACATCTGCCGCAAACTTTCAAATGGCGCAGCCGGAAACAGCTGCGCATCACCGTACGCCGTTCAGCTCGCGAAGCTGCCCACGTGATCGCTCTGTCTGAACATGCGCGGCAAGACATAGTGGAAACTTATGGTCTGGCGCCGGAAAAAGTCACCGCGATACCGCTCGCCGCCGCCGATCACTTTCGACCCCTCAGCGACGACGAAGAACTGCAACGGGTTAGACAAACTTATGGGATAGTTGGCGAGTACATCCTGTCGGTTGGCGCCATTCAACCACGAAAGAATTTGAGCCGGCTGGTCGACGCATATTCCCGCTTGCGCCGGGCCACGCCGGAAGGTAATCTGCCTAAACTTGTGCTGGCGGGGAAATGCGCCTGGCTTTACGAGGAAACGCTCCGCACCATTCGAGAACTGCAAGTAAGTGACTCTGTGATCTTGACCGGCTACGTGCCGGACAGCGATTTGCCCGGGCTGTATTCAGGAGCACTTTGTTTTGTTTACCCGTCCTACTTCGAAGGTTTTGGTCTGCCACCGTTGGAAGCAATGAAGTGTGGCGCGCCCGTGATTGTGGGCAACCAGACCAGTTTGCCTGAAGTTGTGGGCGATGCCGGATTGCTCGTAGATCCATTCGACGCGGACGCAATCGCGGGCGCAATCGATCAGGTAATTCGTGATTCAAACCTGCGCGCGGAGCTTGGCAGGAAAGGATTGGCCCGCGCCCAACTCTTCGACTGGCGAGAGACTGCTCGACAAACGCTCCGGGTTTACCAGCAAGCCGCCGGCGTTGTGCAATCGAGCTGATAAAAGCTAGCCAGATAAACAGGTCGGTTCAGTCTTATGCGCATTGCTATTCTCGGGACCCGTGGCATACCAGCAAGCTACGGCGGTTTCGAAACTTTCGCGGAACATCTTTCCACCAGGCTTGTAGCCCGCGGGCATGAGGTTACGGTTTATGGCCGGGCCCACTACGTTTCACCTCGCCAGCTGGAGTATCACGGCGTTCAGCTAAAAGTTCTTCCCACCATTCGCCATAAATACTTCGACACCGTCGTTCACTGCTTTCTCTCGGCGGTCCATGCCGTCTCGGGACGGTTTGATGCGGCGCTAATCTGCAATGCCGCGAACGCGCCTTTCGCGCCCATCCTGAGGCTAACCGGAACGCCGGTAGCCATAAACGTGGACGGACTGGAGCACAAAAGAAAAAAGTGGGGCTGGCTGGGCAGGCGTTATTACCTCGCCGCGGAACGTCTGGCGACGATGCTGCCAAACGTGATGGTGACTGACGCCCAGGTGATCCAGGACTACTACCTCGCGCGATACGACGCCGAGTCACAAATGATCGCGTATGGGTCCGAAGTTGAACGGCGTCCGGATCGGGCGGCGGTGCGACGCTGGCGAGCGGAACCGAATCGTTATGTGCTTTACGTTTCCCGGCTCGAGCCGGAAAACAATGCGCGCCTCGTAATCGAAGCTTTCAAGAAAGTGCGGACCGCTTATCGGTTGCTGATCGTTGGTGATGCTCCTTACGCTCACGACTACATCACCGACCTGAAAGAGCGCGCTCGAGGTGACAAGCGCATCGTCTTCACCGGCTTTGTTTTTGGACAGGACTATCGCGCGCTGCAACAAAATGCCTACTGCTACGTCCATGCGACCGAAGTCGGCGGAACCCATCCGGCCCTGCTGGAGGCGATGGGTTATGGCAATTGCGTTTTGACTTTGGCTACTCCGGAAAACATCGAGGCGGTGGGAGACGCGGGAATCCCGTATGCCGATGAGTTCGATCTGGCCGAAAAACTACAGCGGGTTTTGCGAGACGGGTCGTTGGTCCAGAGTTATCGCAACCGGGCGCAAATCAGAGTGCAACGCTACTACGATTGGGATCGCGTCGTGGACCAGTATGAAACGCTGTTCGCGAAGATGAGTGGTAAACAGGTGGACGCAGTAGCGGCGGTTGAGAGTAATGAAGCCCGGTCACAGGATGCAGCACTAAGCAGAAAATAAGTCTATGCAGAAGCCCGACCGTCAGGGAGGGTTTAGAAGGCGTTGGCGGACGCTTGATGGTTATAACTGAATCCGCAAGCTAAGAGTTTCCTTACAAAAATTTTTGTATCCTAAAAGAGGTGGCCCCGCCAATCATTACGATTGGCGGGGCAAAACTTTCCGGCAGGTTCGGGTAAATCAAGGGCGGTGGCAAAGATCTGAGAATCGTCGATTAGGCCGATCCTTGAACCAGGCAGCACTGTTTGCGGGTGAGATAAAGCCTCGCGGTTGGATAAATAAGGGCCGCGCTCATTGCTAACAGCTTTTTCAATCAACTGGGGTGGCGTTCAGTGTGCGAAATTATACGTAAGTTTCGTGACGTGTCAAGAACAATTTCACTAGACTTCCGTAACAATCACCCAGAAGGTTCAAAATCCTCAGGATTATTCGCCAGAACGGACTTGAGAAAGGCGCAATGCCTGCCGGCGGGCTGCTTCAGACACGTTTCTGTTCTGACTGAGGTTTTTAAGATCCTTGGTCCGGATACGGGGCAGGGTACTAATAACAGTGGGTATCGGTGTGCGTGGATTGCGAACCAGGTTATGAATAATTGGGTAGGAACGCGCCCAATTGCGATTGAGAGCAATGAGGCGCAGCACTTCATCAGCCACGGTCCGCATTGAGGCGATGTTTTCGACCTCCTGGTCAGTCACGCGCGGATTTTGAATCACGGCGGTCGCCACCACGCGGTTTGAGTCGCGAATCAGGATGCTGCGCGCTTCGCGATCGCCCTTCATGCCGAGCTTCATGCGGTCCTTCACGTTCATGAACATTATGCGCCGAATCAAAGAAACCCGCTCCGGGGGCACCTCGCCCTTTTCACTCTGCTCAAATTCCAGGGCGCGTTTGAAGTTGGCGGCGTGTTCCTCGGCAGTTTCCAGTTTTAAATCTTCATAACGCTCGCTCGGCAGCCATGAGTTGTCGAGCTCCGCATCCGAAACCTCGATGTGTTCCGCGATCAACCAGGCGTCTTCAACCGTCAGCCCGGCGGAGAAGTCAGCACTCTCGAAAAACTCGGCCGCCGCGCTATTGCCTCTGCTTCGCAACTCTTGTGCGATCTGCTGCGCGCCTCTTTCCTTTTCGAAGAACTCACGCCTGGTTTCGCGCGCCCGACGTTCGGCGTCGGCGGAGCGATCAGAGTTTCCCAGGATGGCGTCGATAATTTTGGGAAAGCGCACCAGCCTCTGCTGGTTCGTGGCAATCAGGTCAAGCAGTGAACTATCGGAAGTAGACGACGCCAAACCGGCGATCACTTCATCCGGCGTTTTGCTGTTCATTATCACTGCTTCGTGAAGCTCGCGAGTTTGCGCGGAAAGCGTGGCGAGGTAATTCAGAACGGGGATCGAAGTCTCCGTGCTTTTGGCTGCTGTCAGGAGATCCTGTGAATCCTGCGTAGTTAAGGTTTCGTTTGCTGCTCCGGCAATTTCAGGGTCGTCGGCTCGCCGGAGAGCAACTAACACTTCCAGCAGATCAGATTGCGGAAGCGGCAATAGACCACTCGCGGCGGCAAGTCTCGCCTGTTGGGGTGCCGTGCCAGCGATGATGGCTTGTACCGCGGGATTGGTTGAAGAAGTTGTGCTGCTCATGATGAAGGGCGCGAGCGAAAATTATTACTCTTCGAAGACTCGTACGCTGGCGGAAATTGAAGGCTAGTTTTGATTTTTACACGAGATGCCGACATCCCCTGTTCAATACAAATTGAAATTGTATTCCAACTGAACAAGAGTCGAGACGGGCCTGCCATCTTTCACCGCTGGTGCAAACTTGATCTTTCGAGCTGCGTCGATCGCCCGAGCTGTCAAACCGCCTGGCAAATCGTTAAGGACAAGAATATTTTTAACCGTGCCGTCGGCGGCGAATACTGCCCGGAGAACGACTGTGCCTTCCACGAGTGCGGCTCGAGCCTTCTCTGTATAAGTGGGCTCGGGTTTGCTCAGAACTCGCACCTTGGTTGTGACTTCTGCAGACGAAAAAAGCGTACGTGAGGCCTGCGACATGTCGGCCGGCTCAGCGTAGAGACGAAGTGTTTCCAGCTGTTCCTTCCACATGGTTGCGTCCGGCGCAAGTGGAGCGAGTTTAAGAAACGACTCCAGATTCGCGGCGGCTTCCTTGAAACGCATTGCGGTCTCTTTCCCTTTTGCTACCCTTTCCTCGTCGGTAAGTTTTGGCGGGACGGCCAATGTTTTGAACTCCGTCCCGTCAAAAGCCCAGGACCTGAGCGAGCGACTTGCAATATCACAAATCAAGGCTTGAGATCTTAGAAGATAGCCCAGGGGAAAATCAGACTGGCCCGTCAATGCGTCGTTTGCTTGATTAAGCGCTTCTCTGCAGGAGCGTCGCTGTAGGTGAATTACACCGAGCACGTAATGAGCCTCCGCATTTTGAGCGTTGAGCAATAATGCCTGGCTGGCCTCCCTTCCAGCTTCATTTATCGCTTTCGTAAACAGAAGCGTGTGGGACAGATTTGCGTGAGCAGTCGCAGAGTCAGGGCGAAGCGCAACTTCCTTTTCGAAAGCCTTACGTGCGTCTTTCCACTTCTCCTGGCCGGCGAGGGAGAGCCCAAGGTAATGCCAAGCCTCGGCATCGTCCTTGTATCTCTTTATGCCTGCACGCAGGGCCTTAGTCGCGCCATCAAAATCGCCTTGTTGGTAAAGCCTGACGCCCCGATCCCGATCTTCGTAAACAGTTGTTGTTGGCTGCTGCAACCAAGAACCGGCTACCGCGGGAGTCACGCCGCTGATCGAGAGGACCAGGATGAAAGCAACCATTAGGTGGTGAAACATTATTCCTGAAGAGCGTTAAGCGGTAGCCCCGTGACACTTTTTATATTTCTTACCCGAGCCGCACGGACACGGTTCGTTGCGACCAACCTTGGGCTGATCGCGAACAACCGTCTTCACTTTTCCCGCTTCTTCTCCGGCTGCGGCGGCGCCCTGGTTCGGTCCGGTGAAGGTCATTGAAGTAGACCGCCGCGGCAGCCGCCGCTGCTGAATCGCTTCCGGTGGTTCTTCGGAAACGACCTGCAGGTTGAAAAGCGAACGAATGGTGCTGGTATCGATGCGGTCGAGCATTTCCTGAAACATGTCAAAACTCTGCTTCTTGTACTCGACTAACGGATCTTTCTGACCGTAACCGACCAGGCCAATGCCCTGTTTCAAGTGATCGAGGGACAGCAGGTGGTCTTTCCACTGCGCATCGATGATGTTGAGCATGATGATGCGTTCGTAGGTGCGCATCGCTTCCGGTCCGATATGTTGTTCCTTGTCGGCGTATTTGACCTTCAGCTTTTCCCAGATGGCGTCGGCGACTTCCGCGGAAGTGTAGTTGGGAATGTCCAGGCCTTCAGCGTCAGCATCGAAATCATAGATGGTCTTGATTTGGATCTTGTAGTTTTCAACGTCCCAATCGTCTGGAGAAACGTCGGGATTTAAATACTGCCTGGTCAAATCAGACAAGAGATCGTAAGCAACACCTGCCTGCGGCGGATCGCCCATCAGGTATTCGCGCTGGTCAGGCTGTTCCATCAACTGGCGGCGCAAGCCATAGATCGTCTCGCGCTGCTTGTTCATCACGTCGTCATACTCGAGCAAGTGTTTACGCGATTCGAAGTTTCGGCCTTCAACCGACTTCTGCGCCGACTCGATTCGCTTCGACACCATCTTCGACTCGATCGCCACGCCCTTCTCCATGCCCAGACGCTGCATCAGCGCTTTGACTTTGTCCCCCGCGAAGATGCGCATCAGATCGTCTTCAAGCGACAGGAAGAACCGCGACGATCCGGGATCGCCCTGGCGTCCGGCGCGTCCGCGAAGCTGATTGTCGATTCGTCTTGATTCGTGGCGTTCAGTGCCGAGGATGTGCAGTCCACCAATGCCGACCACTTCCTTATGCTCTTCTTCGACGATTCGTTTGGCGCGATTGAAAGCGACATTCCACTGCTCTTCAGTGGCTTCGTCGGGATCGATCTCATCTTTTTTGAGGAACTCGCGGGCCATGAAATCCGGGTTGCCGCCCAGCAGAATGTCGGTGCCGCGACCGGCCATGTTCGTGGCGATTGTGACCGCGCCCTTGCGTCCCGCCTGGGCCACGATCTCTGCTTCGCGCTCGTGATACTTCGCGTTGAGCACGTTGTGCGGCACGCCTTCGCGTTGCAGCCGGCGCGCGATTAACTCAGAATTTTCGACGGAAACTGTGCCCACGAGCGCCGGCTGTCCGCGCTCATGACAGTCTTTGATTTCCTCAATCACCGCGTCCCACTTCTCTGGCAGCGTGCGATAGATAACGTCTGAGAAATCGCTGCGGACCATCGGCATGTGGGTGGGAATCACTACCACGTCGAGTTTATAAGTCGACTGAAATTCCGAAGCTTCAGTCTCAGCCGTACCGGTCATGCCTGAAAGTTTTTCGTAAAGGCGGAAATAGTTTTGCAGCGTGATGGTGGCGAGGGTTTGGTTCTCCTTCTCAATCTTCACGCCCTCTTTCGCTTCCACCGCCTGGTGCAATCCGTCTGACCAGCGACGGCCCTTCAT
>Ga0207650_10003309_pt1 | contig 11091 bp, 8 predicted proteins | sample KBSS63metaG_FD_184325 | JGI IMG/M metagenome (GOLD analysis project Ga0207650, IMG submission 184325) | Switchgrass rhizosphere microbial communities from Kellogg Biological Station, Michigan, USA - KBS S6-3 metaG (SPAdes) (version 2) | ecosystem: Host-associated > Plants > Roots > Rhizosphere >...
ACAATAAAGGTTATGGCTTCGACGGTCGTGTATCTACTTCACCAAATGTATTACGATTTAGAAAGGGAACCTCCGAATTATATGCGATCTGGGAAAGCGAAAAAATGACTGTAACTAACCGTCCTCAATTTACAGAACGAACCGGTACTTATATGCTTAACCGAAGTGGAAAGATTCGAAGATTCGTTGATGACAGTAGCGGTGTCATGAGCAGTGAAAAATTTTCAGGAGGCAGAGTCATCTATGGATCCAAACCAATTTTAATCGTTATTGAATAATTCAAACGCTATTAATTGTAATTCATTAGATGTGCCTATGAAGGCAATTGGTGCTGTTAATTTGGCTGGCTAGGATTGCTTTTTTTTTGCTCAAAACTGTAGGTAACAGTAAACTCAAACGCAATTGGATTAAAAGCTAAGCTATTTGCATAAGTGTCGCTGGGTATTACTTGTATAGATGTATAAGTATATCCTGAAAAGAATCCGATTTATTAAAATTGGACTTGATGTTATATTTAAATCCGTTTAATTCAAATTTTTGCAAAAATGCAGATAAATTTGAGGCCTCTCCATCTATGTTATGATGGTATTCGATAAAATATTCTTTAGCCTTATTAATGGTTTTAGAATCGAACAAATCATTAATGATTTCTTTTTCAGCTCCCTCCACATCAATTTTAATTAGGTCAACTGAATCAAAATCTTTGAGATAGTTTGACAGTTTTGTTGCCTTAACTTTAATTTCATTTTCACCACCTCGTCTGCTTATTACTGATCCCTCTAATGTGTTGTCACCGGCAAAAAAGGATATTTCCTTCTCCTCGCTATACAATGCTAAATTATGTATTGATACATTGCTGAGTTTATTCTCTTTTATATTTAACGACAGCAAGTCAAACACCCGTGGGTTTGCTTCAAATGCAATGATTTTGCTATCCGGGAACATTTTTTTGAAATACAGGATAGACATTCCCAAGTTGGCACCACAATCGATGAACAAAGGCTCCTTAACCTCGGTTTTAAATGCATATTCATTAGCTATGAAAATTTCATTGATTAAATAATATAAAGTATGATAATTGTACCCATACATTTTATACCCAAAAAAGGATACAGAGATTTTATCTTTTGGATTTTTGGAAAACCTGTTTTTTATCAATAGCCTGTTTAAGGTGGAGAAAACTGAGATTTTTTCTAAGTAACTTCCAGGAAAGTTGATAGTTTTTTTAAAATTGTAATATAGTTCTCTTAACATAAGGTTATTGCCTTCGCTCAGTTAGCATCGATGCTATCTTTAATATCGGCGTGCCGAATGTACAAAAACAAGACAGCATTGCAAACCTTTTAGAATCTTATCATTTAGTACTTGTAGTCTAAAGACAAACTAAAACGTTTAGGTGAAAGGCGAGCCATGATAGAAAGTAGTTTTGAAAAATGCGATCAGTGCGATAACTATATGCGAAAACTATATTCGACATTGGTCACTTGATTAAGAAGATAGTAATTTATAATTGTTTAGCTCAACTTTTCGGGCTATTATGGGTGTTGGCCCTTAATATTTTAAAAAAATAAAACTGCTAGGAAGCACTGTTCATTACAGTAAATGAAAAATCGTTGCTTATTTTATGCAATGGTTATGTTTGTGTTGTAAGTGTACTACACATCAATTACTTTCGGCATTAAATTGTGTTACCCAATGGAATGGATCGAAATACTTAAATGCCCCATCTCCGGAAAGAATCTTCGGGAGTTGACAAGCGAAGAAGTTTCTGATTTAAATATTCAAATCGATAACGGAAAAATTTTTCAGGCCGATGGCATTTTTTTCCGTGAAAAACTGGAAAAGGGATTAATAGATGAAGATGGCAATTATATTTATCCAATTATCAAGGATGTAGTGCTTTTACTCCGTGATCTTGCAATCGTTGATTCCATTGACAAAGTGATAAAAGAGTCTATCAGTGACGATAAAAAATTAGTGCAGGATTTTTATAATAAACGTGGATGGCATACAGATGAATCAGGCAATTATGAAGATGCCATTATTTTTGAGGATCTCAGAGATGTTTCCAAAGATTATTTAAAAAAATGCCATGACCGAGTTTCAAGATTTTTAAATCCCTCGGGGGGATATATGTTGGATGCAGCCTCTGGAGCCTTGCAATACGAAGATTATTTACAGTATTCGGCAAATTATAAATACAGAGTCTGCGTTGACCTTTCGTTTCAAGCATTGAATGAAGTAAAAAGAAAATTAGGTAATAAGGCTTTGTGTATTCTTTGTGATATGACAAACCTGCCGTTTAAAGATGATGTTATGGACGGATTTATTTCTTTAAATACAATTTACCATATTCCAAAAGACGAACAGGTAACGGCCATTAAAGAATTATATCGTGTACTTACGACAAATGGTAAAGGTGTGGTTGTATATGACTGGTATAAACATTCCGTTTGGATGAATTTTTGGCTATTGCCTTTTAGAGGAATTTTATTCATAAGAAACCGGATTGGTGATATTTTTAGAAAAATCAGTGGCTCCAAAACGCAGCATAAAATGCTTTATTTTTATGCACACAACTACGAATATTTTAGAAAAAATCTTCCTCCTTTTAAACTTAGGGTTTGGCGGTCTGTAAGTGTTCCTTTTATGAAGAGCTACATTCATTCAGGTTTTTTTGGAAGACAGATTTTAGATTGGATTTATAATAAAGAGGAACAAGAGCCGGAGAAGTGTGGTCTAAAGGGCGAATATCCCATGTTCGTTTTTGAGAAATCGCATTCCGATGGCAGGTGACCATCAATGTAACCGGAGTTGCAAATAAGAGGACAACGATAATAGGAAGCTTTATTTTTTTATTACGATTGAACTTGGTTGGAAGGAATAAAGGTTATAATATTTCCTAGAGCATTCAAAATATGTGGGTATTCTCAATACCACAATTTCACGGGAAACAGATATCCTTTTACTATCAATACTGTTCAACGATATTCGTTGAACAGTATTAATTACATTTATTTGGTGTAAACTATTTTAAATGTTGCGTCATTACTTATAGAAAAGACGCCGCCAGCCGCATAAAATGCTTTGTACAAAACAACATCGTTTGTTCTTTGTACAACAACATTTTGCAAATCTGCGGCTGCTTGAGCTGTTCCCATTTTATTAAAGAATTCAAATAATCTTGAAATGGTTACCTGGGTATACTTTTTACCATCCACTGTAACATTAGTTGACGTTTTCTGCCCCGGTGCTGCATCATTCAAATTGATCGGCATCCAATCATATGAATGAGGTAATGCTGGTGTGGCTATTCCGAAGTAATGAAGATCTTTCAGGTAAGAGTTTGAAAAATCCTGGATCAATGCCATTCCCCAGGTATTTGCGTAATCATTGGGATCAACTAAAAGATCTATTTTTTGATAAAAATTCAACCAGAGAGTATCATTACTAACCCGGCTTTTTACAACCTGATCGCCATTTATGTATTTCATTGAATACTGCTTGTTGGGATCGAGTTTTGCTTCTTCCTTTGGCTTGGAGCAACCGACAATTGAAAGAATTGATAAGGCAAGGATCATTTGTTTCATAAAAAAGTGTTTGTCTTTGAGTTTATATGATAGGTTAACATTACACCAGGTTTAAATACCGGCTTTTCTAATTTGATATTGAATATTAAATTAGAATGGAACGTAAAGTATAAAAATCCTAAAACAGATTAGGAATTGCCAAAATTATGCCTCGATCAGTTGTACTTATTATTCTTTACCGGAATGCAAAGTAGTAAGTTTTAAAGATTATATCAACTTTGAAAAGCTGATATTTTTCCCACTTAGTCAAATGGTTTGTAATACGCCGTGGTGGCCAATTCAAGCATTGGTCTATCACCAATGCTGTCACCATAAGCAGCTACTATGTAATACTGTGACAGGTCATATATTTCGCGAATCCTGTTCACCTTTTCATCTCCATGACAGTTCTTTCCCAGGATTTTTCCTGTCACTTTACCCCCATCAAGTTCTAACCTGCTGGCAATTAATTCCAATTGCAGATTTTGAGCCCATTCTTCAATCCAATTTTCTGGTGATGCAGATACTATTACAACAAGTGTATTGTTTTGTTTTAGCCTTTGAATTTCTTTCAGTGCTTTCGGTCGAATCAGTTTGGGCAAAACGTACTTCGAAAATTTCTCACAGTATTGTTTAAAAACTGAAATCGGCATGTCCTTTAAAAAAAACCTGAGAATTTTTTCTTTGGCAGATTGGTTTGAAATGATACCCAGTTTGAATGCAACCAGGTGGGGGAGGTTCACGATAAATCCCAGGTAAAAACGAATCTTTCCTTTGCTGAATTTTATAAACTCCAGTAGAGTATCTTTTTTAGTAATTGTTCCGTCAAAATCAAAAAAAGCGATCTCTCTCTTCACAATTTTTTCTTTTTAAATATTCCTTCCGGGATAGAAGTAATAATCAACATGATCCATCTCCAAAACCATTTTACATACACTACATTTCTCCTTTTTTTAAATCCATTGTAAACTGCGCTGGCCACTTCCTCCGGAGTTGCAGTTAGTAGTTTAGGTAACTGTAAATGTTCGGTCATCTTTGTATAAACAAATCCAGGAAGCACCGTCATTACATGTGTTTTGTGGTGAAACAACCGGTTTCTTAGTCCTGATAGATAGGCGGTAAAAGCTGCTTTAGCACTTCCGTAAATATAATTGCTCTGCCTTCCCCTGTTTCCGGCAACAGAACTTACCCCTATAATTGTTCCTTTTTGTTTTTCTTCATAGTCGGCTGCAATAATGTTTAAAATAGAAACAGCCCCGGTGTAATTAGCGTTGATTGTTTTAACCGTTTCGTTCCAATTCCGAATTACTTTTTCATTGTCGGTCATGTAACCAATTACATAAATGGTTACATCGGGTTGGGGGGACAAACTATTATAAAATGATTGATGCGATTCAAAATTTGCGGCATCAATTGTATGAACAGAACAATCAACCCCATAACGAATTTCAATATCGGACTGAAAAGTCTTCAATTGATCAACATTGCGTGAAGCAAGTTGTATTGCATATTTTTCAGAGGCAAATTTTTTCGCAATGGCAAATCCTATATCAGAAGTTGCCCCTAAAATTAATACAGTCGACATTGTGCTACCTGGTAATGCTCAGGCGTTCAGCCTGAATTGAATTGAATTTAAAATTGGGATTATATTTTCTGACAATGTCCAAAAATTCGTGTGCATTGGAATAACCATTCCAAAAAATTTCTGATTTCATTCTTGCATCCTTTGAAAGGTAGATACGGCCGCCATAATTCAAAACCAGTTTATCTAATTCATCTAGAAATTCGAACAAACCTTTTCGAACGGGAAAATCCAATGCCAACGTATAACCTTCTTTTGGAAACGAAATAAGATCGTCCTGTTTCCCAAAAATTTTTAATACAGCTAAAAATGACCCCAGTCCTTTATCACTTATCTTATTTAAGATTTCAACCAGTCCCTGTTTACTTTCTAAAGGAAGCACAAACTGGTACTGAACAAATCCAGGTTTGCCATAGCCTCTGTTCCAATGCAAAATAGCATCCAATGGATAAAAAAATGGCTCGTATGAAACAATATTATTGATTTCTCTTTTTAGATTTTTTCCATAAAAAAGAAAATTAAAAGCTTTAACTGTGAATTGATTTAACACAAATGAAGGCAGGCTAAAAGGAAAAGTAATTTGGGTTTTTGATGGGAGCTTTAGAGGATCGCTTTTTTTATTGTCATCAAGGTCTTCGGGTTTAGCATGTTCGCCAAGCATTAAAATACTTCTACCAAAATATTTACCCTTTTGAAGACAATCAATCCACGCAACGGAATAAGTATAATGTCTGTACTTTTCAAACAACTCAATAACTTCTTCTAAATTATTTGCTTTGATTTGTTTTTGTTTGATGTAAGAAGATTCAATTTTCTTCAAGTCAAATCGGGCACGAGTAATGATACCGGTTAAACCCATGCCTCCACATGTTGCCCAGAAAAGATCCGTGTTGAGATCGGGAGAGCAGGTAATGGATTCGCCATTAGATAAAAGTACGTTCATGTCAAGAACATGGTGTGAAAAACAACCATCTACATGGTGGTTCTTACCATGAACATCGCTGGCAATGGCGCCTCCAACCGTAATAAATTTTGTTCCTGGAGTTACCGGTAGAAACCAACCTTTTGGAACAATCACTTCCAGAATCTTATCCAGTGTCAAACCAGCCTGGCACTCAAATATGCCTTTTTGAGTATCAAACGAAAGTATCTTATCATACTTAAGAGTGGATATCGTATGCTTTGCTAATGAAGCATCACCATAACAACGGCCATTACCTCTGGCGATAATATTGTCAGAATGTAAAACTGCATCAGATAACTGTTGTTCAAAAACGAATGTTTTTTCTTCCGTTTCCATCACCGGGTAATTGCCCCAGTTGGCAATTTTCTTTTTCATTTGAAAATCGTTATGTCTTTCATGTAAATAAGTAAGTAAAAACTCGCAATCCACAGGATTAAACTCACCTGTATAAAACGGTCTTTGTAAAGGATCTTGGTGGGAGAACCAGACGCAGACTGCACAAAGATAATTTGCAGATAGCGCATTATTCCGGCCAGTACAAAAAGACAGGTATAATATAAGCGATAGGTGCCCATTCTTTTTAAAACCTCAGGTGACATTGTATACATCAAATATGCTACAACAATAACAGAACAAACCAAAGCAATGGCTACATTTAAAAAATCAAGGTTGTACCCTTTAATTGCACGGCGCATATCAGTTCCTGACGATAATTTCAATAGTACATCGTCACGTCGTTTGCCAATCGCCATAAAAAGAGCTAATAGAAAGATCATTATGTTCAGCCATTCCGAAACGCCCACGAGAACAATTACAGCTCCTGCCTTTACCCGAAGTACAAATCCAATAGAGAGTATTATGATGTCGAGAATAGGAATATTTTTTAGACCAAAAGAATAAAAAAGATTAATAAAAAAATAAATGCCCAGAACAAACATAAACTTCTCTCTAATAAAATAAGAGATGGTAAAGCCAGCGATAACCAATAGAATACAAATGAGAATTGATAATTTTTTCGAAACGACTCCTGAAGCCAGAGGCCGCTTTGATTTTTCAGGATGTTTTTTGTCTTGTTCAATGTCCCGATAGTCGTTGATAATGTAGATGCTGCTCGCAATAAAACAAAAAGCAATAAATCCTAAAAATAAGCTGGGATAAAGGCTCGCGACAAACAATTCTCCTGAAAAGAAAAGTGGAATAAAAAGGAAAAGGTTTTTAGCCCAATCCTTGGGACGGAGTAATAATAAATAAGCCACTGCTATTGTTTAGATACTTCGTAAAATTATAAGTTCTTGATTAAATCCCATAATGGTCTGTAATATAGGCTGGCGTAAATCTAACTCCATTGTTCTATCTTGGCTGCGGTTTTCACGCACTTACTTATGGTTATAGAATCGCCGACTCAGAGGAAGGATAAGGTTTTTTCTGTTTTAGAATTCTTCATTATTGGTTTGCTTGCCGTTGTGCCTTTATTTATGACTTTCCCATACCGGGTGAATATTTTTTTATCATGGGAAGGTGCCTATCGTTTAAGTCAGGGCCAGGTTCCATTTCGCGATTTCGGAATTCCCATGGGTTATATGTACTGGGTCATCCCTGCTTTGTTCTTCAAAATATTTGGCCCGCAGATGATTACGCTGGTAAAAGCTCAGGTATTAATTAACCTATTATCCGGCTTTGCTTTCAGATCTATTTTAAGAAGCTTATCCGTTCAGGCGGGTTTGAGATTGTTGTGTGTATTACTTTATTGTATTTCTTTTTCCTTTTTTAATTTCTGGCCATGGTATAATCATACAGTAATTGTTTATGAAACCATCGGGCTTGCGTTCTTGGTACATTATTTTTTTTCTGCATCAAAAAACTGGATACATCTTTCATTGAGTGCATTATTTATTTTCTTTTCTTTTTTCACAAAGCAGGATGGCGGTGCAATGGGATTTATAATATGCCTTGCACTTCTGTTCTATTACTGCGCTTATGAAAAAAAATGGATTCCGATAATAATATTTATTTCATCCCTTGCAATTAGCGCTTTGGCTATCATAGTTCCTTTGTTGCAATTTAATTTTGCTTATTGGTTTAATTATGGCCAGGCACCCCATACTTCACGGGTTTCAGTATTCGAAATCATTGATGAATTTCTTTACTCTTCACAATGGATCAAATTTTACGTATTGCTGATAATTGCATTGCTGTTTATAACCTATCGCAGCTTATCACAACTGGTAACTGATAAAAGGAATTTCATTTTTCTTATATTGACATTGGGAATGTTAGGTGAAGCTGCGGTTTTGCAGGTAACAAGTTATACGCCTCCTGACAACAATATTTTTTTCCACAGTTTTGCTTTTGCTTTTATTCTTTCAAATCTTGCCGGGTATTTTAACCTTGATCTTTATAAACCAAAGATGCTTTATAGTATTACTGTTTGTCTGTTACTTTGGTGGAGTGGAGTTTTTTGGAAATATATTCAGGGACCCATGCAAAGTGCATTCATAAAAAATGTGGAAGAGACAAAAGAAAATATTGTTAACCGCCACACTTATATTTTATATACCCCTACCGGGGAGATTCCGATGAACCAGTGGGGATTTTCAGAGCTGACTGCATTTTCAAAAATCAAAATGCCCAAACCAACAATTGACGGCATTAATCGGTTACTAAAAATGCCTTTAGTCGTCAATAGTAAAGATTTACGTGTATTAAATATGTCGGAGCTAACTCCATTGGTAATGGAAATCCCTTATCGCTCGGAAGTAGGTGCAAACATACCATTATGGTATCACCTCGGTGTTAGTATGTTTAACAAGCAAGCAGAGATGTACGAGAATAGATTAAAAACTAATCGATACGATTTAGTATTGTTTGAATATGTTCCCACTCTAAATAATTTTTATCCATTTCGTATCAGGGATACCTTATTAAGTTATTATAAGCGAATAGATTCGTTTCCTGCACCACGCAGAGGAAACACTCAGGGAATAATAGAAATTTTTATAAAAAAAAATAATTAGTATATTGCCTATCTCATTGCTCGTGCCCATGAGCTCGCTCAACCTAAAAAAATAAAGATTCCCTTTTAAACTCTACAGTGCTTCTAGATACTTTCTTTTCATTGGATTAACCGATGAAAAGCTCTTGTTCATCTAAGTATGTGCTGTTGTTGATCTTTCAGCCAGTTACTTTGCCGATTAAATAAAAAAAATACGAGGGTTTGGCATAATTATGGCTGATTGCGGACAATTCACCTCGTTATTTAAAATGTAGAATTAATTCGTTGATTTTTTAAAGCTACCATCTTTATGAACTACCTAAGATTCGGATTCCGTCTGCGCATGGCCGCAGTGGTTACCCTGTTGTTCTTTGCTTCTATTTGTTACTCTCAAGTTCAATCACCACGCTACAATGCTATTAATGGTAATTGCGGTGGATATTATGAATATCTGCCTCAAGGTTACAATACCAACACATGGCAAAACTATCCGGTAATTGTTTTTATTCATGGAGTTGGCGAAACTGGTAATGGAACTACTGATTTGCCTAATATATTAAATTGCTGGACTGCTCTTCCGAGAGTCATTGCAAACGGTGCCTTTCCTACTTCTTTTAACGTAGGGGGACAAAACTTTAGTTTTATTGTTATTTCTCCTCAATTTAGAGGGTGGCCAAATGGTTCTGATGTTAATGATGTAATCAATTATGTTATTCAGAACTATAGAGTTGATCAATCAAGAATTTATGTAACGGGGCTCAGTATGGGAGGCGGAACTACCTGGGATTTTGCAGGTAATTATCCAACAAAAGCTGCCGCTGTAGTGCCTGTTTGTGGCGCTGCTTATCCTGATGGCACAAAAGCACAAGCCATTGCTAATGCGAAACTTCCAGTATGGGCAACCCATAACGAAGTTGATTGGTCAGTTCCATCTTCTTATACCAAAGATTGGGTAAGTACCATTAGTCAGGATGGAGGTGATGCCATATCTACTATCTGGCCTTATTCAGGACATGATGCATGGTCTACTACCTACGATCCTAACTTTACTCAAAATGGAGTGAATGTTTATCAATGGATGCTTCAACATAAAAAAGGAACGAGCTCCTCTCCAACGCCTCCAAAAGTAAATCAAATTCCTTCCGCTAATGCGGGTGTAAATCAAATTATTACTCTTCCTACTAATAGTGTAAACCTTACAGGTACTGGATCCGATCCGGATGGGTCAATTGTCTCCTACCAATGGTCCCAGACCTCGGGTCCTTTGCAGGCCAGCTTTTTATCAACAGCATGGGCCAATACAGTTGCGAACGGGCTAGTGCCAGGTACTTATGTGTTTACACTTAAAGTAACTGATAATAATGGAGCTACTGCTGCTAGTGATGTTACTGTCCTGGTAAATGGTTCAGCAGGTGGTTCAAATCTTCCGCCTGTTACTGTAGGCAGCGGCCACATTGAGGCAGAGAATTACAGTGGTATGAATGGAATTCAGACCACCTCTACGCAGGATGCGGGAGGCGGACAGTTGGTAGGATGGATAGATAATGGAGATTGGATGGATTACCAGGTGAGTGCACCATCAGCAGGCAGCTATTCAGTTAACTTAAGGCTTGCATCACCCTTTATGGGAGGACAGCTTCAGATTAAAAACAGTTCAGGCAGTGTGCTGGCAACAGTGAATGTTCCATTTACAGGAGGATTTGACAGTTGGCAAACGGTATCTGCCAATATCTCTCTTGCAGCAGGCACTCAAAGCATCCGCATACAATCGGTAACATCAGTGGGCTTTAACTTCAACTGGTGGGAAGTGGCAGGAGCAGGCAGCAGTAGTGGTGGTGGTGGCAGTTCTTCGGGCCGCATTGAGGCAGAGAATTACAGTGGTATGAATGGAATTCAGACCACCTCTACGCAGGATGCGGGAGGCGGACAGTTGGTAGGATGGATAGATAATGGAGATTGGATGGATTACCAGGTGAGTGCACCA
>Ga0207650_10003313_pt1 | contig 11088 bp, 8 predicted proteins | sample KBSS63metaG_FD_184325 | JGI IMG/M metagenome (GOLD analysis project Ga0207650, IMG submission 184325) | Switchgrass rhizosphere microbial communities from Kellogg Biological Station, Michigan, USA - KBS S6-3 metaG (SPAdes) (version 2) | ecosystem: Host-associated > Plants > Roots > Rhizosphere >...
GGAAAACAACACGAGCGCCTGTCGGCCGGATTCCGGCTCCAGGCGATCAAGCGCGGCGACGATAGCATCGCGAAGGGCCGTCGTGCTCCATGGGTCCAACGCCGCGATGGCGCGTCCCTGGGTCGGCCTGTCGCTTGAGAGTGGCGCGATGATATCGGCGCTGCTGCTGATGGCGACCACCATCGCGCGGTCTCCGGTTTTCAGCTGATTGAGAAACCCCCGCGATGCCTGTTTGGCCAGTTCGAGCGGCTTGCCAGCCATGCTCCAGCTGCGGTCCACGCCGAGCGCAACCGTCAACGGAAACTCGCCGGCGGCGAATGTCGAAATGTCCTGCGGCTGATTGTTTTCGTACACCTGAAAATCGTTCTGGCGAAGTCCTGTGACCAGCTCACCTCGCTCGTCGGTAACGGTCGCGTACACTTCGACCAGTTGAACCTGCGACGAAAACTTCGCGAGCGCACCTTCCTGCTGCGCTGCAAGCGACGCACTTCCCGCAAGTGCGATTGCCGCTGCGACGATGAGCCGTCTCATTTAGAGGACCTCCGCGCCCAGTGCTTCAAAAGCCATTCCGGCCCAGTCAGCATGGTACAATTGCCCACTTTCCAATTCGTTACGCGCTTGAGGTGACCGTATGGGCCGTATCGGCCTTCCTGAGCTACTCATCATCCTCGTGATCATCATCTTGATCTTCGGCGCCAATCGGCTGCCCGAAATCGGCAGGGGCATCGGCAAAGGTATCCGCAATTTCAAGGAAGCGAACAAGGAAGACGAAAAGTCATAGCTTCTTTCGCCCGGCGGCGCGTTCGCGCCGCCCGGGACGCTGCTTCCGCTTCCCGCCACGCCGCTGCTCCTTCTTGGATCTCAGCTTGCTCCTCGGCGCACCGCGCCTTCCCTCTTCGCGCCTGACGGTATCGAGAATCTCGACCAACCCGAGTTCGACCTGGCGTCGTTCCATGTCGACGCGAACGACCTGAACGCGCACCTTGTCGCCGAGCCGGTACACCTTCTTCGTGTTTTCCCCTAGCAGGATGTGCTGCTGTTCGATGTACCGGTAGTAATCATCGGCCATGCTCGAAATGTGGACGAGCCCTTCGACGAAGTGTTCGATCAGTTCGATGAACAATCCGAACGGCGCGACGCCAGTGATATAGCCTTCATACTCATCGCCCACCTTGTCCGCCATGAAGCGGACCTTCTTCCATTGCAGCAGCTCGCGCTCGGCATCGTCGGCGCGACGCTCCATGTCGGAGGTGTGTTTCGCGATTTCCGGCAGGTCCTCCTGCAGCTCTTCGCGCCGGGCATCGGGGATCTGCCCGCGGCGCGACTCGCGCAGGGTGCGATGGACGATGAGGTCGGGGTAACGCCGAATCGGCGATGTGAAATGTGTGTAGTGCTCCGCGGCAAGACCGAAGTGACCGAGACCAACCGCATCGTAGCGCGCCTTCTGCATCGTACGCAGCATGACCGCCGCAATCGGACGCTCTTCGGGTGTTCCACGGATGCGGTCAATCAGCTTCTGAAAGTTCATCGGCGTAACCGATCGCCCCGCGGTGCCGAGCCCGTACCCAAGCGGCTCGATGAACGACTCGAACTCAGCGACTTTCTTGACATCCGGTGCTTCGTGAACGCGATGGAGCGACGGGACATTGCGGTCGACCAGATGGCCCGCAACCGTCTCGTTGGCCAGCAGCATGAATTCTTCGATGAGACGATGCGCGATATTTCGCTCCGCAGGGACAATGGCCTCTATCTCTCCGTACTCGGACAGGATGACTTCCGTTTCGGGCAGGTCGAAATCGATCGATCCCCTGCGACGGCGGCGCGCATTGAGAATCTCGAACAGCTCCCGCATCTGCTCGAAGAGCGGCACGAGCTCCGCATATTGCGCCATCACCTCGGGATCGCGACCGGTCAGGATGGCGTCGACGGCCGTGTAGGTCATTCTCGCGTCACTGTTGATGACCCCGTCGTGCATCTCGTAACGCACGACATGACCCCGGCGGTCGACCTCCATCACGCACGATTGCACGAGGCGATCGACATGCTGGTTCAGACTGCAGAGTCCCGTCGCAAGCTCTGACGGAAACATGTGCACGGCACGCTCCGTGAAATACACCGATGTACCCCGCTCGTACGCCTCCTCGTCGAGCGCGCTGCCTTCCGCGACGTAATGCGACACATCGGCAATATGAACGCCGAGCCAGTAATTTCCATTCGGCAGCTTCTCGAGCGTGATCGCATCGTCGAAGTCGCGCGCATGTTCGCCGTCGATGGTGACGGTCGTCTTCGGACGGAAATCGGTGCGCCCGCGAATATCGGATGGCTTGACCGCGGAACCGAGACGCCGCGCCTCCTCGACGCTCTCCGCAGAGTGCGTGTCCGGAATGTTGTGTTTGCGAATGATGATCTGCGTATCAACGCCTGGCTCGTCGATGTTGCCGAGGACCTCGACGATGCGGCCAACGGGACCGCGCGTCGCCGTCGGCCAGCGCGTGATTTGAACGACGACCATATCGTTCGGTTCCGCCGCGCCACCTTGTCCGCTTGGCACGTGAATGTCGACGGTGATCCGGCGGTCAAACGGGACGACATACGCAAGACCTGCCGCGTCCGATTCAAACCGGCCGACGACGGTGTCGTGTGCGCGCTCGAGGATGCGGACGATTCGCCCTTCGAGGCCGCGCGGCGTGTGGCGTTCGACGCGGACGAGCACTTGATCGCCGTGCATGGCTTCAGAGAGGTTCGCCGCGGCGATGTAAATGTCGCGTCGGTCGCTTCGCTCAGCGTCGTCGGGCGCGACGAACCCGAAACCGCCTGGGTTGGTGTGCAGGCGTCCGGCGACCAGATTTTCCGTCTCCGGGAGTGCAAACCGATTTCCGCGGACCTGCGCGAGCTGGCCGGACATCACGAGTCGCGTGAGATCTCGCTTGAACGCGACGCGCTCATCACGCGGCACTCGCAGCAAGCGCGCGAGCTCGCGCGGGGTGGTCGGATGAGCGATGCGCTCTTTGAAAAACGTCAGGATCTGTTCAGGGGTTGGCATTCAGGTGATCAACGCCACCTGGACGTCTCCAACATTTGTGCCCGTCGGCCCGATGTGCACCAGGTCACCGAGGGCGCTGAAGAAGTGGTAGCTGTCGTTATTGCGAAGGTACGCTGTCGGGTCAAGCGAGCGTGCCGCGGCTCGCGTCATGGTGGTGGCGTCGATGATCGCGCCGGCGGCATCCGTAGGTCCATCGATTCCGTCGGTGCCGATGCTCCCGAACACGACGTCGCTCTCTCGCGGCATTGCCCCGCCGCCAGGCGGCGCGGACCTTGTCAGGTCCGCGAGCAGCGGGACCATCGCCAGAGCGAACTCCTGGTTCCGTCCGCCGATTCCATTGCCGGTCACATGGACGGTCGTCTCGCCCGACCCGATGATGCACAGGGGCGGCTCCAGCCGGCCGCGCAGCCGACGTACTTCACCGGCAAACACACCCGCTGCGTCGCGGGCTTCACCGATGATAGGCGCATCGATCGTGTGGACGTCATAACCATGTGAACGAGCGGCGGAAACCGCTCCCTGAACCGCCGTCATCCGGCCGCCGATGATGCGTGCGACTGAGTGGCGAATGCGTGGATCGTCTGGCTTCGGGGTTTCGTCGATGGTGCCGCGCACGCCGCGCTCGAGGTGCGAGACCACGGCCGCTGGATAACTTGCCCGCCCTCCGCGCGCGTCCAACACGTCGAGAGCATCCGCGAATGTGCTTGGATCCGGCATCGTCGGACCTGAGCCAATGACCGAGAGATCATCCCCAACGACATCGGATATGACCAGCGTCACGACAGCGCCTGGAGTCTCCGCAGCAAGCCTCCCACCTTTGATCGCCGAGAGATGCTTGCGGACGGTGTTCAACTCGTGAATCGTTGCGCCGCCTTTGAGCAGCCGTCGCACTGTGTCCTGTTTGTCCGCAAGGGTGAGATCGCCCGCCGGCAGCGCCATCAACGCCGATGCGCCCCCCGACAGCAGCACGACCAGGAGGTCGTCGTCGCCGGTGTGCCGTGCAACCTGCAGCGCACCGCGTGCGGCGCTGACACTGCGCTCATCGGGAACTGGATGTCCGGCATCGAACCACGTTGCTTCAGATGGCAACCTCTCCGGCTGACCTGGTCCGATGCCGATCGCGGTTCGCACGCGGGTTCCGGAGCTCTGTACGAACTCGGTCAACATCGGACCCGCGGCTTTACCCACGGCGATGACGTTGACTGCCGACGCTCGAGTCAACGCGTCAGCGACCGTGTGGTCGGCAATCGCGGTCCGGACGAGCGCCGCCGCATCCGCTGCACGAACGGCTGCACGGAGGATGTCGTGTAAGTCGCTTCGGAGATTGTGAATGGAACGAATCAGTGAGTGTGGCGGGGGTCCGACCAGGCTGAAAGGCCGGTTACGACGTCAAATTGTCTCAGAAGGCGGCTGACGACCTGATCCGCGTCGGCTTTGGTGCACAGTCGATCGAGCTGCGACATCACCTTGGTCAGCGCGCGTTCGGCATCGGAAATGGCGTCTTCCGAGAAGAACTCGCGCTGCTGTTCGAGGCAGCGCTTGCACTTCACAAATTCTTCACGGTAGAAGTTCGATACAGAATGTAGCACTGGATCGCAATGCGGGCGGGAGTCGGCCAGGAAGCGTGACAAACGGTTCCTCGACGCAGGCATATCTGAGGTTTCGATCAGTCTAAGCGGGGCCTCCGGGGGCTGTCAACGGCGGCCGCCCGAAAAATCAGGCGGCATGTCTGGACGCGGCAAACCCACCGGCGGCGCCTACAGACATCGCCCCGGCGATGAGGAGGCCGACCAGCCGGACCGGCAGAAATTGAATAGCCGCCCCATCCAGGAGGGCCGATAAGTCGCCCCCCCACCATGCCCGCACTGCCGCGAATCCGGCCCACAGCAAGCCGATCGCGATGAAGGCGCCGAGGCCTCCCTGCAGCAACCCTTCCGCCACGAAAGGTCCCCGGATGAAGGAAACCGGGGAGCCTACTAATTTCATTATTTCAATCTCATCGGTACGCGCGTGGAGTCCAAGCCGCACCACCGCGGCGACGGTCACCGCCGCCGCAAACGCCATCAACAAGGCCAGCGCGAATCCAGCGCGGCGTATCGCGTCAAGGCCCGTCGACATTCGGGTAAGCCATTCGCGGTCGTAGCGCACGTCGGCGACGCCCGGCATCACCGCGAGGCTTCTAACAAGCGTGTCAGCCCGTCCGGTTCGCGCGGCATCGGGGCGCACGCGAACTTCGACCGAGGCGGGGAACGGGTTGTCGTCGAAGTCGTCGGTCAGCGACGCAAGATCGGCAAATTGCGTTCGGAAGCGGGTCAGTGCCTGCGTCTTCGAGACGTACTCTCGGCGATCGCTGACCCCGCTCTGATCGATGGCTGTTTCCACGGCCCCACGCTGTTCCGACGTCGCATCGTCACGAAGAAAGATCGAAAACTCGGTTGCGTCGGTCCATTGCGCCATCACGCGATCGACATTCCAGGTCACGAGCAGCAGGGTTCCGAGCACCATTGCCGCCAGCGCGATTGCGAGGACTGCGAAGGCGGTCGATGTGCCCGACCGCCAGAAACTTGCCCACGCGTGCCGGAGCGCGTAATCAATGGCTCTCATGTCACTTCGACGACGCGCCCCGACTCGAGCGTGATGGTGCGGCGGCCCACCAGACGGATCAATTCGCGATCGTGCGTCGCGACAACCACCGTTGTGCCACCGGCGTTGACTTCACGGAGCAGGTTCATGATCTCGAGCGACAGGTCCGGATCGAGGTTTCCCGTTGGCTCGTCTGCCAAAACGAGAGCGGGATCGTTCACCAGGGCCCGCGCAATCGCAATACGCTGCTGCTCTCCGCCCGAAAGATCTCGTGGATACGCGTTGATGCGATGTTGCAGTCCAACCCACTTGAGGACCTGAAAGGCGCGGCGCCGCTGCTGCCCCGGCGCCACACCGAGCACTTCGAGCACGAATGCGACGTTCTCGAACACAGTACGCGTGGGGATCAGCTTGAAGTCCTGAAAGATGAACCCGATGCCGCGGCGGTACTCCTGGATATCGCCGCGTGAGAGTGACGTCAGGTCGTGGCCATTGACGAACAGCTCGCCCTCGGTTGGTCGGTCCTGGGCGAGGAGAAGACGCAGGAGCGTCGATTTGCCGGCTCCGCTCGGACCAGTCAGAAAAACGAATTCGCCTTTTTCGACTGTGAGGGAAAGATCCTGGAGCGCGTACAAACCGCGACTGTAAAGTTTCGAGAGGTGATGCGTCTCGATCACGCTGCCTGTGCACCCGGGGCCAAAGGCTTACTTGTTCGGTTGGATGTTGTAAGTATAGCCGTCAAGGACGGTAGCTCACAAGCTCCACTCGCATGTGGCCGAAGCCCGCATCAAGGTCGAGGATCAACGGTAGACGCCGAGCGTCGTTGCTGAGCCATATCGTGGCCGCCAGAGGCTGGCGATCGGCCGCACGCCTCTGCAGTACTGGCGTTACCCGGATCGCTTCGACTCGCTTGTTCAACGACGTGATGCGGTCGACGCCGTTGACTGTGACCTCAGCGACGAGGTTTCGCCCCGCCTCGTTCACCGGAAACCTGACGCGTTCCCCGGTTTTCAGCGGCAACGTACGAACGTAAAAGAGTGCGCTGATCGCATCGCGTGCGCGAGGAGCCATGGGCAACACGACCGCTTCCTGATCCAGCGCCTCGGCGAGCGTTCGACCCGTTCGGACGATGCGTGCCGGACCGTCAAAGACAAAAGCTCGGGTCACATGCCGCGAGCCCTCATGTTGCTCGCGCTCATGCACCCGTGGAAGGAGTTCTTCATCCACCCGGGTGCGGAACACGTCCTGGGCCTCGAAGAAACGCGCCACCCACGGCGCCGTCGTCGCGGTGACGACGAGCCGGTAGGTGGGCGGCTCCACAGCAATAGAAATGTCGCCGGCCGACAGGCTCACCCCCGCTCCATCCCAATGCACGTCGTAGCGGGCGAGTTCCCCGACCCGAAACGGAATTGGACCGGGCGGAGGCGGTTCGACGGCGTTCGCCGTAACCAGCCGCGCTTCGAGATCCGGTGTCCACTGCAGTTCGTAAATCGTCCCCTCATCAAAGCGGGCGCGCTCGGTGACAGGCGGTTCCGGCCGATCGAGTGGTTTCGCCGTGACGACGAAGCGAACGCGACTGTCGTGCAGCGTGGCGAGGGCGTCGGCGCTCGGGAAGGTGTTGATTTCGTCAGCGAACGGGCCGTAAAAGGCCGGCCGTTGACCGCTGTAGCCGTTGACAATCGGCCGTCGATGTTCGAGGGACTGCACCATCTCCGGCGTCGATTCGACGTCGCGGGCGAGCGGGAGGAACGCGACCGCACCTGGCCCTGGTTCGCGGGCGAGCCATTCCCCGAGATCGGTATGTTGCGCCGGCGCCGCGACGAGGTTCGCCGGCACGTGCACCAGCTCGATCACGGCAACCGCGATGAGCACACCAACGGCGTGAACTCCGAGGCCGCGGCTTTCGCGGCCGCCCGGCAGCGGCAGCCGCGGCGAACGCAGTTCACGAATGGCGATCGCCGCCAGCACGCTGAGCGCAAAGGTCACCAGCACGGAAAAGCGTGCCGGCGCCCGGATCACCGCGAACCCGAACACAAACCGATGCGCGGCGGCATACAACGGTCGCACGCCATCGGGTCCGAGCGAAAGCACGAACCCGACCGCGCTGATCGCGACCATCGTGAGGACCGTCGGACGCGCATCGCTTCGCCACCCGAGCCACACGCCGGCGACGGCCAACGCCATCAGTACGAATCCCGGAAACAGCTCGCGCTCGGGTCCGGTCCGCGGATGCGGTGCGGTTGCGGAATCCGTTTGTCTGAGCAGCCCTGTCCGTCCGTACAGAACGTTGCCCGGAGGCACCTGAAGGTAGCTCACTGTGTACGCCGCGTTTCGACCGGCTTCGGCCAGGTTGCGGCCGAACCCTTCGCGCTGTGCCACGCGCGCATAAATCATGGCGACCGGAAGGACCAGCACGGCGGCGATCACGCCCGAGAAGGCCAGCCGGCGCAGTACCGTGGCGCTGCGCCACCGGCCGACACCAACGGCGAGCGCGACCCCGCCCACCGCGAGGGCAACTGCGCCGATGATGCCGAAGTACACCGACGAGATGGCCTGCAGCGCGGCGGTTGCACCGAGGAAGACCACATCGCGCACCCGGCGGCGCGCAATCATCCGATGGAGGAAGAAGAACGTCAGCGGCAGGAAGTACAGCGCCTGCAGCTGCAGGTGAATCAGATGACCGAAGTGAAATGAACCGAATCCCCACGCCAGACCGGCCAGATACGCGCCTGCTTCACTCCTCACCGTCGAGCGCACGAACAGATGCATGGCCAGCGCGCTGCCAACGAGCGACACGAGCAGCAACACGTTGTAACAGAGCACGACGTCACGCGTCATCGCGTAGAGCGGAGCGAGCAGGAGGCCCTGAAGCAACAGGTGATCGGAATACGCCAGTGTGCTCGTGGCGGGGAAGAAGATATTCGCGTTGAAGATGGTGCCGTTGACGAGCGACGCAGGATTGGACAGCAGCGTCTGCATATCCCAGCCGAGAATCCACAGATTGAGGTAGGGATCGCCGGGACCTGACGTGGCACCGAGCAGCGCGCGCGGGTGAAGCACCAGCGGCCAGGTGGTGACCGCCGCCGCAGCGCAGTACGCAAGCAGCGGAGCCGCCCTTGCTTTGGTCATGTCTGCTGCAATTCGCGTCTGAGGAGCTCGTTTGCCAGCTTCGGATTGGCCTTGCCGCCGCTCCCCTTCATGACCTGACCGACGAGAAAACCAAACGTCTGGCTCTTGCCGGCCCGGAACTGCGCCGCGGCATCGGCGTTTCTCGCAATGACGTCTCGAACGATCGCGAGCAGCGCGCCTTCGTCGCTGTTCTGCGCCAGCCCCTCGGCCGCGACGATGTCGTCGGCCGAACGGCCGGTATCGTACATCTTGGCAAACACATCTTTCGCGATGGAGCTGCTGATGGTGCCCTTGTCGACCAGCGCAATCAGGCCCGCAAGCGCCGCCGGCGTCAGCGCTACCTGATCGATCGAGACGCTGCGTTCCTTCATCGTCCGCAGCAGTTCGCCCATCACCCAGTTGCTGGCCGCCTTCGGATTGTTCGATGCTGCCGCGACCTTCTCAAAATAATCGCCAAGTCCGGCCGAGGAGGTCAGCACGCCTGCATCGTACGCCGGGAGTCCATACGCGGCGACGAAGCGCTGCCGGCGTGCCTCTGGCAGCTCGGGCATCGTCTCGCGGACCGCTGCGATGCGCTCTTCGGTGATGACGAGCGGCGGCAAATCCGGTTCAGGGAAGTACCGATAGTCATGCGCTTCTTCCTTGCTGCGCATCGACACGGTTCTGTCCGCCGCCGAATCCCACAACCGCGTCTCCTGGACGACGCGGCCGCCGCCTTCAATGAGCTCGATTTGCCGATCGATCTCGTACTCGAGCGCCTTTTCCAGGTAACGGAAGGAGTTGACGTTCTTGACCTCGGCCTTCGTTCCGAAACGCGCCTGCCCTGCCGGGCGAACCGACACGTTCGCATCGCAGCGGAGGCTTCCCTCTTCCATGTTGCCGTCATTGACGCCGAGCCAGACCAGGATGTCGCGGAGCCGCTCGAAGAATTCCGCTGCCTCCGCAGCCGAGCGCATGTCCGGCTCGGTGACGATTTCAATGAGCGGAACGCCGCTGCGGTTGTAATCGATGTAGGTGCGGCGGTCCGAATCGGGAAAGCCCTCGTGCAGAGACTTCCCCGCGTCCTCCTCCATGTGGATGCGGGTCAGACCGACGCGCTTGATCCCGCCGTCAATGCTGATGTCGAGGCCGCCGTGGAGCGCGAGCGGGCGCTCGTACTGGGAGATTTGATAGCCCTTGGGAAGGTCGGGATAGAAGTAGTTCTTCCGCGCGAAGATCGACAGCGGCTGCAGGTCACAGCCGAGCGCAAGAGCGGCTTTGATCGCGTAATCAACTGCGGCGCGGTTCAGAACGGGGAGTGCCCCCGGCATGCCGAGGCAGACGGGACACACCTGCGAGTTTGGCGGTGCGCCGAACGCGGTGCTGCAGCCGCAGAAGATCTTCGTACGGGTCTGCAGCTGTGCGTGGATTTCTAACCCGATGACTGGCTCGTACTTCATCGGAAGGCCCAATGCTCAAAGCTCAATGCGGAATGATCAATCAACGCACAATACGGAATGCAACACTTTCATCGATTGAGCATCGCGCCTTTCTCATTGATTGAGCATTGCGCATTGCGCACTGGGCATCGAGCTTTACCGACTATGCCCGCGGACCCGCAGCCTTGACCGAAGCATCGACGTGCTTCTCGAACGCCTTGAAGTTCTCGACAAACATGCCCGCAAGCTTCTTCGCCTGCGCGTCGTAGGCATCCTTGTCGGGCCAGGTGCTTCGCGGATCGAGCACGCTGTCGGGCACGCCGGGGCACGTCGTCGGAATGTCGAGATTGAAGATGTCGTGCTGGTGGTAGGTGACGGTGTCGAGCTGCCCGTTGAGCGCGGCGCTGAGCATCGCGCGCGTGTAGGCGATCTTCATCCGCGAGCCGACTCCCGGAGGCCCGCCAGTCCAGCCGGTGTTCACCAGCCACACCCGCGACTTGTGTCTGGCGATGCGTTCGCCAAGCATCTTCGCGTAGACGTTCGGATTCAGCGGCAGGAACGGTGCGCCGAAGCAGGTGCTGAACGTCGCTTTTGGTTCGGTCACGCCGCGCTCGGTCCCCGCCACGCGGGCGGTGTACCCCGAGAGGAAGTGATACATCGCCCCTTCGGGCGTCAGCCGCGCGATCGGCGGCATCGCCCCGTACGCGTCAGCGGTCAGCATCACGACGTTCTTCGGATGGCCCGCCATGCCGGACGGAACGGCGTTGGGAATGAAGCTGAGCGGATAGGAGCTGCGCGTGTTCTCGGTGTATCGCATGTCATCGAGATCCATTTCGCGCGTATCGCCATCGAGGACGACATTCTCGAGGATTGTCCCGAACCGCCGCGAGGCATCCCAGATCTGCGGTTCAGCTT
>Ga0207650_10003317_pt1 | contig 11084 bp, 8 predicted proteins | sample KBSS63metaG_FD_184325 | JGI IMG/M metagenome (GOLD analysis project Ga0207650, IMG submission 184325) | Switchgrass rhizosphere microbial communities from Kellogg Biological Station, Michigan, USA - KBS S6-3 metaG (SPAdes) (version 2) | ecosystem: Host-associated > Plants > Roots > Rhizosphere >...
GAGATCGATCGTCATTCAGTGAAGACGATCCGTGCGGTGATCTGGTTCTGCGATCTGCGCGGATTTTCGCTCGTGGCGAACCGCGTCGCGAAGCAGGAGCTTGTCGAAATCCTGGATGCCTATCTTGAAGCGATGGCGCGACCGGTGCTTGATCACCACGGCCAGATTCTCAAGTTCCTGGGCGACGGCTTCCTCGCCACCTTCGATCTCGCGGAGCGCGACAACGAATCGGTGTGCCGCGACGCGCTCGAAGCTGCGGCGAAGCTGGTCGACTTGTTCCCGGCGTTCAACGCAGACCGCCGCGAAGCCGGCAGACGCACGCTCGATTTCGGCGTCGCGCTGCACCTGGGGGACGTGCTCTACGGCAATATCGGCGCGGCGGAGCGGCTCGACTTCACCGTCGTGGGCTCGGCGGTGAACGAAGCGAGCCGCATCGAGGGCATGTGCCGCACGCTGCAGCGCAAGCTGCTGGTGTCGCAAAGCTTCCGCAATGTGGCGGCGAACGCCGGTGACAGGATGATCTCGCTCGGCTTTCACGCGCTGCGCGGCATCCGCGAGCCACAGGAGCTCTTTACGCTCGCCGAAGCGTAGAACCGCAAAGGCCACGACAAAGCAATCGGGCCGCCCAGGCTGCTTTGCGCTAAAGGCCGTACAGCGCGCCGTATTTGGTGTCGAGATACTCGAGATAGGGCGCGATCGACAGCGGCTGCCCCGTGGCCCGCTCGACGATCTCGGGTGCGGTGAACTTCCGGCCGTGTCGGTAGATGTGGGTGGTGAGCCAGTCGCGCAGCGGTGCGAATTCGCCGGCGCCGATCCGTTGGTCGAGGTCGGGCAGATCGCGGCGCGCCGCCGCGAAGAACTGCGCGCTCATGATGTTGCCGAGCGTGTAGCTCTGAAACGCACCGCCGACGATGCCGCCGTACCAGTGCACGTCCTGCAATACGCCGTCGCGATCGTCCGGAGGTGACACGCCGAGGTCGCTCTGGACGCGCTCCCGCCAGGCCTGCGGCAGGTCGGCGACCTCGAGCGTGCCCTCGAGCAGCGCAAGTTCGAGATCGAAGCGCAGCATCACGTGCAGGTTGTACGTGACTTCGTCGGCTTCGGTGCGGATGAGTGATGGGACGACCTTGTTGATTGCGCGATAGAACGCATCCATCGACACGTCGTCGAGCTCGCCGGGAAAGGCGGCCTGCAGCGAGCCGTACCAGTGGCTCCAGAACGGCAGGCTGCGGCCGACCAGGTTTTCCCAAAGGCGAGACTGGCTTTCGTGCACGCCCGCCGTCGTGCCGCTGAAAAGCGGCGTGCCTTCGAGGTCGTCGGCGATGCCCTGCTCGTACATCGCGTGGCCGGCTTCGTGCAGCGTCGAGAAGAGTCCGTCCGGAAGAAAGTCGTCGCTGTAGCGCGTGGTGATGCGCACGTCCCCGCGGCCGAGCTTGGTCATGAACGGATGCGCCGTTTTGTCCTGGCGCCCGCACCTGTAGTCGTAGCCGAACGCTCGGATGATCTGCTCGCCGAACGCCTGCTGCGCGGTTTCCGGGAAGTTGCCGGAGAGGCAGCGGTTGTCGACTTCAGGGCGCTCACGGATCGCCTTGATGAGCGGCACCAGCCCTGCGCGCAACTCGTCGAACAGCGAGCGCACTGCCGCCACCGTCATTCCGTCCTCGGCCAGGTCGATCAGCGGATCGTAAGGATGTTCGCTGCCCGGATGATAAGCGGCGAGCTCTCGGCTCATCTCGACCGTCTTTTCGAGCATCGGGTGCACCGACGCAAAATCGTTCGCCGGCCGGGCGCGCTCCCACGTGTGGTACGCGGCCGTCATGTGCGCGGTAAGCCGCTCGATGAAGCTCGACGGCACGCGCGTCGCCCGCTCGTAGTCGCGGCGCGTGACGCGGATCAGAGCGGCAATGTCGGACTCTTCGCCCTGCGCCTGCGCCCAAGGCTCGAGCGAGTCGAGCAAATGCCCGATTCCCGGGTCGGCCTGCTGGTCGTGCGCCAGGCGATTAAGCAGCGCCAGTTGCCGGCCGCGCGATTCGGCGCCGCCGGGCGGCATGTAAGTCGCCTGGTCCCATTGCAGCACCGATGCGGCGCCGCGCAAGTCATCGATCTCCTGCAGCCGCGTCCGGAGCGCGGCGAGTTCAGCTTCGCGGGTCATTGCGGAAACTTTCGGTCTGTTCGACTTGTATCTGGACCGCGTGTCGGGCAAGCGGAGCCGGGACGGCGATTCTAGCCGAATCCGCCTTTCTGCATGGATATGCGGAAGTTTGTGCCTCGTAAGCATCGCGCTTGCCAGCGCGAATGCGAGTAGCGCCACGGCGGAGACACGCTTCAATAATGCGGTAGCATGACGGGCTCCCTTTCTGCCCGGCCCATGGACTACGCCTTCATCCTCGACCCGCTGCCGGAGCTCAAGGCCTACAAGGACTCGAGCGTCGCGATGATGCGCTCGCTCGCGCGCCGTGGACATGCAATCTACGCAACGCAGCAGTCGGACATCTACTCGCACCTGAACGCCGGCGTGGGCAGCGAAACAGCAAGCACGCGGGCGCGTGTCGTTCCACTCGCGCTCCTGCCCGGCGATCACGATTGGTACAGCGAAGGCGCGCCGGAGGATCGGGCGCTCAAGGACTTCGCGGCCGTGCTGATGCGCAAGGACCCGCCGTTCGACATGGAATACGTCTACACGACGTACCTGCTCGAGGCCGCCGAGCGGGAAGGCGCGTGCGTGTTCAACCGGCCGCGGGCAATCCGCGACCACAACGAGAAGTTCGCGATCGCCCGGTTCGCGAAGTTCACCGCACCTACGCTCGTCACGCGCGATGCGGCGAGGATCGATGCGTTCATCGACGAGCATCGCGACACGATCGTCAAGCCGCTCGACGGCATGGGTGGCGCCTCGGTGTTCCGGGTGCGCGCCGACGACGCGAATCGCCACGTCATCGTCGAGACGGTCGGCCATCACGGCGCCCGCACGGCGATGGTTCAGCGCTTCATTCCCGAGATTGGCGACGGCGACAAGCGCGTGCTGCTGATCGCCGGCGAAGTCGTGCCATTCGCCCTGGCGCGCATTCCGAAGGAAGGGGAGACGCGCGGCAACCTGGCCGCCGGCGGCCGCGGCGTCGCCCGGCCGCTCACCGATCGCGACCGGGAGATCGCCGCCGCTCTGGGGCCGCCGCTGTGGGCCGAGGGCCTGCTGGTCGTCGGACTCGACGTCATTGGCGACTGGCTGACGGAGGTCAACGTGACGAGCCCGACGTGCTTCGTCGAGATCACCCAGCAGTCGGGATTCGACGTCGGCGCAATGTTCGCCGCGGCGCTCGAGACGGCAACCGGCGGCTCGGGCGCCTGATAGGCGACGTCAACTCGCGTGCTACCATGATGGCCGGCCGTCGCCGCATGTTCTGGCGCTGCATGTTCGGGCGCACGCCTGCGCTGCGACCGGCCTCATCACCACGAGATCCCCGATGATCGGCATCCTGATCATTGCGCATGACAGCCTTGCGGAGGGCCTTGCGCGCGCAGTAACGCATGTCCTCGGCAGCCGGCCACCGCAATTCGAGGTGCTGTCGGTCGCGGCTGCGGACGACCCGGCGGCGCTGCTGCCCGCCGCGCGCGAGCTTGTCCGGCAGCTCGACACCGGCAGTGGCGTCCTGATCTTCTCCGACATCTACGGCGCCTCGCCGTCGAATCTTGCGGGGAAGCTCCTCAAGGCTGGCCGCGTCGAAGGCATCGCGGGCGTGAACCTGCCGATGCTCGTCCGCGCATTCACGTACCGGTCGCGCGACATCGACACGCTGCTCAAGCGGGCCGTTTCCGGCGGCTGCGACGGCGTTCTGCACATGCACGTGGATCCCGTGTATGCCGCAACGCGAAGTTGAGATCGTCAACAAGCTGGGGCTTCATGCGCGCGCATCGGCGAAACTCACGCAGCTTGCCGCCAAATACCAGAGCGATGTCGTGCTGTCCCGCAACAACCGCAAGGTGAATGCGAAGAGCATCATGGGCGTGATGATGCTGGCCGCGGGCAAGGGCTCGAAGGTGACGCTCGAGACGACCGGTCCGGACGAAGCCGAAGCGATGGAGGCGCTCGTCGCACTGATCAACGACTGCTTCGGCGAGGGCCAGTAGCCGCTGTGCCGAGCTTCGCGCTCCACGGGCTCGGCGTCTCCGGCGGCATCGCCATCGGCCGGGCGCAACTCGTTTCGCACGCGACGCTCGAAGTCGCGCACTACACGATTCCTTCCGGCCGCGTCGAGAGCGAGATCGCGCGACTCGACCATGCGATCTCCGAAGTGCGTGCGGAGCTCCACGACCTCCACGGGATGATGATCGCCGGCGACGCGCCGGCGGAGTTCGGCGCGTTCCTCGATGTCCACGCGATGATCCTCGCCGATCCGACGCTGTCGGAGACGCCGAAGCGGCACATCGCCGAGCAGCGCTGCAACGCGGAGTGGGCTCTTACGGTGCAAATGAACGTCCTCGTCGAGCAGTTCGAGGACATCGAAGACGCCTACCTGCGCGAGCGCAAGGCGGACGTCGTCCAGGTCGTCGAGCGGATCTTGAAGCGGCTCCTCGGCAAGCCGGGCTCGCTCACCCCGGGCGGCGCCGAGCAGAACACGATCCTCGTCGCGCACGATCTGTCGCCGGCCGACGTGATCCAGTTCAAGACGCACCGCTACGCCGGGTTCATCACCGACCTCGGCGGGGTCACGTCGCACACCGCGATCGTCGCACGGAGCCTTGCCGTGCCCGCGGTTGCGGGAACGCACAACGGCCGCGCACTGATCCGCGAGAACGAGCTCCTGGTCCTCGACGGGACGAACCATGTCGTCATCGTCAATCCGGACAAGTCGGTGCTCGCCGAATACCGGCTGAAGCAGACGGGGCTCGAGCTCGAGCGCGCGAAGCTGCGCCGCCTCAAGACGAAACCAGCGATGACGATCGACGGACACGCGATCGAGCTGCAGGCCAACATCGAGTTGCCGGGAGACTTGAGCCAGGCGCTCGACAACGGCGCCACGGGCGTCGGGTTGTTCCGCTCGGAATTCCTGTTCCTGAATCGCGATGGACTGCCGTCGGAGGACGAGCAGTTCGAGGCCTATCGCACGGTGGCCGCCGGCATGGAAGGCAAGCCGGTGACGATCCGCACGTTCGATCTGGGCGCCGACAAGCACAAGGAAGGCCTGGACGGCCTTGCCCGCGTGGCGCCGAATCCCGCGCTCGGCCTGCGCGCGGTGCGCTTCTGCCTCGCCGAGCCGCGGCTCTTCCTCACGCAGCTTCGCGCGATCCTGCGCGCGTCCCACTTCGGCCGGGTGAAGATCCTCGTGCCGATGCTCTCGTCACCGGGCGAGATCGACCAGACGCTCGTACTGATCGCGCAGGCGAAGGAGACGTTGCGCGAGCGCGGCGTCCCGTTCGATCCGGCAGTCGAGGTCGGGGGGATGATCGAAATTCCCGCCGCCGTGTTGGCGATCTCGGCCTTTCTCGAGAAGCTCGATTTCCTGTCGATCGGCACCAACGATTTGATCCAGTACACGCTGGCGGTCGACCGTTCGGACGACGCGGTGGCCCATCTGTACGATCCGCTGCATCCCGCGGTGCTGAAGCTCATCGCGATGGCGATTGTCGACGCCGACAAGGCCAAGGTGCCGATCGCGGTGTGCGGCGAAATGGCGGGCGACCCGCAAATGACGCGGCTTCTGCTGGGACTCGGGCTGCGCAACCTGTCGATGCACCCGGCGCATCTCCTCGAGGTCAAGCAGCGCGTGCTGACGTCCGACGTGTCGGCGATCGCGCCCTTCGTCGCACGGATACGCAGGCTCTCCGATCCCGCGAAGCTCATGGTGCAGCTCGAGAAGCTCAACGACTAGAAACCAGCGTCACAGAGAATTTCCAGCGTATTCCTGTAGACTTGGCGCCGGCGCCGATTTGAGCCAGCTTGCGGGCGCCAGGCCCTCCGGTTCGTGGTGGCGGGCCGAACAAATACGGCTAAAGCGGAGTGGCGAGGGCTCCCCCGACACCACCGGTTAGCGGCAAGCAGGCGGTCAATGCTGTCGCCGAACGGAGTCCGATGTCGTCCTTCGCCGCCACCACCGGTGGTAGCGCCACTGGCGCCAATAACGCAGCGACCGGCCGCTCCGTGGGCGCCGTCGTCGCGCAACGAGCGCAATTCGACACGCCGCTGCCGTTGGCCTGCGGGCGGTCGCTTCCGCAGTACGAGCTCGCCTACGAGACGTACGGCACGCTCGATGCCGCGCGCGCGAATGCGGTGCTTGTCTGCCACGCGCTCAACGCGTCGCACCACGTCGCCGGTTACTACGCGGACGACCCGGACAACGTCGGCTGGTGGGACAACATGGTCGGGCCGGGAAAGCCGCTCGACACCGACCGCCTGTTCGTCGTGGGCGTCAACAATCTCGGCAGCTGCTTCGGCTCGTCCGGCCCTCTGTCGATCAATCCCGCGACCGGCGCGCCGTGGGGCGCGGACTTCCCGCTCGTCACCGTCGAGGACTGGGTCGACTCGCAGGCGCGGCTCGCGGACCGGCTCGGCATTCGGCAGTGGGCGGCCGTGATGGGTGGCAGCCTCGGCGGTATGCAGGCGCTTGCATGGGCGACACGCTATCCCGACCGGATCCGTCACGCACTGGTGATCGCGGCCGCGCCGAATCTTTCGGCCCAGAACATAGCGTTCAACGAAGTCGCGCGGCAGGCGATCAGGAGCGATCCGGACTTTCACGAAGGTCACTTCGAGGCGTCGGGAACGAAGCCACGGCGTGGCCTCGTGGTCGCGCGGATGATCGGCCACATCACCTATCTCTCCGACGAGCAGATGGAGGAGAAGTTCGGCCGCGCTCTGCGCGAAGGCCTCAAGTTCTCGTTCGAGCCCGAATTTCAGATCGAATCCTATCTGCGCCATCAAGGGCAGAAGTTCGCCGAGTACTACGATGCGAATACGTACTTGCGGATCACCAAGGCGCTCGACTACTTCGATCCCGCGATCGCCACCGAGGGCAACCTCGCGAAGGCGCTGTCGCCTGCCGTTTGCCGGTTTCTCGTCGTCTCGTTCACGACCGATTGGCGGTTCGCGCCCGCGCGCTCGCGCGAGATCGTGAAGGCCCTCGTCGACAACAAGCGCGACGTGTCGTACGCTGAAGTCATCGCCGCGCATGGGCACGATGCGTTCCTGCTCGACGATCCGCAGTACATGGCGATCGTGCGCGCGTATTACGAGCGCATCGCGGCGGAAATAGGGGCGGAGACGAATGACCCCGCTGCTGCTGCCTCGCGCAGGCGCGCCGCACGGGGAAACCCGTCTCTGACCCCATTTCCCGACGCCGTTTACGTGCCGTCGGCCGCAGCCGCCGCGGGCCGCGCCGACTTCGCGACGATTGCGCGTTGGGTTGCGCAAGGCTCGCAGGTGCTCGATCTCGGCTGCGGCGACGGCAGTCTTCTCAGTTATCTTGCGCGCGAGCGCGGCGCGAAGGGTTACGGCATCGAGATCGACGACGCCGGCGTGCTCGCGTGCATCACGAGCGGCGTCAACGTGCTGCAAAGCAACCTCGACACCGGGCTTGCGGGTTTCGAAGACGCGTCGTTCGACTGCGTGATCCTGTCGCAGACGCTGCAGGCGATGCACCGCATCGAGCACATCGTGACGGAGATGCTCCGCGTCGGCCGCGAAGCGATCATCACGTTCCCGAATTTCGGCCACTGGTCGCATCGCTGGCAGATCGTCCGCGGCCGGATGCCGGTGTCGACGTCGCTGCCATACGAGTGGTACGACACGCCGAACATCCACCTGTGCACCGTCGCCGATTTCGACGCGTTCCTGGCCGAGCGGCGCCTCGACGTGATGAACCGCGTCGTGCTCGCCGGCGGGCGCGCCGTCAGCGTGCTCCCGAACCTCGCGGGCGAGCTCGCGATCTACCGGTTCCGTCGCGCATGAGCGCCGCCGGGGCGTCCCAAGGCGCTCGCCCCCTGGGGGGAGGCGGCGCAGCGCGCCGCATCGGGGGGGGCCAATGAGCGCCGCCGGGGCGTCCCAAGGCGCTCGCCCCCTGGGGGGAGGCGGCGCAGCGCGCCGCATCGGGGGGGCCCAATGAGCGCCGCCCCTCGCCCCCTCCTGTCCAACAAGCTGTTCTGGGTCGGCATCCTTTATTTCGCCGAAGGGTATCCGCTAGGCGTCTTCTACGAGATCTTCCCGGTCTACTTCCGACAGCAGGGCGTCGAGCTGCGGCAGATCGGTGTCCTGTCGCTGCTAGGGCTTGCATGGACGCTCAAGTTCCTGTGGGCGCCGGCGATCGACTATTGGCGCCATCACCGCCGCTGGATGGCCGCGGTCGACGTCGCGATGGGCGTGGCGATGCTGCAATTCGCCATGCAAGCGGGTTTCGGCCCGGCCGTCTGGATTGCCATCGGGGCGTTCACCGCGCTATCCGCGACGAACGACATCGCGATCGACGGCTACACGATCGAGTACCTCGCGCAGCACGAGCTCGGCATGGCCAACGGAATCCGCATCGGCATGTATCGCGTCGGCATGCTCGCCTCGGGGTTCGTGCTGATGGCCTCCGAATGGCTCGGCTGGCACGGCGCGTTCGTGCTTTCCGCGGGCGTGTTCTTCGTGCTCGCGGCAGCATGCCTCTGCGCGCCCCGCGAACGCGAACGCACGACACCGCGCGGCAGCGTGCGGGCCGAATTCAGCGCGCTCGCGCGTTCGCCGTATGCGCTCGCGATCGTCGTGGCCTTCATGCTCGGCGTCGTCTGGCTGATCGACGGAACCACGAAGTGGTCGTCGCGCATCGAAGGGTTCTGGCTGTATGCAGTCGCAGTCGCCGCGCTGATCGTCGGCATGCCCGCGCTGCGCGGCCGCGCTGCTGCCGGACCCGCGACGGTGCAAAGCGCACCGCCCCGGCCCGCCGAGGAGCTGGTGCGCGGCCCGGTGTTCGGCGCGCTGATGGAGCTGTTGCGCCGCCCCGCCATCATGCCGGTGCTCGTGTTCATTCTCGTCTTCAAGCTGCCCGATGCCGCAATGGGCTTCATGGTGAAGCCGTTCTGGGTCGACGTCGGCTTTTCGGCGGCGCAAATCGGCCTCGTCTCGGTGAACATCGGCCTCGGCTTGTCGATCGCCGGCGGGATCGTCGGCGGCTGGATCACCGACCGCATCGGCATCTTCAAGAGCCTCTGGATATTGGGACTCGCGCAAGCCGTGTCGAACCTCGGCTACTGGATCGCCGCGGGCATCCTTCCGGTGGCGGCACCCGGCTCGACGCTGCCGCTCGAACACATGGCGATCCTCTATGCGGCGAGTGCCGTCGAATCGTTCACCGGAGGGCTCGGCACAGCGGCATTTCTCGCGTTCCTGATGGCGATCGTCGAGAAGGAACGCGCGGCGACCGAATACGCGCTGCTGTCGTCGGTGTTCGCGCTGTCGCGCTCGGTCGCGGGATGGGTCGGCGGTCTCGGCGCGCAGTCGATGGGCTACGCGAACTGGTTCCTGCTGACGTTCTTTCTCGCGCTTCCGGCGTATCTGCTGCTGCCCTGGGTGCGGCGGATGCTCGACCGGAATCGGGAATCGCCGAAAGCCGCGGCCTGAGGTTGCCCGCCGCCGACGCCGGGGACCGCCTACTGGCTCGCGGTGACGCCGCCGTCGACGTAGAGCACCTGGCCGGTCAGAAATGCGCCCGCGGGGGCGCAGAAGAGTAGCGCGGGGCCGACGACGTCGTCAGGCTCGCCCACGCGGCCCAACGGAATCCGGTCGAGTATCTGCTTGCGCGTGACCGGATTGTCGAGCCAGTGATTTGCCATTGCCGTGCGGACGACCGTCGGGGCGACTCCGTTGACGGTGATCCCGTGCCGGGCGAGCTCCATCGCGTGCTGCTTGACCAGCATGACGAGGCCCCCTTTGGTGCTGCAATACGCCGAATAGCCGCGGTCGCGCAAAGCCAGGTGCGCCCGCACGGACAAGAGATGAACGTGACGTCCGCCCGAGCGCGCCGCGACCTGGTGCCGCGCAACAGCCTGACCCAGGAACATCGCGGCCTTGAGGTTCACCTCGTAGACCTCGTCGTAGGCTTCTTCGGTCACGTCGAGGATCGGTTCCTCGCGTTGAATGCCCACGCAATTCATCAGGATGTCGACGTGGCCGCATCGTTCGATCGTCGCGTCGACCGCCGAGCGGATCGAGGCGACGGAGTGCGCATCCATCTCGACGCCGCCCGCTGCGAAGCCGTGCGCGCGCATCTGCTCGGCGAAAGCGTCGGCCTTGCCACGATCGCGACCCGCGACGACGACTTTCGCGCCTTGTCGTGCCAAACCCCAGGCGATGGCGCCGCCGATCCCGCCGTACCCTCCAGGAATGAACGCGACCTTCGCCGTCAAGGCGAAGGACGTTGAAGGATTCACCTCCGGCATGGCAAGGCGGAAGCAACGCTCATGCGTCGAGCACGCTCTTGCGACCGAGTAGCCCGCGAGCGCGGAACGTGACGACGGCGATGAACAAGAGGTACATCGACAGCAGCGACCATTCCGAAGCGTAAGCGCCGGACAGCCCCACGACCATACCGACCATGAGGCCGGCGACGACGGCGCCCCAGAGGCTGCCCACACCGCCCAGCACGATGATGAGGAATGCCGGCACGACGGCGTCGACGCCGACCTGCGGCCGTATGCCCCAGATGGGCGCCATCACGACGCCGGCGATCGCCGCGAGCCCGACGCCCAGCGCGAACACGAAGAGGCGCAGCCGCGGCAGGTTGATCCCGAGCGCGCGCACCATCTCGCTGTCATGGGCGCCGGCCTTGATCATCGCGCCGTACGGCGTCTTTTCGAGAAAGAGCCATAAGAGCGCGATCATCACGATCGCGAACCCGCTCGCGAACATCCGATAGCGGGCATAGAGGAGATCGCCAAGCATGAATGCGCCGGAGATGGCCTCCGGCAGCGGCAGCTGCTTCTCGTTCGACCCCCAGACGACGCGAATCAGCTCCTCGATGACGAGTGCCGCGCCGAAGGTGAGCAAGAGCCCGTAGAGCGGATCCTTGCCGTACGTGCGGCGCATGCACAGCTCGAGCAGCATGCCGAAGATGCCG
>Ga0207650_10003323_pt1 | contig 11072 bp, 5 predicted proteins | sample KBSS63metaG_FD_184325 | JGI IMG/M metagenome (GOLD analysis project Ga0207650, IMG submission 184325) | Switchgrass rhizosphere microbial communities from Kellogg Biological Station, Michigan, USA - KBS S6-3 metaG (SPAdes) (version 2) | ecosystem: Host-associated > Plants > Roots > Rhizosphere >...
GACGGACGGGTGTGGTCGGCCGGCTACCAGCCGATCTGCGTCGAGCCGGCGAGCTACGACGTCGCGTTCCACGAGGACCGCGTCAGGATCGTGCGCCAGGACGGCAACATCGAGACGATGCTCGAAGTGATCGTCTCGGCCGAGGACGACGCCGAGATTCGGCGTCTCACGCTGCGCAACTTCGGCACGCGAGCGACCGAGATCGAGATCACGTCGTACGCGGAGATCACGCTCACACCGCCGGCCGCAGACCTCGCGCACCCAGCGTTCTCGAACCTGTTCGTCCGCAGCGAGTTCGTGCCGCAGGTGTCGGGGCTCGTCTTCTCTCGCCGCCCGCGCGCCATAACCGACCGCGAGCTCTTCGGCGCACACGTGATTGCAAGCGACGCCGCGGCGGGCATCGAGTTCGAGACCGATCGCGCGCGCTTCCTCGGCCGCGGACGCACGGTGCAAGCGCCGATTGCCATCACCGATGGCCGGCCGCTTACCAATTTCACCGGTGCCGTTCTCGACCCGATCGCGAGCCTGCGCGTCCGCGTGAAAATTGCACCGGGCGCAGCGACGCAGGTGGCATTCGCCACGATGATCGCGACAACCCGCGAGGACATACTCGGTCTCGCCGACAAGTATCACGACCCGGCCGCCTATGAGCGCGCGTCATCGCTCGCGTGGACGCACGCGCAGGTGCAGCTGCACTATCTCGGCATCGACCATGGCGAGGCGCATCTGTACCAGCAGCTTGCCAACACGCTGCTCTTCCACGACGCCGCGCTGCGGCCGTCGCAGCAAACACTGCAGTCGAACACGCTGCCGCTGTCGGGACTGTGGCGGCTCGGCATTTCCGGCGATCGGCCGATCCTGCTCGCACGGATCGACGACATCGACGATCGCGGCCTGCTGCGGCAGCTGTTGACGGCGCACGAATACTGGAACCTTAAGGGACTCGCCGTCGATCTCGTACTGTTGAACGACCAGGCGGTAACGTATGCGCCCGGGGTGCAGGAGCATCTGCAGAATCTCGTTCGTGATGCGGAGTCGCGCGCGAGCGGCGACCGGCAGGCGGTTCGCGGCGGGGTGTACGTCGTCCGCGGCGACGCCCTCGCGGCCGAGGAGCGCGTGCTGCTGCATACGGCCGCGCGCGCCGTCGTAGCCAGCGCTCAGGGCAACCTCGTCGAGCAGTTGCTGCGGGTCCGGCATCCGGTGACAGCGGTGCGCGAGCCCGCGCTTGCGCCGCCGGCGGCCGCGGGCGAAAAGATCGACGTGCCGAGAGTGCGCTTCTTCAATGGGCTCGGCGGGTTCACGCCGGATGGCCGTGAATACGTGATCGTGCTCGCGAAGGGCCAGCAGACGCCGTTGCCGTGGGTCAACGTCGTCGCCAATCCGGAGTTCGGCTTCATCGCGTCGGAGTCGGGTGCTGGATTCACCTGGGCGGAGAACAGCCGCGAGAACCAGTTGACGCCGTGGTCGAACGACCCGGTGTCGGCGCCGCCGGCCGAGTGCTTCTACTTGCAGGATCTTGCGACCGGCGCGCTATGGACGCCGACAGCCTTGCCGATCCGCATCGACGAAGCGAGCTACGTCGCGCGCTTCGGCGCGGGCTACGTTCGATTCGAGAGCATCGCGCAGGGCATCCGCTGCGCGCTGACGCAATTCGTGGCGCCCGATGCTCCCGTCAAGATCTCGAGCCTCGTGCTGACCAATCCCGGCGACACGGAGGTGAACCTCGCCGTCACCGCGTACGTCGAATGGTCGCTCGGTGCGTCCCGCGTCGCGAACGCGCCATTCATCATCACCACGCCCGACAAGGCCGGCGGCAGCGTGTACGCGCGCAACCCGCGCAACCGCGAGTTCGCGTCGCGGTGGGCGTTCCTGGCGAGCAGCGCAGCGATCGACTCGCTGACATGCGACCGGTCCGAGTTTCTCGGCCGCAACGGCCGACTCGACGCGCCGGCCGCGTTGACCGATGGCGGCGCACTGACTGGACGCGGCGGCGCCGGCTTCGACCCGTGCGCGGCACTGCAGCGACGCATCAGCGTGGCGCCGGGAACGACCGTGCGCCTGCACTTCCTGCTGGGTGAAGCGGACAGCGAGGAGGCGGCGCGCGCGCTGGTCGCGAGCTATCGGCGCGCCGACATCCCCGCACTGTACGAGCGCATCACCGGCGAATGGGACGACGTGCTCGGCACGATCACCGTCGACACGCCCGACGTCGCGACGAACTTCATCCTGAATCGCTGGCTGCTCTACCAGACGCGTGCTTGCCGGCTGTTCGCGCGCGCAGGCTTTTACCAGGCCGGCGGCGCGTACGGTTTTCGCGACCAGTTGCAGGACGTGATGGCCCTGGCGGTCGCAGCACCCGCCGAGGCACGGGCGCACATAGTCCGCGCATGCGCACATCAATTCCCGCAAGGCGATGTCCAGCATTGGTGGCACCCGCCGTCCGGGCGCGGCGTACGCACGCGCTTCGCCGACGACCGCGTGTTCCTGCCGTACGTCGCCGCGCACTACGTCGAAACCACCGGCGACACCGCCGTGCTCGACGTCGACGCGCCGTTCATCGAAGGGCCTCCGGTGCCGCCGATGCGCGAGGACCTCTACTCGGAAGTGGAAGTGTCGTCCGAGGTTGCATCGGTCTACGAGCACTGCGCGCGCGCACTCGATGCGAGCCTCGGAACCGGCGCGCACGATTTGCCGCTCATGCATGGCGGCGACTGGAACGACGGCATGAACCGCGTCGGCATCCACGGCCGCGGCGAATCGGTCTGGCTCGGCTGGTTCCTGTATGCGACGCTGCGCGCGTTCGCGCCGATCGCTGCGGCACGCGGCGACGCGACGCGCGCGCGAACGTGGCAGCAGACCGCCGAATCGCTGCAGCGGGCGCTCGACCGCAACGCGTGGGACGGCGCATGGTTCCGGCGCGCTTATTTCGACGACGGCTCACCGCTCGGCTCGGCGTACAACCGCGAATGCCGGATCGATTCGATCGCACAAAGCTGGGCGACCATCTCCGGCGCGGGCGATCCGGAGCGCGCGCGGCAGGCAATGGACGCCGTATCGGAGTACCTCGTCAAGCGCGGCGACGACATGGTGCTGCTGTTCACCCCGCCGTTCAATGCGAGCGACCCCGACCCCGGCTACATCCAGGGCTACCTGCCTGGCGTGCGCGAGAACGGCGCCCAGTACACGCATGCGGCCGCGTGGTGCGTGATCGCGTACGCGATGCAGGGCGACGGCGACCGCGCGTTCGAAGTGTTCGGCATGCTGAATCCGATCAATCACGCGTCCACGCGCGGCGGCGCGCATCGCTACAAGATCGAGCCGTACGTCGTGCCGGGCGACGTCTACAGCGAACCCCCGCACGTCGGTCGCGGCGGCTGGTCGTGGTACACCGGGGCTGCAGGCTGGCTCTATCGCGCCGGCATCGAGTACATGCTCGGCGTTCGGGTGCAGGGCGATCACGTGCGGGTCGCGCCCTGCATTCCGCACGAATGGTCGGGCTACACGGTCCGCTACCGCCGCGGCGGCGCGACGTACGTGATTCGTGTGGAGAATCCGCTGCGCATTTCGTCCGGTGCGGTCGACATCGACGTCGACGGGACGCGCGTTGCGGGCGACCGCTTCGCCGCACCGGACGACGGCGCCGAGCATCGCGTCGACGTGCGGATCCGCGACGCTGCGCTGGCCGACACGACTGCCGCGACCGACGCCGCAGACGTCAGGGTTGCTGCGGCGAGGCTCTGACGTTCACCGTCACGCAGTGACCGGCTGCGCATCGCGCACCAACGATGCGTCGGCCATGCGCAGTCGCGTCGCGTCCGAAAGGATCTGCCGGAACTGCCGCCCGCCGCGCACACCGTGATACAGCCCGAGCAGGTGCCGCGTGATCGCGCGCAGCGATGTGCCGCGGGCGAGCTCCGCGTCCGCGTAGGCGATCATCGTGTCGACGACGTCCGCGCGCGAAGGCGCCGCATCTGTCTCGCCGAACAGACGGCGATCGACATCGGCGAGCAGATACGGATCGTGATACGCGGCGCGACCGAGCATCACGCCGTCGACGCCGTCGAACTCGCGATCGATCGACGCCCAGTCCGCGAGTCCGCCGTTCAGCACGATCGTCACCGCTGGAAAATCGCGTTTCAACCGACGCGCCACCTCGTAGCGGAGCGGCGGAATTTCGCGATTCTCTTTCGGGGAAAGCCCCTTCAGCACCGCGTTGCGCGCATGAACGATGAAGACGTCGCAACCGGCGTCGGCGACGCAACCGACGAAATCGCGGACGAAGCCATAGTCGCTCGCCGTGCCGAGGCCGATCCGGTGCTTGACCGTCACCGGCACATTCACCGCGTCGCGCATCGCGCGCACGCATGCCGCGACCAGCGCGGGCTCGGCCATCAGGCACGCGCCGAAGCTCCCCGTCTGCACGCGTTCCGACGGACAGCCGCAATTGAGATTGATCTCGTCGTACCCATAGCGCTCGCCCAGCCGAGCCGCATGGGCGAGTTGCGCGGCGTCGCTGCCACCGAGTTGCAGCGCGACCGGATGTTCGGCCGGATTGAATTCGAGATGCCGTCGCACGTCGCCGTGCGTAAGCGCGGGCGCGGTGATCATCTCCGTATAGAGCCGCGCGCGTTTCGAGATAACGCGCATGAAATAGCGGCAGTGCCGATCGGTCCAGTCCATCATCGGCGCGACGCAGAAGCGCCATTTGCAAGCGTTCGATTCTTCGATCATTTTGTGTCAGTGAGTGCTCGCATATTTCGTCCATGTGCGAATAAAGTGCACACGAAGTGCACACGAGATGTACGCCAAGGGACATAATAATTGCACATTCGGACATACACGGAATGCACACGGTGGCGACGATTACGCAGTGCGTGAGATGCAGCAGCTGGTCAAGCGTGACGTGCACATCCCTCCCGGCTATTCGATCGCGTGGTCGGGACAATTCGAGTTTCTCGAACGAGCTACGGAGCGGCTGAAAGTCGTCGTGCCGGCAACGATCGCGGGCACCGGCTCCGAAGTGATGCGGCGCATTGCCGCGCCGATGGTCGGTGGGATGGTGACAGCGATGGTTCTCTCGATGCTGGTCGTACCGGCCGCATATCTGCTGATACGAAGACCAAGCTCAACGCTGGCACAACGCGGTCAACAAGGCGCTGTAGCGCAAGTCTAGGGAGAAGTCCCGGGTAGATGAATTGTTTGGGGCGCAGGCGTACCGCGGCCACTTGCCACGTTAGCGTTGGGGAGTCCACGACCGAGCGAGCGCTGACGGGCACCGCTCCCGAGATCGCTGCACAGCTCGCGGAGATCGGACAACCACTGAACGACACACCGAAGGCAAATCCGATCGCCGCAGCCGGTGTTAACTTGCGGGATGTGTTGCGCGCCTGCTCTATGTTTCCCTATGAAAGTCGGACCGGTTCGGTTCCGACGCCCGCCTCGAAATGGACAGCTACATCGGGCTAATGAGTAACCCCTTGACCAAATGTCCATCAAGCGCGGGCAAGTTCATTCGATCCGAGCGGACATATGCGCTGATGAAAAGGTCATTCAAAAGCAGTTCGCGGCGGCACTTAGAAGGACGATCGTTTCAGATGGCGTGCTTGATGGTGAACGTCGTTTCGATCGCCTGCGCGCCCGGCCGCAGCGTAATCATCGCGCGGATCGAATACGCTCCTGGCGAGGTGAATCTAAAGAGCTCGCTGTAATCCGCAAACCCGCCTGCCTCCGTATGCAGCAACGGCTTCTTCTCCTTGTGGCCGTTGGGATCGGTGACTTCGATTAATACCTCGGCGTCACCGATTCGCTTGCCGCTCTTCTCCTCGTCGAGCGTGATGAGCAGATGCTGCGAGCCAAAGGGCGGATTTGCTGGATGCGATTCACGGTGGCCTTCTGCGCGCAACGCGACCGCAGCAGGCACAACGCCTAAGCTGACAATGAGCCCACCGACGGCTTTGGTCTGCTGCGCGGCTACCGGCATCGACGCAAGCGCGATGCCCACGAAAGCCGCTGCAATCACACGCAAACACCGCGCGAAATATCTCATATACGCACGGTATGCCTTTTCACGCTTTGGCACTTGATCTGGGTCAAACAGCTAGCAGCAACCCAGAGCAACACGTGCTGCGTCAGGAAGTGGACATCACGGTCTCCATCGCGGCCGCGTCGCCGTCTCCACGGGGCTTTTCGTCACATGACGTTGCACGGGCCCAGGCCGGAAAAACGCACGTTGCTTGACGCTCATCAATGCGCGCGGCACCAAGCCGCCTATATTGACAATGATCGCTTCGCCCGGATCCGGAGGATCCGGGTCGCCCGACTGTCAGAACCGCAAAAGCCAGTGAAGGAAGGCGAAAAGGTCCTAGGCAATGAGGCTGGCATGGGTCAGTGTTCCGGATGTTGACATTGCCATTCGACGTCAATGCGGCAAAGGCGGAAGCTTGTCCGAAGGAGGGGTGCTGACGCAAATGCTGCCAAAGGCCTCCGGTGTCGAAGCCAATCGGCGTGCCGTCCACTAGTCCATTCATTCCCGTAGGTTTGGAATCGCTGAAGGTACGAAGGCGTCCGTGCGTGAAAGCGGGCGCCTCGTTTTCTTGCACAATCCGACGCTGCCGTAAATTTCATGGTCGGTACGTTTAGCAAACGAAATGCGGCATGCGGGAGGTAACCATGCAATACACGATCATGCTGTGGCACGCCGATCACGTCAACTTCGCTCGGCTCCTGAACCTACTCGAGGGCGAGCTGGATTTGCTGCGCGATGCTGGCTCGCCGCACTACCAGCTGATGCTCGACATCATGTACTACATGACGCACTACTCGGATGTGTTGCACCATCCCAAGGAGGATCTTGTGTTTGCGCGCTTGAACGCGCGCGACGAGAACGTTGGCCGGATGGTCCGCGAGCTGACGATTCAGCACACGCAACTTGGCGAGATGGGCGCGGCGATGGTCCACGCGCTGGACGATGTTATAAACGGCTCGATCACCTCGCGTCAACGCATTGAAGCAATGGCGCGCGAATACGTGTCGGCGCTCCGTGCTCACATGCGCACGGAGGAAACCGAGATCATGCCTCGCGCCGCGCAAGTTTTAAGCGAAAGCGATTGGACGGAGATCGATGCGGCGATCGCAAACTTCGCGGATCCGCTGTTCGGATCGGAAGTGCAGGAACGCTACGCCGGGCTTCGGGAACAGATCAACCGGCAGGCACAAGCCGACAGAGCGACTGCGCGCTAGCATTGCAACTCGGGCCTCGCGCACTGCGGGAGGCTCAATAAGGCGGTCGGTCGCGGGTGCGTTCAGCCCCGTGCCGCAGGGCTTGATGAAGGGCGCGGCGGCGCTTGCGTGCTGCTTCTGCTGCTTCATGTTCTTCTTTCCGTCGGCGTGTGCTGCGCCTTTTTATTGCCTTCCTTCGGGGGCTGGTCGGACATGGTTCGCTCCCATGGATGGATAAACGTTGGCGCTCTGACGATCTACACGGCTCTAGCCGAGAACAGTTAGATTGCTGTGCCACGTCAAGTCCTAACGAACTGCAGCTAATCCGGAGTCTGCTAGCCTCGCCACGGTCGCGTAACGCTTGATGCCACCGAGCTCGGTGTAGTTGGGATTGTCGGGGAAGATCGGCCCTGTGAACCTTCCCTCAACGAGATTGTGCAGAAGGATTGCTCCAATGCTAGGCGGTCCAATCTTGAGCAGGCGCCGTGGACCATGAAGAGATCAAGAAGAAGGCTTTCCTTACTCGACCGCCCTTCACCTTGACCCTCGTCAACTCGCCCCAAGGAGGCAAAACGTATGATGAATCCAGGGGCATACGTCATGAGGCTGGGTCTGAAAAGTTCCGGTCCGCTCGCGCGTTCCAATACGGAAGGCTTGGGAGGGCATGCGCGTTTCGCGTGGAATGGAGCGCCGTTTTGAAGACTAACCTTGAGCTCGCAGACGCCTGCCATGCGCCAGCGGAATCTATTCGGTCATGTGCGCAGTGCGAATTGGAGTTGGATCCGAAGCTCCAGGTAGGACTTATTGCTGCCCTCCGCAACCCGGCGCATTTCGGCGGACAGTGTAAGGGGATCAAGCTGCTTGAGACGCACATATCGTTCGTGCTGCTGACGGGGACCTACGCCTACAAGATCAAGAAGGTGATTCGACTCGGCTTCCTGGACTTCATTAGCCTTGCCGCGCGTCGGTTCTACTGCGAGCAGGAACTGCGCCTCAATCGCCGGTTCGCGCCCGCGCTCTACCTCGACGTTGTGGCAATCACGGGAAGCGTCGAGCAACCGCAGATCGGCGGATCCGGCCCGGTCTTGGACTATGCGGTGAAGATGCGCGAGTTTCCGCAAGAGGCGCTACTCTCCAACGTACTCGAGCGGAATGCGCTCACAACGGATCATATCGATCAGCTAGCCGCCATCGTCGCGCATTTCCACCGCGACATCGATGTGGCGCCGGCCGACGGCCCATTTGCCGCTCCCGATGATGTGCTTCAGCTTGCATTGGCCAACTTCGCTGAAATTCGAGCTGTGACCGCGGATGCCGAAGAGCGCCCCGACCTCGACCAGCTCGAAATGTGGACCCGCAGCGAGTATGCGTTGCGCCGCGAGATGATTGCTGCGCGGCGTCAAGGCGGCTTCGTGCGCGAATGTCACGGCGACCTCCATCTCGGCAATATCGCGCTCGTTGATGGCGCCCTCACGATCTTCGATTGCATTGAGTTCAACGACCGGATGCGATGGATCGACGTGATGAGCGAAGTCGCCTTCACGGTGATGGATCTGGAGCACCGCGGTCGTCGTGCCTATGCCCAGCGGTTTATCAACGCGTATCTTGAGCAGACCGGGGATTACGGTGGTGTCGCCGTGCTGCGCTTCTACGTCGTCTACCGGGCGATGGTGCGCGCCAAGGTCGCCTTTCTGCGCGCCGCGCAGCTCGCGGACGGCGACGCTAAAGCAGCGTCGCAACGTGACTATAACGACCATCTGCGGCTCGCCACGGAATATGCCATGGACGCGCGGCCTGCGGTCGTCATCACGCACGGATTCGCGGGTTGTGGCAAAACCACGCTTTCGCAGATATTGCTCGAACGTATCGCCGCAATCCGCATCCGTACCGATGTCGAACGCAAGCGACTGCGTGGCCTTGGCGCGCGCGACAGCAGCCGCTCGAGCATCGACAGCGCGTTGTATGCACCCGAGGTCACGCGCACGACCTATGATCATCTATCGCGGCTTGCCCGGACAATTGTCGAGAGTGGCTTCACCGCGCTCATTGACGGCACGTTTCTGCGTCGATGGCAGCGCGACATGTTTCGCGACCTCGCAGCAGGCTTACGCGTACCGCTTGTCATCGTCGACGTTTCAGCCACCGAAGCAATGTTGCGCGAGCGGGTGCGGCAACGGGCTATTGCGGCGACCGATGCTTCGGAAGCAGGAGTCGCCGTGCTCGAGCATCAGCTGCGCTCGCATGATCCCCTTGGATCGGACGAACGTGGCGCCGTCGTCACCTACGATGGCGAGCTGCCGCTTTCGCATCCCCAACTGAAGATGCCTAGCGCGGCGTCGTGGACAAACTTGGCCCCGCCGCAGTCACCGTCGCTTCACGATCCACTGGAAACGACGCAGATTCCAATCTGCAGAAACGGCTCTAAAAAAGGTACTGCCGAGCTTTGTTGATTCAATGAGCCAGGACCTGTGGTGATCACCGAGCGGTACCGAAGCTGAGTGGGCAGTGATCCAAGCGCTCGTAGGTTGACCGGCCATCAACCAGATCGGTGATCGCTACGGTGCCGTGTCCTAGGCGTTTCCGCTGGATCACAGTGATCCTCGTGCTCGTGGCCTTCATCTACGGGCCCGGCGGAGCGGAAACGCGGGTCTACTGCAGCGTCCCGGATTTCGACCGGCAGCTACACGAGACGCTCGGCCTGGGACAATCGTCGTATTGGTCACGCTGAGGCCTTTCTGGCGGATGCTCGACCGGCAGCCGGAACCGCCCAAGATACCCGCTGGATAGGCTTGGCAGCGAAAATCGTATAACGCCTGCTCTACGTTCTGCTGTTCGCGCTGCCGATTACCGCCGTGACGGGCGCATGGCTTCGAGCTTACGGTATCGTCATCGGCGTCGGTGGAAGCGGGCGGATCGAACGAGCATCATCCCGGCCAATACCACGACTGCCGGCAGCGCGCTCATCCAGAGCGCGCTGCCTGACAAAAACTCGAACCGGAAAATCTCGCGGAACGGTGCGACGTAAAGAACGATCGCCAGCGCCATGAGAGTGCCTGCAATTAACCCCCATAGCGCCGGGTTGGGCCGAAGCAATTCGCGAACACTCGGTTCGTGCGTGCGGTTGCCGATGATGAGCGCGATGTTGGCGAAGACGATTGCCGAAAAGGCCATCGCACGCGCGGTTCCCTCCGACTCGCCAGTGCGAAGCGCCAAGGCGTAGAGGAGCGCGACGGTTACCAGGACTCCCGCACCCTGCGCGACGCTGCCGGCGATCATCCGTGTATCGAACAGCTTGGCCGTAGTGGGCCGCGGCGGCCGCTGCATGACATTCCGGTCAGCGGATTCGGCTTCGAACGCGATCGAACAGGCCGGATCGATCACGAACTCGAGGAACACGATGTGCACCGGATACAGGAGCAGCGGCCAGCCGACCAGCAACGGCAGCAACGCCATGCCGGCAGTCGGCACGTGAACGGCGACGATATAGCACATGGCCTTTCGGACATTGTCGTAGATGCGTCGCCCCAGTCGAACGGCGGCAACGAGCGACGAGAAATCGTCTTCAAGAAGGACCAGCGCGGCCGCTTCACGCGCGACATCCGAGCCGCGCGCACCCATTGCAACTCCGATGTGTGCCGCCTTGAGTGCCGGCGCGTCATTCACGCCATCGCCGGTCATCGCGACGACCTGGCCTTTCATCTTGAACGCCTCGACCAGACGCAGCTTGTGCTCGGGCATTACGCGCGCAAAAACATTGACGCGCGTAACGCACTCGGCGAGTTCCGCGTCCGTCATCGCCTCAATTTCCGCCCCCGTCACACTCCGGCCGGGGTCAGCGAGGCCGACCTGCAGCG
>Ga0207650_10003327_pt1 | contig 11064 bp, 8 predicted proteins | sample KBSS63metaG_FD_184325 | JGI IMG/M metagenome (GOLD analysis project Ga0207650, IMG submission 184325) | Switchgrass rhizosphere microbial communities from Kellogg Biological Station, Michigan, USA - KBS S6-3 metaG (SPAdes) (version 2) | ecosystem: Host-associated > Plants > Roots > Rhizosphere >...
CGCAATGGGCGAAGTGTATCGGGCGCACGACCTGAAACTCGATCGCCCGGTCGCTCTGAAGCTGCTCCCGCTCGACGTCGTGACAGATCCCGATCGCCTGCGGCGCTTTCATGATGAGGCGCGTGCGGTATCGTCGCTCAATCACCCACACATCCTCGTGATTCACGATTTCGGTGATGTCGACGGCCGCCCTTTCATCGTGAGCGAGCTGGTCGAGGGCGAGACCGTCCGTCAACGGCTGGCGCGGGGGCCGCTGACCGAGCGCGACGCCGTCGACATCGCGCTTCAGCTCTCGAGCGCGCTGGCCGCCGCCCATGCCCGCGGCATCGTGCATCGCGACGTCAAACCCGAAAACGTGATGCTGCGCCCTGATGGCTACGTCAAACTGCTCGATTTCGGTCTCGCCAGGCGCGCAGCGTCCACCGCAACGTCCGATGACACCGAGACATTGCTGCGAAGCGAGCCGGGGCTCATCGTGGGCACGCCTCGTTATATGTCGCCGGAACAAGCAAGGGGCCTCGCCCTCGACGCACGCAGCGACGTCTGGAGCCTCGGCGTCCTGATGTACGAAGTGCTGGCCGGACGTCCGCCGTTCGATGGCGTGACGATGGCCGACACGATGGCTGCCATCCTACGGACGGATCCGCCGCCGATTGAGCTGTATGCACCGCACGTGACGGAGCCGTTGGCTGCCGTCATCCGCTGCGCCGTCGCCAAGGAACCTGCCGACCGTTTCGCATCGGCGCAGGAGCTGCATGACGCGCTGGTCGCGGCCCGCAACAGCGCCGCGGCCGGGAATCAAGCGCTCGCCCCTGCCAAGGGGCTCGGACGGACACGCGTGATGGTGCTTCCACTCAGGATCCTCAAAGCGGATCCGGACACCGACTTTCTTGCCTTCAGCTTGCCGGACGCGGTGGCCGCCTCTCTCGCCAACGTCGAATCGCTGGTCGTGCGGTCGAGTCTGGCCGCCGGTCTCACGCCGGCCACTGACGTTCGGACCATCGCGCACCAGGCGTCGGTCGAGATGATCGTGGCTGGGACCATGGTGCGTGCCGGTGCGCACCTGCGCGTGACCGCACAGCTCCTGGAGGGAGCATCCGGAACGCTGGTGTGGTCGCACGCCGAGGAAGTCGCGCTAGGAGATCTCTTCAGGCTGCAGGATCTCCTCGTCGAAGGGATCGTGAGGTCGCTGCGGTTGCCGCTGACCGGAAGCGATCGGCAACAACTTCGCCGCGACGCACCCGCCTCGGCCAAGGCGTACGAGCATTTCCTCCGCGCCAACGAACTCGCTCAGCAGCCAAAGAATTGGGCGGTCGCGCGAGGGCTGTACTTGCAGGCCCTCGACCTCGATCCTCAATACGCGCCGGCGTGGGCGCGTCTGGCTCGCCTGTACCGGTTAATGGCGAAGTACGAGCGCGATCTATCGGCGGCGAACTTGACGCGCGCCGATGAGGCGCTCCGGCAGGCGCTGCGGCTGAATCCAGATCTGTCCATCGCGCACCACCTGTCTGCTCAGATCGAAATCGATGCGGGGCGTGCCGACGAGGCTCTGCGGCGTCTGCTCACACGCCTGCGCGATCGCGCGGATGCGCAGCTCTACGCCGCGCTCGTGCACACGTGTCGGGTCTGCGGACTGCTTGAGGAGTCGCTGGCCGCGCATCGCCGGGCGCGAGAGATTGATCCAGCGATCGAGACCGGCGTGATGCACACGTATTGGCTGCTGCATCGCTACGAGGACGCGCTCGCCACTTCCGATGTCAAGGCGTACGTCGCGCCCGCTTCGCTGGTGGAACTCGGACGCCTCGACGAGGCGCGTGCGCTCATCGCCGAACTGGAGGTCAGCTCGGGTAATCGGGTGCCAGCACTCGCACGCGCCGTTCGGGCCTTCATCGACGGCCGGCATGACGAGGGCGTGCGTGCTCTGATCGCTCAGGCAGAGGCGACGGCGGCTCCAGATCCGGAAATGCTGTTCTATATTGGACGGCATCTCGCCCACGTCGGCGAACCCGGCGCCGCGATGAAGTTCATCCGCCGCGCGGTGAAAGGCGGGTACGGGTGCTATGCAGCCTTCGCCGCCGACGGGTGGCTCGACAGCATCCGCTCGCAGCCTGCGTTCGAGGCGCTTCTCAAGACCGTGCGCGCACGCGCGGAGCGTGCACGGGACAGCTTTGTCGAAGCTGGTGGACCGGCACTTCTCGGCCCATAATCCTCTTTTCTGCTGGAGGGCACCAATGCGACACCTGCGAATCTGGCTGGTCACCTTCTTCGTGGTCGCCGCTGCGGCGGCCGCGCACGCCGACAACAACAGTCCCCTCGACTGCAATAAGAAGTCGCTCGCCGATGCCGTGCGCGACGTCAGCGAGCCCGACCGCACCATCACCTTTACCGGTGTCTGCGCGGGACCTATCGTGATCGCCGCCGACGGCCTGACGTTGAAAGGTGTGGGCACGGCGATCATCGACGGCGGGGGACAGGATGCCGTCACGATCGTCGGCGTTGGTGGAGTCTCTCTCGTCGACTTCGAAGTGACCAACGGCTTGACGGGAATCGTAGCCCGCCACGGTGCCCATGTGACCATGAGCGGAGTGAGCTCTCACGACAATATACAGTCCGGCCTGGTGGTGCAGACCGCGTCCAGCGCCGTGCTCAGCGGTGTGTCCTTGATCAACAACGCCCGCCTCGGCGTCATGGCTGACGACGGCGTGAGCCTCATCGTCACGACCTCGACGATGACGGGAAACCTCGTCAAGGATATTCAGCTCACCTTCGGGGCCCGCGCCGACCTGCGGACACTGACCTTCGGAACATACACCTGCGACGCGACGGTGCTGGTCCGCGGAACCAGCGGCATCGTCTGTCCGCATTAGTCCGCGTCATCTCGCATGAAGCAACCGCAGCGCCGTCGACGAGGCGGCCCGCGGCCGTTAGCGCTGGCGCGCGAAGCGGGAGCGACGGATCAGGTTGTTGGTCGAGCTGTCGTGCCCGAGCGCAGGCTCCATCGGGCTTTCGAGCTCCGGAATGATTCGCTGCGCCAGAACCTTGCCCAGTTCGACGCCCCATTGATCGAAGGAGTCGATGTTCCACACGACACCCTGCGTGAAGACGCTGTGTTCGTAGAGCGCGACGAGCGCTCCGAGAATCTCCGGCGTCAGCCGATCGGCGAGGATGGTATTCGAAGGACGATTGCCTTCGAAGACCCGATGCGGCACGAGCTCGTCGGCGGTGCCCTCGGCCTGCACCTGTTCGCGGGTCTTTCCAAACGCCAGCGCTTCGGCCTGCGCGAACACGTTCGCGAGCAGTATGTCGTGATGCCGCCCGAGCGGAGTGAGTGCGTGGACGAACGCGATGAAGTCACAGGGAATGAGCCGAGTGCCCTGGTGAATCAGCTGGTAGAAGGAGTGCTGGCCGTTGGTCCCGGGCTCTCCCCAGTACACCGGGCCGGTCGAGTAATCGACGTCGCGTCCCGCGAGGGTGACGTGTTTGCCGTTGCTCTCCATCGTCAGCTGCTGGAGGTAGGCAGGGAAGCGGTTCAGATACTGCTCGTACGGGAGCACCGCGACGGTCTCGGCGCCGAAGAAGTCCGTGTACCAGATTGTCAGCAGGCCGAGGAGCACCGGCAGATTGCGCTCGAACGGCGTGCTCCTGAAGTGCTCGTCCATCGCGTGAAAGCCTGCGAGCATCTGCCGGAAGCTCTCGGGCCCGACGGCCAGCATCGTCGAGAGGCCGATCGCCGAGTCCATCGAATAACGGCCGCCGACCCAGTCCCAGAATCCGAACATGTTCGCGGTGTCGATGCCGAACTCCGCCACTTTCTCGGCGTTCGTCGAGACGGCGACGAAATGCCTGGCCACCGCCGTGCCGTCGCCGCCGAGGCCTGCAAGCAGCCACTGGCGGGCACTCGCGGCGTTCGTCATCGTCTCGAGCGTGGTAAAGGTTTTCGACGAGACGATGAACAGCGTTTCGGCCGGGTCGAGATCGCGCGTCGCCTCGACGAGGTCGGTTCCGTCGACGTTCGACACGAACCGGAAGGTCATCGAACGCTCGCTGTAGTGCTTGAGCGCCTCGTACGCCATGACCGGGCCGAGGTCTGAGCCTCCGATGCCGATGTTGACGACGTTGCGAATGCGTTGTCCGGTATGACCCGTCCACGCGCCGCTGCGCACACGCGTGGTGAACTCGGCCATCGCGTCGAGGACGGCGTGGACGCCGGGCACGACGTTGGTGCCGTCGACGACGAACGAGGCGCCCCGCGGCGCGCGCAGCGCCACGTGCAGGACAGCGCGGTTCTCCGTGACGTTGATCCTGGCGCCGCTGAACATGGCGGCGATGCGATCGCGAAGGCCGGACGCCTCGGCGAGGCGGCACAAGAGGGTGACGGTCTCGTTCGTCAGCCGATTCTTGGAATAGTCGAGGAAAACTCCGGCCGCTTCCGCCGTGAGGCGTTCGCCGCGCGTCGGGTCATCGGCAAAGAGGGTGCGGAGATGCACTCCTCGGATGTTCTCGTAATGGGCCTGGAGCGCCTTCCACTCGGGGCGCGCCGTGAGGGGCATGGGATCGGACGTCGTTCCCGTCGTCATCGGACTCCGGCTGCACGGGTGACCAGCGCTTCAGCCTCGCCCACCAGCGCGTCGAGGTGCGCCGCGCTGCTGAAGCTTTCGGCGTAGATTTTGTAAATGTTCTCGGTGCCTGACGGACGTGCTGCGAACCATCCGGTCGCGGTGACGACCTTGAGGCCACCGATTGGCGCGTTGTTGCCGGGCGCCGTCGTCAGCGTGGAGATGATCGGCGCGCCGGCGAGCGTCTGTTCCTGCACGTCCTCGGGTGACAGGTTCCGCAATCGCGCCTTTTGCGCGGGGGTGGCGGGCGCGTCGACGCGCGTGTAGTACGACGTGCCAAACTCCGCCTCCAGCTCCTGGTAATGCTCGCCGGGGTCTTTACCGGTGCGCGCGGTGATTTCGGCCGCCAGCAAGCCCATGATCAGCCCGTCCTTGTCGGTGGTCCACACGGTGCCGTCGCGGCGCAAAAAGCTGGCCCCGGCGCTTTCCTCGCCGCCGAAGCAGTACGAGCCGTTGAACAGGCCAGGTCCGAACCATTTGAAGCCGACTGGCACCTCGGAGACGCGCCGGCCCGACCGTTCCACCACACGATCGATCAGGCTGCTGCTGACCAGCGTCTTGCCGACCGCCGCGTGCGCCGGCCAGTACGGCCGATGGGTGAGGAGATAGCGCACCGCGACCGCCAGGTAGTGATTGGCACTGATGAGTCCGGCGGCGCGCGTCACGATACCGTGTCGATCCGCATCAGGATCCGTGGCGAACGCGACGCGGAAGCGATCTTTCAGCTCGACGAGCCGCGCCATCGCGTAAGGACTCGACGGGTCCATCCGGATCTTGCCGTCGTGATCAACTGTCATGAAGGAGAACGTCGGGTCGATCACGCGATTGACGATCGTGATGTCCGTCTGGTAGGTGGCGTTAATCGGGTCCCAGTACGGCAACGCCGCGCCGCCGAGCGGGTCGACGCCAAGTATGAGGCCGGCGCCGCGGATGGCGTCCATGTCCACGACGTTACGCAGATCGTTGACGTAGGGCAGGACGAAGTCCTGCGGGTGCGTGGTCGTCGCTCTGATGGCCGTGGCGAAGGGCAGTCGCTTCACACCGGCCACACCCGCTGCGAGCAGTGTGTTGGCGCGGCCCTGAATCCATTCGGTGACATCGGTGTCGGCGGGTCCGCCGTGGGGCGGGTTGTACTTGAAGCCGCCGTCTTCGGGCGGATTGTGTGACGGAGTGATGACGATGCCATCCGCCAGATGAGCCGTTCGGCCGCGGTTGTAGGTGAGGATGGCCCACGAAATGACCGGCGTGGGCGTCACGCCGCCATCGTGCTGGATGATGGCGTCGACGCCGTTGGCGGCCAGCACTTCGAGGGCCGTGCGCTGCGCCAACTCCGACAGGGCATGGGTATCCTTCCCGAGGTAGAGCGGGCCGTCGATTCCGTGTGTGCGGCGGTAGTCGGAGATCGCCTGCGCGATCGCGGCGATGTGCGTCTCGGTAAACGATCCGTCAAACGGCGAGCCGCGATGCCCGCTCGTTCCGAAACTTACGAGCTGGGTCGGGTCGCCGATGTCCGGCTTGCGCTCGTAATAGGCGCGTTCCAGCCGCGCGACGTCGACGAGGATCGACGGCGGAGCCGATGTTCCGGCCAGCGGCGAGATCGGCCTCGCGCCCTCGAGCGACTGGCGCAACATCCCGTATTCATACCGGAGGCCGTACCCTGTGGCAACTGCATCGCACATGAGTCAGACATTTCCGGTCGTCTACCTGGCCAGGCACGGCGAAACGGCCTGGACGATTACCGGCCAGCACACTGGGCTCACCGACCTCCCGCTTACGGCGCGCGGTGAGGAAATGGCGCGGCGCCTTGGTGACCGGCTGACCGGGTCGACATTCGCCAAGGTGTTCACGAGTCCTTTGCGGCGTGCCGAACGGACCTGCCACCTGGCGGGGTTTGGCGCGGTCGCAGAAGTCGATCGCGACCTGGTTGAATGGGATTACGGTGCGTACGAAGGCCGTCGCTCAGGCGACATTCTGGCGGAGCGCCCGGACTGGCAGCTGTTTCGCGACGGTTGCCCCGGTGGCGAATCGCCCCGTGCCGTGGCGGCCCGCGCCGACCGTGTCGTGCAGCGCGTGCGCCGAATCAACGGAGATGTGCTGCTGTTCTCCAGCGGCCATTTTCTTCGGATGCTGGCCACCCGTTGGATCGGGGCGGAGCCAACGGTCGGCGGGTCGCTGATGCTCAGCACGGGGAGCCTGAGCATCCTGAGTCATGACAACCCTGCGAATCCCGTGATTCGCCTATGGAACGAGACCGTGGCCCCTTCCTCCGGAATCAGCAGCTGAGACTACGGCCCACCGGAGGAAGGTTCTCCGGTACGCGGTTCAATTGGGTTAACGGCGACTATCGCGACGGCGTGCTGATTGCATCCGGACATTGAAATCCATTTGGAATCTCGATGGTGCCGGCTTTGCCGGACTCGGCTCTGCGATCGACATGAAAGCCATCACCGTCCAGCCTCACACACCTGGTAGCTCGAGCTTCGACGATGTTCCCGAGCCCGACCTGCGCGACGGGTCCGTGCTGGTCGAGGCGATCGCCGTCGGTGTGTGCGGGACCGACGTCGAGATCGTCGAGGGCAAATACGGGTGGGCCCCGCCGGGCAAGGCGAGGCTTGTGCTCGGCCACGAGTCGCTCGGCCGGGTCGTCGACCCCGGTCCGACCAGCGGGTTCCGCGAAGGCGACCTCGTCGTCGGCATCGTCCGTCGCCCCGACCCCGTGCCGTGTCCGAATTGCGCGATTGGTGAGTGGGACATGTGCCGTAACGGCCAGTACACCGAGCGCGGTATCAAGGAGATCGACGGATTCATGTCGGAGCGCTGGAGGATCGAGCCCGATTACGCGATGAAGGTCGATCCGTCGCTCGGTCTGCTCGGCGTGCTGTTGGAACCCACGACGGTCGTGACGAAGGCGTGGGAGCAGGTCCTCACGATCGGCCAGCGCGCGTTCTGGGAGCCCCACACGGTGCTCGTTACGGGCGCCGGACCGATCGGCCTGCTGGCGGCGCTGGTTGGCACGCAGCACGGGCTCGAGGTCCACGTTCTCGATCGCGCCGACGCGGGCGCCAAGCCGGAGCTGGTTCGCGCCTTGGGGGCGACCTTTCACACCGGCAGCGCCGCGGACGTGGGATTCCGGCCCGACGTGGTCGTCGAGTGCACAGGCGTCGGCCAGGTGATCGCCGATTCAGTCAACGTCGTCGGCGCCGGCGGTATCGTCTGCCTCACCGGCGTCGGTACGGGCGGCCGAACGGTCGCCCACTCCACGGCCGACGTCGCCGCGACGATGGTGCTCCAGAACAACGTCATCGTCGGCAGCGTCAACGCCAACAAACGTCACTGGTACAAGGCGCGACGGGCCCTGGCGCACGCGGACGCGACGTGGCTGGCGCGCCTGCTGTCGCGGCGCGAGCGGCCGGAGGCGTTCATGAGCGCGTTGCGCCGCCAGCCGGACGACATCAAGGTGGTCATCCAGTTTGGAGACGCATGAGGGAAATCGAGCGAGGAGAGATGAGGGCGGGCGAGCTCGACGCGCCCGATTGGCGGGTCCGTTGGCGCGTGTTCTTCTCCGAAGTCATCGGCACGGCCGCGCTCGTGTCGGTGGGACTGTCGGTAGTCATCGTGATGTCCGGAGACGGCAGTCCCATGGGTCGCATCGTGCCGAACGAGCGATTGCGAATGGTGTTGACAGGGTTTCTCTTCGGCTGCGTCGGCGGAGCGATTGCTTTGTCGCCGGTCGGGAAGGAGAGCGGGGCCCACGTCAATCCGGCGGTCACTTTGGGATTCTGGCTGGTACGCAAACTCGACGCGCCCGCGGCGCTCGGCTATATCGTCGCGCAGCTGGTTGGTGCGGCGCTTGGCGCGCTTCCACTCCTTGCGTGGGGATCGATGGGGCGGAGCGTCGCCTTTGGCGCCACACTCCCAGGCAGCGACTATGCCACTTCAACGGTCGTGCTGGGTGAGGCAGTGACGACGTTCGTTCTCGTTGCGACGTTATGTGTCTTCCTGGGGTTTCGACACCTGCGTCGTTACGCGCCTTCCGCGATGCCGTGGTTGTATGCCGTCATGGTTCCGCTCGAGGGACACATATCCGGCACCAGCACCAACCCCGCGCGCACGTTCGGTCCTGCGTTGATTTCAGGGCGATGGGACGCATGGTGGATCTATTGGGTCGGCCCGATGATGGGCACGCTGGCGGCCATCCTCGTATTCAAGTCGATCGCCAGGCGCATCGAAGTCGCGAAGCTCTATCACTTCGAAAGCGATCGCCGGCGGCTGTTTCACCGAATGAGCCGCACGTAGAGGTCGATCAGGGCAGAGACGCAGGCCCTGGAATGAGGGCCATGCCGTACCCGTCGTCTGATGACGCTCGCGCCTGTGATCCCCAACGGCCTCGCGGCGCCCACCGCTCCTCACTCACGCGAGGAACGGATGGGCGCCGGTCCTGACCGGTGGCGGCGGCTTTGGTCAGGCGTTCACGGGCTCGCCTCGCCGCACGAGGTTGCTGTCGCGAGTTGGGGACGCCGGTGCGAGCGGGGTGAGGGTGACGCGTGCGCGGATCTCGTCGGGACGGATGAACGGGCCGGGATCCTCATCCAGAATCGAGATGGGGACTGTTCGCTCGTGACTCTGAGTGAAGGCCACGGTGGACGTGGTGAACACCACGGTGCCGTCGAAGATGGTGCCGTTGGCGATGAGCTCGCTGTGGCCATCCTCACCCGGGCCCTGGTCATCGCCAACGAGCTGCACCAGCTCCCGGTACGCCTGCTGGTGTGGCGCGTCGTGGAGCGTGGCGGTCAGCGTGTAGCTGACCTGAACCAGAGCCTGGCCCGCAACCGGAACCCCTTCGAAAATCCGCAGCAGTACATTTGAAATGGATGCCATCGTGTCGTCCTCTTTTCTGATGTGAGTCTGATGAGGAGCAGGCGCGCATCGGCCGGGTCGGGCCGCCGGGTGCACGAGACCCTCTTGGAAGACAACGACGGCCCGGTCGTGTGGCGAACGCCTCGACTGAACCAGGCGATGTGGCCGCAATGTACACTCCACCCAGGAAATCGCACATGAAACAGGTCCTTCTCGCGCTCGCGTGCCTGGCCCTGGCGGCGACGCCGTCCACCCAGGCGCAGTCACCCGCCTGCCTTCCATCGAACGGATTGAACTTCATCTGCGGCCTTCAGAAGCCCGAGGATCTGGTCCTCATTCCCGGCACGCCCTGGCTCATCGCCAGCGGTATGGATCCGGGCGCTGGACTGCACCTGATCGACACGCGCGCGAAAAGGGCGCAGACGCTCTATGCCAGTGACACGCCCGCGCGCCCGGATCGCAATCGTTTCGCCAGTTGCCCGGCGCCGCTCGATCCGCGTGAGGCGATCCTGCACGGGCTGAGCCTGCGACCCGCACAGGCCGGCCACTACACGCTGTACGCGACGAACCACGGCGGCCGCGAGTCCATCGAAGTGTTCGACATCGACGGACGGGGTGCGACGCCGTCGGCCACCTGGGTGGGCTGCGTGTTGATGCCCGACAAGCTCGCGGCCAACAGCGTGGCGGCGTTCGGCGACGGGGCGCTGGTGTCCACCGTGGTCTCCCTGCCGGGAAAGACCTCTCCGGACGGGCGCAACACCGGCGCGGTCTTCATGTGGACGCCCGGCGAGAGCGTGTTCCATCGGCTGGACGGCACGGAGCTTCCGGTCAACAACGGCATCGAGACCTCGGCTGACGGTCGCGAGTTCTTCGTCGTGTCGATGGGACTGAGACAGATTGTCGCCTTCTCGCGCGCCGATCCCTCGAAACCGATCGGCTTCGCGCAGCTGACCGGCTTCACTCCCGACAACGTCCGCATGGTCGGCACGCGTCTGGTCGCGGCCGGAATGTCGGTGGCTGACGCATCGTGCGTCGCCGGCACGCCATGTCCCCGCGGCTTTGCAGCCCAGGCCATCGACCCGAAGACGCTCGTCGTCAGCGACCTCGCGCGTTTTCCAGCGACCCCGCCATACTCCGGCACGGCGACGGCGATTCCGATCGATGGCGAAATCTGGCTCAGTTCCTTCAACGGCGACCGCGTCGCCTACGGCCCGATCCCTCGCTAGTTCCGCGCGCGAGGGAAATCCCTGTGAGACGACTCCTGATCGCAGCCGCACTGACCGCGATGTCCTGTGCCTCGGGCCTTGCACAGCAGATCGACTACTCGCAGCTCGAGATCGGGACGACCGACCTCGGCCACGGCGTGTACCTCCTGAACTGCGCGCGGCGACCTCAAGGCATCCCGTGACGCGCTCGTGATGATCAAATCGCGCGTACAAAAGATCATCGACGAGGCGCGAGGAGGTGTCCTTTCCGGGGATGTCATCACGCGGATGGCCTATCAATCGCTGAAAGGCGTCAGCCCTCGATGAGGCTCAATCGACGCGAGTTCGTTCGGTTGGCCGCGGCGATGGGGGCCTCCCTCGCGTGG
>Ga0207650_10003329_pt1 | contig 11060 bp, 10 predicted proteins | sample KBSS63metaG_FD_184325 | JGI IMG/M metagenome (GOLD analysis project Ga0207650, IMG submission 184325) | Switchgrass rhizosphere microbial communities from Kellogg Biological Station, Michigan, USA - KBS S6-3 metaG (SPAdes) (version 2) | ecosystem: Host-associated > Plants > Roots > Rhizosphere...
ATCGAAACATTGGCGCTGCCGCTCGCGTACAAGCGGCTCGCCGAAATTGTCGGCAAGATCATCGCCGCGGAAGGCTATGCGCTGCATCGCGAGTGGATAGACCGCGACGACCTGCCGTTCGACCGCGACGTGCGCGACCGCATCCGCTGGGCCAAGGGATTGTCCGCCGCCGACTATATCCAGGTCATGGTCGAGCGGCGGCACCTGCAGCGCGAAGTCGATGCATTTCTGCGCGATTACGACTCGCTGCTGATGCCGACGACGCCGCTGCCCGCGATTCCGCTGTCGGCGGTCGACCAGGGCAAGGCGCCGATGAGCCTGCTGACGCGGCCGATCAACCTGCTCGATATGTGCGCGCTTGCGGTGCCGTGCGGATTCACCGCCGGGGGCTTGCCGGTTTCGCTGCAGATCGCCGGCCGCGGCTATGAGGAAGCGCGCATATTGCGCATCGGCTGGGCTTTCGAAAACGCAACCGAGTGGCACCGCAGGCGGCCGCCCGCGCCCTGAACGACCACGGCCGAAGCGGGTTAATACGGTAAAATCGCCCGCTCACCCACGCTTTAATCCCAGTCCGGATCATGATTCGTCTCGAGCAAGACGTGCCGTACGCGAGCCTGCCCGCGCTCGTCGACGGCGCGGCGGAGCGCTTCGGCCAGCACCCGCTGTGGGCGTCCGTCGACGACGACGTGCGGATTTCATTTCGAGACTTCGCCCGCGCGACGCTGCAATGCGCGAATGCGTTAAACGCGCTGGGCGTCGGTCCCGGCACGCATGTGGCGGTCATGCTGCCCAATGTGCCCGCGTATGTCGTCACGTGGATGGCGCTCGCGCGCTTAGGCGCCGTCATGGTGCCGGTCAATACCCAGTACAAACCGCGCGAGCTGGAATACGTGCTGCAAGACAGCGACACGACATTTCTCGTGATCGATGCGGCTTGTCTCCCCGTGTTCGATGCGTTGGAGAATCACGATGCGCTGGTGCCGCCGTCGCAGTTGATAGTCCACGGCGCGCTCGGCGCCAACCGCACGCATGACTGGCAGAGCATCGTCGACGCTGCCGCTGCAGCGCCGCTGCAAATACCGCCGCCGACGGCCGACTCGCTGATGAGCATCCAGTTCACTTCCGGCAGCACCGGCTTTCCCAAAGGCTGCATGCTGACGCAGGATTACTGGCTGGTGCTCGGATGGGTGCGCTCGCATCAGGGTCCGGCGCCCAAGCGCATGCTGATCGACAAGCCGCTTTCCTATATGGGCGGCAAATGGCGTTTTCTGATCTGCCTCTTCATGGGCTCCACCGCATTCGTAGCGCGGCAATTCAGCCTGACCGGATTGCACCAGCGGCTGGTCGATCACAACATCGATTTCTTTTCCGTGACCGACGCGGTGGCGAAACTGCCCGAACTGCCCGCAGTCGCGAAGCTGAACATTTCGTGGATTTCCACCGGGGGGCTCAGCAAGGGCCTGCACCAATCGCTGGAGAAGAAATTCAACGCGCCGGTGCGCGAACTCTACGGCATGACCGAAACCGGCTCCACCCTCTACATGCCGATCGAAGACAGCGCCATGACAGGGTCGGGGTCGTGCGGCCTGCCGGCGCCGTACCGGCAATGCCGTGTCGTCGGCCCCGACGGCAACGACGTCGCACGCGGCACGGTCGGCGAGTTGTGGGTCAGCGGTCGCGGGATCCTGAAAGCGTATTACAACAAGCCCGACGCGACGCAGAGCGCATTCGCCGGCGAGTGGTTCCGCACCGGCGACTTGTTCCGCCAGGACGCGCACGGATATTTTTACATCGAAGGCCGCATCAAGGACTCGATACGCCGCAGCGGCGAAAATATCTCGGCGCGCGAAATCGAATCGGTAGCAGCGGGCATCTCCGGCGTGCTCGAAACCGCGGCGGTCGGCGTGCCGGACGACAAGCGCGGCGAGGAAGTCAAACTGTACGTGGTGCTGCAGCCGGGTTTTTCGAGCGATCAGATTACGCCTTCGCAGGTGATCGATTATTGCAAAGACAAGCTGGCCGCGTTCAAGCTGCCGCGCTATATCGAGTACATGGACGAGTTCCCGCATACAAGCTCCGGCAAAATCGCCAAGCAGGAACTCGACAGCGCAGCGTCCCGCCGCCCGCGCCGGATCTTCGACCGCTCCGCCGACGCTTGGCGCTGACCCCGATCAGGTAAATAAATGCTATCCAAAGACATCGGCATCATCGGCTACGGCAGCGCCGCTTACGACAAGAAACCGCGTCGCACGATCTTCGGTTATCTCGGCGAGGCCGCACACAACGCGATCAAAAGCGCCGGTATCAGCAAGGACGAACTGAACGGGCTCTCGGTCGACGCGACCAACTTGGGCTCGGACACCGCGGTCACCACCGCTGAATATTTCGGCTTGAGCGTTTCGTGGGCGTACAAATCGACCGCTGCGGGCGCGGGACCCCTGATGTCGATTGCCAACGCAGTGCGCGCGGTCGAAGCGGGGCTCGCGGATAACGTGCTGTGCTTTGGCGGCGGCGCGCAGGACGTCGCGATATTCAAGCAGCGCATCGCGCAGTTCACTTCCGCGGTGACCGACTACCTTTTGCCTCACGGCCATGGCGGGCCGCCGGGGCTGCACGGCATCATCCAGCGCAAGCACATGGAGCTATACGGTACCACGCGCGAGCAGCTGGGCCGCATCGCGGTCGACGAGCGCGCCAATGCACGGCTCAACGAGGCTGCGCTGTTGCGCGGGCCCATGACGCTCGACGATTATCTGAATGCTAAGCTGGTTGCCGACCCACTGCGGCTTTACGACTGCGTGATGCCCTGCTCGGGCGCCGAAGCGTTGATCATCGGCCCGCTCGACCGCGTGCCGCGTGGCAAGGGCGTGCGCCTGCTAAGCGCGCTCGAGCGGCATAACCACCCGGTCGGCGAGCTCGCGCCGGTGCGCGGCGGCTGGGAAGTTTTCCGCGACGCGCTGTTCGATGAAGCCGGCTACGCGCACGCGGACATGGATTTCATGAATTGCTACGACGATTTTCCGATCATGGCGGCGATCCAGATCGAAGACCTGGGCTTCTGCAAAAAAGGCGAAGTCGGCCGCTTTCTAGATGCGAACCGCCTCACGCATGACGGTAGCTTTCCATTCAACACTGGGGGCGGACAACTATCGACCGGCCAGGCCGGCGGCTCGGCGGGACTGCTCGGCATGGTGGAGGCGACGCGGCAGCTGCGCGGCGAAGGCGGCGCGCGCCAGGTCGCGGATGCGCAGCGCGGCATCATTTCCGGCTTCGGCATGATCTCCTATGGTCACGGACTGGCCGCCGCCGCGATTATCGTCGAACAGGCTTAACGACAATGACAGTATCCATATATCCCGAACCGACACTGACCTCGACCAACGCGCCGCTGATCGAAGGCTGGCGCCGCGGCGAGCTCATGTTGCAGCACTGCAGCCAATGCCGCGCGGTGATTTTCTTTCCGCGCCACCTGTGCCCGCACTGCTGGTCGACGGACCTCGAATGGAAACGCAACAGCGGCGGCGGCAAGATCGTTTCCTACAGCCACGTCTACAGTCAGGTCGCGGCGCCGTTCGCCGCGGAAGCGCCCACCATCCTCGCCGAGATCACGCTCGACGATGGCGGCGCCATGCTGGCCCGCGTGATCACCAGCGAGCCCGCGGCCGTCGCGAGTGGCATGCGCGTCGAACTCGTGCCGATGCCGGAGGCGGCGCGCTTTCCATTGCCGACTTTCCGGCCCGCCAAGTAACGCCCGTCAATATCCAGCCAGAGGATTCATCATGCTGCGTCGGTTGAATTGCATTTTCGCGTTGGCGCTGACGCTGGTCTGCGCGGCGCTTCCGGTGCAGGCGATCGCCGAGGATCTCACGGTTGGACTGAGTTCCCCCATCACATCGCTCGATCCGCACTTCGCCAACAACTCGCCCAACAAAGCCGTCTCGCGCCATTTCTTTCAGGCGCTACTGCAGTTCGACGAAAAACTCGAGGTGGCGCCCGCGCTGGCGACCGCTTGGAAGCGCACCGGCGATACGACGTGGGAATTCCAGCTGCGCCCCGGCGTGCAGTTTTCGGACGGCGCGCCATTCACCGCCGGCGACGTCGTCGCTTCGTTCGAGCGAGCGCCCAACGTGCCGAACTCGCCGGCCTCCCTCGCGCTCTTCACGCGTTCGATCAAGCAGGTGACGGCGGTCGATCCGCTCAGGGTCCGGATTGAGACCAAGTACCCGGACCCGCTGCTGCCGATGATGATGCCGGAAATCCTGATCATTCCCGCCGCCAACCGCAACGCGACCACCAACGATTTCAACACCGGCAAAACCATGGTCGGTACCGGTCCGTTCATATTCGGCGCCTACCTGCCCGGCGACCGCATTATCATGAAGCGCAATGACCGTTACTGGGGAAAGCCGGCCGACTGGGAAAAGGTCACGCTGCGTTTCATCGGCAATGAAGGCGCGCGCGTGGCGGCGCTGCTGTCGGGTGACGTCGACCTGATCGAAAACGTGCCGCCGGACCTGATTCCGAAAGTGAAGCAAAGCGGTGCGTTCGTCGTCGTGCAAAGCCGGCCCGCGCTCCCGGTCTATCTCGGCCTCGACATGGGACGTGACGTCACGCCTTTCGTCACCGGCAACAACCCGGCGCAGGGCGCAAAAACCAATCCGCTACTCGATAAAAGGGTACGGCAGGCGCTGTCGTACGCGATCGACCGCAAAGCGCTCAGCGAACGCATCATGTCCGGCACCACCGCGCCCGCGGGCCAGATGCTGGTCACCGGCCTCTTCGGCACGTCGAGCAAAGTTTCCCCGATGCCGTACGATCCGAAAAAAGCCAAAGCGCTGCTGACCGAAGCGGGCTATCCGAATGGTCTCTCGCTCACGCTGCACGGCCCCAACGACCGCCTCGCCAACGACAGCCGCATCATCCAGGCAATCGCTCAGATGTGGACACGCGCGGGTATCCTCACCAAGGTGGAGGTGATGCCGTGGAACGTCTATTTCTCGAAGACGACCAAGCGCGATTTCAGTATCTGGATGATGAGCTCAGGCGCGGTGTCGGAAATGGCCACGGCGCTTAACTCCGTCGCCGTGACGCACGACCTCGCCGCCGGCAAGGGCGTCAACAACCGCGGCCGCTATTCGAACCCGCAGGTCGACGATCTGGTGAATACGGCGTTCCTTACGCTCGACGACGCCAAGCGCAAGGACCTGCTCGCGCGCGCCAGCGAAATCGCGATGGACGACGTGGCGGTGATGCCGCTTTACTTTTATTCGTTCTCGATCGCCTCGGCAAAGACCATCAGCTACGCGCCGCGGCTCGACCAGTTCACTCTCGCTTACAATGCGCGCCGGACGAAATAGAACCGCATTGCCTGTCATGCGCATTAGTCAGTTCGCCGCCGTGCTCTTTACGTCATTGCCGGCGTTCGCGGCGACCGTGTATCCGGACAAACCAATCCGCCTGATCGTGCCGGTCGCGCCCGGCGGCGGCGCCGACATCACCGCGCGCGCGGTCGCGCAAAAGCTCGCCGCGGCATGGGGCCAGCAGATCATCATCGACAACCGCGCCGGCGCCGGCGGCACCGTCGGCATGGAGATCGGCGCGCGTGCGACACCCGACGGCTATACGTTGATCGAAGGCTCGATGGGCCCGCTCACCGTCGATATGAGTCTGTACTCGAAATTGCCATACGACTCCGTCCGCGACTTCACCCCGATCGCACGCGGGGTGACCGCGCTCAATATGCTGGTCGTGCATCCGTCGCTGCCGGTCAATTCGGTCAAGGAGCTGATCGCCTACGCGAAAGCGAATCCGGCCAAGCTCAACTTCGGCTCGTCGGGCGCGGGCCGCGCCGATCACCTCGCCGGAGAAATGTTCAACACGCTCGCCGGCGTAAAAATGCAGCACGTGCCGTACAAAGGTGGCGCGCCCGCGATGGTCGATCTGGTCGGGGGCAACATCCAACTGATATTCGCGACGGTGTCGACGGCCGTGACGTCAGTCAAAGCGGGCCGCATCCGGCCGCTGGCGGTGACGACCGCCAGCCGCGTCGATTTGTTTCCCGATCTGCCCACCGTCGCTGAGGCCGGCGTGCCGGGATTTGCCGTCGACAATTGGTACGGTTTCGTCGGTCCGCGCGGCCTGCCGCGGGACATCGTCGTCAAGGTGCACGGCGAAATCAATCGCGCCCTTGCTGCGCCCGACGTCAAAACGCGCCTCGAGGCACTGGGTATACTGCCGTTCCCGCTGCCGACACCCGAAGCGTTCGGCGACTACATCAAGTCCGAGATCGCGAAATACGCGCGCGTAGTCAAGGATTCCGGCGCGCGCGTCGAATAAAACTTGGCAATAGCCACGATCGAAACGGAGAAACCAATTTGGCGCTGACCGCGGACACCGCGTTGCCGCTGCTGTTTCCGCGTGACTAGCCGCCGGTCGTTGCGGCCGGCTTGCATTACACTATGAACGCATCCCCACCCCAACGAGGACAACCATGAAGATCAAGCGTATCGAGCATGTCGGCGTAGTCGTGAAGAACGTCGAAGCGAGCCGGCGGCTGTGGGAGGACTGTTTCGGCATTCCGCTCGGCAGCGTCGAGCAGTTTGCCGAGCGCCCGGTCAAGCTCGCGCTGTATCCGGTCGGCGAGTCGATGGTCGAGCTGATCGCCGGCACGACGCCCGACAGTAAACACGCGAAAATGGTCGCCGAAGGCAAAGGCGGCTTGAATCATATCTGCTTCGAAGTCGAAGACATCGATGAGGCGCTTGCCGAATTGAAAGCCAAAGGTATCCCGCTGCTCGATCAGGTGCCGCGCTTCGGCCACGCCGGCTGCCGCATTGCGTTCATCGATCCGTCCGCGACCGAAAATTGCCTGATCGAGCTCGCGCAACTGCCGGCCGATCACGCGTGACCGTCGCTTTTTCGCATTCCGTATAGATGTTTTACCGTGCGCGTGGTGCTGCTGCGCTGATTATTTTCTTTGCCGCCGTTGCATCCGGCGCGCGCGCGGCCGACTATCCCGCCAAGCCCATCCGCCTGATCGTCGCGCAAAGCGCCGGCGGCAACGCGGATTTCGTCGCCCGCTATTACGCGCAGCGCATGACCGAGCAATTCGGACAGCAGATCGTGATCGATAACCGCGCGGGCGGCTCCGGCGTCGTCGGCACCGAGCTGGTGGCGCACGCCCCGCCCGATGGTTACACGCTCCTGCTCGCGCCGACTTCGCACGCGATCAATCCCAACTTCGTGGCCAGGCTTCCTTACGATGCGCGCCGCGATTTCACCTCGATCTCCTTGCTCGGCGCCGGCTATAACCTGCTAGTCGTCAGCCAGACCAATGCTGCACGCTCGGTGCGCGACGTTATCACCGCCGCACGCGCGCAACCGGGCCAACTGCGCTACGCGTCGTCGGGCGTCGCGAGCGCCACTCAATTGACGACCGAACTGTTCCGGCTGATGGCCGGCATCGAAATGCTGCACGTGCCGTACAAAGGCGCGCCGGCCGCGCTCACCGCAGTCGTCGGCGGCGAATGCGACCTGAGCTTCGGCAGCATGGCCAGTGCTCTGCCGCTCGTGCGCGGCGGCAGACTGCGCGCTCTCGCCATCACGTCGCGCGAGCGCTCACCCGCACTACCGGAAATTCCGACGGTCGCCGAGGCCGGCGTGCCCGGTTACGAGAGCTCGAGCTGGCAGGCGTTGCTCGGGCCCGCGAAAATGCCGCCCGCGATCGTCGACCGGCTCTATCGCGCGATAGCGCAAAGCGCCAAAAATCCGGAGCTGGTGAAACGCTTCAATGCCGAAGGCATGGTGCCGCTAGGCAGCACGCCGCGCGAACTCGACGAGCATATCGCGCGCGAACTCGAAAAATGGGCGAAAGTGACACGCGCGGCCGGGCTCAGCGTGAATTGACGCGCGCTTTGCAGTTACTGGTTCTTGCCCGCGCTGTCCTTGATCAGCTTCGCCATGCGCTCACGTTCGCGGCGCATGAACTCGGCGGTTTCCGCGGGCGTGGTCCCCATCGGATCCGCACCCTGCCCCGCCAGTTTTTCCTTGATGTCGGGCGTGAACAGGATGCGATGCGTTTCCGCTTGCAGCTTCGCGACGATTTCCGGCGGCGTTTTGCCGGGCGCCAGGATGCCCTGCCACGAGCCGGTAACGAAATCCGGCACACCGGATTCGGCGAACGTGGGGGCGTCGGGCAGCGCCGAATTGCGTTTCGCGCTGGTGATCGCAATCAATTTCAGCTTGCCGCTCTTCACGTACGGTAGCGTCGCCAGCATGCCGTTGAACAGCACATCGGCCTGGCCGGACGCGACGTCGAGCACGGCCTGCGCGCCGCCCTTGCCCGGTATGTAAGTCCAGTCGATACCATAGCGTGACGCGAGCAGGATCCCGGCCCAGTGCGGCGCGGTGGTCTGACCGGCGGTCGCGAAATTCAGTTTGCCCGGCTGCGCTTTGGCGAGCGTGATCACTGCCTTCACGTTGTTCGCCGGCACGCTCGGGTGCACGCAAAAGAGATGTGGCGAATACGACACGATGGTCACCGGCGCGTAATCGCGCTGCAAATCGATCGCGGCTTTGGGTTGCAGAAGTACCGTCGTCGTCGTGCTGCCGAAGTCCGCGAGCAACAGGGTATATCCGTCGGGTGGCGACTTGACCAGCATTTCATTGCCGATGAGTCCGCTGCCGCCGGGACGGTTATCGACGATGATCTGCTGGCCCCAGCTCTCCGTGAGTTTCGCGCCGATTACGCGCGCGAGGATGTCGGATGTGCCGCCCGCGACGTTGGCGATGATCATGCGGATCGGCTTGATGGGATAAGCCGGGTCCGCCGCGCCTGCCGGTCCCGCGCAAATCGCCGCCAGGATCGCCAGCGGAGCGCCCCGCGCGGGGAATTTCGGCATCAGGCGCTGGGTTTCTTCGCCGATTGGTCCGCGTATTTTCCGGTCAATTGCGGCGTCGTTCCTTCGAGGCCCTTCTGCTCGCGCTCAAGCCGCGTTTCACGCGCCCACGTCCGCTTCAATTCGTCGCGCACCTTGACCGTCAGCTTGCCGAGACCCTCGGTTTCGAGTTCGACTGTGTCGCCGTCCATGAATGCCGACAGCCCGCGATGATTGGTGCCGGTCGCGAGGATGTCGCCGGGCTCGAGGTCGTGAATCGCAGTGATCCACTCGATGCAGCGCGGGATCTTGTGCGCCATGTCGCTAGTGTTGTAGTTCTGCTTCAGTTGCCCGTTGACCCACAGCTTGACCTGCAGCTTCAGCGGATCCTTGATTTCATCCGCCGTCACCAGGTAGGGGCCGATCGGCGCGAACGTGGCGCGCGACTTCATCTGGTAGAACGTGTTGCCCGGCGGCACGACGCCGCGCGCGGAACCGTCGATGAAATTCACGTAGCCAAAAATGTAATCCATCGCTTTCGCGGCGGGCACATTGCTCGCGCGCTTGCCGATCACGAGTGCCAGTTCCGCCTCGCCTTCGAAAATCGTTGCCGCCAGATCCGGCAGCACCATCGTGTCGCCGTGACCGATGATGCAGCCCGGCGACTTGTGGAACGCGTTGATCGGAGCCGGCGCCTTGCGCGTGCCGTCTTCCATGTAGTTGACCGCCATGCAGTCGACGTTGACTGGCTTGGGCAGCGGCGGACGTATTTTCACCTGCGATACGGGCAAGCCCGTGCCCGCCGCGGCGGCCTTTTCCAGCGGGCCGCGAAATTCGTCGAAGCGGGTGATGAGGCCATTCATCAAGTCGCCCGGATTGGTGTGGGGAATTTTTTGCACCACGGAAGTGACGTCCACCACCGTGTCGCCTTTGAGCACGCCCAAACGGAAATCATTGAAATAAATTAGTTTCATATCAGCTCCTCGCTAGACATGGTGATGCGAAGTAATCGAAATAGGGTTGGAATCCCCCGCTCAGGGGAACCGCGCGGCCCGCCCGGGCGCCGTCGCTTTTTTATTGGAACGGGCATCTTAGTCGATGGCGCCGTCCACCGCAAACCTTCCCGTACGCAATTGTCCGGGCGTATGATTGCAATCGCCGGACGCGCGGTCCATGACTGCGGCGCGGCTAATCTCGAGGAGAAAACCGTGAAACACGACCCGATATCGCTGCGGCGCAGACACCTGATGATTGCCGGCGCAGTCGCCATTGCGACGCCCTCGGCCGCCTTCGCCGGCCAATCCGGCAACGCCACCGACGTCGCCTCGGCGACAATGGTCATTTCGGGACGCGTGCTCGGTCCTGACGGTAAACCGCTGGCGGGCGCTGCGATCGACGCCAACAATCTGCCGGGTGTCACCGCGACGACGGACGCGGATGGACGGTTCGTGTTCACTACCGTTTCGCGCAGCGAATACGATCGTCCCCGCGCGCTCGACTGCCGCATCAGCCATACTGCCCACCGCACCCTGCAAAGTCGGATCGACTTTGCGCGCGCGCACGTCCAGCGCGACGAAGCGGGCACGTGGCGTGCGGCGGTGGGCCTGCATCTGACCTGAAAACCCGCGCCGGGCCGGCGCAATCAATCAGCCCTTGCGCTGTTCCGCCCGCTCAGCCGGTGTTTCCCATTGCTGGGCGTATTCGCTTTTGCCCCACGCATCGAGGTCCATCAGGCCGAGCCCCATGCCGAATCCGGGTTCGCTGGTATAGGTGTTCACCATGAACGCCATCCAGCGGCCGTCGGGGCTGATGTTTGAATTACTTGCACGCCACGGTGGACGCTCGAACAGGCGTGTCATCCTTACCCGCCGGCCGGAACCATCCAACTTCAGTTTCCACAAGTCAAACGGCGGGAACTGATTCAGCAGATCGCAGGACGACTCCAGGCAGATGTGCTCGTGATCGGGGAAAATGCCCTCGCACTCGTTGTGTATCATCGGCTCGTCAATGTAGGTGCGCACGTCCAGCGTGTTGAGGTCGACTCCGCGGGTCACCGTTTTCCACGCGCTGTCGCGCACCCGCGGCCCGATGTATTCGGCAAAGATGACCTCCGTATCGTTGTGCCGGAAATCCTGCGGCTCGGGACGGCGCTGCTGCACGCTGCGATAGAACACGGTGTCCTTT
>Ga0207650_10003331_pt1 | contig 11053 bp, 9 predicted proteins | sample KBSS63metaG_FD_184325 | JGI IMG/M metagenome (GOLD analysis project Ga0207650, IMG submission 184325) | Switchgrass rhizosphere microbial communities from Kellogg Biological Station, Michigan, USA - KBS S6-3 metaG (SPAdes) (version 2) | ecosystem: Host-associated > Plants > Roots > Rhizosphere >...
CGAGGAAAAGTGTCCCGCCTGCAGCCGTTCGAATCACACCCTGCGAATCGTGAATCGCACCGGTAAACGCGCCTCGCCGGTAACCAAACAGGTAGCCTTCCGACAACTCTTTCGGAACAGCCGTGCAGTTGAACGGCACGAATATCTTCGCCCGGCGTGATGAAATCGCGTGGATCGCGCGGGCCACCAATTCCTTGCCAGTGCCTGACTCGCCCGTCACCAGCACGGTCACGTCGGAAGATCGAATCTTGTGAACTTCCTCGACCAGTTGCGTCATTGCGGGACTGGAGTGAATAAATCCGGGCATCAGGCTGGTCCCGGTCAACTCGTCGGCGTGTTCACTAGTACCACTCTTCTGTGCACCAGCTCGCAACGCGCAAACGTCCATTCCCAACTCAACCACACGCAGCAACGGCTCAATCGCTACACCACTCGGCAACTTCGCGCGATTGCGAGGCGCCAAGTACATCTTCGCCGCTGGAGCGTTTGCCGAGTTCAGTAAGATCACTTCCGCATCATGCTTTTTACAATACCGATCACGCGCCGCATCATCGTCGATAGGATCGATCTCGACCGCGATTTTCTGACTCTCCACAGGCGCGCAGCCCATCGCAACCACCACTTTGGGTTCGTTACGCTCGCCGCGCTCCGTAATGATCACTCTTTGCGCGCCCGTCTCCTGGTGCATCACCGCTGCCAACTCGCGCAGCAGCAATTCGCGAGACGCAACCGCCTCAGCAAGTCGCAGCGTTAAAAGCTGCGTCAATGCTGACTGGGCTTGGATCCGCTCCGGCGTCGCTCGCGCAAGTTCTCTCAACTCTTCCTCAGCGCGCGTTAAATCGATCCGCGCGCCCAACTCGCGAAACGTATTTAATGCCCGGCTGAGATGTTCGCCGGCACGCTCGGGACGAATGATCGCGTAAGCGCGGCCTAATTCGAGATGTGCACGCGCAGCGCGATATCGATCACCGAGCATGTCGAATATGGAAACACTGCTTCCGAAGTGCTGTGCCGCCGACTCAGCGTCGCCGCGGGCCATGTTCAGCATTCCGTTCAGCCGGTGCGCCTCACCTGTGAAATTCAAATCGGTGGCGGAATCAGTCGTTTCCGCGATAACTCGCTGAAGCTCTCGATTACATTCCTCCAGCTCAGAGGTTAGCAGGTGGGCTTCGGCAGCAATCAGCCGCGACTCGCAAATCGCCTGCCGGTCGCCAATAATCTCGGCGAGATTCAGTGCTTCCCTGGCGTTTGCAAGTGCGTTTGTGGGATCGGCGATAGCGAGATAACAACGTCCCAATGTTCTCAATGCCTGGGCTGCATACCATTTGTTTCCGTTCTCATTCGCGAGGGCGACAGCCCTGCTAAGGTAATCCTTCGCCTGGTCAAGATCGCCGCGAACCATGTGCAGCTCGCCCAGCGAATCCAGAATCATCGGCACCTTCGCACCGCGTTCATCGACTTCAGTCGCCAGGGAAAGCGCGCGTTCCAAAGCCTCCTGCGCCCTGTCCCAGTGACCGATTAGAATGAGATTGATGCCGAGGTTGTTATAACCATCTGCGGCATTTGTCTTGTGGTCTGTGCGCTCGTAATAGGTGATCGCTTTCTTGAGATGATCGATACCTTCCTGCGGCCGTTTGAGAAACCAGCAAGCGCCAGCCATGTTTGCATAGGTCCTGCCGAGCATATAGGCGGCTGGTCGATCGCCAATCAGCTTGAGTGCCTGTTCAAGATTTTCGAGTCCCGCCTCGTAATCGCCCTCGTGAATATCAGCCACACCCACGCCGAAGTACGACTCAGCGAGCCCACGCCAGTCGCCATTCTGACGGAAACTCTCCAGCGCTCGCTGCGCATAGTCGCGTGCAATCGGGTATTCACTGATGGTCCGGTACGTGCGCGACAAAGCTGCGTAAATGTGACCTAAGTTGATCGCGCCGGTTTCTGAATGGTCGCGCAATGCTGACTGAAGCATTGCGATAGCTTTGGGATGGTCTCCGTTGTAATTGTACGCAAGGCCGATTTGCACACGCAGAAAACTAACCGTCTGATCGTCGAGCTTCGTGCGCGACTCCGGATCCTCATACATCGCCACCGCCGCAAGCGAATCACGATAATGCCCCTGCTGCTCGAGCGCGGTGGAAAGAGCACACCTCGCCAGCGCGAGTATCGAAGCATTGTGACGGGCGTTGGAAATTAGTAAGGCGAGACGATCTTTAGCTTCAGTGGAGAGCCCCTGGTCCAACAGCGAGCGGATCTCGTCCAGTTCGCGCGAGAGCGACTCATGCGTAGGCTTCGCCCGCGAGCGAATTCTCACCCGGGCATCAGCGAGATCAACCACACCTCGCTCCGTAGGGGAATCTTGGGCACGGCCCAAAGGCCCGTGACCCACACGTTTATCCATTTAGTACCTATAAAAGATCAATCCGGCTGACTTTTCATGATGCGTGATTGGGAGGGAAAACCGTAAAACGCGTTTTATTATAGTTTCGCCGCGCAAACGTGTTATTCGTGGCGAATTTATCACAGGAAAGCGGGAACGTACAGTTTTCTTGCGTACGCACCGCCGAAATTTTTGTGTTTAGTGGTGCGCCTTGATAACTAACTGCTGAAATTAACTTATCAAAATACAGAGTTTACGCCGAAAGTTAATCGTTCCCCGCCTTGACACCCCTCAGGTCGGTCGCTATCATTTCCGTTTCCGTCCGCAGCGCGGAAGTTCGCCTAGGGTTATATGTTTGAGTCCCTCTCGGACAAATTAAAACGCACGCTCAAGAACTTACGAGGCGAGGGCGTGCTGACGAAAGAGCACGTTGACGCTGCGCTGAGAGAGATCCGTCTGGCGCTTTTGGAAGCCGACGTCAACTATAAAGTCGCCAAAGACTTTATCAGTTCTGTTCAGCAAAAAGCCGAAGGACAGCAGGTTTGGCAGGAACTCAAACCCTCTGAACAAGTCGTCAAAATAGTTTTTGACGAACTGGTTGAGTTGCTCGGTGGACAGTCATCGCGGCTCGTCTTCACGAAGCAGATTCCTAACACCGTGATGGTGGTCGGCCTTCAGGGCTCCGGTAAAACCACCTCGACGGGGAAAATCGCGCGCTGGCTCGCCGCGAACCAGGATCGAAAGCCGTTGCTGCTTTCAGTCGACGTTTACCGGCCGGCGGCACGTGAACAGTTAAAGGTCATCGCGAAAGCGACGGGCCAGCAGATCTTTGAATACCCGCAAAGCGACGATCCCTTAACGCTGGTGCGTGAAGCACAAAAACACGCGCAGCAAACAGGCTTCGACACGCTCCTGATCGATACCGCGGGCCGCCTGCACATCGACGACACGCTGATGGAAGAGCTCGTCAGAATTAAAAATGAAACTCATCCCGTCGAGATTCTGTTTGTTGCCGATGCGATGACTGGTCAGGACGCCGTTCGTTCGGCTGAGGAGTTTCATCGCCGCGTCGGCATCACTGGAGTGATCCTGACGAAGATGGACGGTGACGCTCGCGGCGGCGCAGCGCTCTCGATCAAGCAGGTGACCGGACAACCGGTGAAGTTTGTCGGGGTTGGTGAACGTTACGATGCGCTCGAGCCTTTCTATCCCGATCGAGTGGCCCAACGAATTCTGGGAATGGGCGACGTTTTGTCGCTGATCGAGGAAGTCCAGTCGAAAGTCGATCAGGAAGAGGCAGAAGAACAGCTCAAGAAGCTTCAAAAGAACGAGTTTACGTTAGACGACTTTCGCTCACAGTTGCGCCAGGTCAAGAAGCTCGGCTCTTTCTCAAAGATAATGAAGCTCCTGCCGGATCAACTGCTCGGCGGCATCGGCATGCCGCAACTGGACGAAGAGCAGTCGAAGATGATGGAGCAGGAGCTCAAACGCACTGAAGCCATGATCGATTCGATGACGTGGGAAGAACGCAACGATCATCGAATTTTGAATGCGAATCGCCGCCGTCGCATCGCGCGTGGTTCGGGAACGTCCGTCGCGCAGGTCAATCAACTCATCAAGCAGTATGTAGAGATGAGACAGATGATGCGACAGCTTTCCAGCTCCGGCATGTTTGGCGGCGGCGGGCTGAAAAGCAAGATGTTGAGAAAGATGACGGGCATGCCCGACATGGCTGGGTTTGCCGGAGACGAAGGTGAAATGCCCCAAATCCCATCGTTGCCGGTTGGACCATCAAGAAAGAAGTTGAAAAAGAAAAAGAAGAAGAGACGAAGGTAGAGCCGCAGAATTACGCGGACGAACGCGAATCGGAGGAGAAAGAATTGTTAGCGATTAAATTAATGCGCACTGGCGCGAAGAAGAGCCCGTCATACCGTGTGGTTGTGAAAGAGAAGCAGTCAAAGCGCGACGGCGCTTATCTCGAAAATGTCGGCACGTACAATCCGACGCGCAACCCAGCCGAGATCAAACTCAACCTGACTCGAGTTAACTATTGGATCGAGAAGGGCGCGCAACCAACCGACACAGTCAGCCGGTTGATCAAAGCGAGCGCTCGCGCCGAACAAGCCACAACTGACGCGGCAGCAAGCTAAAGCTTGAACTCACTTTGTGAATCCGAGTATGCGAGACGCCATCGAAATGATCGTCAAAGCGCTGGTTGACGACAGTGAAACGGTCGACATCCGTGAAGTCGAGCAGCGCGGAGCCACGCTCATCGAGGTGCGCGTCGCACCGAACGACGTCGGCAAGATCATCGGCAAGCAAGGGCGAACGATACGAGCGCTAAGATCGCTGGCGCGTATCGGAGGAACGAAGAAGAACCGCCGTTACTTGCTCGAAATCGTGGAATGATCACATGGAAAACGCCGGCGCGAGTGAATTGGTGATTATCGCGCGAGCGGTTAAACCCCGCGGCCTGAAAGGCGAAATCGTCGCGGAGCTTTTGACAGATTTTCCGGATCGGTTCGAGGAACTTGAAGAACTGATCCTTGTTTCGCCAGGCGGCGAACGAACAACAAAACGGCTCGAAGATTACTGGTTTCAAAACGATCGAGTCGTATTGAAAATGGCTGGTTACGACGACGTCGATACAGCTAAAGAGTTGGTCGGATTTGAATTCGCTGTTCCCGAATCCGAGCGTGTTCCGCTTCCAGCGGACCATTACTACGATTGGGAGCTTGAAGGATGCACGGTTAAGGTTGGCGACGAGAGTATCGGCACAGTCAACTCCGTGATGCGAACCGGTGGCGCCGAGATCCTCGTCGTCGTCGACAACAGCCGCAAAGAACGACTGATACCGCTGGCAGATTCGATCGTCGTGGAAGTCGACGCGGCGGGAAAGACAATCGTGATCGACCCGCCTGAAGGGCTTTTGGATTTATAGATCTTTGATTCGTAAGAAGGATGCTGCGCTTCGATATCATCACAATCTTTCCCGAGTTCTTTCGCGAGGTGATTGATTGTGGGATTTTGAGGCGCGCTCGTAACGCTGGTCTGGTTGAAGTCAAAGCGCACGATCTGCGCCAATGGACCACTGACAAGCACCACGTTGTCGATGATCGTCCTTTCGGCGGTGGCGACGGAATGGTGTTGAAACCCGAGCCGATCTTCAGCGCTGTTGAGGCTTTAACCGGAGCTTCGCGACGAGAAGACATGCCAGCAAAGACACGCGTGATGTTGCTGTCGGCACAGGGCCAGGTCTTTTCGCAGTCACTGGCCCAGGAGATCGCACAGAACACGACGCACGTGTTACTGCTTTGCGGCCGTTACGAAGGAGTCGACGAAAGGGTCGCAGACGCGTTGGTCACTGACGAGATCTCGATTGGCGACTATGTGCTGTCAGGTGGTGAACCGGCCGCGACCGTCGTGATCGATGCTGTTGTTCGTTTATTGCCCGGCGCGTTGGGCAGTGAGACCTCGGCAGTGTTTGAATCCTTCTCGGAAGGTTTGTTGGACCACCCGCAGTACACACGGCCGCCTGAGTTCAGGGGCATGAAAGTGCCTGAAGTGCTGCTGAGTGGAAACCACGCGGAAATCGAGCGTTGGCGCAAGGAAGCTGCAATCGCGAAAACAAGGCGTAAGCGTCCTGACTTGCTGAAAGATTAGAGCGGATTTTAAGGAGCATCGAGCAATGAATCGATTGGACAAAATTGAAGATACGCAACTGCGTAATAATATTCCACAGTTTCAGCCAGGCGATACGGTCCGTGTGCACGTGCGGATCAAAGAATCCGAGACCAAAGAGAGATTGCAGGCTTTTGAAGGCGTCGTGATCGCGCGCAAACATGGTGGCGCTCGCGAAACGATCACCGTGCGGAAGACGAGTTTTGGCGTCGGCGTCGAGAGAATTTTCCCGCTGCACGCAACGATCATCGACCACATCGATCTCGTTAAGCGCGGTCGCGTCCGAAGAGCGAAGCTTTACTACCTGCGTGGACTCCGCGGCAAGGCCGCACGCATCCGTGAGCGCGACACACGCGGTCACACCGACGATGCCCAGGCTTCCGCAGCCGGCAAAAAATAAATTGGCCACCATAAGGCACAAACCACAAAACATATCTCTTCTCGTTTTGTGCTTTTTGTGCCTTTTTGCGGCTAAAATCTTTTGAGGCAAGTTTGCGGATAGCAATCGATGCTCACACTGTCGGGACGAAGCTCGGTGGCAACGAAAGCTACGCCGTCAATTTAATAGAAGCGCTGGCACAGATCGACAGCGTCAACCAGTACACGATCTACGTGACTACCAACGAAGCACGCGAACGCTTCAGCAATCGTTGGTCCAACATCACAGTTCGCTCGACACTTCCGCACACGCCGCTAATCCGCATCCCGCTTACACTCAGCGCCGAGCTACGCAGAAATCCCGTGGATGTGCTGCACGTTCAGTTTACAGCGCCGCCGTTTTGCCCGTCTCCAGTCGTAGTGAGTATTCACGATCTCTCGTTCGAACATTTACCGCAGACATTCAATCGCCGCAGCCGGACACAGTTGCGACTGACGGTGCGGCATTCCGCCCGGCGCGCGGCGCGAATCCTGTCTCTTTCTGAACATACGCGCCGCGACATCATCGAAACTTACGGCATTAAGCCTCAACGCGTGACTGCGATCCCACTCGCCGCGCCAGACCACTTTGGTCCTATAACGGACTACAGGGAACTGCAACGGGTGCGACACACTTACGGGATAGACGGTGACTACATTTTGTCCGTCGGTTCGATCCAACCTCGCAAGAACCTGGCCCGGCTCGTCAGGGCTTACGCCTCGTTGCGAGGAGATGTCTCAGCCGATAAGCTGCCCAAACTCGTGCTCGTCGGAAAGTGCGCCTGGCTTTATGACGAGACCTTGCGCGCCCTCGACGAGACAAATGTGAAAGACACTGTGGTTTTGACAGGATATGTCCCGGAAACGGATCTGCCCGCACTGTATTCCGGAGCGTTATGCTTCATTTACCCGTCTTACTTTGAAGGCTTTGGGCTGCCACCGCTCGAGGCCATGAAGTGTGGCGCTGCGGTGATTGTGGGCAATAGGACCAGCTTGCCGGAAGTCGTCGGTGATGCTGCGCTGGCAGTTGATCCATTCGATATTGACGCTATTGCCGGCGCCATAATAAAACTGGTAAACGATCCGGCACTTCGGAAAGAGTTGAGCGTTAAAGGACAACAACGTGCTAGTGAGTTCAACTGGCGCGAAACTGCAAGCAAAACCCTGGCGGTCTATAACGAAGTCGCACGAGTCGATCTAAACTCCTAAACTGATGCGTATCGCTATTCTTGGAACGCGAGGAATCCCCGCCAGCTATGGCGGCTTCGAAACGTTCGCAGAACATCTCGCGACGCGTCTTGTAGCGCGCGGTCACGAGGTCACGGTCTACTGCCGTGCGCATTACGTATCACCGCGACAGTTGGAGTATCACGGCGTTAAGCTCAAAGTGCTGCCGACCATCCGGCACAAGTATTTCGACACCGTCATTCACACGTTTCTTTCCGCGATTCACGCTGTTTCCGGACGATACGATGCCGCGCTCGTCTGCAACTGTGCTAACGCGCCGTTTAGTCCGATCCTGCGGCTCACCGGAACGCCTGTGGCGATCAATGTCGACGGCCTCGAGCACAAACGGAAGAAGTGGGGCTGGCTCGGACGCCGTTATTACCGGTTTGCTGAGTATCTCTCGACGGTGGTGCCGAACGAGATGGTTACAGACGCTCAGGTGATCCAGGACTACTACCTCGCACGTCACAATACTCCATCAACAATGATCGCTTACGGGAGTGAAGTCGAACGACGATCGGACCGCGCTACCGTGCGCAAGTGGCGCGTGGAGCCGAATCGATATGTGCTGTACGTGTCGCGGCTCGAGCCTGAGAACAACGCACACCTCGTTATCGAAGCTTTCAAGAAAGTCCGGACTGCTTACCGGTTGCTGATCGTCGGTGATGCGCCGTATGCAGAGCATTACATCAACGATCTGAAAGCTCGCGCTCGCGGTGATAAAAGGATCGTGTTCACGGGTTTTGTGTTTGGGCAGGATTATCGCGCGCTCCAGCAGAATGCGTATTGTTACGTTCACGCGACGGAAGTCGGCGGGACACACCCCGCACTGCTCGAAGCGATGGGCTACGGCAATTGTGTCCTCACGCTCGCCACACCTGAGAACATCGAAGTCGTCGGCGATGCCGGCGTGCCGTACATTGATGAGTTTGATCTGGCGGAGAAGTTACAGCGAGTACTGCGCGACGGCTCGCTGGTCCAGGCTTACAGACACCGGGCCCAGCAACGGATCCAGACTCACTACGCCTGGGACAAGGTCGTAGACCAATACGAACAACTCTTTGCTCGCATGTGCGGCCAGTCTCCATCATCAGAGCCGATACTTTCCGAACCCGCTGAAGTCATCGAGACCACTCAGAAGCAACTGTAGGGGTGGCCCTCCGTGGCCACCCCAGGTTTCCAATGCACACGGTGGGGTGGCCACGGAGGGCCACCCCTACAGTTGTGACCGAATACCACGAAAGAATATTGACCGTTTAAAAAGAGGGGCGCCCCGTCAGTTCTTTGGGAACAGACGGGGCAAAAGCGTAACGGGGTAGGTTCGGGCAAACAGGGTGGCTAAAAGCATGAGAATCGCCTAACTGCACGACGATTCATACGGGCGGCGCGTTATGCGGGGATATCAAATAAGTGCAAATAAAAACGCGTTCCCAGCCGCTTCAATCAATCCAACAACCCTTGCAATTCCGTTATGTGTGAAAATATACGAATAAACCGTGACCTGTCAAGAACAATTTTAAGGTTTTCGTAAAATTCTCGTGACAGTTTCCGGCTGCGGCGGTTAGAAATCTCACCTCAATGCGGCAAACACTGGCTAAAAACCGCTATCGAAGCTGCACAAAACTGCCGTTGGTCCTAGTGCCCGGCGCGAGTCTGTCCGAGCCTGTAAGCCTGGCGGCGCACGGCCTCGGAAACATTTCGATTCTCGGAAAGCTGCTGCAAATCCTTCGTGCGGATGCGGGGCAGGATGTTCATTGCCGTGGGAATCGGTGTGCGTGGATTCTTGGCGAGGTTATGAATGATCACGTAAGAGCGCACCCAGGCACGGTTGAGCGCGATAATCCGAAGCACCTCATCCGCAACTGTTCTCATCGCGGCGATGCCCTCGATTTCCTGTTCGGTAATCCGCGGGTTCTTCACGACAGCCGAACAGACGACTTTGTTTGAATCGCGGATCAGAATGCCGCGGGCTTCACGGTCGCCCTTCATCGCCAGCTTCATGCGGTCTTTTGTGTTCATGAACATGATGCGGCGAATCAGTGAGACGCGCTCCGGGTTGACCTCGCCCGCTTCGAGCCGTTCCGTTTCGATGACGCGTTGCGCATTCGCTGCTGCGTCCGACGCAGACTCGAAAATCAGTTCGTCATATCGCTCGGCAGGAAGCCATGAGTCGTCGATATCAGCATCCGAGACCTCGATGTGCTGTGCGATGAGCCACGCGTCATCGACACTCAGCTCGCCTGCGAGAGTTGTTAGTTCTGCTGTTTCAAAAAACTCTGCCGCGGCAGTTTGGCCGCGCGCTCTTAACTCATCAGCGATCTGGCGTGCACCACGTTCCTTCTCGAAAAACTCCTTGCGTGTTTCGCGAGCACGTCTTTCTGCTTCGCCACTACATGCGGGATTACTGAGAATCGCATCGATGATCTCCGGTGATCGCACCAGTCGCTGTTGATTAACCGTGATGAGCTCCAGCAGCGAATTGTGAGTAGTTGTAGCAGCGAGTTTCGCGAGCGCGTGATCGGGAGTTCGCGTGTTGAGAATCGTCGCTTCGAACAGTTCGCGTGGTCCATCGTTGCGAGTGGCGAGATATGCGAGGACGTTTGGCGCCGTGTCCTGGTCGGATGCGGCACTCAGGAGATCTTCAGCACTCTCGGCCTTCAACGTTTCAGTCGCGGCCGCGGCGATTTGCGCATCGTTGCTGGTGGTGAGGGCAACGAGAACCTCGAGCAGATCGCTTTGCGGTAACGGTAAGAGTCCGCGCGCCGCTGCCAGACGTGCCGGCTGCGGAGCGCTACCGCTGATGATCGCTTGAACGACTGGGTTTGTGGATGTGATCTCGGCAGTCAAAGGGGGAAAACGCAATACTTATGCGTTGATGCCGTGGCACTTCTTATACTTCTTACCCGAACCGCACGGGCAAGGCTCATTGCGTCCGACTTTCGGCTGATCTCTGACGACCGTCTTCACCTTGCCGTCTTCCTCACCCGCCGGAGCCGCACCCTGATTTGGTCCAGTGAATCGCAGTGCTGCCTGGCGCCGCGCTGCACGTCTTTGTTGCAAAGTCTCCGGCGCCTGTTCAGAAACGACCTGCAAGTTGAACAACGATCTGATCGTCGTAGTATCGATGCGATCGAGCATCTCCTGAAACAGATCGAAACTCTGCTTCTTGTACTCAACGAGCGGATCCTTCTGCCCGTAGCCGACGAGCCCGATGCCCTGCTTCAAATGGTCCAGCGACAGCAAGTGGTCCTTCCACTGCGCGTCGATGATGTTGAGCATGATGATGCGCTCGTACGTGCGCATCGCTTCCGGGCCGATCTGTTGTTCCTTAGCTTCGTACTTAATCTTGAG